>ENA-OPFI01000620-OPFI01000620.1-human-gut-metagenome-genome-assembly--contig:-NODE-620-length-15424-cov-1.884768_pt1 | contig 15424 bp, 14 predicted proteins | sample MGYA00241308_ERZ501550 | MGnify/ENA primary metagenome ERZ501550 (study PRJEB25962, sample SAMEA2042433) | human gut metagenome | biome: human gut; feature: human-associated habitat; material: faeces...
AGATAATACAAAAGGGTTACTAAAAGATATATAAAAATCGCCTAGATTAATTAATTTGATTTTATTTGGTGCATTATTTTATGGTTTATTAGCTATTTTAACGACATTAAGAACTAGTTTACTTGACGAAATTAGACTTCCAGAGCAATATTTTGGTGTAATATTTGCATTATTAGAAATTATTTCTGGAATAACAACAATGAACCAAAACAAATTTCATAATAAATTAAAAAATAGAACATTAGCAGTATTATCTATTCCTGTAACGGTTTCTTGCATAATATTAGGAGTAGTGGCAAAAAGTAATATACCATTTATGTTTGTTATAGTTATACTGATATTACTATACATAATACAATATGTAATGAAAGGACCATTTTACATATTGATAAAAAGATATTTAAATAATTTTACAACTCATAAAATAAGAAATAAAATTTCTTCTGTATATAATTTGGTAGAAAATATATCAAGATGCATTATTGCACTTATTTCATCAATATTATTAAAATATACAACTACAGCTAACACACTACTAATAATAGGTACAATTTACACAATTTTATTATTAGCAATGCTAATAAATATGAAAGGAAAAGTTGGCTTAAATCCAGAAGAATATACAGAAAAAGATATTAAGTTTTTAAATTTAAAATAATTGACAAAATGAATAAGTTAGTAGATAATAGAATAAAAGTTACAAAGGAAATTTTTAAGGTACCTAAGGAGGAAAAAATATGTATGTATTTAATAGGATAACAGTTAATCCGCAATTGCCAAAGAGAATAGACAAATTGTCTAAAATAGCTAATAATTTATGGTGGGCTTGGAACACGGAATTTTTAAAGTTATTTAAAGAAATTGATATAGATTTATGGGAGAACATTGGAAAAAATCCAGTTAAATTTTTAAAGCAAGTTTCTCAAGAAAAATTAGAAAAGATTGTAGAAAATGAGGAATTTCTTAAGGAATATGACAAAATTGTAGAAGATTATGAAGATTACATGAATAGTAAAATAACATGGTTTAGTAAAAAGTATCCTAACAATAAGAATGACTTAATAGCATATTTTTCGGCGGAATATGGGTTGGACGAAACATTGCCAATTTATTCTGGTGGATTAGGAATTCTTTCTGGCGACCATTTAAAATCAGCAAGTGACTTGGGAATTCCATTTGTAGCAGTTGGATTGTTGTATAAAAATGGCTATTTTAATCAAAAAATTAATGGCAATGGAATTCAAGAAACAGAATATAACGAGATTGATATATCAGCATTACCAATAATACCAGTAAAAGATTGTGAAAATAATGATGTTATTATTTCAGTACAGCTCCCAAAAAAGAAATTGTATTTAAAGGTATGGAAAATATTAGTGGGAAGAGTAACATTGTATTTAATGGACTCTGACATAGATAAAAATATAGAAGAATATAGAAAAATTACTAAAACTCTATATGGCGGAGATCAGGAAATGCGTATATGTCAAGAAATAGTTTTGGGAATGGCAGGAATTGAATTATTACGTACATTAGGATTAAACCCAACTGTTTACCATATGAATGAGGGACATTCTGCATTTTTAACTTTAAAATTAATAGAAAATATCATTAAAGAGAAAAAGGTATCTTTTGAAATAGCAAGAGATATTGTAAGCTCTAAAACTGTATTTACAACACATACTCCAGTACCGGCAGGAAACGATATTTTTCCACTAAACTTAATAGAAAAATATTTTAAAGATTATTGGAATGAATTGGGAATACAAAAAGTAGATTTTATGAAGTTAGGAATGAAACCAAAAAACGGATTGGAAAATTCTTTTAATATGGGAATTTTGGCTCTAAAAATTGCAGGAAAAAAGAATGGAGTTAGTAAGCTTCATGGAGCAGTATCAAGAGAACTATTTAGTGAAATATGGCCTAATATAGCAGCAAATGAATCACCAATAACATATGTTACAAATGGAATACATACTTGTACATGGCTTGCACCATCATTAAAGAAATTATATAATAAATATTTAGTTCCTTATTGGCAAGATAATATACAGTGTGACGAGACTTGGGAAAAAATTAAAACAATACCTGATGATAGACTATGGGAAGAGCATAATGCTAGAAAGCAAAAGTTATTAGAAGTTGTTAAAAATAGCACAATATCAAGGTTAAGAAGAATAGGATATAATTACGAAGAAATAAACAAAATAGTGTCAGGATTAAATCCTAATGCTTTGACAATAGGTTTTGCAAGAAGATTTGCGACATATAAAAGAGCAACACTGATATTTAAGGATTTAGAAAGAATTACACAAATATTTAGTGATAGTGGTAAACCAATACAGATAATATTTGCAGGAAAAGCACATCCAGCAGACAAAGAAGGGCAAGATTTAATAAAGTTTATACATGAAATATCTATGAAACCACAATTTAAAGGCAAAGTTTTCTTATTAGAAAATTACAATATAGCAATGTCAAGGTATTTAATTTCTGGCGTAGATGTATGGCTTAACAACCCAAGAAGACCAATGGAAGCATCAGGCACTAGTGGACAAAAAGCATCTGTAAATGGAGTTGTAAATTTAAGTATATTAGATGGCTGGTGGGCAGAAGGGTATAACTCGAAAAATGGTTGGGCAATAGGCCAAAACAAAGATTATGATAATTATGAAATACAGGATAAAGCAGACAGCGACAGTTTATATGACATATTGGAACATAAAGTTATACCAACATACTATGATAAAAATGAAAAAGGCATACCTACAAAATGGACTGAATTAATGAAAAATTCGATAATGTCAACAGGTGGAAGATTTAGTACATCGAGAATGCTAATAGATTATACAGAAAAGTTGTATTTGCCATTATGTGATTTATATAATAGATATTACTCAAGTTTAGAAAATGTTGCAACATATAATTTGTGGAAGCAAGAATTATATAATAACTGGGATGACATTAAAATTACACAGGAAAATAATTTAGATAATATTACAATAGATGCAGGTAATAATATTGAAGTTAAGTGTAAAGTAGAGTTGCCAAACATATTGCCAGACAATGTAGAGGTTCAAGTATATTACGGAAAAATTGAAGAAAACGGTGTTGTAGATGATGTAACAATAATTCCAATGAAAATGAAAAGCTCAGACGTAGAAAACAAAATATATGAATATATTGCAAAAGTTAATTTGAAAAATGGTGGAAACTATGGATATACTTTTAGGGTTATGCCAAAACACGAAATGCTATTAGATTCTGCGAATTTAAATTTAGTAAAATGGATAACAAAATAAGTTATATAAAATATAATGATATATGGGTTTATAGGTTAATCCCCCAAAAACCTAAATATATTTATAAGGAATAGGAAAATGCGCAAAACAAAAATTATATGTACATTAGGACCTGCTGTTGATAATCCAGATATATTAGAAAAACTTATGTTAGCAGGAATGGATGTTGCTAGAATAAATTTTTCTCATGGAAATTACGAGGAACAGCAAGATAGAATTGAAAGAGTAAAAGAAGTTAGAAAAAGAGTTAACAAGCCAATATCATTATTATTAGATACAAAAGGACCAGAAATAAGAATAGGAAAATTTGCTAATGATGAAATTGTACTAGAAAATGGTGATGTGTTTACTTTAACAAATGAAGATATTTTGGGAAATAAAACAAAGGTGTCTATTACATATAAGAATTTATATAATGAAGTACAAATAGGCACAAAAATATTGATTAATGATGGAACAATAGAAACTATTGTTAAAAAAATTGATGGAAAAGACATCATATGTGAAGTTATAAACGGAGGAAAACTTACAAATAGAAAAAGTATAAACATACCTGGAATGAATATTAATTTACCAAGCATTACTCAAAAAGATATAGATGATATAAAATTTGGAATTATAGCAGGGTTTGACTACATAGCAGCTTCTTTTGTTAGAAAGCCAGAAGATGTCCTTGCAATAAGAAAAATACTAGAAGAAAATGATGGAACACATATAAAAATAATTTCTAAAATAGAAAATAGAGAAGGTATAAACAACTTTGATAAAATTTTGGAAGTATCTGATGGAATTATGGTTGCAAGAGGAGATTTAGGTGTAGAAATTCCTATGGAAGAAGTACCAGTAAGGCAAAAAGAATTTATATCTAAATGTGCTAAAGCAGGAAAGCCTGTAATAACGGCTACGCAAATGTTGGAGTCTATGATATTAAATCCAAGACCTACAAGGGCAGAGGTAAGTGATGTTGCTAATGCTATATATGATATGAGTACCTCAATAATGCTCTCGGGAGAGTCGGCTACAGGAATATATCCAATAGAATGTGTTAAAACAATGGCAAAAATAAGTGAAACAATAGAGGATTCTATTAAATATTGGAAAAGATTTAAAAATAAGGAATATGCTAAAGAAAACAAAGATTTAGAGTATAGCTTAAATTATTCAACTTGTACTACTGCAATGGAACTTAATGCAAAAGCTATATTTGCATATACAAATACAGGAAGAACAGCAACAATGTTGGCAGGATTTTTTCCTCAATGCCCAATATATATAATAACAGATAATGAAATAACATATAGACAAATGGCTTTATTATGGAATATTAATCCAATATTAGTTGATAAAGATGAAGACATAGACAAAATGATAAATAACGGCATAGAAATAGCAAAAAAATATAACTATGTAAAAAAGGATGACATAATAGTAATCGCAGGAGGAGCATCAATACTTTCTTGCCATGATGAAGCAACTACAAATAGAACAATAGGTGGAGTTTTAAAAATTTAATAACAAGATGTATAAAGAGGGAGTTAAAATTGGCGATTATAGAAAATAAATATCGTATTGGAGTAAAATACGTGAATCAAAATAGACTATTGACATTAAGGGGAATAATATTGTTGCTAGAGGATTTGGCGTGTAGACATTCAGATATGGTTGGTTTTGGCATTAATGATACATTAAAAACAAACCTTTCATGGGTATTACTTAATTGGAAGATAAAAATTTTAAAAGAAGCAAATTATGGCTCTACTGTGACTGTAAAAACATGGTCAAGAGATACTAATAAACTATATACATATAGGGATTTTGAAATATATGATGAAAATAATAATTTAATTTGTATAGCATCTTCTAAATGGGTATTATTAAGTACAAAAACAGGTCACATAACACAAATTCCAGACGAGATAAGAAATGCATACAATCCAGAAAACAAAACAGTGTTTGAAGAACCAGAAATATCAAAACTAATAGAACCATCAAATGCCAATGAGACATTTTCATTTAGAGTTAATAGAAGAGATATAGACATAAATAATCATATGAATAATTTGTACTATTTGGATTATGCTTTAGAGGCATTGCCAGAAGATGTGTATTTAAAAAAATTTAAAAATGTGGAAATTACATACAAAAATTCATCAAAGTTAGGGGATATAGTAAATTGTTTTTATAAAGAGCAAGAAGATGGCTATTATGTTGTAATGAAGTCAGAAACAAGCAAAACATTATATGCAATAATAAAATTGTGTTAGAAAATGATAGAAAATCTAAAATAATTAGAAAGAAAAAAATAAATGTATAAGGACTAGTTATAGTTAGTCTTTGTATGAGAGAGGAAAGTGAATGACAAGAGGAAAGAGAATGAAAAAAAATAATAATACAAAAATTATTTTTTATTTTATTATATATTTTTTACTTTTTTTTGTTTTAATATATTCTGGAATTAAAATTTATGAATGGTACAGGGATAAAAATAAAAACAATGAAATAGCCCAAAAAATTAAGGAGACGGTAATAGTTGAAAGCAATGGTAAAAATAAAGAAGAATATTTGATTGATTTTGATAAATTGAAAGAACAAAATAATGAAGCTATTGCGTGGATTAAAGTAAATAATACAAATATTGAGTATCCTGTTGTTAAAACTAAAAATAATGAATTTTATTTAAATCATAGTTTTGATAAAAGCGAAAATTTGGGAGGATGGATTTTTGCGGACTACAAAAATAAATTTAATGGCACAGATAAAAATATTGTTATTTATGGGCACAATATGAAAGATAATTCGATGTTTGGGACTATGCAAAAAATTTTGAATCCGGAGTGGTATAATAATGAAGAAAATACAAATATTATTCTAAAGACTGAAGGGAAAAATTATATTTATAAAGTTTTTTCAATATATAGAATAGAAAATGAAGATTATTATATTAAAACAGAATTTAACAATGATAGTGAGTTTGAACAATTTTTAAATACCTTAAAGGCAAGAAGCATAAGGAATTTTAACATGGATATGCTTGAAAGTGATAGTATTTTAACATTGTCTACCTGTGATAACAACAATAAATATAGAGTCGTTTTACATGCTAAAAAAATATAGGAGGAAAAAATTATGGAGAATTTAAAAAAGAATAAAATGTTTATAATAATTATTAGTGTTTTAATTATAATTGTTGCTGTTCTTGGTATAATGCTTATTAAGAATAATGATGGAAGAGGTAATAAAGTGGGAAGTAGTGACAAAAATGAAAAAAACATAAAAATTGTAGAAAACGAGGTAAATAAGCTTACGTTAGAAGATTTTTCAAATTCAGCGTTTAGTATGAAAAAACCAAATGGATGGACAGTTGAAACAGGGGGAATAGATATATTTTATACAATTAGGGTATATGACCCTCAAAATACAAACAATCAAATATATTTAATGTTAAAGATGCAACCATTATTAAAAACAGAAGCAGGAAAAAGATCTTGGCAGAATTACTACAACATGAGTGGCAATAATTCACAATACAAATTGTTTGCAGATGCCGTGGTTTTAGCAAATCCTACAACAGAAGAGTTTTATAAAAAATTTGACGAGATAGCAGCATATGCAAGTGCAATAGAACCATCATTTTCTACAATAAAGTTTCCTAAATTTTCAAATTTTACTAAACAGGAAGAGTTTGAATCAACAGCTGGTATGAAAAGTGTTGCATTAGATAGCAAAGTGTTAAGAGGAACTTTTACAGGTGATAATTCAAAGCAAGGCGAGGGCTTATTTATGGCATCAATTGTTAATTTTGGCAATAACTATCTTGGCGGTGTAGATACTTCATACTATATGGTTTATGACATAATGGCAATAACATCAGAAAAAGATAAGTTTATAGATTATAAAGAAATATTACTAGAATCTATTAATTCAATAAAATTTAGCGATAGTTATGTAAAACAAACAATAGATAATGGAAATGCTCAAACTAAACAAGCGCTTGCACTAAATGCATCAATACAAAGAGCTTTTGATTCTTATATGAGTGCTTGGGAAAATAGAAGTAAATCATATGATATTATGAGTCAAAAACAAAGTGATGCAATACTTGGATATGAAAGAGTTTATGACACAGAAACTAATGATATATATAAAGCATATAATGGTTTTACCGATGAATATGATGGCGAAAGATATAAATCAATAACAGATAACATGTATACAGAAAAAACCAGTGGCTATATAGAAAAATAATGTTATATATAAAATGAAAATATACAGCACCTTCTTAAATATTTTGTCATATTATGTATTATACAAACAAATAAGGAAAGATAGGGTTAAAAATTTTTTAATCTGAATCAATACCTTAGGAAAGGAATGATAATTAAAATGTATAATTGCAAATATAGAAGGTGTTGTTGTCAAAAAAGCTTTGACAATAATATGCTACAAGATGCATGTAATAATTGTGGTGTAGTAGCAGATTATTACAACGAGAATAATAAAAATTCTTCTTGCGATTGTGGATTTGAAGAAAGTGAAAACGTTTTTCCAACTAATCCAATGTTTGGTCAAAGCTATGTTCCAATTCAGACAATGAACAAAACATTTACCCCTTGTGTTGGATTAAAAATGGGAACAATATTTCCAGAGTTAGTTAGCCCATATGTACCATGTCAATCTATAGAAGAAAATGCTTTTATAAAAGCTATGAATACGGTTGGAGAGGGGTGTAATAAATGTTACTAGAAGAAAATGAAAACAGGAATTGTAACTGCAACAATGCAAATAATAGTTGTTGCCAAAAAAATCCTACTCCAAGTGTTTCAACATATTCTTTTAATTTTACTAATATTATGCCAGAAGAATTTTGTGCAGAGGAAGAAATGACAAGGGCAGATATGTTACAAAAAATACGTTGCTTAGGATTTGCAGTTGTTGAACTTGCAGAATATTTAGACACACATGCAGATGACAAAAGAGCATTGGCGCTTCATAAAGAATATGCTAATGAATTAAGAGAATTATCAAATAAATATCAAAAAGTATATGGACCACTTACAATTGCATTTCCATGTAATAAATGGAGATGGTTAGAGGAACCATGGCCTTGGGAAAGGGGGAGTTTTTAATGTGGACCTATAATAAAGTATTACAATATCCTATAAATATAAAATGCCCTAATCCAAAACTAGCAAAAAATATAATAAGCCAATATGGAGGCCCAGACGGCGAATTGGGAGCATCTCTTAGATATTTATCACAAAGATTTGCAATGCCAGATCAAAATGCAAAAGCAATATTAAATGATGTAGGTACTGAAGAATATGCCCATAAAGAGGTCGCTTTATAAATAAGGGTATTAACTTTTTTTAGAGGTTAAACTACTCTTTTTTTATTATATAAAAATATGATATAATATCTTTGGAAGAAGAAATATATGAACAAAGAACATTGGAATACTATTATTATAGATAAAAATGTTGATGAAACATTAGTAAAAGAGTTAAGAGGTGTGATATGAAAAAATTATATATAATAACTGGTGCAAATGGTTTTCTAGGAAATAATATAATAAGAAAATTAGAACAAAATATTGAAAATGAAATAAGAGCACTTGTATTACCTAATGATTCTATAAAGGCATTGGACAACTTGAATTGTAAAATTTATTATGGAGATGTTACTAAAAAGGAAAGTTTATCATCAATTTTTGAAAATACTGATGGAAAAGAAGTTTATGTAATACATTGTGCAGGAGTTGTGTATATAAAATCTAAATATAACCCAATTGTATATGATGTTAATGTTAATGGAACAAAAAACATTGTAAATAAAGTTTTAGAAATAGATGCAAAACTTATTTATGTAAGTAGTGTACATTCAATTACCGAAAAGCCTAATAACGAAAAAATAACAGAGATTACTAACTTTGATTCTGGGAAAGTAGTAGGATTATATGCAAAAACAAAGGCAGAGGCAGCAAAATATGTTATTGATGCAATAAAAAATAAGAATCTAAATGCTTGTATTATTCATCCTTCTGGAATTATTGGACCAAATGATTATGGAAATAGCCACTTAACACAATTAATAAAAGAAGTTGCGACAGGAAAACTCTTTGCTTGTGTAAAAGGAGGGTATAATTTTGTAGATGTTAGAGATGTAGCAGATGGTATAATTAGTGCTTGTGATAAAAATAATAGAGGAGAATGTTACATTTTATCTAATAAATATATTACAATAAAAGAATTGACTGATTTTGTTTGTGATTTAGAGGAGAAAAAAAGAATTAAGATAGTGTTACCACTATGTTTGGCAGAATTAGTAGCTCCAATTTGTGAACTATATTATAATATAAAAAAACAAACCCCATTATTTACAAAATATTCTCTATATACATTATCTTCCAATTCTAATTTTAGCAATGAAAAGGCAAAAAAAGAATTGGAGTATAAAAATAGAGATATGAAAGATACAATTAAAGATACAATAGAATGGTTAAAAGAAAAAAAATATATATAAAAAAGACATTTAGTTAAAGATAAAGAACTACTTTTTGAACGAAGTAGTTCTTTATTAAATCAATGTATTCTACTCAACAACAGGGGGAATAAAATTTTCAATTGCATTTCGTAGTTTGGGATGATGAATTACAAAATGAATAGAAGGACTATTTGCTTTTGAAATCATGACCCAGTTTTTTTCGCAAACTAAAATTTGTATGTTCTTAAATGTATTATTATTGTTTATACTTAACTTATAATTTTTATTCTCTTTTTCATATTTTTTAGTCAAATTGATATGTTCCAGATAATCTTCATATGTATAATAAATTTTTTTATCATAAAAAATATCTGCAAGGAAAAGAAATGGTTTTACCTTTCCAAATTCTTCTTTTGAAAGAATTGATATTTCATCTTCAATTACATTTTGTTCTATTGTATTCTTAAATATTTCTTTCTGAAATTTTACAGATTCTTGAATTGCTTTTATATTTTCAGCAGAAACATTGTTATGCTTTAAAATCTTAAAAAGTAAATTGTTTGAAATAGTATGTATTGGTAAAGAAAACAAAATCCTTCTGCGACTTGCTTTAATTTTTATACTTGATGATAAAAAGGCATTAAAAGAATTTTGTGAATCTGCTTTATAAATATCCATAAGAGATGTAGCTTTGCTTAACAAACATTGTGCCTTTGTTTTATAGTAAGAAATATCATTTTTATTTGTTGTTAAAGTATATTTACCTTTATCATGATAACCATTTATACATTCTCCATATAAAGCAGCAACACCAGAAACGTAATTAAAATGACAATATATATTATTTTGCAATCCTTTTAAAAAGTATGGAGAAACCTGTCCAGTCATATAAATTGGCAACCAACTTTCTAAACCTAACATCATTTCATTAAATGGTCTATCAACATTATGAATAATATTTAAATGCAATCCCTTTTTTAGCATTATAGCAATAGCATACATCCATTTCTTACCGAATTCAACATCTTGTGCCATATCTTCCATAGGCATATCACTACACATAAAAACAGGTTCATTATTTTTTGAAAGAACGGTTGCTTTAAAAAAGTCTAGTTCTCCTTTTTTCATTTCTTCTATACCATAATATGTTTTAGAGGTTGCTTTATAAAATGGAATAGTAGGTACTTTCATTTCATCAAAATGTATAGCTTTTATATACTCATTTAAATCAAATTTATCTAAATTTGTTAGAAAATCATCTATATAGTTATGAGAGGGAGTAGAATTAGTAGTAAACCAATTAAATAGCTTATTAAAATAGTTAAGATTATTTTCTAACTCTTCTAAAGTAGAATTTATAAGAAGTGCAACTGCTTTTTTATCATCATCAGATGTATACTTTTTCATAATAAAATTACATACAGCCGTAGCAAAATCTTTAGGATGTGATGGATTACCATTACCAGTACGAATTCTGGAAAGAAATGAGGCATCATAACTACTTAAGCGAGATAATTCAGCAACATTAATATTTAAAGTTGTAACAAGTTCATTAAAATTTTTACTTAACTGTTCAAAGTCAATAGAAATATCATTTAAAGTATCAGATAAAGCAGTATAAATTTCTTCTTTAGTTATATTCATTTCTCTTGTTAAAGAAAGCTTATATAAACCATCTGTAAGTTGTTCTAATTGTTTACTCTTTAAACTTGGAGTTCTATCTCCTCTGCGATAACGACTAATAACAGAAGATGTTAATCCAGAAGAAATTACAAGGTCTTTAGAAGAACACTCAATTTGTTTTATATATTTATTTAATTGTTCACTAAAAGTCATAAGAAAACCTCCATATCAATAATTCAAATTTATTATACTATATCATAAAAGCATATAAAAAACAATTGCCAAATGGTCATTGAAACTTTGGCAAAAATCAAAAATATAGAACTGTAATATGGTAAAATAGAAATGAAAATATTGGAGGAAGGAGTAAAAGAATGAGAAAAGTTAAAATCCTATCAATTTTATTGATGATTTGTTTATTGGTTAGCATACTATTCCAAACAGCTATAAACAAAGTATATGCAGAAAGCAAAAATGAAGTAACATTAAATTTTGAAGGTGGGATTATTCACGATGGTTATGTAGAATATAGCAAGAAAGCAAAATTACAATTATTCAAGGGCGAGGATTTAGTTGTTAATATTTCAAATAATATGGTAATTGATTTAAACGAAGCAGATTATGAATTTGTAATACAAGAAATCCCAGCAGAAGATACTGGAAGTGTGGTAGGACCTGCACCAGTAAAATTAAATATTAATGATTGGTATTATGCTACAACAACACTTAATTCTAAAGTTATATTTAGAATCAAGTAAATTTAGTGGAACATTAGATGTTAAACTTGTAAGAACAAGAACTGTCGTTAACACAACAGTTAAAAATGTTTATAATGATATATCATCAAAAGGTGTAATTGATTTAACTGGTGGGCAAGAATATGTGATTGATTTTTCTAAAGATGATGAACTTACAAATGGGTTAAAATCATTTGCAGATTTAGATAAAACACTATATTACAAAAGAGACAATGAAGGTCTATTAGCAACAGACAATGAAAGTGAAGCTGTTATAAAGATAGTAGGAAATAAATCAGAAAATAAAGCAATATTAACTGCAGTAAATGTTGGAACTAAAAAAAGTGAAGTTTTTAAAGGATTTCATACTAAATATACAGGTTCGGCATTGAATTATGATGGTACTGATGGTGGCATCATAAATGAAACAAGAACTGATTATTATACTAGATGTACTTATGAATTTACATTCCAATATGTAAAAGAAGAAGTTAGTCCTAAAGAATATAAGTTTACTGAAGGAGCAAATCAAACATATACAATTGATGAATCAAAAAATGCAACATTTAGAATAGATGCAGACTATAGTCTATTTACAAACAAAGTATATGTAGACAATAAATTAGTAGATTCTACAAATTATGACTCAAAATCAGGAAGTACAGTTATTACTTTAAAAGATGAATACTTAAAAACATTATCTGTTGGAGAACATACATTAAAGGTTGCTTTTTCAGATAATGGAGAAGCTATAACAAAATTCACAATAAAAGAAAAACAACAAAATACAAATATAGAAGATAATAAAAATGAACAAAAACAAGAAAATAACAATTTAACAAACAATGATGTTCAAAAAGAGAATACAATTGCAAATCCTAAAACAGGTGATAATGTTATAGTATACTTTGTAATGTTTTCAATTGCTATATTAGGAATAATTACATTAGCAATAGTTAATACAAAAAGAAAAAAATTAAGAAAATAATAGGAGAGAAAAAAATGAAAATTAAAAAAAGTTTAATATTTTTAACAATTATTTTAGCTGGTATATGTCTGTTTATTTTTTCAAACAGAGTAAATGCAGTAACAATTAGTGATGATGGAAAATATACATTAATACTAGAGTGCAGTAATGAAACAGATGCTAATATTGATGGTGAAAGCAATAAGGTTATAAAATTTAATGTTGCAGAAGGAGAAACAACAGTTAAATTATCTGAACTAACAAAAGGGATAGTACCATTCAATGGTAGAACAGAATTTGCATATTGGGGAAGCTTTATAGGTGAAAAAGCTAACGAAGAAATAGCAATAACTGATTTTTGCTGGAGCGGTGAGTTAACAGAAGGCGAATATACGAATGGATTAACTCTTTATGCAAATTTTTCTGATAAAGTATTACAAGGAACAGGCACATATTATCTAACACTTGATGCTTTTGCAGGTAAAGTAAATGGACAAAGCATTGTAAACATAACAAGTAAAAGTACTGAATTTAAAACAGTAGATTTAACAAAATATACCCCTGTAAGAGAAGGATTTACATTTAAAGGATGGGAGTTAGATGGAAAATTTGTAACTTCTATTGATTCTAGTTATTTTGCTAACCGTGATTGCATAACATTAACTGCTACATATACTCAAGATACTTTTAAAGGTGACGGAATTGTATTGATTTTAAATGCTAATGGTGGTAAAATAAATGACAAAGAATCTAACAGTTATGACTATATAGGTGGTAGCAATTCAGGAACAACTATGTCACTTCTACCATATATGCCTGTGCGAGAGGGATATACCTTTAATGGTTGGAATACAAAAAAAGATGGTAGTGGAGAAATTTATAAATATGTTTTCTGGAGATTCTGGGATAAGGATGAGAAAACAGATAAAGAATTTGACAAAGATACTTTAATAAAAGAAGAAAACGGATATGAGAGATATAAAAATGTAACATTATATGCTTCTTGGACTAAAACTTCAGGAGAACCAGAACAACCTGTTAAAGAAACAGTAAAAGAAATTCAAAGTACAGGGAAAACAAAGGGAAAAATTGAATTTGAAAAAGAAGTTAGTAAAAACTATAAGTTGGATATAAGACCAATTGAAGTAGAAAAAGATTTATCTGATAAAAATGTTAAATATGTAGTAGATATAAATGTATTAGAAAATGGTGAAGTTGTTAAAATTAGCAATACTAAAATGAAAATAAGAATTGCATTACCAGAAGACTTAAAAGGATTTAACAAATATGAAGTAGTATATATTTCAAATGATGAAATAAAAGAAACAATACCAGCAACAGTAGAAGATGGATATATAATATTTGAAACATCACATTTAAGTCAATATGGAATTATTGCAACAAATGTTGAAGGAAAAACAGAACAAACAAAAAATGAAACAAACAATCCAAAAACAGGAGATAATATTACAACAAGTATAATGCTATTTGTAGCTTCTATAGCAACTATCGGAACACTAACATTAGTAAATAGAAAAAAAGCAAGAAAATAAACAACATAATTTATTTGATATTTATTTATATATTAATAAAATAGTAAGAGAATAACAACTAATGCAAATGAAAATTATAAGATACTAGCTATGAATGGCTAGTATTTTGCTTTATGTTGAAAAAAAATAGAAAATCTGCTATTATGTTATTATATTATAGACAAATAAAATTTATAGCAAGATTAAAATAAAAAGGGGTAAATATGACACAGACTCAACAAACGGTATTAGCATTGGCAATATATACAATATGGATAACACTATTATATATAAGAATATTTGATAAAACACTAAAAAAATATGTATTATCAATAGGTGTGCTATTAGCATTTTGGATGGTAGTAAGAATGCTTAAAACATATACAACAGGGTATGCAACAGAAATACTGTGGTATTTGTATTACATACCACTATTGCTGATTCCAACATTTTATTATAATTGTAGTAGTTATTTAATAAACAGTAAGAATAAAAAAAGAAGAATTGCCACAATAATTATATCAACAATACTATTCTTATTAGTAATTACAAATAGCCTACATAATATTGTGTTCAAAATAAAAAGCAATATAAATGATTATAATCATAATATAGGGTATTTTATAATAGTTGCTTGGATTCTATGTTTAATAGTAGTAGCAATAATATATCTAATAAAATCAAGCAAAAATAAAGGGTACAAAAACATAATCTCAATATCAATAATTATTTTAATTGGTGTAGTATATACAATTTTATATATAAAAAATATTCCAGTAATAA
>ENA-OPFI01000625-OPFI01000625.1-human-gut-metagenome-genome-assembly--contig:-NODE-625-length-15348-cov-4.606748_pt1 | contig 15348 bp, 9 predicted proteins | sample MGYA00241308_ERZ501550 | MGnify/ENA primary metagenome ERZ501550 (study PRJEB25962, sample SAMEA2042433) | human gut metagenome | biome: human gut; feature: human-associated habitat; material: faeces...
TGCCGTTAGTGGCAAGCCGCGCCCTGCTGTTTGGTGTGTACCTGTTATTCCTCGATTAGCATAAACTCCAACTCGGAATATGCCGTATCGCTCATGGCTTTTAACTTTTCCATAGCGGTATCGGCAAGGCTGCGCATATCCTCACTTTCGATATAGGGATATGCTTCCAAAATGTTATCAATGGTCTGCGCCCGGATCGGGTCATAATAAATGGCAATTAGGTTTTCTTCCGGCGTGGTAAATGGGTTATACATGGCTCATACCTCCAAATCGTTGTTTTTTTCTTTGGCGCGCTGTTTGTTCTGCTGCTGCGCCGCCTGCTTTTTGTAATCGTCAAGCTGTTTGAGAATAGAGGGCTTTTTTTCTTGCTTCTGCGGTGCTTGCTTCTTTTCTTCCTTAATCGCCCTTGCATAGTCAAAAAGGCTGACAGGTTCGCCCGCTTTCATTTTCTGTTCTAAATCTGCGGCGGTTGGTGCATTAGGGGTATTGTTAATTACACCGTCCAGCATATTGTCGTTTTGCTCGACAATATCCTCAATCGTCCGTAATGGATTTTGCGGCTGCGCTGCAACTGCAAAGGCTTGTGTTCCGTTGCCCATAATGAGATATTGCCCGTCCTCGGATCTGTGATGAACGCCATAGCCTGCCGCCCGCATTTGTTCCTCATTCAAAGAAGTAATATGAAAATTGCCTCGCGGGGTAGAAACCCTTTCGCCTGTCATTGCCTGTTCCGGGCTTAACGCTTCCTGCGGCTGCAAAAACTCCGGTACTTGGGTATAGCCGATACTATCTACATAATGGGCGGTATTTTCGCCGTTTTGGTGTAGTACCACAATATCGGAAACGGAAAGGCTGTGTCCCTTAAAATCGTCAGGTTTGTCAATATTGTACTTTTCCCATATCTGCGCCAGCGTCATATCTTTTTCAAGGGGTGCGGTATAAACAAGGTCATAATTCGCCCGGTCAACAGAATGTCCCGCCGCCTGCAAGCGGTCATACGGTTCAAAGCGCAATTCTCTTGTTGCTTCGCTGCGGGATAGCTGGTAAATCCCATATCCGTCCTCTTTACCATACAGCAGCAGGGCTTCCTTGCCCGGTTCGCTTTCCCGTAGCTGCCCTTTCATGGCGTTGTATTCGTACAGGGCTTCCCATGTGTTTTTCTCTATTCCGAACAAACCGCCTTTTTCGGCGTGTTCCTGCAAATCCGCAACGCTGGTTACGGCTCCCTCGGTGCCATCTTCATAAATACGGTAAATCTCTACATCGTCCTTTGTGAAAAGACGCTGGGCGGCTTCTTGCTGCAAAGGCAGCATACCGTCCCACGAATACCCGTATTCCTGCATTTCCTTTACTGTAATGGTAGGATCCGGCGCGGGTATTTCAGACTGCTGCGGCTCTTGCCCCGGCTGCTGCGGCTTTCCTGCCGCTTCCTGTCTTGCGTGTTTTTGGATTTCAACAATCCGTTCACCCGTCAGCAGGGCAATACTCTTGATACGGTCAGCGGCATAAAGGGCATTGTCGTTTAACTGCCGCTGCCATGCGCCTGCGCTGGGCGACCATCTGAAACCGTTGCTTTTGAGTTCTTCGCGGATCTCCGCGCTGGGTTTTCCATCAAAGAAGATTTGCAGGCGATTATCCGCTTTGTTAGGTTCTGCCCTGCCTCCGTCAAACTCCCATCCTACATAGGTTAATTCTTCTCTGCGTGAAAGGTCGGCAATGCGTTCTTTTACTCTACGGATTTCTGCGTTATTGTTGGAAAGGGCAAAAGACTGAAAAGGTCTGCTTTTATCTAAATGCCAGCTTTGCTCCATTTTACTTTTCAGCTTTTCAATGTTTTCTTGGGAAAGATGAGGGCAGCCGTCAAGGGTCTTATGCTTACGGAAATAGGCGTTGACTGCTTTCATGGTTTCCTGCGCCACTTCCAGCTTATGCAGCTTGCTTTCTAATTTTTCGATAGCTTTCGGATCATCTGCGCTGATACCACCCATGCCCGTACTGCGGATTTTATCAAGCAAGCCCTGAATATCCTGCCATTCGCTGTGGTTTCTGTCCCGCGCTGCATTCTGTTTTTCTTTTTTACGGACAGGGAAATTGCCGCCGCCAGCGATAAGAATAGAGGGTACGCGGCTGTCAATGGCATATCTGCTGTTCATATTCTCGGCAAGTTTCCGGGCGTAGGTGTCTAAAAGTCCGTCTATCTTATCGTGGTACATGGGATCCACCCGCGCTTTTTGCTTTTCGGCAATAGCGGCGGCTTCATCTACATATTGCCGATATTCAGCGGTTGCGCTGCCTTGTCTGTAATCGCGGTAGCTGTTCGCGTCATTGGCGCGGCGGGCTGCCGTTTCGCTGATAGGATAATACCGTACTGCCGATTGCGTTTTTTCTTCGGTAACAGCCTGTGCTTCTTTGTGTGCTGCAAGCGTTTTTTCTGCACGCTCCAAAACTGCTTGGCTCATAGGCAGCGAATACAAGCCAGAGGCAGAGGAAAAGCCGACATTATTAAAAACATAGTCAACATCGGTTTCTTTCAACGCGCCTGCTGCAAAATACTTCTCTCTTGTGGGGACTTCACTTACCTTGCCATTCGCAATGTCATGGTTTAATCCTGTTTCCAAATGAGCATGGATTTTATCGTCAACGGCTATGGTTACATAATACCAGCCCATATAGCCGCCGCTTTTTTCGTCTGCACCATCGTTAAACTCCACATTCAGCAAGGTATATGGCTTTAATCCCTTTTGTGCGGCGATTGCATTGTCTTTTGCTTCCCGCGCTTTTAGTGCAGAAATAGCAGCCTCTTTTGTTGCGCTGATAATTTCCGGGTTATTCCACCGCAACGCGGCATTTATCAATTCATTTTGTACTTTAACAGTTTTTGCCTGCGGTGTAACATGGTTGCCGATAAATAGGGATTTGCCATTATCAAACCGAATGGATATATCGCTTGTACCGCGCCATTTCCCCGAACAGGGGGAAGTTTCGATTTTGCCGCTTGTACTGCCGAAAGCCTGTGCAATTACTCCTATTTTATCAGACATAGGCAGATTTTCATATCGTTTCCCGATTTCAACCGCTTTTTTCTGTAAATCTGTGAGGGGTTCTGCTGCCTGCTGTTCCTGCGGGGCAGTTTCTTCAGGTGTTTCTTCCGCTTCCGTCTGCTGGGGCTGTGTTTCCTCCGGCTGCTCCTGTTTAGCCGGATCAGAGTGGGCGTTTACCCATTCTTCAAACTGTTCTGCATTTTCAAAATGAGTAAACTCAATACCAGCCTCGGTTAGCTTTTCCTCTACAAAAGCATTGATTTCTTCTTTCGGCTGCTCCGGTTGTTCGGACAGCTTTTCAAGCTGCCCATCCTTTAAGGAATAGCCCTGCGCGGCGATTGCTTCAAGGGTTCCCTGCGATACCTTACCATAAATCTTTTGATCGGCTTCTACCAAAGTTTCCAGCATTGCCCGCACTTCATCGGATAACGCTTTCTGCTGCTCCGGGACAAGAGTATCAAAAACAGGGACTTGGGGCTGCGTCTGCTCCTGCACATTTTCCCGCTGCTTCTGCAACTCGGCAAAATGCCCCTCAATATCGGAAATGAGTTCTTTGGCGGTATTTTGTATCACTTCAAGAGAAGATTTTAATTCTGTCATTTCCTTGCCGCTGCTCCACCCGGCAACATAGCCAAAGGAGTAATCGGAAGTATCAAGCCCGAAATGCTGGCATACCATAAACGCCACGCTTTCAGCCTGTACCTCGCGGGTTCGCCTATCGGGGCGTTCCTGCCCATTGTTGGTAGCAAGTTCAATGTCGTGCATTTTGGCATGGGAAACTTCGTGGATCCCCGTCTTTATGGTCTGCAATTCGCTCATGCCCTCGTTGATTGCTATACTGCGCTCGGCATAGCGGCAAACGCCTTTGGCACCTTGCAGCGGTTCCAAACCGATTTCAAAAGGAGAAGATAGTTTAATCGCCCTGAAAAAATCTTCGTACTGCTCGACATTTGCTGAAAGGGTATCAACCGCCAAAGAGGGTAATTCCTTGCCCTCGGTCTGCGATACATCGAATACCGATACCACTTTGAAATTAGGTATGGTAACCTCTTTGATTTCCTTTTCCGGCTTTCCGTCTTTGCCTATGACGGGTTCGCCCGTTTCGGGGTCGAGTTTATCCACTTCCTTTTTTACGGTATAGGGCGCGGGGGCAAGGATTTTGATTGCCTTTTCATCTGCCTTTACATGGCGGTCAAAATCCTTTTTCCATTGCTGAAAACCGCGTACCAGCGTCCCGCCCTGCATAGCAATCAAAAGGGCGTTGTTAAAGCTGTAATCGTGAAACTTCGACATAGCGGAAAGATAATCGGAGTATTTGCCGCTGCCGAATACATCGGCAACCCCTTTTTCAAGCTGCTGCGACAATTCCTTTACTCTTTCGTCCCTGTCCTCGCTGTTAAAGATAATAGGCACAACGGTACGGGGCTGCGCTGCGGGTGTCGCTTCCTGATCGGCAATTACAGGATTTTCCGTTTCTTTTTGCTCCGGCTCTGTTTGCTGCCGGGTTTCGGTTTCGGGCTGGGGCTGTTCGCTGCGCTCCGGTTCCTGCGGTGCTTGCTCCGGCTGCTGTGGCTGCTCACCCTCCACCGTATAACCGGGCAAAAGCTGTCCGTTTACCTTGAAGTATTCGGCGTACTCCTGCGGAATAGGCGGGGAGATTTCGGTGAAAAGATGGGAATAGGCTTTGATCCGCCCATTCAGATATTTTTCCATAGCCGCTTTATCGGTAAATACCTTTCTGTCCTGTCCGGCGATTTTCCCCTGATTGTACCCGTCCTGATTGTTCGTGCGCACACTCCATGATAAATGCCACGAATGGGGTACGCTTTCTTTTTTAACAGGGTCGTACCGGGTATTTTCGTATATATGATATTGCATTTTATATACCCGATTGCTGATAACATGGCGGTCATATTGCTCGTCTTTCCATTCATTATAGGTATGGGAAACCTCCGGCGTTTTTACATATTCAATGGCTTTTTCAATAAAACGGGTATTGCCCGCCTGCTGCTCCCATGCGTAGGCTTGTTCTTGCAATTTGGCATAAATGGATTGTTCCGCTGCCTCGCTTTCCTGCCGTAACTGTAACAACTCTGCAAGGGGTAAAGCGGTCAGCGTTGAAATATCCGCTTTGTCGCTTTCAAAATATATGGTTCGCTCGATCCGCATTTTCTTTGCGGGGTCTAAATCGTCATGGGCATAGCTGGAATAATTCTTTTCCTGTTCGCTCATTCTGTCGCTCCTTTCAAATGAAATTAGATTATTTAACGGTTGCTCCCATATGCTGCCAAAGCCGCGTACAACGGTATTTTCTTTTGCGCCGTTTGCACCAAACATTTCCAAAGTGTCAAAGGCTTTTTCAAATGCTTCTACACTTTCTCTTGGTATGTTCGGGGCAAAGTGGATTACACCGTCCATGTACTCTTTACCCGTACCAATCCACCCGCGTATAAAACTGTCAAAGCCAGCTTTTGAACGGCTGGCGGCGTGTTCTTCGGCATGGCTGGAAACAAGCTGCTTACTATGAAACTGATACCCTAAAATCAGTTCGCCCGTTTCCGGCTGATACATAAAGCGGCGGTTTTCTATCTGCTGCATATCAAAGGAAAAACGGCGGGTATCTATCGTCATAAGACTATCGGTGATTTTGATTTTTTCTATTTTGGCTGCGCCCCCTTTCGGCGTTTATATAAGGGTCTGGGATTATCCCAGCAAGCAAAATCCCCGCCAATCTCAAAGAAAAAGGCGGGGATTTATCGCAAATGGGTACTCATTTGCTGTGCTTGCTATTCAGTTGGCTTTCTTCCGCAGCCGCCGTTTGCGTTCCTGTTCCGCTTTCTGCCTGCGCCGTACTTTTCTCGCGCAATCAGGGCAATACTTGGCGCGGTTGCTGCCGGCTTTATACTCACCCCCGCATATCTTACATAGCGAGTTCAAAGTGGGATTTTCCTGCATAATCTCGGTGTAAAGCTGCTTGTCGGCTGGCAATACCGCTTCCCTGAAATATCTGCATAGCAGCGAATAGCTGATTGCCTGCACACATTTACAGGGTTCTCCATCGTCCAATAAAAGGCAGTACCCGTTATCGTTGTTGGCACATTCGGCGCGGGTCATTTTCTTAACCGCCCGGAATTGCTTTTCCGAAAGCCGGATCATTTTCGGTTCTGCTCAATGCGATAATTGACATACTTGCCGCCTGTGTCGGCAAGCAATACTACACCGTCAAAGGCTTTGCCCGTTTTGGTCGATACCATGCCTTTCACTTTTACTTTTCCGTCTTTTAGGAGTGCTGCCGCGATTGCTTTTGTAAACGCCTTTTTCTTATCGGTAAAAAATCGGTCATTTTTCCACATCACAAAGCCGCAAGCCCTATCCGAACAGTAATAGTTTTTCTTACCCTCATAAACGGGTGCGCCGCAGCGGGGGCAAGTGCCGATTGCCTCCCGATGGGTGGAAAATAACTGCTCCTTATCTTTTGAAATAGCGGAATAATTTTTCACAAGGTCGGCGGTCATAGCTTCAATGCTGTGCATAAAGGTATCGGGACTTTCGCCGCCTTTGGCAATCTCACAAAGGCGTGTTTCCCATTCGGCAGTCAAAAGAGGTGAAATCAAAGCCTCCGGCAATACTGAAACAAGATTATGCCCGTCTTTGGTGGGGATCAGTTTCTTGCCGCTGCGCTCTACAAATCCCGCCGAAAGCAGCTTTTCAATGATTGCCGCCCGCGTTGCGGTGGTGCCTAACCCTTTTCGCTCCACATCCTCCGGCATATCCTCTTTTCCCGCGTTTTCCATTGCTGCAAGCAAAGTATCTTCGGTAAAGGCTTTCGGGGGCTGGGTGTAATGCTCGGCAATATCCGGCTGCACATTTTCAAAGGTCTGCCCCTCATAAATGGGCGGCAAGATATTTTCCGGCTCGGCTGCCTCGTCCTCGGCGGGCTTGGCTTTCATTTCGGCGCGGAATAGACTTTCCATTTCCCGCCATCCTCCGCAAAGTGTTGTCCTGCCTTTTGCGGTAAAGGAATAATTGCCGCAGGAGAATACCGCCGTAACCGCTTCATATTCATAGGGGGCGTGGGTAGCGCAAATGAGTTTTGCACATACAAGGCGCATAATTTTTTTCTCACTTTCGGCAAGAGAGGAAAAGCCTGTTTTCAAAAACTCTGCTGTGGGCAAAATGGCGTGGTGGTCGGAAACCTTTTTATCATTTACCACTCTTGCAACTTCCGGCGAAACGGCGATACCCGCCATAAAGGGAAACAGACTGCAAAGGTCTGAAACAAGTTTTTCTGTGCTTTCCCGCATATCTGCGGTAATATATCTGCTGTCGGTACGGGGGTAGGTTAAAAGCCGCTTTTCATAAAGCCCCTGCACATAATCAAGGGTCTGCTTGGCGGTAAATCCGAATAGACGGTTTGCCTCACGCTGCAAACTCATCAGATCAAACAGCTTCGGCGGCGATATGGTCTTTTTCTCTTTTTTCAGAGAAGTACAAATCGCTTGCGCCTGCTTGCAGGCTGCTTCCATTTCCTGCGCCGCTGCTTCTTCGGTCAGTTTATCGGAAAGAGCAGTAACGCCGTCCAACTGCAAACGCACAATATAATATTTTTCCTTTTTGAAGTTCTCTATTGCATAATTCCTCTTTACAAGCATATCAAGGGTAGGTGTTTGCACCCGCCCCACATTCAGGGTTTTATGATAGAGGATAGAGAAAAGGCGGGTGGCGTTAATGCCGATCAACCAATCGGCTTTCGTGCGGCATAGCGCGGAATGATAGAGGTTGTCATACTCGCGCCCGTCTTTAAGTTTAGAAAAGCCCTCGCGGATTGCGCTGTCCTCCATGCTGGAAATCCAAAGGCGGGTAAAGGGTTTGTTGCATTTTGCCTGCTCATAAACAAAACGGAAAATGAGTTCTCCCTCGCGTCCGCTGTCGCAGGCATTGACAACCTCGGTTACTTCGGCGCGGTGCATAAGGTCTTTCACAATGGAAAACTGCTGTTCCTTGTCCTGTGCGATACGGTACTGCCATTCCTGCGGCACAATGGGTAGATCCTCATAATTCCATTTGTGGTATCGCTCGTTGTATGCCGCTGCGTCTGCAAGGCTAATCAGGTGTCCGATACACCATGATACAAAATATCCGTTCCCGCTGTAATATCCCTTATTTTTCTCATTCGCGCCCAAAACTCCGGCAATGGTTTTGGCAACGCTGGGTTTCTCTGCAATGACAAGTTTCAGATTATTCATAGATTTTTCCACCTTTCTTTTCAATGGGAAAGGCGGCAAACCCTCAATCGGATTTACCGCCTTTTATAAAATGGTATGTTATTCTTCGTCCTCCGGCTCGGTTTCCTCGCCGTACCCGTCAATGTAGCGGTCGAGGGGTTCTTCTTCCTCGGTTTCCTCGTCCTCGTCCAAATCCAAATCATCAAAGTTTGTGCCGCCTTTGGCGGTGTTCTTTTTCGGCTTCATAACCTTAAAATAGAAGAACGCGCCGCCACCTCCGGCAAGCAGAAGTACCACAAGGATAATCCCGCCCATGCCGCCGCTGCCTTTTTCCTCCGGCTCGTCTGTTGGTTCGGGATCCGCTGCGATTGCTTCCTTGCCTGCGCACTCGCTCATATTGACAGAACAAACAGGGCAAGAGGTATTCACGCTTCCGGCAACGCATTTATCGGTACAACTGCAAACGACGGCGGTTTCTTTTGTCTGTTCGTCCTCCATAAGCTGCAATAAGTCGGCTTCGTCCACCTGATTGAGAAAATGCACCGTATTTTCCCCGTCCTCGGCGCGGTCAATGATGATATAGAAGTAATGCCCGTTGCGGCTTACAACGGTAATAAACTGCTTATCGCCGGACGCTTCCCCCGAAATATCGTCCACAAGGCTCATATTGCCCTCCGGGGTTAGTGGCTGCGGCTCATAACCGCCCGTTGTTTCTTCCGGTTCGGTGGTCTGCTCCGGCTCGGTATATTCGTATTCCTCGCCGCCACCCGCATATGCGGTAACAGAAAAGCCGCCCATAATGATAAGGGCGGCAAGTAAAACGGTAAAGCTGCGGAATACTTTTTTATTCTTCATTTTCGCTGTCCTCCTGTTCGGTTTCCTCAAATGCTTCTCCCGGCTGCTGCGGCAGTACGATTTCGCCGCTGGCATATGCGGAAAGAAACGCCGCAAGCTGGTTTTGGTCGATATGTACCGCCTTTACCATCTGCACAATGCGGGCGTTTTCTTCCTCGTTTTTTTGCGCTTCAAGGGTTTTCAGTTTGCTTTGCAGTTCAAGGATCTTCGCCCTTGTTTTCTCAATGTCCTTTTCGATACGGTCAAGTTTGCTGTTTGCCATAAGTAAAATGCTCCTTTCAAAATTAGTTGTAATTTAACCGCCCATAGGCGTAGAAATGGGATTGCCAATAGCTTGTATTGAGTTTTGCGTACTGAATGGGATCCCCACAATGCAAAAACATCGGGTTTCCGCTTTCGTCCTCCCCGACATAAAAGCCCACATGGGAAACGCCGGGGGTATCGTAGGTGCCTGTGAAAAATACCATATCGCCGGGGCGCGGAGTAGAAACGCGGGTAGATATGTTGTATAATCCCTGCGCCCCTAATCTACCCGTATTGTATAGCCCGCTGTTTGTGAGTACATAGCTTACAAAGCCGCTGCAATCAAAAGAAGTGCTTGGGCTGCTGCCGCCCCATACATACGGGTAATTCAAATACTTTTCTGCTTCCTCAATCAGTCGCGCAAACTGTTCATCGGAATTAAGAAGTGCGGCGGGCACTTCGTATTCTGCGGGCGGGTTTGTAATATACTTTCCGATGTAGCTTGAAGTGGGAAACAGATCGGGGCGGTTGCCCAGCGTTGACATATATACCGCATACATGGATAAGGTATCTTCGCCCATAATGTAAACAGGCACATGGGACAGATTGAAGTTTTCCAAATCCACATTTAAAATGTAGTAGTTATAGGCAACTGTAACCTCGTATTCGTATTCCTTGGTGTAGCTTTCGCCCGTTTCGGGATCGGTGTAGGTGCTGGTGCCTGTCCTTGTTTCGGTGCGGTAGCGTACTTCGACTTCTTCTGTAACCGTTAAAATGTACTGCTTATCAAACAGCATTTCAAGGGTGCTTTGCGCTTCGGAAAGGGTAAATACCCCCTCATGCCATGCAGACAGGATAGAGATTAACACATATGGGTCATGCTCAATTTCGTCAGCCGTTACCCGATATTCGTCATAGCCGGGATAATGACTTTCGATGTTATCTAATTTTTCTTGTAATTCTGCTTCCATTGCGGTGTAGGCTGCTTCTGCACCCAGCATATCCGCGTCCTCGGAAAGATACGAGGATGCAATTACCGCGCTGCTGCTGTTGCCGCCAACCATTGAACAGGAAGAAATGCCGCCGAACAGCATATACAGTACAAAGGCGATCCCCACAACAAGCAAACAGCCTTTCCAATGTCGCGCCACAAAAGAGGCGGTGCGCTTGGTTTCCTCGGCGGTTTTCTTTGCTGCTTTTGCGGTTTTCTCTGCGGTCTTTTTTACTGTCTTGCCTTTTTTCAGGTTCTTAGCATATTGCCGCTTAATGCGCTGCTTCTGCATAAATCGAGAAAGAGGGTTGGACTGTGCAAGCGCGGGATTTTCATGGATTGCCTTTTGGTAGAGATAATCCGCATTTGCCTGAAATGCTTTGCGCTCGGCTTTTGCCGCTGCCCGGTAGGGTTTTAATTTATGGTGCCGGATCCCGCTTTTCGCTGCCCGTACACCTTTACCACCTACAAACTCGCCTGCAAGTTCCACCTTATGACCGCTTTCCACGCCGACATTTTCCTTTTCAACCTCATGGATTTTACCATGAACCGTATTCAAGGCTTCTTTGGCGGGGCGAGATATGGAGTTGTGCCGCAATTTACCATTCGGTTTTTTATCCACTTCCTCAAAATGCAATCGGGTTTTTCCTTTGCCTGCCGCTTCGTCAAAAGTGCGCTCTTTGATGATTTTTTTCTTTTTCGGGACAGCCGCCCGCGCCGCGTCCAATTTATCCGCTTTTAGATCTGATTTACGGATATATTTTTCAAGGGCTGGGTCGGCGCGTTCCTCCGGGGTAAACTGTAAACGGGAAGTATGGGTTTTACTTTGTATTTCCCGCTGTGCTTTTTTCGCCGCCTTTTTGAATGAATGGCGGCTAATCTCGGTGTCTATGCGCTGTACTGTCTTTTCCGCTGCGGCGGTGGGGGCTTCGGAAAAGTTTTCTTCCGGTTGTCTTTCGCTGATATTTGTAACCTCGCCCGTAGTCAGATTTTCGGAAATTGCGCCGCTGCGGGTCATTTTCTGAGTAACCTTATCCGGGGCTTTCGCTGCTTCCTTGCTCATGTTTATCACCTCCAATTCGCTACAACCTTAAATAGACACCTCACTTGGGCGGGTTGTCATAATTTTGTAGAGTTCCGTATCTTGCGGGAAACGGTCAACAAATGGTAAAATGACATTGCCATAGAAGATAAGCCCCTCGCCTGCGTCCGAATGGGTTACATAACGCATTTGCTGGGGTGAAATATTTAACTGCTTCTGCAAAATGTCCTGATCGCCCCTTGCGGTGTTGAGCATATACACAAAATCGCTGTTTTCAAAGATATTTTCAATCTCGCGGCTTGCCAAAAGGTCTTTGACATTCTGTGTAATGCCTGTGGGGATCCCGCCCCATTTCCTAAAACGCTTCCAAATCTCAACGGAATAGGCGGCGGTCTGTTCCTCCTTTAACAACAAATGAAATTCGTCAATGTAGTACCTTGTCGCCTTGCCCTCGCTGCGGTTTAGGGTAACGCGGTTCCACACCTGATCTTGAACGATTAACATTCCCAGCTTTTTAAGCTGATTGCCGAGTTCCTTAATATCAAAGCACACAAGGCGGTTTTGAATATCTACATTCGTCCTGTGGTTAAAGATATTCAGGCTTCCGTTTACATACAGTTCCAATGCTGCGGCGATACGCTGCGCCTCCTGTTCCGGCTGCTTTTTGATTTCCTCGTACAAATCGCCTAATATCGGCATATTTTCAGGCTTCGGGTCAGCAAGGTAGCTTCGGTAAATGCTGATAACAGCGCGGTCAATCAAGGTTTTTTCAACCGCTTCCAGCCCATTCTTGCCGCCCATAATGAGTTCGCATAGGGAAAGGATAAAGTCGCTTTTGAGTGCAACGGGAGTATCGCCCTCGCTGTAATTGAGGTTAATATCCATCGGGTTGATATACTGCGGGTTCCCGTCAACGCCTTTTCCTGTGGGGGACAGCCGGATCACCTGACCTTTTAGCTTTTGCACAAGGGGGTAATATTCGGCTTCTGGATCGCAGATGATAATATCGTCTGCGGTAACAAGGAAAATGTTTGTAATCTCACGCTTTGCGGAAAAACTTTTGCCGCTGCCCGGTGTGCCGAGTATCAGCCCGTTAGGATTTTTCAGTTTCTTTCTGTCGCACAAAATCATGTTGTTAGAAAGAGCGTTTAGCCCGTAATATAAGGCTTCGCCGCGCTGGAATAGCTCTTGTACCGTAAAGGGTACAAAAATAGCGGTGCTGCTCGTTGTCAGCCCGCGTTTGATATTGATTAAGTTTTCGCCCAGCGGGATAGAGGACATAAGCCCCTGTTCCTGCTGATAGTCAAGGCGGGTGAGTGCGCAGTTATATTTCTGTGCCACGCCCGCCGCCTGAAATACATCGTTATCCAGCTTTTGCTTGGTGTCTGCAAAGTTCAGGACAAGCAAAGTAACCTGAAACATTCGCTCGTTGCGGCTTTGCAGATCCCGCAAGAGGTTTTTTGCTTCGCCGCCGTAGGTGGCAAGGTCAGAGGGAATAATATCCATATCATACCCGCTGCGCACCGCCTTTTTCTGTTCCTCGATTTTCATTCGGTCAAGGTCAGTCAGCTTGCGTTTAATGGTTTTAATTGCTTCATTGTGGTCGATACTTTGGATATGCAGATTGAGGATAATCCCGTTTTCCGCTTCCATAAAATCGGCAAGCATACGGTCATTGAGTTCCGGGGCTAAAATCTGCAAAAACGATACCGCGCCATATTTCCCGCCCATGCGGAATTGCCGCCCCTCTCCAAAGCGGAAAGAGGACGGGGCGATAAAGTCCTTTACCGACAAGCCGCTTTCCGGCAGCCAATCCCATTCAAAAATAAAGGGATCTCCATTCGGGTGAAAAATCCCATGCAGTACGTTCAAGCGTTCCTGTCCGTTCATGGGGCGGGCTGTTACGCCAAGCACCTTAAAATTATTGAGTACGTCGGTTTCGATACGGGAAAGGCGGGCTTTTGCGGCTGCGAGATTGTCCGCTTCAATGGAAAAGGTAATGTACTTGCACTTTTCCAGTCCGTTGTTGCCTTTTTCAAGCTGATTTTTCAGCATATCCGCGTACTCCCTGCGGATAGAGTTAAAAGCGTCGTCCTGCGCCGGAATTTCGATAGCCGCCTGTGCCTTTTCCTTTCTTGCGCCCTGATTGATGAAAGAGAGCTGCACCGATACGGAAGCGTCAAAGTAGTTGAGAAAATCGCACCAGTTTTCAAAAATGGCGGTCTTATCATCTGCCTGTGCAAGCTGATAGTTAATATCTTCAAAGACAAGGCTTTTCGAGTATTTCTTTTCCGTTACCCTGCAAATCCCGTCCGGGTACATCTGCAAGTAGGGAATGGTCTGCTGCGCGGTGTGGGGGTTCCCGTCGCCCTTTGCCGCCTGTATCACGGCGGCGATTTCTTTCTTTTCTGCGCGGGTCAGCTTACGCTTCACGGGATTTTTTACCGCGCGGGTCATGGTTTTTCGTTCTGCCATTGACAATAGCCGATACCTCCTTTTCCAGTTTTCGTTGTTTTTCTATGACGGCATAAAAATTTTCCGTCTGATAGGGGCGTTCCTTTGGTCGGATAAACTTTGTCTGAATGACGTTCTTTATCACGACTTCAAGGGGCTGCCCGTGTTTTTCATACATTGCCAAGAGGAAGCAGGGAAGCATAACGACAATCATTGCAAATGCCGCCATGCTTGTTCCCGCGCTGTCTTTGAGCAAAAAGAAAAGCGGTAGTCCCATAGCGAGGGCTGCCGCAAAACAAATGATTTGCCGCTTTGTCAGATTAAAAGCGACTTTCGTTTTGATTTTTGATAAGTCTTTGGGTACGGGTACATACGCCAAGTGAAAACCTCCTTTCGGTCTTAATGGGCATTAAAGATTGACTTCGCAAGTGCGCCTGTTTTGAATAGGGAGAAGCACAAAATCACGGTGTAGGCTGCAAGGGAGAAAATCGCGCTGTGCAGGTTGTCCGCTACAATCATGCTGCCAACCAAAACCGCATAAATGCCGACGCATATCATAATGAGGAAGCCTTGAAAACCGAGGGCGAACAGGGCTTTTAAGTAGTTGTTGCCTATCTGTCCCCACTCTCTGTTGGTCATAGTTGCAAACGGGATAGGCGATACCGAACAGTAAAGGTAAATTTCTATCATTCTGCCGTACAGGATAACCGTGATAAGCACCGACATGATTTTCATGCAAAGGCTCACAAGGCTTGTTTCCATAACGAGCAGTAACAGTTCGGGGATTTCCATAGCGTCAAGTCCGGCTTGCATGGACGAGAGGGCGGCGTCAACGTCGATATTCGTATTGCCGCCGATCACGCCCGCCGCGCCGGAAACAACGTGCTGCGCCATATCGAACACCGCCATAGTGATAGTAAAGGTGTGGGTAACGAGATACACCGCTACCCACGCCTTGAAAAACCACTTAAAGAACATGAACGTGTCAATATCGTGCATATTGTTCTTTTCCGTTACCATGCTGATAAGCTCATAGCATAGGACGTAGGTAATGACAAGCCCCGCAATGGGTACGATTACATTCTCACTAAGCGTCTGTATCATGGAGAATATATTTGCGTTCCACCCTTGCGGGGTCTGTCCAACCTGGGTAGCGATCTCACCAGTCTTTTGATTGACATCAGTAAACATCGTGTCCAGGTTGGAAGTGATCATCCCGGTTAAGAGTTCCCTCATCCATTCCTCAATCGCATCAAAAATCTGACTGAACATGGATCTCTACTCCTTTCTCTTAACCAAATAATCCACTCAGAAGCGGGATTAGCTGTGTTCCGATCAGGATAACACCACCACCGCTCATCAGCTGTTTAATTCCCTGGGATTTTGCACCCGGGTTGTCATTTCCATAACCTTCCATCAGGTTGATTACGCCCCAGACACCAAGGCCGGCACCGATTGCAACGACCAGTGTCTGAAGGATATTGATTGCACTGCTAA
>ENA-OPFI01000640-OPFI01000640.1-human-gut-metagenome-genome-assembly--contig:-NODE-640-length-15030-cov-2.982571_pt1 | contig 15030 bp, 8 predicted proteins | sample MGYA00241308_ERZ501550 | MGnify/ENA primary metagenome ERZ501550 (study PRJEB25962, sample SAMEA2042433) | human gut metagenome | biome: human gut; feature: human-associated habitat; material: faeces...
CAGCCGCTGTTTGACGTCGGCTCCGTGGCGCTATTTGTGCATGGTATTCAATGGATTGGCTACACGCTCCACTTCCCGGACTGGCTGACTATCTTCCTCGCCCAAGGACTGGGTGGCGGTATTAACACCGTGCTGCCACTGGTGCCGCAGATCGGCATGATGTACCTGTTCCTCTCCTTCCTTGAGGACTCCGGCTATATGGCGCGTGCGGCGTTTGTGATGGACCGCCTGATGCAGGCGCTGGGCTTGCCGGGGAAATCCTTTGTACCGCTGATCGTTGGTTTCGGTTGTAACGTACCGTCGGTAATGGGTGCACGTACGCTTGATGCACCGCGTGAACGTCTGATGACCATCATGATGGCACCGTTTATGTCCTGCGGCGCGCGTCTGGCTATCTTCGCAGTATTTGCGGCTGCCTTCTTCGGGCAGAACGGTGCGCTGGCGGTCTTCTCGCTGTATATGCTCGGTATCGTGATGGCGGTGCTGACTGGCCTGATGCTCAAGTACACCATCATGCGCGGTGAAGCGACGCCGTTTGTCATGGAGCTGCCGGTCTACCATGTACCACACGTTAAAAGCCTGATTATCCAGACCTGGCAGCGCCTGAAAGGCTTCGTTCTGCGTGCTGGTAAAGTGATTATCATCGTCAGCATTTTCCTGAGCGCTTTCAACAGCTTCTCGTTGAGCGGGAAAATTGTCGATAACATCAACGACTCGGCGCTGGCTTCCGTCAGCCGGGTGATCACCCCGGTCTTCAAGCCGATTGGCGTGCATGAAGATAACTGGCAGGCAACGGTTGGCCTGTTTACGGGCGCAATGGCAAAAGAAGTGGTGGTGGGTACGCTCAACACCCTCTACACCGCAGAAAATATTCAGGACGAAGAGTTCAATCCGGCGGAATTTAACCTCGGTGAAGAGTTGTTCAGCGCGGTAGATGAAACCTGGCAGAGCCTGAAAGACACCTTCAGCCTTAGCGTACTGATGAACCCCATTGAAGCTAGCAAAGGCGACGGCGAAATGGGTACCGGGGCGATGGGTGTGATGGATCAGAAATTCGGTAGCGCAGCTGCCGCATACAGCTATCTGATTTTCGTCCTGCTGTATGTACCGTGCATCTCGGTGATGGGAGCCATCGCCCGTGAATCAAGCCGTGGCTGGATGGGCTTCTCCATCCTGTGGGGGCTGAATATCGCTTACTCACTGGCAACATTGTTCTATCAAGTCGCCAGCTACAGTCAGCACCCAACTTACAGCCTGGTGTGCATTCTGGCGGTAATCCTGTTTAACATCGTAGTTATCGGCCTGCTGCGGCGCGCACGCAGTCGGGTGGATATCGAACTGCTGGCAACGCGCAAATCGGTAAGCAGTTGCTGCGCAGCCAGCACCACCGGTGATTGCCATTAATGGCTTCACTTATTCAGGTACGCGATTTGCTGGCGTTACGGGGCCGTATGGAAGCGGCCCAGATAAGCCAGACATTGAACACGCCGCAGCCAATGATTAACGCCATGCTGCAACAGCTGGAAAGCATGGGCAAAGCCGTGCGGATTCAGGAAGAACCTGACGGCTGCCTCTCTGGCAGTTGTAAAAGCTGCCCGGAAGGCAAAGCCTGTCTGCGCGAGTGGTGGGCGCTGCGTTAACCATACTCCATCGCCTGTTTTGAAAAGCCCGGTATGCGTTTGCATCCGGGCTTTTTTGCGTGCGGCTTTCCATAAAAATGCAATTCTTGCAGCGCGACGTAAGTTCCTCTGAAAGCGTCTCGCAGGGATGAAAACTGGCTAATGCACAGGTGTGGAGTGGCGCGTAGAGTCGCGGCATTCAAACAACAGGTGAAGGAACGCCATGAGTAAAAAGCAGAGTTCCACCCCACATGATGCGCTGTTCAAACTCTTTTTACGCCAACCGGACACGGCTCGCGATTTTCTTGCATTCCATTTACCGGCCCCCATTCACGCGCTCTGTGATATGAAAACCCTCAAGCTGGAGTCGAGCAGCTTTATTGATGACGATCTGCGTGAAAGCTACTCCGATGTGCTGTGGTCGGTGAAAACGGAACAAGGACCAGGATATATCTATTGTCTGATTGAACATCAAAGCACCTCAAACAAACTGATCGCATTTCGCATGATGCGTTACGCCATTGCCGCAATGCAAAACCACCTGGATGCCGGATACAAAACGTTGCCGATGGTGGTGCCATTGTTGTTTTACCACGGTATTGAAAGCCCCTATCCCTATTCGCTGTGTTGGCTGGATTGTTTTGCCGATCCCAACCTGGCAAGGCAGCTTTATGCCTCTGCATTTCCGCTGATTGATGTCACCGTCATGCCTGATGATGAAATCATGCAGCACCGACGTATGGCGCTGCTGGAGTTAATTCAAAAACATATTCGTCAACGCGACCTGATGGGGCTGGTAGAGCAAATGGCCTGCTTATTAAGTAGTGGATACGCTAATGACAGACAAATCAAAGGGCTGTTTAATTACATACTGCAAACTGGCGACGCTGTACGTTTTAACGATTTTATCGACGGCGTTGCCGAACGTTCACCGAAACACAAGGAGAGTTTAATGACTATTGCGGAAAGATTGCGGCAGGAGGGGGAACAATCCAAAGCCCTGCATATAGCCAAAATAATGCTTGAATCCGGAGTTCCTCTTGCAGACATCATGCGCTTTACCGGGCTGTCAGAAGAAGAGTTGGCTGCGGCGAGTCAGTAAAGTTCTGTCTCGCCATTTCAAAAGCCACCTACACCCTCTGCTTCAACGCCACCAGCAGGTGACAAAACTCGGCCGGATGCGAAATAAATGGCGCATGGGCCGCTTTGGCGAAGATATATGATTCGCTGTGAGGCCAAAGTTTATCCAGCATCGGCACCACTTTGCGCGGCACCAGACCGTCGAGATAGCCATACAATCGCAAAAACGGCATGGACACGTTTTGCAGCGGCTGACGGAGATCGACCGTTTTCAGGATTTCCAGCCCGCCATTAAGCACGTCAACCTCCGGCATCGGTAACGCCAGAACGGTTTTCTTCAACGCCCGCGCATCCTGGCGCGCCGTTTCAGTCCCCATGGTTTGTAACGCCAGGAACCGCTCCACTGTACGCTGAAAATCATCACTGAGTTGCTGCTGAAATCCCGCCAGCACGTCCGGTTTTATCCCCGGCCACTCGTCACGAGCACTAAAACAAGGTGACGACGCCACGGTGACCAGCGCCTGAACACGCTCGGGATGGGTTAACGCAATCTGGCTTGCCACCAGCCCGCCCAGACTCCAGCCTAACCAAATGGCTTTATCAGGTGCCTGTTGCAGCACGGCTTCGGCCATATCAGCAAGTGACAGCGCACCAAATCCCCGGCTACGCCCGAAGCCGGGCAGGTCAACAAGGTGCAGCGTAAAATGCGAGCTAAGTTCCTCGTCAATGCAACGCCACACTTCGGCATTCAGTCCCCATCCGTGCAGCAGCACAAGATGAACATTCCCCTGACCTTTGGTCTGCCACCAGATGTTATTCATCCGCTATTGTTCTCTTTTGACTTACAAGGATGAACATATGCTAACAGTACCGGGATTATGCTGGCTATGCCGAATGCCACTGGCGTTAGGTCATTGGGGGATTTGTTCGGTCTGTTCACGCGCCACCCGCACAGATAAAACGTTATGCCCACAATGTGGATTACCCGCCACACACTCCCATCTTCCCTGCGGTCGCTGCCTGCACAAACCGCCGCCCTGGCAGAGACTGGTCACGGTTGCCGACTATGCGCCGCCGTTAAGTCCGCTTATCCACCAGCTTAAATTTTCCCGGCGCAGTGAAATCGCCAGCGCCCTGTCACGTCTGTTACTATTGGAAGTCTTACACGCTCGTCGCACCACCGGGTTGCAATTGCCGGATCGCATCGTCAGCGTTCCGTTATGGCAGCGGCGTCACTGGCGTCGGGGATTTAATCAGAGCGATTTGCTGTGTCAGCCGTTATCACGCTGGTTGCACTGCCAATGGGATAGCGAAGCCGTCACACGTACACGGGCCACTGCGACCCAGCATTTTCTCAGTGCCCGGCTGCGCAAGCGCAACCTGAAAAATGCCTTTCGTCTTGAATTGCCCGTGCAAGGTCGCCATATGGTGATTGTGGATGATGTCGTTACCACCGGAAGTACCGTCGCAGAGATTGCGCAGTTGCTTTTACGCAATGGTGCGGCGGCTGTCCAGGTCTGGTGCCTTTGTCGAACCTTGTAGAGCCTCGATGATGGGCGTATTATAACCAACTAAAATAGTCAACTATTAGGCCATTACTATGATCCGTATTTCCGATGCTGCACAAGCGCACTTTGCCAAACTGCTGGCAAATCAGGAAGAAGGGACACAAATCCGCGTATTTGTGATTAACCCTGGCACGCCTAACGCTGAATGTGGCGTTTCTTATTGTCCGCCGGACGCTGTGGAAGCCACCGACACAGCCCTGAAATTTGACCTGCTGACCGCGTATGTTGATGAGTTAAGCGCACCATACCTGGAAGATGCAGAGATCGATTTTGTTACCGACCAGTTGGGTTCCCAGTTAACGCTGAAAGCCCCGAACGCCAAAATGCGTAAAGTGGCAGACGATGCACCGCTGATGGAGCGCGTGGAGTATATGCTGCAGTCGCAGATCAACCCACAGCTTGCTGGTCACGGTGGTCGCGTTTCGCTGATGGAAATCACCGAAGACGGTTACGCCATTCTGCAATTTGGCGGCGGCTGTAACGGTTGTTCCATGGTCGATGTGACGCTGAAAGAAGGGATCGAGAAGCAGCTGCTGAACGAATTCCCGGAGCTGAAAGGTGTGCGCGATCTCACCGAACACCAGCGCGGCGAACACTCCTACTACTAAGTTATCCCCTCTTTTGTAGATTGCCCGATGCGACGCTAAAGCGTCATTTCGGGCCTACGTTGAACATGTGCCAGACGTTGGCGCAGCATTGCTTTGTCAAATCCTCGGTTCGTTTCCCCGCGATAATATGACCAACCTCTCATAATTTAAATTTACCCCGCTCTGGTGATTCTCAAACGCCAGATGTTACCCGTATCATTCACATGGGTACCAAACATACTCCTGACATCTGACTACAATAATTAGTTTTAGTGGGTATCAGTCGTGGTGCCGCAATATCTCTGTTCCCGATTGGGATAATTAGAGTTTGTCGTCAGAAAATTGACGTTACCCATAACAAATGAAAGGCCAGGTAAATCATGCCATTAGTCATTGTTGCTATCGGTGTAATCTTGTTGTTGCTCCTGATGATCCGCTTCAAAATGAACGGCTTCATCGCTCTCGTCCTCGTGGCGCTTGCTGTTGGATTAATGCAAGGAATGCCGCTGGATAAAGTTATTGGCTCCATCAAAGCCGGTGTCGGCGGGACGCTCGGTAGCCTTGCCCTGATCATGGGTTTTGGCGCAATGCTGGGCAAAATGCTGGCAGACTGCGGTGGCGCACAACGTATCGCCACCACGCTGATTGCCAAATTTGGTAAAAAACACATCCAGTGGGCGGTGGTACTGACCGGTTTTACCGTTGGTTTTGCCCTGTTCTATGAAGTGGGCTTTGTGCTGATGCTGCCGCTGGTGTTTACCATCGCGGCTTCTGCGAATATTCCACTGCTGTATGTTGGTGTACCAATGGCGGCTGCACTGTCTGTAACCCACGGCTTCCTGCCACCGCATCCGGGTCCGACTGCGATTGCCACCATTTTCAATGCCGATATGGGTAAAACCCTGCTGTACGGTACTATTCTGGCAATCCCGACCGTGATTCTCGCCGGTCCGGTTTACGCTCGCGTGTTGAAAGGTATCGATAAGCCAATTCCGGAAGGTCTCTACAGCGCGAAAACCTTCAGCGAAGAAGAGATGCCGAGCTTTGGCGTCAGCGTCTGGACCTCTCTGGTGCCGGTAGTACTGATGGCGATGCGTGCGATTGCCGAAATGATCCTGCCGAAAGGTCACGCTTTCCTGCCGGTAGCGGAGTTCCTCGGTGACCCGGTAATGGCAACGCTGATTGCCGTGCTGATTGCGATGTTCACCTTTGGTCTAAACCGTGGTCGTTCAATGGATCAGATTAACGACACGCTGGTTTCTTCCATCAAAATCATTGCGATGATGCTGTTGATCATCGGTGGTGGCGGTGCGTTCAAGCAGGTGCTGGTAGACAGCGGCGTGGACAAATACATTGCTTCCATGATGCACGAAACCAACATTTCTCCGCTGCTGATGGCCTGGTCGATTGCTGCCGTACTGCGTATCGCGCTGGGTTCCGCAACCGTTGCGGCAATCACTGCGGGTGGTATCGCGGCACCGCTGATTGCAACGACGGGTGTTAGCCCGGAGCTGATGGTTATTGCGGTTGGTTCCGGTAGTGTGATTTTCTCTCATGTGAACGATCCGGGCTTCTGGCTGTTCAAAGAGTACTTTAACCTGACTATCGGCGAGACCATCAAATCCTGGTCGATGCTGGAAACCATTATCTCGGTGTGCGGTCTGGTAGGCTGTCTGCTGCTGAATATGGTGATTTGATAACACTGACTGCCGGATGCGGCGTGACCGCCTTATCCGGCCTACGATTCGGGATGAATTAGTAGGCCGGATAAGACGCGTCAAGCATCGCATCCGGCATCAACCGCACTCTACTTCTTCTTCGCTGCAGCTCTGCGCCGTCTGTCCAAATCCTTCAGCAACTTGTTCACGCCATCATCGGCAAACATCGACTCAAGCGTTGCGGAAAGCTTGCGTCGCCAGTTTTTATACTGGTAACTGGTGCCAGGAATATTCACCGGTTCGGCCATATCCAGCCAGTCTTCCGGCTGTAGTCCTAACAGAGCACTGTTACTGTCGGCAATGTAGCGCTGCAAACCACGGTTCAGCGTCGGCGTCATCGACATCAACGATGCCTTATGCCCGGCACGTTTCGGCAGACAACCATATTTATGCAGTGCATCCAGCAGCCCTTGCTTCGCCAGTTCGCGATCCTGATACAGACCGCGCAGTACCACTTCATCCGGATACAGCCCCAGGGTTTTGCCCAGCGTTAGATCCCCGCTCTCCCAGTAACCGCGCAGCGTTGGCAGGTCATGTGTCGCCGCAACCGCCATCGACTGCTCCGGATACGCTTTCGGTGCACGGAACGTCTTCTCGTGGTCGTTTTCGAAATAGAGCACTTTGTAAGAGTACACACCGCTGCTGCGCAGCTTACCGACAATCTCTACCGGTACGGTACCGAGATCTTCACCAATCACCATACAGCGATGACGTTTACTTTCGAGTGCCAGAATCGAGAGCAGATCATCCACCGGATAGTGAACATACGCGCCCTGATCTGCCGTCTCGCCATACGGTATCCACCACAAACGCAGCATCGACATCACATGGTCAATTCGTAATGCGCCGCAGTTTTGCATATTGGCACGCAACAGCTCGATAAACGGTTCATAGGCACGCGCGGTGATGATATGCGGGTCCATTGGCGGTAATCCCCAGTTCTGCCCCAACGGGCCGAGGATATCCGGCGGCGCGCCAACCGATGCTTTCAGGCAATATAGTTCACGGTCACACCAGGTTTCCGCCCCACCTTCCGCTACGCCAACCGCCAGATCACGATACAAGCCAATCGGCATTTCATAGCCCTGGCTTATCTCCCAGCAGGCGGCAAACTGGCTGTAAGCCAGCCACTGCAACCAGAGATAAAAATCGACGTCATCACGATGTTCTTCGCAGAACTGACGCACTTCTGGTGAATCCACGTTCTGATACATCTCTGGCCATGCAGGCCAGCCCCAGCGCATTTCGTCCTCTTTCACTTGCTGGGCATGTAGCGCATCAAAGGCTGCCTGCCAGAACAGGCTGTCGCCCTGCTCTGCAACAAACTGGCGAAACGCGGCCATCTGCTCATCATCACGTTGCGCGAAACCTTTCCACGCCATTCGTAATGCTGTCATTTTTAGGGCGGTAACCGTGGAGTAATCGACCCAGTCGGCATCGCGCGCCTGTTGCAGCGTCTGTTGCGTGGTCGGCAACTGCCACCAGGCCTGAGCCTCTTCGCTAAGATGGAAATCTTCAACGGCGTTAACGTCGATATAAATCACATTCAGCCAACGGCGAGAAGACGGGCTGTATGGGCTGGCGCTCTCCGGATTTGCCGGATAGAGCGCATGAATCGGGTTCAGGCCAATGAACGACCCGCCACGTTTTGCCACATCCACCAGCATCGCTTTGAGATCGCCAAAATCCCCAATACCCCAGTTTTTTTCCGATCGCAGCGTATAAAGCTGAACGCAGGCACCCCACAGCTTTTGTTTATTCAGCAACGCCTGCGGTTCGTAACAGCGTTTCGGGGCGACAATCACCCGGCAATGCGCGCGCTGGTCGTCCTGGGTGAGTGTCAGCGTGTGATAACCTTCCGGCAGCTTCGTCGGTAGATTGAACGCTTTGCCCCCCGTTACATGGCCTTTGTACTGCGTTCCTTCTTCGGTGGTCAGCAGCCAGCTATATTCGCCGCTGCCCTCCACCACCATCGGCATTTTTTTGCCGCTGGTATAAACCATGACATTCGGGACTGGCGTTACCGCCCCTTTCGTGGCGGTACGTTGATGCATCGCGTCAAGCAAACGCCGTTTGGTTTCGGCGCTAATCGACTGCGGTTTACCGTGGGCATTGATGTAATTGGGGCTAATCCCCGCCGCCAGCGCGGCATTATCCAGACGTTTGCTTTCCATCGAGCTTCCTTAGCGTTTTGCCTGCCAGATACGAGCCTGATAATCGCGAATAGAGCGATCCGAGCTAAACATACCGCAGCGGGCGGTATTGAGGATCGCCGCGCGAGTCCAGGCCTCCTGGTCGCGGTACAGCACATCCACCTGCTTTTGTGCCTCTACATAGGCTGCGAAATCCGCCATCACCAGATACGGATCGCCGCCCTGTTTGCCGATACTGTGCAGCATCTGGTCGAAGGCATGCTTATCGCCGTCGCTGTATTTACCGCTTTCCAGCTCTTTCAATACTGCGTCCAGCACCTTATCTTTCTTCCGCCATTTCACCGGGTCGTAGCCTTTGGCCAGAATTGCCTTCACTTGTTCCACGGTATGACCAAAAATAAAGATATTTTCTTCACCGACTTTCTCGGCGATTTCAACGTTCGCCCCATCCAGCGTACCGACAGTAAGCGCACCATTGAGCGCCAGTTTCATATTGCCGGTACCGGAAGCTTCTTTACCTGCAGTCGAAATTTGTTCGGAGATATCCGCCGCCGGGATCAGTTTTTCCGCCGCCGAAACGCAATAATCCGGCAGGAACACCACCTTCAACTTATCGCCAACCAGCGGATCGTTGTTGATCACGTCAGCCACTTTGTTGATCGCAAAGATAATATTCTTCGCCAGGTAGTAGCCCGGTGCCGCTTTCGCGCCGAAGAGGAAGACGCGCGGTACGCGATCAGCCTGCGGGTTTTCACGAATTTCTTTGTACAACGCCAGAATATGCAGCAGATTCAGGTGCTGGCGTTTGTACTCATGCAAACGTTTGATCTGAATATCGAAAATCGCCTGTGGATTGATCTCAATACCGGTACGAACTTTCACAAACTCCGCCAGACGGACTTTATTCGCCTGCTTGATCTCGCGATATTGCTGACGGAATTTCGCATCATCAGCGAATTTTTCCAGATTGATCAGCTGATCGAGATCGTTAGCCCACTCTTTTTGCAGTGATTTATCCAACAGAGCCGCCAGTGCCGGGTTGCACTGTTTGATCCAGCGACGTGGGGTAATACCGTTGGTGACGTTATGGAATTTGTTCGGCCATAGCTGGTGATATTCCGGGAACAGATCTTTCACCACCAGATCCGAGTGCAGCGCCGCAACACCGTTCACCGCGAAACCGCCAACCACACACAGGTTCGCCATATGCACTTGTTTGTCGTGCACCACCGCCAGTTTGGCCCACACTTTTTCATCGCCCGGCCAGGTTTTCTCTACCAGCGTTTTAAAGCGAGTATTAATTTCGTTAATAATCTGCATGTGGCGCGGCAGTAAGCCTTTCACCAGTTTCACATCCCAGCGTTCCAGCGCTTCTGGCATCAGGGTATGGTTGGTGTAAGCGAAAGTTTTGCTGGTAATGGCCCAGGCGTCATCCCAGCTCATCTGGTGCTCATCGATCAGCACGCGCAGCAGTTCTGGAATCGCGATAGTTGGGTGGGTATCGTTCAGCTGAATAACTTCGTAATCCGCCAGTTCGTGCAGTTTACGCCCCGCCAGATGATGGCGACGCAAAATATCCGCTACCGAACAGGCACACTGGAAGTATTGCTGCATCAGGCGCAGCTTTTTACCGGCAGTATGGTTGTCGTTTGGATAGAGAACTTTGGTCAGTTTTTCCGCATTGATGCCCTGCTGTTCGGCACGCAAGAAATCACCGTCGTTAAATTTAGTCAGATCAAACGGATGCGCGTGCGTCGCCTGCCACAAACCGCAGCGGCCGCGCCACCCCATTACGATAGCCGACAACGGGGAGATCCCACGCTTGACCGGTAATGGTAAACTCCGGCTCCCAGCGTCCGTCTTTCGTCACTTTACCGCCAATCCCTACCTGCACATCCAGTGCTTCGTTGTGGCGGAACCACGGGTAGTTACTGCGATGCCAGTCATCCGGCGCTTCAACCTGTTTGCCATCGACAAAAGACTGGCGGAACAAACCATATTGATAGTTCAGACCGTAACCCGTCGCAGACTGACCGACAGTTGCCATTGAGTCGAGGAAGCACGCCGCCAGACGTCCCAGACCACCGTTACCCAGCGCCGGGTCGATCTCTTCTTCCAGCAGGTCCGTCAGATTGATGTCATAAGCCTTCAACGAATCCTGTACATCCTGATACCAGCCGAGATTCAACAGGTTGTTGCCCGTCAGGCGACCAATCAAAAACTCCATTGAGATGTAGTTAACATGTCGCTGATTCGCCACCGGCTTGGCGAATGGCTGAGCACGCAGCATTTCGGCCAGTGCTTCACTCACTGCTAGCCACCACTGGCGAGGAGTCATTTCAGCCGCAGAATTTAAGCCATAACGCTGCCACTGACGTGAAAGCGCTTCCTGAAATTGCTTATCGTTAAAAATAGGTTGTGACATAGGAGTTCCACTTTTCTTAGATTTTCAACACAACGTTATCGCTAGTTTGCCAGGCTCGATGTTGACCTTCCTCATCCTGCGGGGGATTAGGCAGGGAGGAGTTGCGGGGATGAGCAAGGAAATGTGATCTCAACCACTTAAAGCTAGTGCAAACCACAGGATTAGCATCAAATCAATGCAATACAGCGCAGAAAATCTGTATCTAAGTGCAAAAAATGGCCGTTGCGTATTTTCAAAAAGCGGAAGGTAACTCTATAAATTAAGTAAAGGAGTGAAACAGTTTCATAAGTAAAATATCCAGTGTGCTCCATCTCATTCTTAATAGATTTATTAAGATCATCTTTTTAGATGGCACTTTCATCAGGAATGAAGAAGAAACCCTTGCTTAAATGAATCTGATGAACATAAGGGAAACCAGTATTCACGCTGGATCAGCGTCGTTTTAGGTGAGTTGTTAATAAAGATTTGGAATTGTGACACAGTGCAAATTCAGACACATAAAAAAACGTCATCGCTTGCATTAGAAAGGTTTCTGGCCGACCTTATAACCATTAATTACGAAGCGCAAAAAAATAATATTTCCTCATTTTCCACAGTGAAGTGATTAACTATGCTGATTCCGTCAAAACTAAGTCGTCCGGTTCGACTCGACCATACCGTGGTTCGTGAGCGCCTGCTGGCTAAACTTTCCGGCGCGAACAACTTCCGGCTGGCGCTGATCACGAGTCCTGCGGGCTACGGAAAGACCACCCTCATTTCCCAGTGGGCGGCAGGCAAAAACGATATCGGCTGGTACTCGCTGGATGAAGGTGATAACCAGCAAGAGCGTTTCGCCAGCTATCTCATTGCCGCCGTGCAGCAGGCAACCAACGGTCACTGTGCGATATGTGAGACGATGGCGCAAAAACGGCAATATGCCAGCCTGACGTCACTCTTCGCCCAGCTTTTCATTGAGCTGGCGGAATGGCATAGCCCACTTTATCTGGTCATCGATGACTATCATCTGATCACTAATCCAGTGATCCACGAGTCAATGCGCTTCTTTATTCGCCATCAACCAGAAAATCTCACCCTGGTGGTGTTGTCACGCAACCTTCCGCAACTGGGCATTGCCAATCTGCGTGTTCGTGATCAACTGCTGGAAATTGGCAGTCAGCAACTGGCATTTACCCATCAGGAAGCGAAGCAGTTTTTTAATTGCCGTCTGTCATCGCCGATTGAAGCCGCAGAAAGCAGTCGGATTTGCGATGACGTTTCCGGTTGGGCGACGGCACTACAGCTAATCGCCCTCTCCGCCCGGCAGAATACCCACTCAGCCCATAAGTCGGCACGCCGCCTGGCGGGAATCAATGCCAGCCATCTTTCGGATTATCTGGTCGATGAGGTTTTGGATAACGTCGATCTCGCAACGCGCCATTTTCTGTTGAAAAGCGCCATTTTGCGCTCAATGAACGATGCCCTCATCACCCGTGTGACCGGCGAAGAAAACGGGCAAATGCGCCTCGAAGAGATTGAGCGTCAGGGGCTGTTTTTACAGCGGATGGATGATACCGGCGAGTGGTTCTGCTATCACCCGCTGTTTGGTAACTTCCTGCGCCAGCGCTGCCAGTGGGAACTGGCGGCGGAGCTGCCGGAAATCCACCGTGCCGCCGCAGAAAGCTGGATGGCCCAGGGATTTCCCAGCGAAGCGATTCATCATGCGCTGGCGGCAGGCGATGCGCTGATGCTGCGCGATATTCTGCTTAATCACGCCTGGAGTCTGTTCAACCATAGCGAACTGTCGCTGCTGGAAGAGTCGCTTAAGGCCCTGCCGTGGGACAGCTTGCTGGAAAATCCGCAGTTGGTGTTATTGCAGGCGTGGCTGATGCAAAGCCAACATCGCTACGGCGAAGTTAACACCCTGCTAGCCCGTGCTGAACATGAAATCAAGGACATCAGAGAAGACACCATGCACGCAGAATTTAACGCTCTGCGCGCCCAGGTGGCGATTAACGATGGTAATCCGGATGAAGCGGAACGGCTGGCAAAACTGGCACTGGAAGAGCTGCCGCCGGGCTGGTTCTATAGCCGCATTGTGGCAACCTCGGTGCTGGGTGAAGTGCTGCACTGCAAAGGCGAATTGACCCGCTCACTGGCGCTAATGCAGCAAACCGAACAGATGGCACGCCAGCACGATGTCTGGCACTACGCTTTGTGGAGTTTAATCCAGCAAAGTGAAATTCTGTTTGCCCAAGGGTTCCTGCAAACCGCGTGGGAAACGCAGGAAAAAGCATTCCAGCTGATCAACGAGCAGCATCTGGAACAGCTGCCAATGCATGAGTTTCTGGTGCGCATTCGTGCGCAGCTGTTATGGGCCTGGGCGCGGCTGGATGAAGCCGAAGCGTCGGCGCGTAGCGGGATTGAAGTCTTGTCGTCTTATCAGCCACAGCAACAGCTTCAGTGCCTGGCAATGTTGATTCAATGCTCGCTGGCCCGTGGTGATTTAGATAACGCCCGTAGCCAGCTGAACCGTCTGGAAAACCTGCTGGGGAATGGCAAATATCACAGCGACTGGATCTCTAACGCCAACAAAGTCCGGGTGATTTACTGGCAAATGACCGGCGATAAAGCCGCCGCTGCCAACTGGTTGCGTCATACGGCTAAACCAGAGTTTGCGAACAACCACTTCCTGCAAGGTCAATGGCGCAACATTGCCCGTGCACAAATCTTGCTGGGCGAGTTTGAACCGGCAGAAATTGTTCTCGAAGAACTCAATGAAAATGCCCGGAGTCTGCGGTTGATGAGCGATCTCAACCGTAACCTGTTGCTGCTTAATCAACTGTACTGGCAGGCCGGACGTAAAAGTGACGCCCAGCGCGTGTTGCTGGACGCATTAAAACTGGCGAATCGCACCGGATTTATCAGCCATTTTGTCATCGAAGGCGAAGCGATGGCGCAACAACTGCGTCAGCTGATTCAGCTTAATACGCTGCCGGAACTGGAACAGCATCGCGCGCAGCGTATTCTGCGAGAAATCAATCAACATCATCGGCATAAATTCGCCCATTTCGATGAGAATTTCGTTGAACGTCTGCTAAATCATCCTGAAGTACCTGAACTGATCCGCACCAGCCCGCTGACGCAACGTGAATGGCAGGTACTGGGGCTGATCTACTCTGGTTACAGCAATGAGCAAATTGCCGGAGAACTGGAAGTCGCGGCAACCACCATCAAAACGCATATCCGCAATCTGTATCAGAAACTCGGCGTGGCCCATCGCCAGGATGCGGTACAACACGCCCAGCAATTGCTGAAGATGATGGGGTACGGCGTGTAAGTTTAGCCGGATAACGCGCCAGATCCGGCTTACATCTCTGCATCATTCAATGCTCACCCGCGTTACGCCATCTGTTTCTATCAAACTAAACCGCACCGGCAAGAAACGCTCCACCACCGCGATATTGGTCAGCAGATGGCATGAGGGATGGGCGACCGTAAATTCCCCCGCGCCCGCCAGCGCCATCGGTAGCACCAGTTGGTCAGCAAGATATTCCCCCACCGCCGCCGTGCTTGCCAGGTAGCGTTTCACCTCTTTCACCAACTGTGCCGCAACCACCTCGGCACTGACGCGCTTTTCACCGACGACAAAAAAGCGTTCGGTGATATTTTCACTTTCGACTTCAAGCGAGACGGTATTACCCGGCCCCTGGTCGCGCGGCAGGTTATGAATATTCTGTTCATGCAGGGAAAAACTCCCCGCCAGTGTAGCGATTTCACGCTCAGCAACATGGCGCGGCACACCAGCTAATAGAACTTCTCCACGCATCTGCACAATGTTCCCGCGCTCGCCAAGTTGCAAGGTGTTAAACGATGCCACGGGCGAGACTTCCGTTGCCACCAC
>ENA-OPFI01000641-OPFI01000641.1-human-gut-metagenome-genome-assembly--contig:-NODE-641-length-15025-cov-11.631329_pt1 | contig 15025 bp, 9 predicted proteins | sample MGYA00241308_ERZ501550 | MGnify/ENA primary metagenome ERZ501550 (study PRJEB25962, sample SAMEA2042433) | human gut metagenome | biome: human gut; feature: human-associated habitat; material: faeces...
CGTGATGGTTGTTGTCTTGATTGCATCTCTCACCACCGCTACTTACGCTTGGTTTACGACGGCATCTTCAACCACGATAACCGGTTTTGATCTCACCGTCAATGCAAGCACCGCTATCACCATCGGATTGAAAAAAGTATGCACATATGAAGCGGGCGCTACAACCGATAGTTTTGTTTCTGGCAGTTGTAAATACACCGGCACTGAAGGTCAACTCGGTGGCAGTTGGGATGGAGATGTTAAAAATATGTCTCCAACCATTGAACACAACATTAATTGGGGTACTGTTACAAAGGCAGTTGGAGTTTCCGGTGAAAATGATATTGCCACCGCAACAATTGGAAATACGAAAACTTTTAATGAACAACCCAATGGTGGTCTTATGGTTGCTGCGAACCTAGGTGATAAAGCTGGTGCCGACTTTGGTGAAAAAACAAAAGCTGTTGCAAACGGTTATGGTGTTGCTGGTGAAGATCAATCAGCGGCTGATTATGCTTATTTGTTCCTTGGTGTATCTCCGTCAAAGGCGTTGAAAGAGAACACGAACAAGGCATATGTCATCGTGCAAACCTCTGGCAATGGTTCAACCGTAGGATTGTCTTCTGCTATTCACGTAGCATATAGACTTAATGGCAAGAACAAAGAGCAAACCGCAACAACTTGGACGGATGTCGATGTGTTTGGAAATGTTCACCATGGAGCAGCAAGAGCTAATCAAAAAGCGGAAATACCTTTTGATGCAAGTGTTCTTAAAACTTCACTTGATAATGTTGGAAATTATACCCAAGGTAAGACAGTGATACCAAATGCGACATGCCTTGCAATCGACCTTCCTGCGACGGAAGTTGGTGTAATCGATCAACTTGAACTTGTTATTTATCTTGCAGGTTCTGACGGTGACTGTGTTGATGCCGCAAAAGGCGTAACCGTTAAAGTCGCAATCTTCTTCAGCGCACAAGCAGATCAAGCATAATTAGTTTCACAACTCACAAACAAATTCCAAGTCCCGATTCACACCGAATCGGGACTTGTGTTTTTTTATCCCTCTTGAATTTTGCCTGTTGTTGTGCTAAAATTGTACTCACCACATATGGGAGATATTTTTTGAGGAGTTAGTTATGAGTAAACAACAATTTTCATTGCAAGAAGAACAATATTTTACTTTGTTGGGCAAGGTTGGGCTTGTGGTGCATTTGTCGCAAATGATTGAGTACAACATTGCCAATATATTGGCACTAGACGAACTGTGTGAAAATTTCTATAAGAGCAAAACTATGTCTTATAACAAATTTAATAACATAAGTCAAAAAGCAGAAAAATGGTATCATATACTCGAATGTAAGCCACTTGGATATGGCCTCAAAAAGGCACAAGAACACGGTTACTTTGTCCAGCAATCTCAAAACAGATTGGACGAAATGTGTGATGAACGCAATTATGTTGTACATCAATTGTTTAAGGAAGATTTGCAAATGAATTTGATAGAAACAAATCCAACATTCTATTATGAAAGATTGGAAAATTTAATTGAAGAAATGTCATTGATAAATGAAGACCTTGCAAAAATTATGAAAGATGAGCAACAACGTTACAATAATCTTTTTAATTAACCAACACTAACGGCGCGGAATCTTCCGCGCCGTTTTGTAGTTATGTTTATTAGGTTTGAGCGTTATTTAAGTTTTTGATAAAATTCGTTTATGACTTGTATGAATATCGAAAACGATTTTGTTTCATCGTTGTTGCTTAAACTATCGTTTTTCAATTCAAGATAGCGTTCTCTCACAGCGTTCCAGCCAAGTCTTTGTTTTACATGCAAAACTTTATCGTTCAAATCTTTTGAATCCTTAACTTGATTCCAGATATAGCGGTTATACTTTTTGTCAAAAATTATTTTTTCAAAATCTCCGTTTGGATGTTGCCTCAAAATTGCGACATCAAAAGAAAATGCCAAATTCCCATATTCAATATTTTTAACAGTTATAACTGATTTTGAATTGTTGATTTTTGTATAGTTTGTTCGGTTGAAATCTTTGATATTCTTGCAAAATACATTCTGAAACGCTTTGAAGAATATATCTTTTATTTGGTCTGGCTGTTGGATCAAATGTTGCTTGTCTTTTTGGATAATAATATTGTAGTCCAAATCAAAAGGTTGTCCCTCATTGTATGTCACTAAATGTTTTCCACCACTGCCAATTAATCTAAAATCAAAAGTGAACCAATCACGCACTAGAATTTGAACGTCTTTAAGAACTGATATACACCATTTGTTTGCTACCTTTACATCTTTTTTTGTTGCAAATTGATATGCCATAAAAACCCCCAATTTAATTGATACAAACAGTATAGCATTAAAATGCCAATGTTTCAAGAGCGGATATAAAATCAGCCCCGATTCACTGTGAATCGGGGCTGATTTTATTTAATTGTTATAATTTTCTTATGAATTAGTCTTGTGTAGATTGCGCACTCAAATAGATTGCAACATTCACACTCACACCTTTTGCGGCATCAATACAGTCGCTATCAGAACCAGCAAGATAGATCATAAGTTCAAGTTGATCGATTTTGTTGATTTCAGTTTGTTTCAATTTGATGGGTACAACTGCTGCATTATTAAATGTGGTTTTTGATTTATCAGATGCAACTGTCGGCGCGCCAAGATTTGTTACAGCACTTGCATCAAATTTTACTTCTGCAGTGCAGCCACTACGTCCATCGTTATAATGTTTTGTTCCAAAAACATCCGTATCTGTCCATTCTTGTGCGCCATTCAACCTATATGCAACGTGAATAGCAGATGCAAGGCCAAGAGTAGAACCATTGCCTGCTGCTTGCACAATTACATAAACATAGTTAGTATCTGCTTGCAATGTCTTTGAAGGGGACACGCCAAGGAACAAGTATGCATAATCGCCTTTTTTAGCATCACCAGAGGTGGGTGCTTTATCGCCATTTGCAACAGCCGCTGTTTTGTCTTTGAATGTTTTACCTGCTTTCAAATTAGCAGCAACCATAATGCCACCGGTTTTACGTTCGGCGAATGTAAGCATATCATCATACTGTGCATCAGCAACACTTGAGGCGTTACTTACACCTACTGCTTTATCAACTAGCCCCCAATTAATGTTATGATTGATCGTCGGTGACATAGTAGGTGTTTCACCCGTCCAAGTACCAGCAAAAGAACCATCGTTTTCTACAGTTGGAGCATAATGGCAGTCACCAGAAACAAAACTATCAGCCGTAGCGTTGGATTCATAAGTGCAGATAGCTTTCAAACCGATGTTAACCGAAGTACTTGCAGCAACAGAAAGTTCGAAACCACTTACGGTAGTAACGTCTGTTGTTGTGAACCAAGCGTAAGTAGCGGTGGTGAGAGATGCAATCAAGACAACAACCATCACGACTGTTGAAATAATCAAACCTTTCTTTTTCATCGTTTTTCTCCTTATCGGAATAAAGCCCCTTTCTAAAAAACTTTATCCCTATATTTATTTTTTTTTGTTTTTTTTGTTTTTGTTGTGTGGGCAGTTGTTTCGTTTCCCTCCCGGGAGATTGCCACGCTTGCGCTCGCAATGACACATGATGGTTTGTGTGCTGTACTTGCACTTTCCCTTATGTCATTCTGAACGCAGTGAAGAATCCAGCCGTCAGGCGCAGTTCGCTCCGCTAGATTGCCACGTCGCAACCGTTGTTGCTCCTCGCAATGACATAATGGTGGGACACCCACACCCGATTGTACGCTCCCGCGAGATTCCCACGGTCACTGTGTTCCCTCGGAATGACAAGGAAGAATGGAATACTCCACTTGCCAATCGGGGTGTAAAATTGCGGTTTTGTGTAAAAATCGTCGCTGTGGCAACTGCAACGCTCACAAGTGCGCATTGCCGAGAGCCACGCTAGGTTTTTGCACCTCTACCGCGCAGAGAATTTGTACTATCAGTTCAAGCACGGACAAGAACTCCTGCCACAACTTCGTCAAATTATCTGCTTGGTGGCTCGCTTTCGCTCGCTGTTTTCAGCCGCATGCTAGGCGTAAGCCGCATACAAGCAACTACCCTGCCGTTCACAGCGACACATTATATGCGCGCACGTACATGTACATACACGCACACATGCGATTTGTTTATACACGAATTATAAATCGACAATGCATAAATGTCAACACCAAAATTAAGATTTTCTTTAGTTTTCCACATTTTTCCCTACAAAACGAATGATTTTATCCACATCAAATGTATGATGTCCATACATAAATGCGATTATGTCGGTTTTCTTGCGCAATGTAATTTTGGATATTTATACATATATATGCAATGTTTTTGCATATTTTGAGAATTTTATGCGTTATATAATATATAAAATGCATATTTTGTATAATAACGTGTGTAAGCGAGCGCGCGTTGCGCATATGTGTGCAGATGTGCGCGAGCATACCTGCGCCCGCCCGCCACGATGCATCTTTTAATATGCTTTTTTTAATAAAAGTGGGAAAATGCGACAAAATGCCGCGCTTCGCAGGTGATGCGCATGTGATGCGCAGGCATATGCTGCGCAATGATATCGCCTGCGGCGGTTATATCACTTTGTGATGATATCGTGCAACGCACGATGATATCCTCACATTGCTCGGATTGTGGAATATTTCACTTGTCAATCATGTGTGGGTGTCCCCACCCTACTGTCATTCCGAGCGTAGCGTGGGAATCCAGCCGTCAGGCGCATTTCGCTCCGCTAGATTGCCACGTCGCAAAATTCGTTGCTCCTCGCAATGACAAGGAAGAATTGAATTGTTGTGCGCTATACTTGCGACAATTCACATCGTTTACCCTCGCCGGGAGATTCCCACGGTCACTCCGTTCCCTCGGAATGACAAGAATGAGTGGAATGCATCTGTCGGCTATATTGCCACGCTTAAGCTCGCAATGACAATGGTGTGTTCGTTTCCCTCGCCGGGAGATTGCCGCGCTTACGCTCGCAATGACAATGGTGTGTTCGTTTCCCCTCGCCGGGAGATTGCCGCGCTTGCGCTCGCAATGACAGAATTGGCGGAACACTCACCCTACCTTGTGTCATCCTGAGGCACAAAGTGCCGTGAGGATCTCGCGGGAGCGAAGTGATATCATCGAGCAAAGCGCGATATCATTGAAAAATTCGCCTTTCGGCGAATTTTTAGGTTGCATAGAAGTTCAAGCCAATCTTGCAATAACCTCCCAATCGGTCATCGATACATTCAAAGTCACTCCCCTCAAGCCAGATGCTGACGTAACAATACATGATGTCACCTTTTGCCATGTCCGCTTCGCGTTGGAATACATATTCGTCCGAAAAGAACGGCGTCGTGGCAAAAAAGCCGTTTGCCATATCGTCAAAACGTTTGTCGATGTCAACCGTGGATTCATAATCCTTGACGTAATAATACTTGTCGCCCTTGTGAACCTGTGTGGTAAAGTCGCCCGGATAGGCAACATACTCGATGAAGCCCTCTTCTGCCGTGCGGAAAGTGCCGTCGCCTTTGGCGTTGATGTTGGAACCGGCAAGACGCTCGTTTTTGGACAATGCGGCGTAAATTTCCACGTCGGTGTTCTTTTCAAGCTCGACGGTTTCGTTTTTGAAGCTTTGTCCCCACATGACGCGGACGGCATCGTGAAGTTTGTGCTTGTCAAATTCAAGAGTCATCTCATAGTTGATGTGCGCCGCCTCGTTGCCCGTGTTTTTGAGCATGAAAACAAATCTGATAAATTGCTCGCCGTTTTGTGTGCCAAGTTGCACTTCGTCCGCCTCAAGCATCTCGGCAACTTTGGCAATCGTGTCAAGTTGCTCGGTTTTATAGCGGACATCATAGCTGATGTTCCACATATGCTCCGGGCCGTCGGCATTGAGGTACGGCGTCCAAAAACTGTTGTCCATGGACAACGAGATTGATTTTTCTTTGTTGCGGTTGCTCGCCGTGATGCGAATGTTGTTTTCTTGAACAAACAAAAGCATAATGTACACAACCGAAGTCGTTATGAGCGAAAATACAAGCAAGATGAGCATGGCGCGTTTGAGCTTGCGACGCATTTCCTCGCGCTTGACCTTTTTGGAAGCAACAATAGAATCTTCCCACTCTTTTTTCAAGCGGGCTTGCTCCTTTTTGGTCGCAGCGGCGGATTTTTTGTCGCCCTTTGCGCCTTTTGCAGACTTTTTCGACTTGGCAGATTGCTCCGATGCCGATTGCTCGGTTTGGTCGGATTGTTCGTCTTGCGCAGTCGTCTGTTCTGCTTGGGTGTTGTTGATTTCTTGTTCGCTCATCGTTTGTTTTTTTCTTTTATTTGTTTTTTTACATTATTTGACGTGTGTTTGGTGTGCCACGTCATGCACTTTTCCTTATGTCATCCTGAGCTTGGCGAAAGATCTAGCCGATAGGCGCATTTCGCTACGCCGGATGTTTCGGCTGCACTTCGTTTCGCTCAACATGACGGACGAGAAACAGTTTGGTGCATGTATATGATTATCTTCTTTCTTGTAATTCCGAGGGAACGGAGTGACCGTGGGAATCTCGCGGGAGCGCACAATCGGCATTCGTTTCCGTCCCCGGAGATTGCCGCGCTACGCTCGCAATGACTATTATCATTCAGAATTTGTGATAAGTTCCGTCGCCTGCAAAGTAGCCGTACGGCACCCACTTGCCTATCTTATCGTCAAAGTAGCCGTTGTCTACGATTTCGCCGCTCGGATCGGTGTAGGTGTAATCTATCCACCTGCCCTCCTCGTCAAAGTAGCCGTCATAAACGTTGCCGTCTTTGTCAACCCACTGCGCGTTCTCGTTGTAAGAGCCTTCCTTGCTTACGTCAAACTGCTCGTATTCAACCCAGTTGCCCTCAACGTCGAAATAGCCGTTGAACACGTTGCCGTCCTCGTCAACCCATTGACCTTTGTCGTTGTATGTTCCGACAAGATCGGGCTCGTCCTTATCCTTGCTCGCTATGTGCATTGTGACGCCAAAGCCTTTCATGCCCGAATCCATACCCAGTCCGCCGAAAAGACTGTCGGACTTGTATTCATTGAAAAGTTTTTCCTCTTTGTCAAAGTCCGCTTTGATTTTCTTGGGTTTCTTGTGGGCTGTAAATCCCGACGGTTTTTCGGGACGGACGGGAGCCGCAACGCTGTTTTCCTCTTCCTTGACTATGGTTTCACCTTGCGGTTGCGGTTTTTCTTCTTCCGAGGCTACATTTTGTTCAACCTTTTCGATCTTATGTTCAAACGGTCTGTCTATGCCGAGTTCGCTCTTCTTTTGCGATGCGAAAGACAACGCAAGCGCGCTTTGCACGTCACCTTCATAGCGCATACGCGACATCTCGGTGATGAGTTTCTTTTCTCTTTCCTCAGCTTCTTTCGGATCCTGCTCGACAAGTTTCGCCTGCGCTTGCAATCTCTCCTCGGTCGCTTTCTTTGCGCTCAGCTTTTGCTGTTCGAGTCGAACTTGATACGGCGATTTTGCAAGTTCGGGGCGAGGTGCTGAGGGCATAACCTTTTCACCGTCGGTCGCTTTTGCCTTTTCTATCGCCGCCCGGCGCAACGCCTCGAGCTCGACTTGCTCCGCCTTTTCTTTGGCGTCGAGAACCTTTTGAAGTTTCTTGAGATATTGCTCTCTCTTTTCGCCTTCGGGTTCTTTTTGTCCGAGCATCTCGTTGGTCACCCAACGCGAGAGCTTCGATACGCCCCTGCCCGTCATATACTTGACGCCTTCGCGTTTGTATCTCGAATATTGGCTCGGAGTGTCCACTCCTTCCATAACGAAACCGATCTTGTTGGCTTTGCAAAAGCTCACGAGCATGGCAAGCACTTTCTTTTTGTTTTTATCCGTGCCGAAATACTGCGCTTCGCATCTCAGATAATCGAAAGTAAAATCGGAAAACACGTCCAACGAATTGTAATCTTCGCCAAATGCCGTCGCGCAAATCTTGTAGCCGAGCTTGCGCAAACGATTGTATCTTGCTCTGCCCTCGGCGTCGAGCTTCGTCAAAGACGATACGAAAAAGGAAATTATAAGTCCGCTCTTTTTGTACCCCAAATCTTTGATGGCGGACGTGAGCACGTCAAAATCCTTGTCGTTCTCCAAAAAGCGAGTGGAAATCGGAAGATTGTAGGTGACGTCGGGGATAAGAAAGTTCTCTTTCATCACGAGGTCGTAATTGACAAGTTCTTCAAGAGCGATAATATTGAGTTCGTTGATGCGCACCGAGCCTTCCGCGATATAAAAATAATTGCATACGCTCATTCTGCCGAGATAGCGGTCGTTCAAAACCTGAAACGCATCGACAAATGCAATCTTTTTCGTCTTGCCCGAAGCGTCTGCCACTCCGCGGAAGAAGAAATCGATGGGTTTGTATAACGTCCTTTTGGCGTATGTCGTGGAATTCATTTCTCACCTTATCGTGCGTGTGCGCATAATGCGTACGCATACTCTCTCAATATACTTAATAATTATAACATCGCGCGTGCGACTTTGCAATAGGTTTGACTGCAAAAAATCGATTTTTAATACATTTTGCATAATTAGTTAAGTCGCAATAAAAAACACCCCGAAAAAACGAGGTGTTTGGTGCCGAAAATCGGGGTCGAACCGATACGATGTTTCCATCGAGGGATTTTAAGTCCCTTGCGTCTGCCTATTCCGCCATTCCGGCTTATGTAATATATTTTACTTTTCGCGTTTGCTGGCGCAAAAAGCTTTGGTCATATAACTTTTATTGCAAAATCACCCCTTCCCTTCGGGCTTTCCCCTATTGCTCAAACTTGCGCCATTTCTCTGCAAGAATAAACATCGTTCGCAAGAGGGGAAGTCGGCACTCGCATAGATAAGTATCGTTCTCTCATTATGCCACTGCGCTTTGTGCGCCAGGCGTGGCCAACAACACGGCGCAGTCGCTTGTACTACGCACACAAGGGCTCGGCGCTCATATTCTCGCCGCCTTGCAGCTCGCACTTCGAATAAACACATAAGGTTAATGAGAAAATTGTTTTTGTAAATCTATTGATAAAAAAAAGTTATTATATTATAATGCTATTAAGTTTGCGCATGTACGCGTTTACGCATACGCAGTATGTGCGCACGAAGGCGGTTTATGAAGATTTACGGCGACTATCACACACACACTTTTGCAAGCGACGGACGGTGTTCGATTTTTGCTCACGCAAAAAAAGCGGACGAGCTGGGGCTTGGTGAAATTGCGGTGACCGACCACGGATTTGCCAGCACGATTTTTCATATGACGTTGCGCAAGTGGCAAAAACAAAAACGCCAAATCGCAAACTTGAAATCGAAAGTTAACGTTTTGCACGGCATAGAGGCGAACCTGGTCAACGAAAAAGGCGACATAGACGCTCCTTGCGAAGTGATAAAAGACGCGGACGTTTTGATTGTCGGCTTTCACAGATACATCGGTTTTTGCGGAGAAAAGCGCGGAGGATACGATCGCAAATGGTTGTTTGAAAACGGGTTTTGCTCGCAAAAAAAGCGCGAAAGTCTGATTGACAAAAACACGAGAGCGTATCTTCTTGCCATGGACAAGTTTCCCGTGGACGTGATTGCGCACCTCAACCATCGCGCGCTCGTAGACGTAAAGACGGTGTGCGAAAAAGCGCAAGAGAGGGGCGTTTACGTCGAACTCAACGAAAAGCATCTCGACGCGCTTGAAAGGTATGCAAAAGATATGATCGACAGCGGAGTGAATTTTGTTGTCGGCACGGATGCGCACGACACGAAAAAGCTCGGCAAAACGAGCAAAATCGAAGATTTTATCGCAAAATACGACGTGCCTAGGGACCGAGTGTTCGGCATAGACGGCAAAAAGCCGACGTTTAAAGACAAAAAGGATTGGATTGAAAATGCAAACGAGTTTTAAGGACAGCGCAAGAAGCGAATTGCTCGGAGTATTGCCGCAAAAACGCAACGAAATCATTGCTTTTTTAAGCGCGCTCGCAAAGACGTGCGGCAGTATCGAGATTGCAAAAAAGAGATACAATCTCTGCTTTTGGCTTGCCGACTACGACGAGGGCTTGAAGGTAGTCGAGCTTTTGAAAACTCTTTATCCCGCCGATTTCGAGCTGTCGCTTGACAAGACCAAAACTGGCGCGGAGGCGTGTTCGGTGCAAGTGCCGAGCGGTTTTTCAAAGCAAGCGCTCGAAGATTTCGGACTTATGCAAATCAACGTTGACGAATATTTGAGTTTTGTGGAGGGGATTCCGCAAGACGTGGTCGCCACGCTCGGGTGCAAAGTCGCATATTTCAAAGGCTTGTTTTTGGGTTGCGGAAGCGTGTACGTTCCCTCCACCTCCGAGCAAAGCGAAAAGAGAGACGGATATCATTTCGAGTTGCAACTGGACGACGACCTCTTTGCCGACGACGTTATGGAGCTTTTGAGCGATTTGCGCATCAACACCCGTATGAGCGAGAGAGGAGAGCATAAGCTCGTTTACGTAAAGGACAAGGACGAAATCGTCAAGGTTCTTGCCGTGCTGGAACTTTCCGATTGCGTGCTGAAACTGCAATCCATCATCGACGAGCGCGAAACCGCAAACAGCTTAAACCGCGTGATAATTTGCGAAACGGCAAACCTTGACAAGACGTTTACCGCGGCAAGCAAGCACTTGCTTGCAATCGGCGAGCTTAAAAACAAGGATATATTCGACACGTTGCCCGTACAACTCAAAGAAACGGCGAACGCAAGAGCGGAGCATCCCGAAGCGTCTTTGAACGAACTTGCCGAGATACTCGGCGTAAGCAAAAGCTGCTTGAATCACAGGCTCAGAAAAATCGTCGAACTTGCGCAACTCAATTGCTCAAACGGCATTGCGGTGAAGGCAATCGCCCCAGAGTGTCATTCCGAGGAGTGAAACGACGTGGGAATCTCCTAAATAGAAACGAAAACATCTTTTGCGATTGACAAACACCGCATTTGTTTTCGCAATCACTAACCGCGCAAGCCCTCTTCTCTCTCAAAATAAGAGGGACAAAACTCAAGCCGCAATTCCGAGCGAGTGCTTGCTTGGTGGGCACACTTTGTGTGCCGTAATAAATCGTTAAGCAGAGATAAAAATTCCTGCCACTATTTTGCCAAATTAGCTGCTTGATGAGCGCACTCGGTGCGCAAGCACAACTTCGTTGCAGTGATATTGCCTTACGGACGGTGATATGCGCGCAGAGCGTGCATGATATTGTACCTACGGTGCAGTGATGTCGCAACTGCGTTGCGGTTGCGGATAAACACAAATCAATTCACACGTATAGATAAAGAACAAAAATAACCATAAACCAAGGACAGATATGACAGATTTCGTACATCTTCATTTACACACGGAATACAGTTTGCTTGACGGTGCGGTGCGACTTTTGCAAGTTGCGCCCGATCCCAACGACCCCAAAAAGACCATAAAAACGCATCCGCTTTGCGAGGCGTTGAAGGCAAGGGGTATGGACGCCGTAGCAATCACCGACCACGGCAACATGTACGGCGCGCACACTTTCGTATCCGTGTTGAGAGCGGACGGAATCAAGCCGATTATCGGGCAAGAGTTTTACGTTGCCGACGATATGTACGCAAAGACGGCGGACGTTTTGAAACAACGCTACCACCTCATTTTGCTCGCCAAAAACATGACCGGTTACAAAAATCTTATGAAGCTGTCCTCACTTGCTTTTGTGGACGGTTTTTATATGAAACCGCGTATCGATTTGCAGCATATAAGAGAGCATAGCGAAGGGCTTATATGCTTGTCGGCGTGCCTTGCCGGCAAAGTGCCTCATCTTCTTTTGCAAGGCAAATACGAAGAGGCAAAGGCGGCGGCAATCGAAATGAGAGATATTTTCGAGCCGGGCGATTTTTATATCGAGCTTCAAGATCATCATCTTCCCGAAGATAAAATCGTAATGAATCCGCTTTGCCAAATCGCAAGAGAAATCGGCGTAAAAGTGGTTGCCACAAACGACGTGCACTACATCGAAAAAGAGGACGCCGACATTCAGGACACGATGATGTGCATCACTCTCGGTTGCAAAAAGAGCGAGATAAACGGCGCAAGATTCGACACCGACGAGTTCTATCTCAAATCGGGGGACGAAATGGCGGAACTTTTCAGCTGGTGTCCCGAAGCGATTGCGACGACGAGAGAGATTGCCGACAAGGTTGACGGCGACTATTTTATCACCAAGCACGCGTCCATCATACCTAAATACACCAACGAAGAGATGGGGGATCGCGACGAAGCTCAATATTTGCGCGACCTTGCCTACGAGGGCGTAAAGAGAAAATACGGCTACATAAACGACGAAATCACAAAACGTTTGGAATACGAGCTGGGCGTCATCCACAAGTGCGGATTCGACGGCTACTTCCTTATCGTGTGGGACTACGTGCACGCGGCGCAGCAAATGGGTATCCCGGTAGGCCCCGGCAGAGGCAGCGGCTGCGGTTCGATCGTGGCGTACGGCATAGGCATCACCGACATCGACCCCCTCAAATATCAACTCCTTTTTGAAAGATTTTTGAGCGAAGAGCGTGTTTCCATGCCCGACTTCGACGTGGACTTCTGCTTTGTCAGACGACAGGAAGTCATAGATTATTGCATCAAAAAGTACGGTAAAGACAACGTTTCGCAAATTATAGCGTATTCGACTATGACCGCAAAGGCTGTCGTAAAGGACGTTGCGCGCGTTTTGGACGTGCCCTACAACGAGGCGGCAAACTGGGTGAAAGAAATCCCCGCGATGGGCAAACCGCTCCTTGCGCAAGTTCTCACCGAAGGCAGCGAATTTTACAGCGAGGATTTCAAAAAGATATACGACAGTAGTCCGACCGCAAAGAACGTCGTTGACGTTGCAATGAAGCTCGAAGGTATGCCAAGGCAGACCTCCATGCACGCGGCGGGCGTGGTTATTTGCGCTGATCCTATCGTCGAACACTGCGCATTGTCAAGAAAAGACGATATCGTAACGACGCAATTCGACAAGGTTATCGTCGAAGAACTCGGACTTCTCAAAATGGACTTTTTGGGACTGAAAACGCTCACCGACATCGACGAGGCTTTGAAACTCATCAAAGAGGACAAGGGGATAGAGCTTGACTTCCACAAGCTCGGATACGAAGACCACAAGGTGTACGAACTCATTGCGTCGGGCGACTGCGAGGCGGTGTTCCAGCTTGAAAGCGGCGGCATGAAAAAGTTTATGGCGCAACTTCAACCGGACAACCTTGAAGACGTGGTTGCAGGTATATCCATGTATCGTCCCGGCCCGATGCAGTTTATCGACTTGTTTTTGGAGGGCAAACGCCATCCCGAAAACGTGCAGTACGCGCATCCGCTTCTCAAAGAAATCCTTGAAAACACCTACGGTTGTATCGTGTATCAGGAGCAGGTTATGCAAATCGCGCAAAAGATTGCGGGATTCAGTTTCGGCGGCGCGGACATCATGAGGCGTGCTATCGCAAAGAAAAAACTTTCGGTTTTGGAGCAACAGCGCGACATCTTCCTGCACGGCGGCAAACTTGACGGCGACAAGACGGGCAAGTACGTTCCCGGCGCGGTTGCAAACGGCGTGAGCGAAGAGATTGCAAACCACCTCTTCGACCAAATTTTGAAATTTGCAAGCTACGCTTTCAACAAGTCGCATGCGGCGGCATACACGTTTTTGACCTATCAAACGGCGTACTTGAAGTGCTATTATCCCACGCACTTTATCGTGGCTGTCGTCAACAACCGTATCACCAATGCCGACGAAGTGAAACACTACATGAACTATCTGCGCAGAGTTGGCGTCAAGACGCTTTCGCCGGATATAAACCGCTCGCAAAAGAACTTTTCAATAGAGGGTGAAAACGTGCGTTACGGGCTTATGGGCATAAAGAACGTGGGCGAGCAAGCTATGGAATACGTGCTAGGTGAGCGCAAACAAAACGGCCCCTTCAAAGACATTCGCGACTTCCTCGATCGTTGCGCCGGACAGGTGAACAAACGCATGATCGAAAGTCTTATAAAAGGCGGCGCGCTCGACTGTTTCGGCAAGACCAGAGCGACGCTCATGGCGTCTTACGAGCGTATTATGGACACCGTTTTGGCGGACAAAAAGAACAAACTTTCGGGGCAATTGTCCTTGTTTGACGAGCTTATCGAGGACGAGGAAATCAAATATACCGAAACCGAGGAATATCCCAAAGCGGACATCCTCAAATACGAAAAAGAAGTGCTTGGCATGTACCTTTCGGGACATCCTCTCGACGACTATCACGACGACAGACACGAGTTCGATTTCGACACGAGCATGCTGTATGTCGAGGAAGCCGACGAGGACGGAAACGTCGGAATGGTTGTCGACAAAAACCTTGAAAACAAGCAAGTCAAGTTTGGTTGTATCGTGTCCTCTTTCGAGAAAAAAGTAACGTCGAAACAACAAAAATTTGCGGTTGGCAGACTTGAGGACCGCTCGGGTTCGATTGCGTTTTCTATGTATCCGCGCGCATTTGAAAAGTACGGAGAATTGCTCCTTGCAGACGCTCCGCTCAAAGTGGTGGGCAAAATCGATTTGCGCGACGAAAGTGAAGCGAAAGTATCCGTCGAGAAGGTGGAGCTATGGCAAAATGCAAAAGCCGAAGCGGCTCAATCCGCACCTGCTCAAACAAAAAACAAAGGCATACTTTACGTGCTTGTGTTCAGCAACGTCGAAAAAGATATGGTTGCCGACGTTTTGGCAATGCACCCCGGCAACACTCCTTGCCAAGCGCAAGTCAAACAAAACGGCGTGTCAAAACTTATGGAATTTTCGCAACACGTGGAAATCTGTCCCGACCTGTTGTCCAGATTGGAGGACGTGTTGGGAGCGAGCAGGGTGAAGTATGTAGCACGTTGAACGCATGTTCAACGCTGTGATATGCACGCAAAGCGTGCGTGTTTGAAACTCTAAATGCAATTTCCCCCTTCCTCACGTGTTTCCCCAACCGCCGTTCCCCCTTGAAAGGGAACCCACGGCGTCCGCTCCGCG
>ENA-OPFI01000654-OPFI01000654.1-human-gut-metagenome-genome-assembly--contig:-NODE-654-length-14870-cov-1.787378_pt1 | contig 14870 bp, 15 predicted proteins | sample MGYA00241308_ERZ501550 | MGnify/ENA primary metagenome ERZ501550 (study PRJEB25962, sample SAMEA2042433) | human gut metagenome | biome: human gut; feature: human-associated habitat; material: faeces...
GTCTAAAAGATTATTTATCATTTAACTCATAACCCTACAGTAATGAGTCTATTTCTTATTTTTTGCCGATTGTTTGTTCTGATTTATTGATGTTGAAAGGGAGGCTTGTAATTGCTTGGTTATCAGTGCTGTTATAATGTTCCTATCTCAGTCCTATACTGAGATACCCTAAGTATGATACTGAGGTACCCTAAGTATACGACTGAGATAGGCTAAATATACAATTGTGCTTCTAATATTTATTTATTGTAAGTAATATTCTAAACTATTTTGAATGAATATATCTGTTTTATTATCAGGAGGTGTTGATAGTTCAGTTGTCGTACACCTTCTTTGTGAGCAAGGGTATCGGCCGTCTCTTTTTTATATTAAGATAGGAATGGACGGCACCGATTATATGGATTGTTCTGCTGAAGAAGATTGGGAGATGGCTACGGCTATTGCACATCGTTACGGATTACCTTTGGAAATGGTAGATTTGCAGAAAGAATATTGGGAACAAGTTGCTGCTTATGCCATTGATAAAATTCGTCGTGGATTGACTCCTAATCCAGATGTGATGTGTAACCGCTTCATTAAGTTCGGTTGCTTTGAACAGAAGGTAGGCAAAGAGTTTGATTTTACTGCTACCGGTCATTATGCCACTACGGTCCATAAAGATGGTAAGGTATGGCTGGGCACAGCTGTCGATCCAGTAAAGGATCAGACCGATTTTCTTGCGCAGATTGATTATTTGCAAGTCTCCAAACTGATGTTCCCCCTTGGTGGATTGATGAAACAGGAAGTACGGGACATTGCCCGCAATGCAGGACTGCCTACTGCCCGTCGCCGTGACAGTCAGGGTATTTGCTTTCTGGGAAAGATTAACTACAATGACTTTGTGCGTCGTTTCCTTGGTGAACGGCAAGGAGATATTATAGAATGGGAGACTGGAAAGAAAATCGGTACACATCGGGGGTACTGGTTTCATACCATCGGACAGCGCAAAGGATTGGGATTGAGTGGTGGTCCTTGGTTTGTCATTCGGAAAGATGTTGAGGCAAATGTTCTTTATGTCTCACGGGGATATGACACCCAATGGCAGTACGGGCGTGAATTTAAGATTCATGATTTTCATTTCATTACAGAAAATCCCTGGTTACATAATCAGGAAGTCGATGTAACTTTTAAAATCCGCCATACACCGGAATTTATGAAAGGAAAACTGATACGGGAAGGGGAGATCTATCGTATTGTATCTTCTGAAAATTTGCAGGGTATTGCTCCCGGACAATTCGGTGTCGTATATGATGAAGCTTCCCGAATATGTATCGGCAGTGGAGAGATTGGTATTTGAATAGTCTTTTTATATATAGTATTCCACTAAATCCACAATTCCTGCCTTCATAGCATATTTTGTCGCTTCGTGCACATTATTCACTCCTAATTTACGAAATATGTTTTTGCGGTGGCTGTTTACCGTATGAAAGCTAAGATTCTTCTCCGCCGCAATTTCTTTCGTAGTCTTTCCCAGAGCAATTTCTTTCAGTACACTTCGTTCGGCAGGTGTCAGTAAATCATCTTTCAGCGTGTGGCGTACGGGAGATGCATTGCTGCCGGACAGCAATAGATTACTGACATGATTACAGATAAAACGTTCTTTTCGCGAAGCGCATTGCAACGCCGATAGTATTTCTTCTTTTGAATTATCCTTTAGCACTACTCCGAAAGCCATACTGCTGAATAATACTTGTCGGAGAAATTCCATACTCAATTCATCAGAGAAAAGGAGCCAGTCTGCTTCTTTAAAACGCTCATGCAGGACAATTAACTCATCCGCACCAGAAAAATCAAATAACGTATAGTCCAGTATCACTACTGCTTGCGGATGCAGACGCAGTTGCTGAACTAATTCGGCTTTGTTATCTGCTTCCAGTAACAAGGCTGTGTCTTTCTGACTACTGAGTAGAAACATCATACCTGCTTTGGTGATGTCCTGGTTGTCTGCAATGATAAATTCTCTCATATTTGGATGCAAAAATATAAAAACTCCGCTGCAAATGTACACATTTCTGGCAATTTGCAGCGGAGTGGAAATATATATATTGTAAAGGGCTTTACCAAGAACGTCCTTTAAAGATGCTGGATTGGCTTAATGGAACGAGATTACCAGTCAGCGTCATCGTATTGGAGTTGAAATTCGGGCTGATGGTTACGGTAGCATTGTTTCCACCGTTAGTCAGCGAAATGAAAATCTGTGCAGAGATACCGATACCCTGAATACTGAACTGGCAGTTAACGTTACCTTTCTTGTCAGTTGTAATCTGCATATCCGAGGTAGAACCATCTACAGTTACACCACCGATACCGTTAGGGCCGGGATATACCGTGTTGAATGCTACCTGTACGGTACCACGTCCTTGATTTACCAGTACGAAGTTGGTGTTAGAGTTAACGAAAGCTGTCTGTCCGTTACGGAACATCACCTGGTCGGCTTCCAGTACGAATTGGTGGGCTTTCAATGCGGCTACAGCGTCATCATACGATACTGCGTCGGCTACTTGTTCTTCAGCTTTCAGGCGGGCGCGTTCAGCGTCTCTTTGAGCCTTACGGTCTGCGCGGCGTTCCGCTCTACTTTCTTGTGCATACATGGCGGTTGTTGCCGCACTCATCATCACTAATGCTACTAATGCAATAAACTTTTTCATAATTCTTTAATGTTTAGGTTTTACGATTCTTGTTCGTTTATTGCAAAACAACCTTTATTCGGGATTGTTCACGGGACGCTTCACAATTTTATATCCGATGGCCGCAACGAGGATGCTCATTAATGGACTGATAATGTTGAAAAAGCAATAAGGAAGATAGGTCAGCGTAGATACGTTCAATATCGTTGCCTGCGTCATTCCACAGGTATTCCAGGGTATCAGAGGGGAGGTCACGGTAACAGCATCTTCCGTAGTACGGCTCAATAATCGGTTCTCATATCCTTTTTTCTCATAAATATTGCGAAACATGTTTCCGGTGAGGATAATACTAATGTATTGGTCGGCGGTAGTCAGATTGAGAAACAGTCCGGAGCAAACAGTGGATGCTACAACGCTGACTCTTCCTTTCATGAAACGTACAAAGACTGAAGTTATACTACCCAGCATACCGCTTGCTGTCATGGCACCTCCGAAACACATGGCACAAAGAATCAACCAAACTGTATTCATCATGCCAGCCATGCCACGTGTAGACACAAGGTCGGTCAGCATACTGTTGCCGGTATCCAGACCGGTGCTTCCGTAGAATATCATCATTACCCCTTTGAAGATGTTATTTTCTCCTGCTATTTCACGTAGCAAATCCGGTTGGAAGATAATGGCGCAAATACCTGCCAGCATAGTGGATATGAACAAGGTAATGATGGACGGAACTTTTCGAGCAATAAGTATTCCGGTTACCAAGGGAACAATCAGTAACCAGGGAGTGATTGTGAAGGTATCTTTCAGTGATGTGGCAAAGTCCGCCATGTGCGCTGTAGAGTTTGTTTCGATGACGAATCCCATTACTGTAAAGATAATCAGTGTGATAATCAACGATGGAGTGGTTGTAATTAACATATAGCGTATATGCCGGAACAAGGGCACGTCTGTTATGGAGGAAGCAAGTATCGTAGTTTCCGACAGCGGGGAGATTTTATCACCAAAATATGCTCCGGAGATAATAGCTCCTGCTATCCATCCTTCGTTGAACCCTTGCGCTTTGCCAATACCCATCAGTGCGATACCGATAGTGGCGATTGTTGTCCACGAGCTCCCCGTCATGACAGAGATTAGTGCGCAGATGATACAGGTTGATGCCAGAAAAAAGTCAGGATGAATAATTTGCATACCATAATATATAAGGGTAGGGACAATGCCGCTTATCATCCATGCACCGCTCAGTGCACCTATTATCAGCAAGATAATAATTGCTGTAGCAACTCCTGAAATATTATTTGTAATAGCGAGTTCGTAATCTTTCCAGGGGACACGGTAGAATGTTATACCTATGAATACGCAAAAAGCAGTAGTGGTCAGTAGGGAAATCTGGCTACCTCCTTCCAGTGCGTCACTTCCGAATGTATGTATGGTGGCAAATAACATTCCTACCAACAGCACGATAGGCAGGAGGGAAACTAAAGGAGAGGGAATTTTTTTCAATGAACTCATTCTGTTTGTTATATCAGTTAAAACTTTGCAAAGTTACAACAAATCTGATGATTATGTTTTATCCCTGCTTTTCCGCCAATAAATATTATTATATCTTTGCGTTTACTTGGAATAAAAATACAACTTTGGTGTTTAGTTAAACTTTATTATTGACAACGTATGTACAAGAAACAAATTGCCACAGATAAGAAAGTAATCACTTTTGGCGAAGTAATGCTGAGGCTTACTGCTCCTGATTTCCTTCGTTTTTCACAAACCAATCAAATGATAGCCACCTACGGTGGCAGTGAAGCTAATGTGGCCGTTTCGTTGGCTAACTTTGGTATTCCTACAGAATTCGTAACCCGCCTGCCGGACAATGCTGTGGCACGTGCCTGCATAGCTTCACTCCGTGCTAACGGTTTAGGCACGGAAGGCATTGTTTTTGGTGGTAAGCGCATGGGGCTTTATTTTCTGGAAAGTGGTGCGGCATTCCGTAATTCCAATGTGGTTTACGACCGTGAGGGTTCTTCTTTTGCCACATTGCGTCCAGGTATGATTGATTGGGAAAAGATATTCTCCGATGCTGGCTGGTTTCATTGGTCGGGCATTGCTGCGGCTTTGTCACAAGATGGTGCCGATGCATGCCGTGAGGCTCTTGAAATAGCTGACCGTATGGGATTGACTATCTCCTGTGATTTGAATTTCCGTAAGAAACTTTGGAACTATGGGAGTTCCGCTGCCGAAGTCATGCAGCCTTTGGTGCAATACAGTGATGTCATTTTCGGTGCCGAACCGGAATATAAAGAGATACTTGGCATACAACCTGTCGGTTTTAAAGCCGTAGATGCTGAGGATATTACGTTTGAAGCAAATCTTCCTGCTTTTGAAGACTTTGGTCGTCGGGTGGTGGAGCTTGTTCCTCGTTGCCAGAAGGCTTTTCTGGAACTTCGTAATTCCATTACTTCCAATCATAATCTACTGGCTGCCATTCTCTATTCTGATAACACATTGAAGCATACTGGTATTTATGATATCGAGTGCGAGGTGGATCGCGTAGGTGCCGGTGATGCTTTTGTCGGTGGCATGATTTATGGTCTTATAACGTATCCGGATAATGATCAAAAAGCGTTGGAATATGCTTTGGCTGCTTCTGCATTAAAGAATACCGTATACGGTGATTTTAATCATGTGATGGTGGAAGAAGTAGAGAGCCTGATGCAAGGAAATACATCAGGGAGGGTATCACGATAAGACAGTATTAATTCAAATAAGAGAAAAGGAAACAGCATAGGAGGATCTCAAATGCTGTTTTTTTATTTTAAAGATAAGATGATATACAGGTTGTAAAACTGACGAATGCGATAAAATGTTATAGAAGATTTTCTTTAGCACTGGGAGTATGCTGAAAAATTGGACCCACTATCTGGCAGTTATCCAATTCTTTACAATCACCACAGGTGTTAAACCCTTTTTCGTTTACGCATTTGCGGATTGCACACATATCGCTGCAATACATCGTTTTCACTCCATCCACACAACAGCCCATACAATTAATGGTATCTGCCGTAATCTCCGGTATATTATTCAACTTACTCCACAGTTGAGCTGTTTTTTCTCTTAACTCATTGTCATCTCTGACAGTAGCTATGCGGGCATCGCAACTTTCGCAATCTAATCCGCAACAAGCAATTAATTGTTTCATCATTAGGCTATGACTGTTGATAATTGGTTGATTGCAAATATAGTGATTCTTATGCGGCTTAATCTCATTGAATACATTTTTTCTCGATATTCTTTGTTCCTTTCATTTTTTATATTTTACTTTGCAACACAAAGTACTTTTTATATGGACAGAAATAAAGCAATAGAATCAGTAAATGAGATAAAAGAATTGATGGAAAGATCTTCTAAGTTCGTATCTCTCAGTGGAATGACGGCTGTATTGGCCGGAGTGTATGCATTAGCCGGCGCTTATGTGGCCGGTCAGTTATTAAGATCAGAAGATAATAGGGAAGGACTGATAATGGTTGCTTCACTGGTTTTGATTGTTTCAATTGTTACCGCTTGTATCTTGTCCTGGTATAAGGCCAAGAAGATGCAACAAAAGCTATTCAGTAAACTAACCTATCGTATTGCATGGAATTTTTCATTGCCGTTGTTGACGGGAGGGTTGTTCTGTATAGCTTTACTGCTACATGAACATTACGGACTGGTATCTTCTGTGATGTTACTTTTCTATGGACTTTCTTTAGTCAATGTGTCTAAGTTCACTTACTCCAATGTAGCATGGTTAGGATATGCTTTTCTTTGCTTGGGTATTGCAGATTGTTTCTTTGAGGGGCATGGTTTAATGTTTTGGACAATTGGTTTTGGCGGATTTCATATTTTATATGGCATGTTGTTTTATTTACAGTACGAAAGAAGGAAATAATAGATGATAGAAGCATTTCAAAATATAAATAAGGCATTTGAAAGTAAAGTCCGTTTGGGTATTATGGCAGTTCTCATGGTAAATGAAGATGCCGATTTCAATACTCTTAAGGAATTACTTTCACTGACGGACGGTAACCTGGCAAGTCATACAAGGGCTTTGGAGGAACTGGGTTATATCGTTTGTCAGAAGAGCTTTGTGGGGAGGAAGCCGAAAACATCTTTCCGGGCTACTTCCGAAGGAAAGAAAGCTTTCAAAACTCACATAGAAGCATTGGAGAATTTTCTGAAATCAACATAGATGTTTGGCTTCACACAAAACCGGACAATACTAAATATCTTACTTAATACTATTTTATTATGGACAATTTGAATGACAATTTGAACGAAGATTTCAATGGAGATCTTGCAGAGAATCTGAATGAAACGAGAAAACAGGCAAGTGGTTGTCTGCGTCGTTTCTCTAAATCTATCAAGGCAGTGGTCATTGCTTTCCTTATTCTGTTGCTACTAATTCCGATGTTTATGATCGAAGACATGATTTCGGAACGCGGGCGAACACAGACGGATGCTATTGCCGAAGTCGGTCAGAAGTGGAGTCTGGCGCAGACAATTACAGGACCTTACATCAATCTGAAGTATCCTATCACACAGGAAGATAATGGTACGAAGAAGGTGACTATGGGAAATGTTACATTGCTTCCTGACGAATTGTCAATAGACGGACAGTTGAGTACGGAGATTCTTCGGCGAGGAATTTATAAGGTGAATGTATATCAGTCGGAGTTGGTAATCAAGGGATTTTTTAGTTCGGAAGAACTTCGTAAGAGTAATGTAGACATGGATGTACTTCAATATCAAAGAGCGGCAATATGCTTGAATCTGACTGATATGCGTGGTCTCAGCGAACAGGTTAGCATAACTTTGAACGATTCTGTTTATATGTTTGAGCCGGGGATGGATGGACGCGGCATTGAAAGTATGGGTGTTCATGCCATTGTCGACCTTTCCGCTCTGAAAGATGACCGGAAGTTACCCTATGAAATGAAGATAAAGCTGAAAGGATCTCAATCCATTTATTTTACTCCCTTGGGTAAAACTACGAGAGTTGCCCTGAAAGCAAACTGGAATACTCCAAGTTTTGATGGTAATTACCTGCCGGAGAAGCGGGAGATTACGGAGAAAGACTTCTCTGCGCAATGGCAAGTGCTGAACTTGAACAGAAATTATCCGCAAGTGTTTATAAATTATCAGAATGCCAGTATCAAAGATATTCAGAACTCTAACTTCGGAGTTAATCTGAAAATGCCGGTAGAACAGTACCAGCAGTCCATGCGTTCCACTAAATATGCTATCCTGATTATTCTGTTGACCTTTACAGTGATATTCTTTACGGAGATAATGGAGAAAACCCGTATTCATGCTTTGCAATATCTGTTAGTCGGTTTGGCGCTTTGTCTGTTCTATAGTTTGTTGTTGTCCATGTCCGAGCATATAGGTTTCAGAATGGCATATCTGGTGGCATCAGTGCTTACGATTATGCTGGTAGGAGGCTATATGCTGGGGATTATTAAAAGAAAGAAACCGGCGTTTATTATGGCAGGTCTGCTCAGTGTGCTCTATATTTATGTTTTCATTCTTATACAGTTGGAGACTTTTGCATTGCTTGCCGGTAGTCTCGGATTGTTTGTGATATTGGCTATGGTGATGTATTTCTCTAAAAAAATTGATTGGTTCAATGAATAAGCCAGGCTGAATAAAGAATGTCCTTTGGGGGAAATTCATGATCTGTGTAAATATGAAGAGAGTGTCAGCTAGCAAGCAGACACTCTCTTTATACTTTCTAATATGTTCTCAGTTTTTTCTTTGAGACATAGTGAGCAATTCTTCTTTAATTTTTTTTTATTTCTTATACCAGTCTTTGTTCTTTTCTCCATTACTGCTTACCCAACCGTCATATCCACTATATAACAGATTGATAGCTGTTTTTTCATTAGCACTGTCCAGCAATTTACTTAAATCGCTTTCTGTTGCCCGGCTCAGGAAAAAGGCAAATGGGTAATTACCCTTACGTACATAGTATATACTCTGATTGGGGTTAGATGCATCGTCTCCCTGCCCAAAATACTTCTTGTTTATTTTGGATGTCGGCATTTCCTGAGGAATATGCACTTCCCATCGCAAACCATCTTCATCATTTTTGAATATAAAAGCTTGGGCTTCAGATTGCTTTGAAATGGGCTTACTGTAATTAACGGTAACCTTATATTCTGTTCCCATATTTTCTTTCACATTTGTGGTCAAAAGATATACATTATCCTGAGGCTCGTATTCAAATGTGGTTTCTGTAAATTCCTTTTCACCTTGTTGGCGAATAGAGTAGGTGGTAGATTCTATGTTTCCTTCCGTTTTGAGACGGAATGCCAAACCGTTCTGGTTACTGGCTATATTTTGGAAAGTCTTGAAAGTAAATGATTCGGAATATATTAGATTCTTTTCATCGAAAGTGCTGCCATAGTTATATCTTACGACTACATCATTCATATCATAATCTCCCTGACTGGGCCAAAGGTCTTCAAATGCGTATGTACCTTTCAGGAAGTCAATGCTTGTCTTGTCTTCATCAGGATTAGTTACAGGAATATCGGTGATAGCATCTACCGGATTAGATTTTAAAGTAATGACAACATCGCTGAAATTCTCGTCAGTCATATAATCTTCAAAAGAAGTCAATATCCAATCACCATATCTATAAACAGCAGTACGCGGTTCTTCAAAGTTCACGCCTTGATCGTTTAAGCTCAAACCGCTAGAGGTGGCGGCGCGATATTTCTTGTATCCGCTAAAGCTGCCAACATGATTGCTCCAGCCATTGGTTGCCAGAACAAAACCGATTCTGTAACCTGCGGGGAAGGTTGTAGTAGCGCCTTCTTTACTTCCGGTTGCAATATTAGGATAATACATCAGTTGTACGGCAGTCAGTGGGTCAATACCGGCACTTTTCTTTGCTTGATTGGGGTTATTAGACCAGTTACCATCTTGGGTGTTAGGAAATAACATGATTACATGGGCATCATTCAAGTTCTTTGGTTGTTCTCCGTCTTTATAATAATAATATCCCAATGAACAGGTCCAACAAGTATTTTGTCCCAGAAATGTAACTACTACTTCAGCATCCTTGTTGACGTACATATCCGAATAACCGCGATATTCTTGTGGACAAGTTGTATGAGTGTTTATAATACGGGTGTGCGCAGTATATAAACCATCCTTTTTAGTTGCTGCTAATTTTCCCTTGTACTTATAATTAATATCCCCGTTTTTATACAGATTGTATGTACCTAACCAGGTTTTCCATACCTCATTTCCGTATCTATTACTTACCAGATAACTGTCGTATGGAGTACTGGTATTAGTAATTGTACGAGTATCAGTACTAGTATTATCTGTTGCTTCGATACTTCCATCCACAACATTTGCCTCCATCAGGGTTTGTGCAAAGAAAGCGGGAGAATAGATATATACCTTTGTCAGGTATGAAGGCAATTCCAGTTTACCTTGGTAAGTACCGTCTTCTTGGGTATAGGCAGCAAACAGGTAATTTACATCCTGACGTTTGGTATAAGTACCATATTCGCTTTCGACGACAGGCATTTCATCATACACTTCAAAATAAACATTTGATTGTACAGCACCATTTACGTAATTTACATTTAGGTTTACGTCCTTTTGTACAGTAGAGAAGGGGAAGGTGTTGAATTCTTTTTCATCTTCCTTAGGGCCTTGATAAACATCTTTGTCTGTGCAGCTGCTTAATGCAAATGCAGCAATTAGAGTAGTTCCTAATAATTTTTTCCACATATTATTTAGTGTTTAGAGATAATTCGCGTTTTCTTTTTCCGGTCTATGTGTGATCCTTACAAATGCAAGAGAAATCAGTGCTCGGTTGACGTTCGTAGAAAATGATCATAATAAACAACTGCAAAGATATTGTATAATTCTTAAATATACAACTAATTTCTTGTTTTATTGTTCGAAAACTCTTGTTTATTAGTCAAAATCTACAATTTTACTATATGTGTGGGAGATTTCTTTAGTCAAAAATTACAAGAATTTAATAGAGATATTACCGTATTGTTCATTATAGAACTTCACTTTTAGAATTATGTAATATGTTAAGTTGCTGTGTTTGTGTTTAAAATAAAAATCCCTATAATCAATAAGATTATAGGGATTTATTATTTTAGTTAAGTAATTATTTACTTGCTCAAAGCCTGAGCTACGTCTACCGCACAAGCCACTGTACAACCTACCATCGGGTTGTTACCAATTCCCAGGAATCCCATCATTTCTACGTGAGCAGGAACTGATGAAGAACCAGCGAACTGAGCATCTGAGTGCATACGTCCCATAGTATCTGTCATACCATAAGAAGCAGGACCAGCAGCAACGTTATCAGGGTGAAGTGTACGGCCTGTACCGCCGCCTGATGCTACTGAGAAGTATTTTCTGCCGTTTTCCCAGCACCATTTTTTGTAAGTACCTGCAACAGGGTGTTGGAATCTTGTTGGGTTAGTTGAGTTACCTGTGATAGAAACATCAACACCTTCTTTAATCATGATAGCTACACCTTCGTTAACATCATCAGCGCCGTAGCATCTAACTTTAGCTCTTTCTCCGTCAGAGAAAGGTGTTTCTTTAACGATTTTTAATTCGCCGGTTTTGTAATCATATTCAGTTTCAACTGATGTGAAACCATTAATTCTTGCGATAATGTGAGCTGCATCTTTACCAAGACCGTTTAAGATAACTCTTAAAGGGTTTTTTCTAACTTTGTTAGCGTTTCTTGCAATACCGATAGCACCTTCTGCTGCTGCAAAAGATTCGTGACCTGCTAAGAAGCAGAAGCAATCAGTTTCTTCTCTAAGAAGCATTGCAGCTAAGTTACCGTGACCGATACCAACCTGTCTTCTGTCACCAACAGATCCTGGAACAGCAAAAGCCTGTAAGCCTAAGCCAATAGCTTCCGCAGCTTCAGCAGCAGTCTTAAGCCCTTTTTTAATTGCAATAGCGCAGCCTAAAGTATAAGCCCAAGAAGCGTTATCAAACGCGATAGGCTGAATTCCTTTAACAATAGCATCTACATCAATGCCTTTTGATAAGCATAGTTCGCGAGCTTCTTCCAAGTTTTTGAAACCATATTCAGGTAAAACTTTTTTAAGAGTAGCTTCACGTCTATCTTGTCCTTCAAATTTTACTGTCATAATTTTATTTCCTTTTTATTACTTTGTCTTGTAACTTTGTCTTGTGGTTTTCACTTTGAGGGGAACTTGGAGTTTTATGATTGTTCCCCGACCCAATGTCTACGTGCGTAGCACTATTGTTCGCGCGGGTCTATATACTTAACAGCATCAGCAAATCTGCCGTAAGTACCGATATTCTTTTCATAAGCTTCTTTAGGGTCAACGCCTTTTTTAATAGCATCCATAACTTTTCCAAGGTTAACGAATTTGTATCCGATAACTTCGTCATTTTTATCAAGACCCATTTGAAGAATATAACCTTCTGTAAGAGAAAGATATCTAACACCTTTCTGCTTTGTAGAATGGATAGTACCAACCATTGAGCAAAGACCTTTACCTAAGTCTTCAAGTCCTGCTCCGACAGGAAGTCCGTTTTCAGAGAAAGCTGACTGGGTTCTGCCGTAAACGATTTGTAAGAACAATTCTCTCATAGCAACGTTAATAGCGTCGCAAACTAAGTCTGTATTTAAAGCTTCCATAACTGTTAAGCCTGGTAAGATTTCAGCGGCCATAGCTGCTGAATGTGTCATACCTGAACATCCGATTGTTTCGATTAATGCTTCTTCAATGATACCTTCTTTAACATTTAATGTAAGCTTACATGCACCCTGCTGAGGTGCACACCAGCCCACACCGTGAGTCAGACCGGAAATATCCTTAACTTCTTTTGCCTGCACCCATTTTGCCTCTTCGGGAATGGGAGCACAACCATGATGTACGCCCTGTGCAACGGGACACATTTCTTCAACTTCTTTTGAATAAATCATGTGAAATCTCCTTTCAATATGTACTTATAATACTATTGATAAAATAATATCATAATGGTCGTGTTCATTCTCTCATATTTCCCCAAAAAAATCTAGTGGGTTTTGACATTTTTTTCATTAGTTCCTATGAAAAACACCATATTCTTACGCCGCAACGCAGGAATATGGTGTTATGTGACTATCAAGAATCAATTGTCCATTATTTACCAGCTCTTGATAAAGGTATCAATGTAGTTATCCAGACATTTCTTAATGACTTCGATGGCTTCTTCTCTGTTGCCTTTTTCATTGACTGCGGTGGTCTTGTTCTCCAGTGCTTTATATACTGTGAAGAAATGCTCCATCTCGTCCACCACATGACTGGGCAGCTCGGAAATATCATGATAGCAGTTATAATTAGGATCATTGAAAGGTACTGCAATGATCTTCTCATCGTTTTTGCCGTTATCCAGCATGGAGATCACACCGATCGGATACGCTCTTACCAGAGTCATAGGCTGTACCGGCTCGGAACACAGTAACAATACATCCAGAGGGTCACCGTCATCACCGTAGGTTCTGGGAATGAAACCATAGTTTGCGGGATAATGGGTGGATGTATGCAGGATACGGTCCAAGATCAGAAGACCGGTCTCCTTGTCCAGTTCATACTTGTTCTTGCTACCCTTGGAAATCTCAATAACACAGACAAAATCTGTGGGAGTCACTCTCTGAGTGCTCATGGTGTGCCAAATACTTCCGTTTACTTCTTTCATAATCTCTCTCCTCTACTCTATAGTTATTTCCGGACAAAAGATCCGGAGAATACACAGGTCATTATCCGCGGATCTGACCGTTTCCGTGGATCTTGTATTTATAGGAGGTCAGCTCCTTCAGACCCATTGGGCCTCTTGCGTGTAGCTTCTGTGTGCTGATGCCGATCTCGGCACCAAATCCAAATTCAAATCCATCCGTAAAGCGTGTGGATGCATTGACATAGACACAGGCAGCATCCACTTCGTTTAAGAACTTTTCCGCCGTCTGCACATTTTCCGTCACGATACATTCGGAATGCTTCGTATTATATCGGTTAATATGAGCGATCGCCTCGTCCACACTGTCAACCGTTTTAATGGATAAAATATAGTCCAGATACTCTGTACCGTAATCTTCTTCCGTTGCCGGAATACAGTCCGGCAGGATTTCACGGGTACTTTCGTCCCCCCGCAGTTCCACATTTTTTGTTTTCAGGGTCTCCGCCATTTTGGGAAGGAACCTGTCACGGATCGCCCGATGTACCACCAGCGACTCACAGGCATTGCAGACGCCGATCCTCTGGGTCTTAGCATTCATCAGAATTTTTACTGCCATATCCACATCTGCGTCCCGATCTACGTAAACATGACAATTACCGGTGCCGGTTTCGATCACGGGGATCGTACTGTTCTCCACCACGCTGCGGATCAGTCCCGCACCACCTCTGGGAATCAGTACATCCACATATTCTTTCATCTTCATGAACTGTGCGGTAACCGCCCGATCGGTATCCTCAATCAGTTGTACCGCTGTCCGGGGCATTTTGCAGACATCCAGGGCATCCTGCAATACCCTTACAATTGCAATATTGGAATGAATGGCATCACTGCCGCCCTTTAAGATCACAGCATTACCGGTTTTAAAGCACAATCCGAAGGCATCCGCAGTAACATTGGGACGCGCTTCATAGATAATGCCGATGACACCTAACGGAACCCGCACCTTATCGATCTTTAATCCGTTGGGACGCTCGAAATGTTCCATAACCTCTCCGATACAGTCGGGAAGCTCGGAAATCTGGCGGAGTCCCTCCGCAATCTGGGCAATCCGATCGGGTGTCAGTTTTAAACGATCCAAAAGTCCGGGATTCATTCCGTTTCTTCTGCCGTTCTCCAGATCAGACTCATTGGCGGCAAGAATCTCCGCCTGTCACACAGATAGTTTGCCGCAGTGTCCAGTGCCTTATTTTTTTCTTCAGTAGTCAGTTTCTGCAATATATATTTCGCAGCACATGCATTTTTTCCCAATTCCGTTAACTCTGCCATAGCTATCCCCTACTTTCTATCCGATATTTATAATTTAAACCAGAATCACCTGATACGGCTTCACATCTGTCACTTCCACAGGTACCTGTTCTACCTGCTGGCAGTGGAAACCGATACCGCTTCTCCGCAGTCTTAAGTTTTCTTTGTCCG
>ENA-OPFI01000666-OPFI01000666.1-human-gut-metagenome-genome-assembly--contig:-NODE-666-length-14732-cov-3.297609_pt1 | contig 14732 bp, 9 predicted proteins | sample MGYA00241308_ERZ501550 | MGnify/ENA primary metagenome ERZ501550 (study PRJEB25962, sample SAMEA2042433) | human gut metagenome | biome: human gut; feature: human-associated habitat; material: faeces...
ATGCGACGCTTGCGCGTCTTATCATGCCTACAACCGTTGCCGAACGTAGGCCGGATAAGGCATTTACGCCGCATCCGGCAATTCTCTGCTCCTGATGAGGGCGCTAAATGCCGCGTGGCCTGGAATTACTGATTGCTCAAACCATTTTGCAAGGCTTCGACGCTCAGTATGGTCGATTCCTCGAAGTGACTTCCGGGGCGCAGCAGCGTTTCGAACAGGCCGACTGGCATGCTGTCCAGCAGGCGATGAAAAACCGTATCCATCTTTACGATCATCACGTTGGTCTGGTCGTGGAGCAACTGCGCTGCATTACTAACGGCCAAAGTACGGACGCGGCATTTTTACTGCGCGTTAAAGAGCATTACACGCGGCTGTTGCCGGATTACCCGCGCTTCGAGATTGCGGAGAGCTTTTTTAACTCCGTGTACTGTCGGTTATTTGACCACCGCTCGCTTACTCCCGAGCGGCTTTTTATCTTTAGCTCCCAGCCAGAGCGCCGTTTTCGTACTATTCCGCGCCCGCTGGCGAAAGACTTTCACCCCGATCACGGCTGGGAATCTCTGCTGATGCGCGTTATCAGCGACCTGCCGCTGCGTCTGCGTTGGCAGAATAAAAGCCGTGACATTCATTACATCATTCGCCATCTGACGGAAACGCTGGGGACAGACAACCTCGCGGAAAGTCATTTACAGGTGGCGAACGAACTGTTTTACCGCAATAAAGCCGCCTGGCTGGTAGGCAAACTGATCACGCCTTCCGGCACATTGCCATTTTTGCTGCCGATCCACCAGACGGACGACGGCGAGTTATTTATTGATACCTGCCTGACGACGACCGCCGAAGCGAGCATTGTTTTTGGCTTTGCGCGTTCTTATTTTATGGTTTATGCACCGCTGCCCGCAGCGCTGGTCGAGTGGCTACGGGAAATTCTGCCAGGTAAAACCACTGCTGAATTGTATATGGCTATCGGCTGCCAGAAGCACGCCAAAACCGAAAGCTACCGCGAATATCTCGTTTATCTACAGGGCTGTAATGAGCAGTTCATTGAAGCGCCGGGTATTCGTGGAATGGTGATGTTGGTATTTACGCTGCCGGGCTTTGATCGGGTATTCAAAGTCATCAAAGACAAGTTCGCGCCGCAGAAAGAGATGTCTGCCGCTCACGTTCGTGCCTGCTATCAACTGGTGAAAGAGCACGACCGTGTGGGCCGAATGGCGGACACCCAGGAGTTTGAAAACTTTGTGCTGGAGAAGCGGCATATTTCCCCGGCATTAATGGAATTACTGCTCCAGGAAGCAGCGGAAAAAATCACCGATCTTGGTGAGCAGATTGTAATTCGCCATCTCTATATCGAGCGGCGGATGGTGCCGCTCAATATCTGGCTGGAACAAGTGGAAGGTCAGCAGTTGCGCGACGCCATTGAAGAATACGGTAACGCTATTCGCCAGCTTGCCGCTGCTAACATTTTTCCTGGCGACATGCTGTTTAAAAACTTCGGTGTCACCCGTCACGGGCGTGTGGTTTTTTATGATTACGATGAAATTTGCTACATGACGGAAGTGAATTTCCGCGACATCCCGCCGCCGCGCTATCCGGAAGACGAACTTGCCAGCGAACCGTGGTACAGCGTCTCGCCGGGCGATGTTTTCCCGGAAGAGTTTCGCCACTGGCTATGCGCCGACCCGCGTATTGGTCCGCTGTTTGAAGAGATGCACGCCGACCTGTTCCGCGCTGATTACTGGCGCGCACTACAAAACCGCATACGTGAAGGGCATGTGGAAGATGTTTATGCGTATCGGCGCAGGCAAAGATTTAGCGTACGGTATGGGGAGATGCTTTTTTGAGTAAAGCTTCCATATAATTTTTCTCCGCAATGTATCGAGGGTTATCCGTAAAGCCAAAGCTTTCAGCCATCTTATTTAATGTATTAAGGATTAATTCAGCAATAACCCGGTGACCCAATTCAAAAGCCAACTCAAAGGCAGAGTATTTTTGTGGGGCTTTGTGTTGCCAAAAATCCATAATATCTTCAGCGGTAAATCCAAACAGGCGTGCATGGTTAGATAAAGCAAGATAAACCGTCTCTACAACATTTTGTTGTTTATGCTGTATCGCTGAAAACAAACCGGGATATTCATTAGAATTATTTGCCAGGAGGAGGGGCTTCATATTTTTTTTATCGAATTTAAACGTATTAAACAGAGTGGGTAATGCGTTAAAAATAGTATTAATAACGTTCATATGTCCACTATTATAGGCAGTCAACATTTCTGTTCTATGTAGTTCTGACATTTTCTGGAGCTGAATCATCAGTTGCGTAAGTTGGTGATTCTGACCAATTGCCATTAGCAAATTCATCGTTGCTGGTGATAATGGAGGGGTTATTTCATCCACAGATCCTTTTAACATCAATAGCTGTTCTTTCGGAAGTGCTGGAATTATTGCAACAGATTGGTTAATAACATGATCATTTGACCATTTCAGGAGGCTATAATCTACATTCATAAAATCCATCAGAGAATAGTGTTTAATATCCTCTTTGCTTTCGCTCATAATTCTTATTTTATCGTTAGTTACATTAGGATCATAAACCGAAACCACGTAATGGGTACATCCTTCAGTTGTGTTCTTTATTCTTAGCCGGACCGTCAAAGCATGGTTATCCACCAGTAATATGGCTGCCATAACACTGATGCCATTTGATTCCATCTTGTCAAAATATGCTTTCATAACTAGCCCGAAATCACCGCAGGCAGCAACGCAACGCCCCTCAGGACGGCTGGAAACCAACGCCAAAGTCTGGTTTTTGCATTTTTTGTTGAAGTGCGTGAGAAATTTTTCAGCTGAAGAGTAATCATCTTGATGGGGTTTGTAATCAACATTCTGATAAATATCATTAATATATTGTGCAGCAATGTGTCGGCATACTATACGGTTTTGGGGTCGCCCCGGAAAATAACATTGACCATTAAGTTTAATTCTTGGGAATTCTTTTTCTTTTCTATCTGATTTTAGGTTTAATTCTTGTTTATCAAGAGTGTCTGAGCGTTGAGGTAAAATTTCCATTAGGTATTCTTCAAATATTGGGGCAATGGTTTGAGTAAGTGTCGTGTTTTCGTTTTTATTAATTATCGTAATTTCTTTCTTATCAGCTTGTAAGACGGACGTGGAAAATTTAATGACAAAATCCTTGTTGCTAAAGATATGACGACCATTTTGTCTACAGTTCTCTGAGAAGCTTTTTAATAGAGGCGTCGCCAGCTCCTTGCCAGAAAATTTATCCTCGAGTTCTTTATAAAACAATTCACTCAGGGTTTGGTGTTCATTTGTCTGGGCTGTATTATTAATATTTGCAGAGAAAGAACTACGAGGGATGCGAGTAATCATTTAAATATCTCATTGTTTATTGATGTCTTGAATTTTAACTATCAGAACAGTGAAAAAATTTAATATGATTACAACTAAAGAAATATCATAAATCGCTCAATCTCATAATGCAGCCGTAAAAGTTTCGGTGGAATGAGATCTTGCGATTTTGTTAATGATTAAGTGGTTTGATGTTTAAAAATAATGCTGAGTTAATAAAAGTGTGTGAAGTGTATGACATTAAGTTATTTTGGCGTCAATGCGATTAACAGACACCCTTATTCTATTGCCACTCAGGTATGATGGGCAGAATATTGCCTCTGCCCGCCAGAAAAAGTCAGCGCATTCCACCGTACGCCAGCGTCACTTCCTTCGCCGCTTTAATCACCATCGCGCCAAACTCGGTCACGCGGTCATCGGTAATACGTGAAATCGGTCCGGAAATTGAAATTGCGGCAAACGGTTCGCGGTGCTCATCGAAAATACACGCTGCAAGGCAACGTAGCCCCAGTGCATGTTCCTCATCGTCAAATGAATAACCCCGTTTGCGCGTTTGGGCGAGATCTTCTTTTAAATGCACAGGAGACACCAGCGTTGCGTGGGTATAGGCATGTAACCCTTTGCGGTGCAGCAGCTTCGTCACCTGTTCTTCGCTCAGTTGGGCTAAAAAGGCTTTACCCGCACCGGAAGCGTGCATCGGCAATTTACCGCCGATAGGCGCGGACATTCGCATCAGATGCGTACACTGTACCTGGTCGATAATAATCGCTTCGTGATCGCTTTGATCAAGCACCGCCATATTGACCGTTTCGCCAGACTCTTCCATTAAATTGCGCAGGATAGGGTGAACAATCGCTAACAAATTACGGCTCTGGAGAAAGCTGCTGCCGACCATAAAGGCATGTGCGCCGATTGCCCAATGTCCCAGTTCGCCGACCTGACGCACGAAACCCTGCTGTTGCATCGTGGTTAGCAGGCGGTGGGTCGTGGAATTGGGTAACCCGGCTTGTTGCGCCAGCTCTGTGAGTGCCACACTGCCATTGGATTCGGCAATCCACTCCAGTAATTTCAGGCCACGCGTTAAAGACTGAACCTGTCCAGTCGCTGGTGCGGTGGCAACGGCGGGTTTTCTGCCGCGTTTCGCGGGAATGGGTGCGACCATGACAGCCTCCTTTTTCTGTATCGTGGAAATCATTTTCATTTTTATTGTTAGCTAATGCAATAGTTGCTGAACTGATCCGATGAGTTAATGTTGAACAAATCTCATGTTGCGTGGTGGTCGCTTTTACCACAGATGCGTTTATGCCAGTATGGTTTGTTGAATTTTTATTAAATCTGGGTTGAGCGTGTCGGGAGCAAGTGTGAGCAGCAAAGTGGAACAACTGCGTGCGCAGTTAAATGAACGTATTCTGGTGCTGGACGGCGGTATGGGCACCATGATCCAGAGCTATCGACTGAACGAAGCCGATTTTCGTGGTGAACGCTTTGCCGACTGGCCATGCGATCTCAAAGGCAACAACGACCTGCTGGTGCTCAGCAAACCGGAAGTGATCGCCGCTATCCACAACGCCTACTTTGAAGCGGGCGCGGATATCATCGAAACCAACACCTTCAACTCCACGACCATTGCGATGGCGGATTACCAGATGGAATCCCTGTCGGCGGAAATCAACTTTGCGGCGGCGAAACTGGCGCGAGCTTGTGCTGATGAGTGGACCGCGCGCACGCCGGAGAAACCGCGCTACGTTGCCGGTGTTCTCGGCCCGACCAACCGCACGGCGTCTATTTCTCCGGACGTAAATGATCCGGCATTTCGTAATATCACTTTTGACGGGCTGGTGGCGGCTTATCGAGAGTCCACCAAAGCGCTGGTGGAAGGTGGCGCGGATCTGATCCTGATTGAAACCGTTTTCGACACCCTTAACGCCAAAGCGGCGGTTTTTGCGGTGAAAACGGAGTTTGAAGCGCTGGGCGTTGAGCTGCCGATTATGATCTCCGGCACCATCACCGACGCCTCCGGGCGCACGCTCTCCGGGCAGACCACCGAAGCATTTTACAACTCATTGCGCCACGCCGAAGCTCTGACCTTTGGCCTGAACTGTGCGCTGGGGCCCGATGAACTGCGCCAGTACGTGCAGGAGCTGTCACGGATTGCGGAATGCTACGTCACCGCGCACCCGAACGCCGGGCTACCCAACGCCTTTGGTGAGTACGATCTCGACGCCGACACGATGGCAAAACAGATACGTGAATGGGCGCAAGCGGGTTTTCTCAATATCGTCGGCGGCTGCTGTGGCACCACGCCACAACATATTGCAGCGATGAGTCGTGCAGTAGAAGGATTAGCGCCGCGCAAACTGCCGGAAATCCCCGTAGCCTGCCGTTTGTCCGGCCTGGAGCCGCTGAACATTGGCGAAGATAGCCTGTTTGTGAACGTGGGTGAACGCACCAACGTCACCGGTTCCGCTAAGTTCAAGCGCCTGATCAAAGAAGAGAAATACAGCGAGGCACTGGATGTGGCCCGCCAGCAGGTGGAAAACGGTGCGCAGATTATCGATATCAACATGGATGAAGGGATGCTCGACGCCGAAGCGGCGATGGTGCGTTTTCTCAATCTGATTGCCGGTGAACCGGATATCGCTCGCGTGCCGATTATGATCGACTCCTCAAAATGGGATGTCATTGAAAAAGGTCTGAAGTGTATCCAGGGCAAAGGCATTGTTAACTCTATCTCGATGAAAGAGGGCGTCGACGCCTTTATCCATCACGCGAAGCTCTTGCGTCGTTACGGTGCGGCAGTGGTGGTAATGGCCTTTGACGAACAGGGACAGGCCGATACCCGCGCACGGAAAATCGAGATTTGCCGTCGGGCGTACAAAATCCTCACCGAAGAGGTTGGCTTCCCGCCAGAAGATATCATCTTCGACCCGAACATCTTCGCGGTCGCAACCGGCATTGAAGAGCACAACAACTATGCGCAGGACTTTATCGGCGCCTGCGAAGACATCAAACGCGAACTGCCGCACGCGCTGATTTCCGGCGGCGTATCTAACGTTTCTTTCTCATTCCGTGGCAACGATCCGGTGCGCGAAGCCATTCACGCAGTGTTCCTCTACTACGCTATTCGCAATGGCATGGATATGGGGATCGTCAATGCCGGGCAGCTGGCGATTTACGACGACCTGCCCGCTGAACTGCGCGACGCGGTGGAAGATGTGATTCTTAATCGTCGCGATGATGGCACTGAGCGTTTACTGGAGCTTGCCGAGAAATATCGCGGCAGCAAAACCGACGACACCGCTAACGCCCAGCAGGCGGAGTGGCGCTCGTGGGAAGTGAATAAACGTCTGGAATACTCGCTGGTCAAAGGCATTACTGAGTTTATCGAGCAGGATACCGAAGAAGCCCGCCAGCAGGCTACGCGCCCGATTGAAGTGATTGAAGGCCCGTTGATGGACGGCATGAACGTGGTCGGCGATCTGTTTGGCGAAGGCAAAATGTTCCTGCCACAGGTGGTCAAATCGGCGCGCGTCATGAAACAGGCGGTGGCCTACCTCGAACCGTTTATTGAAGCCAGCAAAGAGCAGGGCAAAACCAACGGCAAGATGGTGATCGCCACCGTGAAGGGCGACGTCCACGACATCGGTAAAAATATCGTTGGTGTGGTGCTGCAATGTAACAACTACGAAATTGTCGATCTCGGCGTTATGGTGCCTGCGGAAAAAATTCTCCGTACCGCTAAAGAAGTGAATGCTGATCTGATTGGCCTTTCGGGGCTTATCACGCCGTCGCTGGACGAGATGGTTAACGTGGCGAAAGAGATGGAGCGTCAGGGCTTCACTATTCCGCTATTGATTGGCGGCGCGACGACCTCAAAAGCGCACACGGCGGTGAAAATCGAGCAGAACTACAGCGGCCCGACGGTGTATGTGCAGAATGCCTCGCGTACCGTTGGTGTGGTGGCGGCGCTGCTTTCCGATACCCAGCGTGATGATTTTGTCGCTCGTACCCGCAAGGAGTACGAAACCGTACGTATTCAGCACGGGCGCAAGAAACCGCGCACACCACCGGTCACGCTGGAAGCGGCGCGCGATAACGATTTCGCTTTTGACTGGCAGGCTTACACGCCGCCGGTGGCGCACCGTCTCGGCGTGCAGGAAGTCGAAGCCAGCATCGAAACGCTGCGTAATTACATCGACTGGACACCGTTCTTTATGACCTGGTCGCTGGCCGGGAAGTATCCGCGCATTCTGGAAGATGAAGTGGTGGGCGTTGAGGCGCAGCGGCTGTTTAAAGACGCCAACGACATGCTGGATAAATTAAGCGCCGAGAAAACGCTGAATCCGCGTGGCGTGGTGGGCCTGTTCCCGGCAAACCGTGTGGGCGATGACATTGAAATCTACCGTGACGAAACGCGTACCCATGTGATCAACGTCAGCCACCATCTGCGTCAACAGACCGAAAAAACAGGCTTCGCTAACTACTGTCTCGCTGACTTCGTTGCGCCGAAGCTTTCTGGTAAAGCAGATTACATCGGCGCATTTGCCGTGACTGGCGGGCTGGAAGAGGACGCACTGGCTGATGCCTTTGAAGCGCAGCACGATGATTACAACAAAATCATGGTGAAAGCGCTTGCCGACCGTTTAGCCGAAGCCTTTGCGGAGTATCTCCATGAGCGTGTGCGTAAAGTCTACTGGGGCTATGCGCCGAACGAGAACCTCAGCAACGAAGAGCTGATCCGCGAAAACTACCAGGGCATCCGTCCGGCACCGGGCTATCCGGCCTGCCCGGAACATACGGAAAAAGCCACCATCTGGGAGCTGCTGGAAGTGGAAAAACACACTGGCATGAAACTCACAGAATCTTTCGCCATGTGGCCCGGTGCATCGGTTTCGGGTTGGTACTTCAGCCACCCGGACAGCAAGTACTACGCTGTAGCACAAATTCAGCGCGATCAGGTTGAAGATTATGCCCGCCGTAAAGGTATGAGCGTTACCGAAGTTGAGCGCTGGCTGGCACCGAATCTGGGGTATGACGCGGACTGATTCACAAATCTGTCACTTTTCCTTACAACAAACAGGGCGCTCAATGAGTGCCCTGTCTCTTTATTAATATGAAACACTTATACTGGAAACAGGCTGGAATAATCTTAGCCGGAAAAACGAATGTCAAAAGGCACAGTAAAGATGCCAGTCAGCGTGTTTCCGGTCCTTTGGTCATTCAATTGCTTCAGGAACATATAACGATAAGGAGAACCTGAACTCGTGTTAACGCTGCTTCACCTGCTTTCTGCCGTCGCCCTGCTGGTCTGGGGGACTCATATTGTTCGAACCGGCGTAATGCGCGTCTTCGGCGCGCGTTTGCGTACTGTCCTTAGCCGGAGCGTCGAAAAAAAGCCGCTCGCCTTTTGCGCGGGGATCGGCGTTACCGCACTGGTACAGAGCAGTAATGCCACCACCATGCTGGTGACCTCGTTTGTCGCTCAGGATCTGGTAGCCCTCGCACCGGCTCTGGTCATTGTGCTGGGTGCAGATGTCGGGACGGCGCTAATGGCGCGTATTCTCACCTTCGACTTATCCTGGCTGTCACCGTTACTTATTTTTATCGGCGTGATTTTTTTCCTCGGACGCAAACAGTCACGCGCCGGGCAACTGGGCCGCGTCGGTATTGGTCTTGGGCTGATTTTGCTAGCGCTGGAGTTGATTGTGCAGGCCGTAACGCCGATCACCCAGGCAAACGGCGTTCAGGTGATCTTTGCCTCGCTGACCGGCGATATTCTGCTGGATGCGCTGATTGGCGCGATGTTCGCCATTATCAGCTACTCCAGCCTTGCTGCTGTACTGCTGACCGCGACTCTGACCGCCGCAGGCATTATCTCCTTCCCCGTGGCGCTCTGTCTGGTGATTGGTGCTAACCTCGGTTCCGGTCTGCTGGCAATGCTCAACAACAGTGCCGCCAATGCCGCAGCCCGCCGTGTCGCGCTGGGTAGTCTGCTGTTTAAGCTGGTGGGTAGCCTGATTATCCTGCCGTTTGTCCATTTGCTGGCAGAGACAATGGGGAAGTTGTCATTGCCAAAAGCGGAACTGGTGATCTATTTCCACGTCTTCTACAACCTTGTACGTTGCCTGGTCATGCTGCCATTTGTTGACCCGATGGCACGGTTTTGCAAAACGATTATTCGCGATGAACCGGAACTGGATACCCAGCTACGGCCTAAACATCTGGATGTCAGCGCGCTGGATACGCCCACGCTTGCTCTGGCGAACGCCGCGCGCGAAACCCTGCGCATTGGCGACGCCATGGAACAGATGATGGAAGGGTTGAATAAAGTGATGCACGGTGAGCCACGGCAGGAGAAAGAGCTGCGTAAGCTGGCAGATGATATCAACGTTCTCTACACCGCCATTAAGCTGTATCTGGCGCGGATGCCAAAAGAAGAGCTGGCGGAGGAAGAGTCGCGCCGCTGGGCAGAGATCATCGAAATGTCGCTCAACCTTGAACAGGCCTCCGATATCGTCGAGCGCATGGGCAGCGAAATCGCTGACAAATCACTGGCAGCACGGCGGGCATTTTCGCTTGATGGGTTGAAGGAACTGGATGCGCTCTATGAGCAATTGCTCAGTAATTTAAAGCTGGCAATGTCGGTTTTCTTCTCTGGTGATGTTACCAGCGCCCGTCGTTTGCGCCGCAGCAAGCATCGCTTTCGCATTCTTAATCGCCGCTATTCCCACGCCCACGTCGATCGCCTGCATCAGCAAAACGTGCAGAGCATTGAAACCAGTTCGCTACATTTAGGCTTACTGGGAGATATGCAGCGTCTGAACTCGCTGTTTTGTTCGGTGGCTTACAGTGTGCTGGAACAGCCGGATGAAGATGAAGGACGGGACGAGTATTAATACCGTGACCCTGTAGGCCTGATAAGACGCGTAAAGCGTCGCATCAGGCACTATGAACAAGATGCCGGATCATGCATCCGGCAATTCACTTAAAAACGGTGACCCGCTTCCAGCGGAACCGCTTCTTCACCGGCCTTAAACACATAGGTGGTGTTCGGGCCACCCAGCGTTGCGTGACCTTTACTCACTGTGATCCAGTTACCTTCCGGTAGACCAATAATCGTCAGTTCTGGCGCGACGACCAGCAGTTCGCGAATACGCTGTTCACGGGTTTCACCTTTATGGCCTTCCGGCAGCGCGTTGGTGAAGTGCGGGTTGATTTGCAACGGGAACAGATTCAGCGCATCGAAACCTTGCGGATCGACAATCGGCATATCGTTGGTGGTACGAATGGTTGGGCAAGCAAGGTTAGCGCCTGCGCTCCAGCCAATATACAGTGCGCCACGTTTAACCACGTCAGTAATTGGTGCCAGCAGCCCGCGCTCGCGGCACTGTTTCAGCAACTGGAAAGTATTACCGCCGCCGACAATCACGATCTCAGCATTTTCAATCGCGGCAACGGGATCGACAACGCTATGAATACCGGTGACAGAAACACCCAGCGGAGCGAGAACCGCAGCCGTTTTCTCTGTGTAATCATCCCAGGTCTGCGTTACGCCAGCGAAAGGGATAAACACCGCTGAGCGGCGACCCTGCAACTGTTCAGCAATTAGCGGCAGTGCATGTTCCAGCCAGGCTTTACCCGGCAGCGTCGAGTTACTCAATAAAAGCAGTTCCATTACTTCTCCGGTTAGTAAGAAATCACGGAAGGAATGCTACCACTGCGAATTTAACCACTTACTGACATGGCTCACGATGTCGCACATTGCTTCTGGAAAGTGATTTGAGCAGGTAACGAATTCAAGCCAATGGAAATAACAAATAGTTCGCTCATGACTATTTTTTATCAACCCAAAGGTACGGTATATTCCGTTTTTTACAGGAGAATTTATGCTGCCCGACTCATCAGTCCGTTTAAATAAATACATCAGCGAAAGCGGAATTTGCTCACGCCGCGAAGCGGATCGCTATATCGAGCAAGGCAATGTGTTCCTTAATGGCAAGCGAGCCACCATTGGCGATCAGGTGAAACCCGGCGACATTGTGAAAGTAAACGGTCAGTTGATTGAGCCTCGGGAAGCCGAAAATTTGGTACTTATCGCCCTGAACAAGCCCGTCGGTATTGTCAGCACCACCGAAGATGGCGAGCGCGATAACATTGTCGATTTCGTTAACCACAGCAAACGCGTGTTCCCGATTGGCCGCCTGGATAAAGACTCCCAGGGGCTGATTTTCCTCACCAATCACGGCGATCTGGTGAATAAGATCCTCCGTGCGGGTAACGATCATGAGAAAGAGTATCTGGTGACGGTCGATAAACCGATTACCGATGAATTTATTCGTGGTATGGGGGCGGGGGTGCCAATCCTCGGGACAGTGACTAAAAAGTGTAAAGTCAAAAAAGAAGCGCCGTTTGTCTTCCGCATTACCCTGGTGCAGGGGCTGAACCGTCAGATCCGGCGCATGTGCGAGCATTTCGGCTATGAAGTGAAAAAGCTGGAACGTACGCGCATTATGAACGTCAGCTTAAACGGCATTCCGCTGGGGGAGTGGCGCGATTTAACCGACGATGAGTTAATCGACCTCTTTAAGCTCATCGAAAATTCCTCTTCCGAGGCAAAACCTAAAGCGAAGGCCAAACCGAAAACAGCGGGCATCAAACGTCCAGTCGTTAAGATGGAAAAAACGGCGGAAAAAGGCGGTCGCCCGGCGTCCAACGGTAAGCGTTTTACCTCGCCGGGGCGTAAAAAGAAGGGACGCTGATTAACGCCTCAGACTGATGAAAACGTCCAAAAAGAGCTCGGACAGTCCCCTCGCCCCTTCGGGAAAAGGGTTAGGGTGAGGGGAAGATTGTGTCCACACAGACGAGTGAAAATCTCAGGCGTTGATTGTTCATTAGCGCCTGCCGCGCGTCGACGTATTTGCTGACCAGCTAAATGACGCTTCAGGATCCGGTTTATAAGCCTGCTTTTTCTTCAATTGGCGGGCTTTTTTCGCTTCAGCCTCACGCTCGACCATTAATTTATCGATGTACTCTTTCTTAATGCTGTTGGTTTCGGAGTTGGTCAGTACGCGACCATGCGCAATCCGTGCCCGATCCAGCAGTGTTTTAAGTTCACGCTGCTCGCGTTCAGTCATCTCTTTTTGGGTAATACGGGGGAGTGCCATGATGGTGCCCTCAGTGAGCCAGAGAGTTCAGTGTACGGGAATTCGTTTGCGAGCAGAACTGATAATATTCATTTTGCCTTCTCTTAACTATTTATCTCTTTCGATAATTAATTAGAGATGCAGATAAAAAAATTAAAGGCAATTATTCTCGATAAAGACGTTGGTTAACAGAGTACAGGCTCGTTTATTGATAAGAATAGTGACAAGAAAATCAATACGGCCCGAAATATAGCTTCCAGGCCATACAGTATTTACTCAAACAAATTACTATGCAGTTTTTGCACCACCTGCTCGGCATCTTCGCCGGGCACCAGGAAGCACAGGTTATGGCTGGATGCGCCGTAACAAATCATGCGAATGTTGAACGGTTCCAGTACGCCGAATACCTCTTTGCCAACGCCGCAGGCTTTTGACAGGTCATTGCCAATCAACGCGACCAGCGCCAGACCTTCTTCCACCTCCACCCGGCACAGTGCGGAAAGCTCCATCAGCAGAGATTGCGTCAGCAACGTATCGCCAGTGGAGGTTGAACCGGTGGTATCAAGGGTTAATGCCACGCTCACTTCTGACGTGGTGATTAAGTCTACCGAAATATTATGCCGCGCGAGGATGCCGAAAACTTCCGCGAGGAAACCGCGAGAATGCAGCATATTCAGGCTGTGCAAAGTGAGCAGAGTCTGATTGCGACGAAGCGCCAGCGCGCGGAACAGCGGCGGATTTTCAGTTTTATTGCACACCAGCGTACCACCTGCGCGTGGGTCTTTGCTGGAGCCGACAAAGACCGGGATATCGCTGCGTACTGCGGGTAGCAACGTTGCCGGATGCAGTACTTTTGCACCAAAAGTTGCCATCTCTGCCGCTTCGGCAAACGCGATTTCATCAATGCGTTTTGCTGCGGAAACTACGCGTGGATCGGTGGTGTAGATGCCCGGGACGTCGGTCCAGATATCAACACGAGATGCGTGTAAAGCCTCCGCCAGCAAGGCTGCCGTATAATCGCTGCCTCCACGGCCAAGCGTCGTTGTACGACCTTTATTTTCGCTACCGATAAATCCCTGGGTGATCACTAAGCCTTCATTGAGGCGTGGGAGCAGCTGCAGCGCGGCCAGTTCCGCCAGCGCGGCTACATCTGGCTCTGCACGACCAAATCGGTCGTTGGTACGCATCACTTTACGTACATCAAACCACTGTGCCTGAACATCGCGTTCGCGCAGGATTTCGACAAACAGCAGGGTCGACATCAGCTCGCCGTGGCTGACCAGCTCATCTGTCAGCGCCGGAGACGTTGCCAGCGCCGCCGCTTCTGCCAGAACAGTAATGTTCTCCAGCAGACGTTCAATCTCTTCACGGATAACGTTCGGGTAACGCAGACGTTCCAGAATGGCAAACTGGATGTTGCGAATAGCGTCGAGTTTTTCGAATCGCTCGCCAGGTTCCAGCCCTTCCGCTAAAGCGACCAGCAGATTAGTGATACCAGCAGAAGCCGAGAGGACTACTAAACGCACGTTGGCATCAGAAAGCACAATATCAGCGCTGCGGTTCATGGCGTCAAAATCAGCTACGCTGGTACCGCCAAATTTGGAGACAACAATTTCAGACATAACTACCTCGTGTCAGGGGATCCATTTTCAGCCTTGGCACAAGGGAAGAGCGGAAGACGGGTGGGCGCAGAGCGATACTTCGCTACTATTTTCACCCAGAAGTGCTCCACCACTTGCGAAACGCCCGACTGCGAACGCTTCTGGTGACAACCCAGGGGATTCAGCCCCTGTAGCCGATGATGAACGTGGCCAGCCGTTCAATCACCTCGGCGATGCACCCCCTCAGGTGTTATCACAGGACTGGCTCCTCCAACACCGTTACTTGGGCAACGCGCCTCTTCTGGCCTGCGCTAGCGCAGGTAGTACATTTATAAATAAAGGGTGAGCGGGGCGGTTGTCAACGACGGGGTCATGCGGATTTTTCATCCACTCCTGGCGGTCAGTAGTTCAGCTAATAAATGCTTCACTGCGCTAAGGGTTTACACTCAACATTACGCTAACGGCACTAAAACCATCACATTTTTCTGTGACTGGCGCTACAATCTTCCAAAGTCACAATTCTCAAAATCAGAAGAGTATTGCTAATGAAAAACATCAATCCAACGCAGACCGCTGCCTGGCAGGCACTACAGAAACACTTCGATGAAATGAAAGACGTTAC
>ENA-OPFI01000685-OPFI01000685.1-human-gut-metagenome-genome-assembly--contig:-NODE-685-length-14333-cov-1.828197_pt1 | contig 14333 bp, 14 predicted proteins | sample MGYA00241308_ERZ501550 | MGnify/ENA primary metagenome ERZ501550 (study PRJEB25962, sample SAMEA2042433) | human gut metagenome | biome: human gut; feature: human-associated habitat; material: faeces...
AACAGTCTGAAGCTGCACTGGTAACTTCGGGAACTGCTACGTTGGAAACGGCTTTGTTCCGGGTGCCGCAGGTTGTTTGCTATCATACGCCGATAGGGAAGGTCATTTCTTTCCTGCGCCGTCATATACTGACGGTGAAGTACATTTCATTGGTGAATCTTATTGCAAACCGTGAGGTGGTGAAAGAGCTCGTAGCTGATACGATGACAGTAGAGCAGGCTCGTGCCGAACTGGAACGTATCTTATATAATAAGGAGTATCGGCAGAGGATGCTCGAGGGCTATGAGTATATGGCATCGCGTCTGGGAGATGCCGGCGCACCGAAGCATGCTGCACAAAAAATGATACGCCTGTTACACCTGCATTATTGTAGTGGGAGTTAAAGGAGTTACATAATGAAAGTCTTTTTGCTTCAAAAGGATGTAAAATAGTTAAAAGAGATAAAGCCGGTGCAGTAAATGCCCGGCTTTCGTATTTTATAGTCAGAATGCACGAAAGATTATGAACTAACAATTTTTACGAAAACAAACAAAAGAACTTTGATTATGAAGAGATTACATTGGCTATTTTTTGTGATGTGTCTGGCAGTACTACCTGCCTTGCAATCATGCGATGATTTAGACGACGGATACTCTATCGGTGATTTTTCTTATCCGAATTGGAGCACCGTACGCGTGAAGGGGAATACTTTCTATCTGGAAAGTGACACTTGGGGAACGCTTTGGCCTATTAATACTAATATGGGTTGGTATCAGCCTGTAGACGGGCAGCGTATAATAACAATCTTTAATCCTATCTATGATAATTATGAAGGATATGATCATGCAGTGAAGATTGAGAAGATCTGGCATGCCCTGACGAAAAGTGTGGAACCATTGACATCGGAGAATGACGAAGAATACGGTAATGACCCGGTATTTATCTATAAAGGGGATATCACTATCAGTGGGGGATATATGAACGTTATCTTTATGCAGAATCTGCCGAAGAATTCGGATACGAAACATCGTATCAGTCTGGTACAACATGCAGAAGGTGCTGAGGTTCCTTTAGCAGAAGAAGGTAATGATGACGGATATATCCATCTGGAACTTCGATACAATGATTATGATGACCTGAGTGGAGTTCGTGCTCCCGGATTAGTGTCGTTCAATCTGAAAGAATTGAATATAACTTCTGAAACGAAAGGTATCAAGTTGAAACTGAATTCAGAAGTGAACAATGAAGTCGAAATTACCTTTGAAAAACAATCAGATAATTCCGACAAAGCTTCTCACTTAGATTTCTCAAAGATGCAATTGAAGTAAAGTAAAGTGTTTTGTGTGAGGCCGGGTGAATGTGAATTCCTCCGGCCTTTTTTTTATTTCATCAAGATCAATACATAGAGATAAACCACTGCTGCGGGGATTGCCAGTAAAGCACTGTCAAAGCGGTCGAGCATTCCACCGTGTCCGGGTAGGATGTGCCCCGAATCTTTGATACCTAACTGGCGCTTCATTAACGACTCCGTTAGATCCCCCCAAGTACCGAAGATGACGACAACCAGTGCCAGTCCCGCCCATTCCCAAACAGACAGGAATGAGAAGTAGTGGGCAAATACGAATGAAGAAGCAATAGAGAATACACCGCCGCCGATGCTTCCTTCCCATGACTTCTTGGGGGAAATGCGTTCGAACAGACGATGCTTGCCGATTAACGAGCCTACACAATATGCTCCAGTGTCACTTAGCCATATAAATACAAAGATGGAAAGTGGCAGGATAGGGTTGTAAGTCACGCTGCTTTCCGCCGGGTTATACTGGAAAGCCAGCACGTTGAGCAGTGCAAACGGTAATGCTACATACAGCTGGCTCAACATGGAAAAGGCCCAGTTGCCAATGGGATTCTTCTTTTTCAGATACAGTTCCGTGATCATCAGGTAAAGCAGTAATGCCAGATAAGGCAGAAATACCTGGGCTCCGATGGTAGACTGGCAAAAGCCCATTACGGCCAAGAAAAGATATGCACCTCCCAAAGCGGTAATTGTCTTATTGATTTGTACTTCACCGTTTTGGTTTATCAGGTGGGCAAACTCGTGTACGCTCAGTGCACCGATAATGGTGAACAGGATACCGAATGAAAGGGGGCTGTATAGGATACAGCCCACCAATACTACTACGAATAACACACCTGTGATGGCGCGTTTTAAGAAATTGCTTTTCACGGTAATTCCGTTTTTAGTTCTTTATTCTTTTGCGGGGCGTTCTACAGAAACTTTGGTACCTTCTGCTGAAACCTTTGTTTTACCGGTTTCAGTTCCGCCTTCAACATTGTTTTCTTCTTCCGCTTTTACTTCTTTTTCGCTCTCTACAGCTTCTTTAGCAGCTGCTTCTTCGGCTTTCTTTAAGTCTTCCGAAATTTTGTTTGCACTGATTTCTTCAGAGCGGGAAGCCCAAGGACGTTTTCCGAAGATTTCCTCCACGTCTTCTGCAAAGATAACTTCTTTGTCTATCAGCAACTGTGACAGTTTAGCATGGCCCTCTTTATGATCGGAAAGTATTTCTTTGGCACGTGCGTACTGTTCGTTCACCATATTCTTCACTTCTTCGTCAATCAGTTCAGCCGTTTTTTCGCTGTACGGACGATTGAAAGAATACTCATCGTTACTGTAATAACAGAGGTTGGGTAACTTTTCACTCATTCCGAGGTAGGCAATCATGCCGAAAGCCTGTTTCGTAACACGTTCCAAGTCATTCATGGCACCGGTCGAAATACGTCCCAGGAACAAATCCTCAGCGGCACGTCCACCCAATGTGGCGCACATCTCATCAAGCATTTGTTCTTTGGTGGTAATCTGGCGTTCTTCGGGCAAATACCAGGCAGCGCCCAGTGCACGTCCGCGTGGAACAATCGTTACTTTAATCAACGGATTGGCATATTCCAGTAACCAGGAGATGGAAGCATGTCCTGCCTCGTGGATAGCGATGGAACGACGTTCCGCTTCCGTGGTGATTTTCGTCTTCTTTTCCAGACCACCAACAATACGGTCTACGGCATCGAGGAAATCTTGTTTGCCTACGAACTTTTTGCCATGGCGGGCAGCGATCAGTGCAGCCTCATTGCAGACATTGGCGATATCGGCACCGGAGAAGCCCGGGGGTTGGCGTGCCAACAGGTCTACGTCTACTGTATTATCTATTTTGATGGGGCGTAAGTGTACGCCGAATACTTCCTTACGTTCGTTGAGGTCGGGTAAGTCAACATGAATCTGGCGGTCAAAACGTCCGGCACGCAGCAAGGCTTTGTCCAAAACGTCTACACGGTTGGTAGCAGCTAGGATGATTACACCGCTGTTGGAACCGAAACCGTCCATTTCTGTCAATAACTGGTTCAATGTGTTTTCGCGTTCATCATTTCCACCCATTGCGGCAGCTTTGGCGCGGGCACGACCTACGGCGTCAATTTCATCAATGAACACGATACAGGGCGCATTGTGCTTCGCCTCTTCAAACAGATCGCGCACACGGGATGCGCCGACACCGACGAACATTTCCACGAAATCAGATCCGGAAATGCTGAAAAAAGGTACTCCGGCTTCGCCTGCCACGGCTTTCGCCAGCAGAGTCTTACCGGTTCCGGGAGGTCCCTCCAACAGAACACCCTTGGGAATCCTCGCACCGACGCCGGTGTATTTCCCGGGTTCTTTCAGAAAATCGACGATTTCCTCCAGTTCCTCTTTTTCCTCCTTCAGACCGGCTACCTGTGCAAAGGTGACGCTCTTGTCACCCATGGACATTTTGGCCCGGCTCTTACCAAAGTTCATCATTTTACCGTTACCGCCACCGGCCTGCTGGGCATTCATCATCATAAAAAGGAATACACCTACAGCCAGTACTGCCAGCATCGGCAGCATATAAGTAAGGAACCAGTTCTCTCTCTCAATGTCATTCACTACGGGGTCAAATCCGTACTCGCGAACCAGTGTCTCCAGCTCGGTGATATCCGTAGCATACAGCTTATGATTCAGTCCGTTCTTCATCTGGATCTCCAGATAGCCGGTAGGGGCTTCTCCATTCGGCTGTATTACGATCTCAGATACATTTCCGGCATCCAGATCTGCGATAAATTCTGCTCTGGTATAGTCCTCTTCCCGGTTGCTCAACAGATTGAGTCCTACGATCACCATGACCAGAAGTATGATAAAAATAAAATAAGAATTAATTGTTCTGCCGTTTTGTTTCAACTTCACGGGCCTCCTACATCTTCGTATTGCTTAATCGAATTCTACCACACCGATGTAAGGCAGATTACGATATCTCTGATCATAATCCAGACCGTAGCCCACTACAAATTCATCGGGAATATTAAATCCGGTATAATCTACATGAACATCGATGACTCTTCTCTCCGGCTTGTCCAACAGAGTGCACAGACGTAAAGAAGCCGGTCCTCTGTCACGAAGCATCTCTAACAGATAACTTAAGGTTCTTCCACTGTCTACGATATCCTCTACTACGATAACATCCTTATCCTTCAGGGATTCATCCAGGTCTTTTACGATCTTCACCACACCGCTGGACTTGGTGTCGCTGCCATAGCTGGATACAGACATGAAATCCAGAGATACGGGAACGGTGATACGCTTTGCCAGCTCACACATGAAGAAGCTGCCGCCCTTCAGTACACATACAAGGTGTACCTGCTTACCTGCATAGTCCTTACTGATCTGTTCTCCGATCTCCTGAATTCTCTTATCTACTTCCTCTTCTGTCAACAGTACTCTGATATGTTCTGCCATTTTCTTTTGTCTCTTCGCTCTTAGGCGAACTCCTTTCTTATTAATTGTACCTTTAAAATACGTTTTGTATTCTCCGTTACTTTATAATATTCGCTGATGCGGTATCCCATGACCCACAGCACGTGATCATCTTCTGCCAGGATCGGCAGTCTGTCACGCTCCTTGCGAGGAATTTTCTGATCGACAAAATAGCTTTTTAATGATTTACGGATCATTCCGCCTCTGCCGTCTGCAATGGTCAGATAGTCCCCTGTCTGCCGTGTTCGTATCATCGGACATTTTTTTATTTTATCATAATCAAACCATTTCGTATACTGATTTGTGGGAACTTCTTGGTTTTTTTCAAGTCCATGGGACGCTTCCCATACGGAATATTCCAGAGTTCCCAGCGCGCACTCCACTGTTTTCTTCTGTCTCGGAATCATATCCGGATCCCGCTGCTGCCAGAGCGGTGTCGCAACAGCAGTCTGCTCGTCGCTGTCCGCAGCTTTCGTTGTCTGCGTCGTCTGTATTGTCAGGATGACCTGTTCATATTGCCGTCTGCCGCGGATTCCGAAGGGAAGGCAGATCGTCCGGTTTCCTTCCTGCGTAAACAATGTCAGAAGCTCCGTAATATGTTGATAGGTGATGTCTTTCTGCCCGGGAGAAAGTCTTTTTACCTCTTCATACAAAAGTCTTTTACGGATCACAGGATGCAGCGCCAGAAAAGGCTCCACCGCGATATGCACCTCTTGTGCCTGACTGCTCACATCCGGCTGCAGCGCACTGCCTGGAGCCTTTATGCTCCGTATGCATCTGTTCACTGCCTCCGCCGTCTGCAGCTCCAGATATTCCTCCGTCTCCGCCAGCAGCTCCGCTGTCTGGTTCATGTGCGCCACACAGCCCCGCGCAATGTTTTGCTCCGCATAGGGTAAAATATGATGCCGTATCCGGTTCCTGGTATAATCGTCCTCATCGTTGGTAGCATCCTTACAGTAGAAAATTCCCTGTTGTGTTAAAAAGTCCTCGATCTCCCATCTCTCCAGGCACAGGATCGGTCGTATGATCCGACCTCTCACCGGGAGGATGCTTGCCAGTCCCCGGATGCCGCTGCCCCGGAACAGATGAAACAGCTGCGTCTCGCTGCGGTCATTGCTGTTATGCGCTACCGCGATCTTCGTGGCTCCCCATTCCTCCGCAGCCTTGTCAAAAGCTTCATATCTTGTTCTGCGGCCGGCTTCCTCTTCGGAACATTTTTCCAGAATTGACCGCTGCCGTACATCGGCTTCCGTCAGGAAAAACGGGATTCTATGTTCTCCACACAATTTTTCCACATACCGGGCATCCTCACCGGCTTCCGGCCGGATCCCGTGATTGACATGGACCACCGCAATGTCCAGCGGGAATTCTCTCCTCCATTCCAGTAACAAAAATAAGAGGCAAACCGAGTCTGCCCCTCCGGAAACCCCGGCCACCACACGGTCACCGGGTTGCAGCATTTGATGCTCTTTTATATATGCAAATACTTTTTCTCGTGTATCCATCCATGTATTCATGATTTTACTCTATCCTAATTATGCGAAAAAATCAAGGCAGCAATCACGCATTCTCCCACAAGCACAGCACAAACACCGTCATATCATCCCGGATCCTGCCCCCACAGCTGCATATGGCATAAGAAAGTATCTTCTCTGCGATCTCCTGCGGATTCTGTTCTTCCAATGCCTCTATCATATCCCGCATCCGCTCCTCGCAATCATCCTCCAGTGCATCCAGCACACCGTCCGTCATCATGATGAGCAGGTCACCCGCTGCCAGCTGCCGCACCCGGACTTCCGTCTGCGCTTTCTGAAAAATCCCCAGCGGCAGACTTTCTCCACCGATACACTCTGTTCTGCCGCTTTCTTTCAGAAAAGTGGCCGCACCTCCGACTTTGCAGATCTCGCACTCTCCGCTGTACAGATCCAGGCTGCAGATATCCACCGTCGGATGATCTTCCTCCTCATTCTGCGCATACAATGCGGAGTTCAGCATATTTACGGATTCTTCTGTGTCAAATCCCGCCTCCAACATTTTTTCCATGAGATCCAATACTCTGCCGCTGCCCCGGCTGGCATCTTCTCCCGCACCGGTTCCGTCGGATAACAGCAATAACAGTCTTCCTTTTTCCGATTCCAGCATGGCATACTGATCCCCGGATATTTTCTCTCCCTCTTTTACTGCCCGGCTCACTCCGGTAAGGGCCACATATTTCGGTTCTTCTGTAAACTGAAAACAGTGTGGTTCCCTCTCTATGAGATAGGGACTTCCCGGCGACGGCTGCAGATGCTTCCCCAAAAGTACGGTAAGCATATCTGCTGCCTGCGAGGCCTTACAGCCGGATCTCTCCGTGGAAAGTATCATGCTGATACCGTTTGCGGCAGCACCTTTTTTTCGAATATAACATAACTCTGCTGCCGCGATCCCCTCACTATGCAATGCCTGGACGAGGTTTTTTCTTCGCTTTTCCTCTACCGGCCGGTAACACATCTCTTCTCCGGCCACTTGTTCCATGATCCGTGCGACCGTCTGCAGATGATCCCCCATGACCTGCCTGCTCTGCTGCAGCAGACATTTCTCCAGAATACTCTGTCTGTCATCTCCCACAATCCTCGCTTCGTCGTGAAAACTTCTCCCCAATTCCTCAAAACTCTCCGCATACCCCAACAGCTTCTGCCGACACAGCATGGATACCTGTGCACATAACTTCTGTTCTGGATTTTTCTGTTCCCGTTTCCCTATCACCATGACTATTCCCCTTTCTGTCTTCACGATTATAGAGCCACTGTTTCTTTCTTTTTGTCAAATTCGGGGGAATGTTACCTTCATTTTTTGCGACAAAAAAAGCAGGTCCACTGTTGAGAATCAGTCTCCCTGCTTAATTGTCCTCTTTAAAAAGAATCTCACCTTCATACACCAGTCCCAGCTTATCCTTCGCCACTTCCTCCACATAAGCCTTGGTCTGCGTATACTTGCGATACTCCTCGATCTCTTCCGCTCTGGCGGTCTCCGCATCGATCTGTGCACTCAGGCTTGCGATCTGGGTATCATATCCTGCGATCTTCCGTTGTAATTCCACGCTTCGCACCGCAACGACTACCATGATCATCAATACGACCAGGCTCACCAGGAACAGGCTGAACCGGTTCTGATGTCTCCTGCGGTAGGCTACTCGTCTTTTTCCCCTTGCCATACGCGCATCTCCTTTCTATGAATATTTTAAGCATTTTCCGAAGTCTCGTCAACTTCTTTTTTACCCATCTTACGGATATCCGCAACGCCTTATGAATCGGGTTTAAGAGCATGTTGAGAAATCCGGAGGCATATTTTACCAGGAGGGGACTTAGCGTCCTGTGATACAGATACATTCCCAATACCGCCCCCAGCACAGCGAACCATCTCAGGTTCCCATTGCTCTCCCGGAACATCAGTAAAAACACTTTTCCCGCACAATAGATCCAGAAGGCAATATCCTCCAGTGACACCATGCCGTTGCCATGTACAAAAACCCTCCGCAGAATCCGCAGTATATCATACAGAAAAGTAATCTCTATTCCCAGGAGAAACGCATGCAGCAGAAAAACATTTTCATTCATTAACGGAACAGCCTGGCGAAAAATGACTCCTGCTTCTCCCCGGATGCTGCGGTATCCGAATATACGAAGCTGTCGATCCGGCCGTCAATGTCCACTTCCCCTTTATCCAGGGTCAGCCGATTCACATGCAGTTCATTTCCGCGGATCATCAGCATCCCCTGTTCCGTCTCCAGCAGAATCTCCCGCAGATCAAAAGAAAGCACATCATTGACACCGTTCACCGTGCAGGTTCGTCTGTTGGTCATAATTATTTTATGCATACGCCCTGTTGTGTTTAAATCTTCCATACTTCCTCCCATCTGTGTCACATTGCAATTTATCATAACTATTCAAAGCTACAATTCATCTTATGGGAGTCATTGGAAATTTATACATATTTATATATAACGAAAGAGTTCTTTTGCTTCTTCTTTTTTCACTGTCTCCTGAACATCCAGCACTTCTACCTTTACTTCCTTGTTACCGAAAGAGATCGTGATGATATCTCCCTCTTTTACATTGGCAGATGCCTTTGCCGGTTTGTCGTTGATCAATACTCTGCCGCTGTCGCAGGCTTCGTTGGCCACAGTACGGCGTTTGATCAGGCGGGACACCTTTAAATATTTATCCAGTCTCATGGGTTTCCTCTCCTTCTGAAAACTATTTCTCATAACGAAAGAGACCCGAAAGGTTGTCCTCTCGAGTCTCTGAAAAATCAGCTTCTATTATGCGTTCAGCATATCCTTTAATGCTTTACCAGCCTTGAACTTAGGAGCCTTAGAAGCAGCGATCTTCATGGGCTTGCCGCTCTGAGGATTTCTACCTTCTCTTGCTGCTCTGCTGGATACTTCGAAAGTACCGAAGCCAACTAACTGAACCTTACCATCCTTCTTTAACTCTTCGGCAACAACATCTGTGAAAGCCTTTAATGCCTTCTCTGCGTCCTTCTTGGAAAGACCAGCCTGATCAGCCATAGCTGCAACTAATTCTGTTTTGTTCATATTGAACTCCTCCTATAATGAGTTTCGTGATTAAATTTACGCTCGAAAATAGTTCTTTTGAAACGTCTATAAATATATATATCTGTTTTTATCCCTTTTGTCAAGGCATTTCCGCATATTTACAGCATTTCCTGTGCCTTTTCAAAGATTATTTTGAAGTTTGGGAACTAACTGTCAGATCCACAAAAGAGTACGATACATCCTTCTGTTCATCGTCCACCTGAACCGTATAACTCCTGGTCTCATATCCGGACTTCCGCAGTGTGATCACGTGACTTCCCGATGTCTTTTTGAAGCTACAGGGTGAGATTCCCACATAGTTACCGTCCAGATATACTTCCACGTTTTCCGGTGCATCAATGTGTACCCGATAGTAGGTGGTTGTGGTGTCTGCCGTCGCAGAAGTACTGCCGGAAGCAGTACCGGTGGAAGAGCTGCCTGCAGACGACGAGCTTTGTGTACTTCCTGTGCTTTCCTCACTGTCGGAATCCACTTTATCTAATTGCACATCCACTCCGGCAGATTCCTGTCCTACCCGGAGATACTGTGTCAGAGATTTATAGCCGTCCGCTTTTGCTATGATCTGGTGGATTCCGTACTCCAGTGAGACCGGCTGGGAAGGATCCACCTGACTTCCGTCAATATACAGCTCCGCATCGGCCGGGCTCATGGAAAACAGCACCATACCGTACTTCGCCTCCGCAACCTCCAGATCTCCGATATCCAGGGTTGTCTCTTCGTTACGGTTGATCACTACATACTTCGTACCGCCTCCGCCTCTGCAGCTGATATCCACCTGATAACTGCCTTCCGGCACCGTCACCAGCATGTCCTCCGTGATCCTCACGATCTGTGTCTGTCCGATCTCCAGCCATCCACCCACGAAATTCTCATCATTGACCAGCCGGAGATATCCATGACCCTTTTCCACGACCACGCTGAGCACCGTACTGTCAATTCCATGGAAGGTAAGAATATCGGATGGATTCAGATCGATCTCTTCTATACTGTGCCCCTGGGAAAAATACTGTGTGTCTTTGGACAGCTTATAGGTTTCTCCGCCGATGCTTACCTCGTGCCTCACCGCATTCAACTCATAGCGCTCCACACTATCATACTGCCATGCCGTCTGTGCCAGCTGCATGGATGTCAGGTGTTTCTGTGTCTTCAGAAAAGTCACATCCACAATATCACCCTCCTGCAGCTGATCCAGCGAGATCGCCTTGCCGTATTTATCCCCGAAACGGGTGGTTCCGTCCATGGATAGCGTATATCGCCTGCAGAGATCCAGATTCAACAAAGTGACAGTTTTGTCAACTTCGTTAATATCCACCAGTACAGCAGTATCCGCAGAATCATAGCTGTCCGGATTCGTCACCACGAATCCGGTATCTACACGCTCCGCTTCCGTCTGTGTCTGCGTCTCTGTATTTCCTTCCGTGGCAGCTTCCTGCCCGCAGCCAGTTATTGACAACATTGTCATAAGCCAAATGCATGCCACTGCTTTCATCAGATATCTTTTGTTCATGCTTTTGTCTCCTCTCCGGTACCTTAGTGTCTATCCGATCTTATGATCTTATGGTCTCAGAATCCGTAGGAATTTTTTTCGGGCGGTCTCCTGTTCCAGCAGCCGGTCCAGTTTTTCCTGATTTTTTTCCGGAATCCATGCTTTTCCCGAATTGTAATAGAAATTTACGATCTTCCATAATTTTTCGGGATAAGACAATCTGTAGAACAGATCCTGTCTCTCGAAGGGATTCAGCGGTCTGACGGATTCATAAGCTGCCAGCAGGGCTTCCCCCCGGTTACAGTCCCAATCACTTTTCTCCAACAGTTTACGCAGCAACAGATAAAGATCCCTTATGGGACCGTCTGCCTGACATTTTTCAAAATTCACCAGGAAAAATCCTCTGTCCTGACGCAAAATATTGTGATATTGATAATCACCGTGACAAAAGCAGAAGGTTTCTCCCGCTTCTACGTCATGTGAATTTTCTATCTTTTTCCATTCCTCACAGATCTGCCCGGCCTCTTCCAAAAAAGGATCCATCACGGCAGCCAGCCGGATCTCGAACCAGGTCTTCTGGCTCCGCTGTTTTAAGAATCTCCGGGCCCTCTTCAATTCTTTGTTATGCTTCTCATACTCTCGACTCGGAAGGAATCTACGGATGACCGGTGTGGGTATCCCTTCCATCTCGGGAAACGTGGGAATAAATTCCAGATCCTTGTGAAGTCCGGCCAGCAGGTGCATGGCTTCCATGCATTCTTCCCTGTCACGGATGTTACATTCTCTGCCTTCCCACCACGTCTTCAGAATATATCTGACACCATCTCTGTCCGTGACCGACAGTGCACCCTCTCTGGTGGCGAGCAGTCTCTCCGCAGAGATATTCCCACAAGCCTCCAGATGCTTAAGCACCTGTTCCTGCAGACGCAGCTGTTCCTCGCGTCCTGTATATTCCTTGAAGATCAGGCAGCCCTGCTGTGTATCGCACAGAATCGCCCCCCGCCCTTTTCGGGTACGCAATACCTCTATCTCATACTGCTCCAGCAGTGCCACCGCTCTGTCATTCACTTACAACCCCTCCTAAGATATGTACTTAACCGGTTTGACGGTTCCTACGCTATCTTATGAGAGATCTTATAAAAGTATGCTCACTCTTTGCCTGCTGCCAGTTCGCCCGCCTTTTCCAGCAATTGTTCTCTGGTATTCTGCTCCGGGTGCTCTAAGACCAGTTCCAACAGCTTCTGCAGCATATCGCCTAGCTCCCTGCCGGGCTTCATTCCCATAGCAATAAGATCTCTGCCGGTGACAGCCAGCGTTTTCAAGGATACGCACTGCTTTTTCTCCAGCATCTCTTCATATAACTGCTTCCAGAGCTCCAGGTTCTCCAGCTTCTCTGCCCGCAGATAATCGCTTTGTGCCAGGATATCCGCCTGTCTCACCGGGAACAATAGCGGGAAGATATCTTCCCCGATCTTGTTCACAGCTCTCCGCACGATCCGCAGGTCAGGTGTCACATCATTACCATAATCATGGTATCTTACCAGCCGGGTCACCACTGCCACTGTATCATTATCAAATCTGAGTCTCCTCAGGATCCTGCGTGCCATCTCCTCACCCACTGCAGGATGTCCGTGAAAATGGGTGGTGCCGTCTTCATCCACGGTAAGTGTCTCAGGCTTGCCGATATCATGAAGCAGCATAGCATACCGCAGATTCTTCTCAGGCGCGATCTCTATGAGAGCATGTATGGTATGCTCCCCCACGTTGTATTTATGGTGCTTATGCTTCTGAGGAGTCTCCATCATGGCATCGAATTCCGGCAGGATCACCTTCGTGACACCCATGTCATAAGCATCCCGCAAGGTGTCAGGATGAGGGGAGATCAACAGCTTGGTCAATTCCACCTGGATCCGTTCTGCACTGATCTTCTGCAAAGTCGGTGCCAGCTTCCGGATCGCCGCCTCGGTGTCCTCGTGGATCTGCGCAGAGAAACGAATGGCACGCATGATGCGCAGAGCATCCTCTCCGAAACGTTCCTCCGGATTGCCCACGCAGCGGATCAGCTTCGCTTCGATGTCCTGTAAACCACCGAAGATATCGATCAGACCTTCTGTTTCATTATATGCCATAGCATTGATCGTGAAATCCCGGCGTTTTAAATCTTCCTCCAGATTCGGGGTAAAAGTGACCTCCTTAGGATGTCTGCTGTCTTCGTATTTTCCATCCACGCGGTAAGTGGTGACCTCGAAGCCCTCTTTGTCCAACATGACCGTCACGGTACCGTGCTGGATCCCGGTGTCGATGGTACGACGGAACAGCGCCTTCACCTGCTCCGGTCTCGCCGAAGTGGTAATGTCCCAATCCTCCGGGCATCTGCCCAGGATGGAATCCCGCACGCAGCCGCCTACCACATAGGCTTCAAATCCTGCCGCCTGAATGGTTTCTATAATGTATTTCGCTTTATCGGGTATCTGTATCTGAATCATACTTCCCTTTCATTCCTGTTCTTTGTCGCCTTAAGCTTCCGGTTTCATGATAAATTTATCGATGACTTCCACCAGCCCGTCCTCATCGTTAGTACCGGTGATGTAATCTGCAGCTTCCTTGACCGCCGGCTGGGCATTCCCCATTGCTACGCCGGTTCCCGCATATTCGATCATGGAGATGTCGTTGTAGCCATCGCCGCAGCAGATCGCATTCTCTCTGGTCAGTCCCATACCCTCCAGCATGTGATCGAGAGAAGTTGCTTTATTCACATCCTTGGGCATGATCTCAATGAAATAGGGCTCGGAACGGTAGATGCTTGCCACATCACTGTATTTTTCCTGCAACTGTTTCTCCAGTTCGGGGGCAATCTCTTCCGGTGCCGTCATCAGACATTTGTTGATATCAAAATCTACATAGGATACAAAATCATCCACCACTTGAATGGGGATTCCGTTAATCCTTGCTTCTAACTGCACATATTTATCCGGCTCAAATGCAGAGATGACTCCCTCTCCCTGATAAGTGATCAGTCCGCAGCCATTCGCTTTGGCGAATTCATACAATCCGGGTACAATGGACAGGGGCAGTGTTCTCTGATAGACCACTTCTCCCGTTTTACATTCCACGATACGGGCTCCATTAAAGGACAGAAGATATCCGCCGTATTTTTTCAACTCCAGTTCCTCTTCACACTTCCGCATACCGGGCGTGGGACGTCCGGAAGCCAGGATCACCTTGTGTCCATGCTGTAAAATATTCCAGATTCCCTGTTTTGTAGCTTCTGTAATCTCTTTTTTAGAATTGGTCAGTGTTCCGTCAATATCTAATACCAGAACCTTTTCCTGCATTTCTTTTCTCCTCTAATCTAACAGTACCTGTCTCTTCTGCTTGCGCAGTGAAACAGGTACTTGTCTGTTGTCTATGTTCTGTTCCCCGGCAAGCCTTACTGTGCCTGTGTTGCGGTCTCT
>ENA-OPFI01000691-OPFI01000691.1-human-gut-metagenome-genome-assembly--contig:-NODE-691-length-14216-cov-1.995339_pt1 | contig 14216 bp, 8 predicted proteins | sample MGYA00241308_ERZ501550 | MGnify/ENA primary metagenome ERZ501550 (study PRJEB25962, sample SAMEA2042433) | human gut metagenome | biome: human gut; feature: human-associated habitat; material: faeces...
TTTTGGTAAATAATGTAGATTTAAAAACAATTGCAAAAAATACATCAGGATTTTCAGGTGCAGATTTGGAAAATGTATTAAATGAGGCGGCTTTATTGGCTGCAAGAAGAAATAAACCAGAAATTAGTATGACAGAAGTAGAAGATGCAATGGTTAAAGTAACAATGGGACCTGAAAAAAGGACTAGAGTTAGAAGCGAAAAAGAACAAAAATTAGTGGCATATCATGAGGCAGGGCATGCAGTTGTAAGTAGATTTTTACCAACACAAGATCCTGTTCATCAAATATCAATTATACCAAGAGGAATGGCTGGAGGATATACTATGTATAGACCAACAGAAGATAAGTCTTTTATGTCTAGAACAGAAATGATAGAAAATATAGTTTCACTATTAGGTGGAAGAGTATCAGAAAAATTGGTATTAGACGATATATCAACAGGAGCAAGTAATGATATAGAACGTGCAACGAAGATTGCAAGAAATATGGTTACAAAATATGGAATGAGTGAAAGAGTTGGCACTATAACCTTAGGACAAAATCAAGAAGAAGTATTTTTAGGAAGAGATTTTGCACAGAGCAAAGAGTATTCAGAAGAAACAGCTGCAATAATAGATGAAGAAGTAAAAAGTATAATTGATTATGCATATAAAAAAGCAGCAGAAATATTAAATGCTAATATGGAAAAATTACATGTTGTAGCAGGAATATTGTTAGAAAAAGAAAAAATAGATGGAGAAGAATTTGATGCAATATTCAATAATTAAAATTATAAAAAATTAAAGGAGCTTATACTCCTTTAATTTTTTTATGCCTTAATGTGCATCTTGTATTTCTGGTTTCATAGAAACAGCTATTAGTGTACCTTCTTCTACAGAAGTGCCTGCAATAGGATCTTGACTTATAACTATTCCAGAACCACTAACTTGAATATTTAAATTTCGGTCCTTTAAAATTGTTCTAGCCTCGGATAAAGACTTTCCTTTTAAATCTGGAACTGTTTGTGATACTCTTACTTCATGTCCAGCGGAATATATTTTAACAATAGAGTCTTTCAGTAATTGGGTTCCAGCTTTAGGCATTTGTTCTGTGACAATTTCTTCAGAACCTCCTGATATAATACAATTAAAGCCTGCGTTTTCTATAATTTTATTTGCTTCTGCAATAGTTTTGTTTACTACATTTGGTAGTGTAGTAGTAGAATTTGAGCTACTGCTTCCAGTAGTTGAGCCACTACTGTCAGAAGGAATCTGTAAATATGGTAATACTTCTGTTAATATTTGAGAAGCAACAGGTCCAGCAATTTGACCACCTTGATGACTATCTCCCTCAGGAGCATATAATGTTACAAGAGCAACAACTTCTGGACTTTCTACAGGGGAAATAGCAATATATGACGCAACATATCCATCTTCCTCTGCACCTGGTGATGGTTCTGATGTTCCGGTTTTTCCTGCCACAGAGTAGCCTGTAACTCTTCCGTACCTTCCTGTACCAGATGTTACTACCGATTCCATCATATTTAAAAGATTTTCAGATGTTTCCTTAGAAACTACTTGTCTTATTACTGTTGTATCTATATTTGTGGTTGCGCCAGTATCAGTATTTGTAACCTGTTTTATTATTTTAGGTTGAACTAATATGCCATCATTTGCTATACAACATATAGCGGTTGCCATTTGCAATGGTGTTATACCAAATCTTTGACCAAATGAAGAGGTAGCCAGCTCAACAGGACCAACATCTTCTAAGTCCCAGAAGTTTCCGCTAACATCACCAGAAGTTAAATTGGTTGAGTCAAATAAACCAAAAGCTTCAAAATATTTATATAGTGTTTTAGCACCAATCTTCTCGCCTAATTCCATAAATGCTGGGTTACAAGAATTGCACAAAGCATCTCTTAAACTTTGTTTACCATGGCCAGGTATACCTTTCCAACAATAAATGGTATTTCCAGCTACAACATGATATCCAGGACAATCAAAAACATTTTTTTCATCAGGAGAAACCAAATTTTCTTCTAAACCAATTGCAGCAGTTATAACCTTAAAAACAGAACCAGGTTCATATCTATCGGAAAGAGCTCTATTTCTCCACATACTATACATAGCATTAGACTTTTGCTCAGAAGTCATTTCTTTCCACTTGTCCTCAGTAATACTTGTGACTTTATAAGGAGTGTTTAAATTATAGTTTGGGTAAGTTGCCATTGCCAAAATGTCACCATTATTTGGATTCATAATTATAACATTTCCGCCACGAGCACAATTATTTTCTTTGCAAGCTTGCTCCAAATATTTTTCAGCAATAGCCTGAATATTTACATCTAATGTTAATGTTATATTATTACCATTTTCTGCAACAAATAGGGTCTCGTTCTGGTCAGGAATGAATTCTTGGATTGCATCTTGAGAAGTAATTATCCTTCCAGGTGTACCAGTTAATAAAGAATCAAATTCATTTTCTAATCCCTCTAAGCCTCTATTTTCATCTCCACAAAAACCTATTAAATTTGATGCTAAATTATTGTAAGGATAATATCTTTTGGTATCTTCATCTATATTAATGCCAGAATAAATCTTTTCCTCTTCCATCCATTTTTTCAGTTTATCAATTTTGTCTTTTTGAACCTTTGAAACAATCGTCTCTAACCAACTTGTGCTATTAACTTTAGCTAAGGTTTTTTCATAATCTAATTCAAAGATCTCTGAAAAAGCTTTCGCAACTTTCTCTTTTAAAGCTTTAGTTTTAATTTCTTCTAATTCTTTGTTTTCCTCAGATACTTTTATAAGGTCTGGATTAATGGTAACAGTATCTACAGCAGCGCTTATAGCTAACTCTTTTCCGTTTGTATCATATATAGTACCTCTTTTAGGACTTATTGCTCTACTAGTAATTAATTGACTATACATTTGTTCCTTTAACCAAGGACCTTTAATAAATTGTAACCAAAATAAACGTCCAATTAGCAATAAAAACACACAAAATATTGCAATCATACCATTTCTTAATCTCAGAGCCCTAGAGTATTTTGGGGCTTTGCTTTTGTTCTTTGTATTCATTTTACACCTACTTTTTTAATAATAACAACATTTTATTATATAATAAAACAAAAATCAATGCTTTTAAACAATGTTTAATACATTGCAATATCAACATAAACATGATAAAATATAAACATAATTTATACATAATAGGAGAATTGAATTAACAATGAATAATGTGTACGATGAAACTAAGTTTCTAATGAAAAAATATAATATTACTGCTAATAAAAGCTTAGGTCAAAACTTTTTGGTTGATGATGAATCTATAGAAAAAATAGTAGAGGCCTCTGACTTAACAACAGATGACTTGGTAATAGAAATTGGGCCAGGTCTTGGAACTTTAACCCAAAAGCTATTAGAAAAAGCTAAAAAGGTAATTGCAATAGAGCTTGATAAAAAAATGATTAAAGTATTACAAGACAGATTTTTATTATACACAAACCTAGAAATTATAAATGAGGATGTATTAAAAGTAGATTTAAAGGAAGTAATAGAGAAAAACGGATTTAAAACAGCCAAAGTTGTTGCAAATCTTCCTTACTATATTACAACTCCTATTATTATGCAGTTGTTAGAAAAAAAACTACCAATAGAAACAATAACAGTAATGATACAAAAAGAAGTGGCAGAAAGATTAACAGCAATTCCAGGAGATAAAAATTCTGGAGCGATTACATATTCGGTGTATTATTATTCAAATCCAAAAGTAATATTAAATGTTGAAAATTATAAATTTATTCCAGCACCAGAAGTTGATTCTCAAGTTATAAAATTAGTACTAAGGGATGAACCAGTGGTTAAACCTATAAACGAAGAATTATTTTTTAGATTAATAAAAATAAGCTTTATGCAAAGAAGAAAAACATTAATAAATAGCTTATTAAATGGTGGAATAATAAAAAGTAAGCAACAAGCAATAGACATATTTAACGAATTGGGAATTGAATTAAATACAAGAGGAGAAAAGTTAACAATTGAACAATTTTGTGAAATTTCAAATTTGCTGGCAAAGTGTATTTAAAAATACAAAAATGTATGCTATAATAAATATATAATAGGAGATAAGTATGAATCAAATTCTTGTAACAGAAAAACTGTATATTACGCCAGAATTTAAGAGAAAAAGAATGCTTTATAAAATTGAATTCTTTTTATCTGTTTTTTTGGTGTTTGCTTTATTTTCTTATTATGTTTATGCAGAGTATGATAGAAATAAAAATGAAAAAGTATCACAAGAAATATTAAATCAGATTGCTGCAACGAATGCAATAGACACAACAACAAGACAGCCAGAAGATGACATTATTAGAGTAATTATAGACGACCAAGAAGAATTGACACCGGAGCAAGCAAAAAGAATAGAAGAAGTGCAAGAGAATTCAATAATATATACTGCTTCAAATGGAGTGGAATATGAAACAGATGCTATTTTAAACATACCAAGACTAGGAATAAATTATCCAGTGTTAACAGATACATCAGACGAATTATTAGAAATTTCGCTTAATAAATATTGGGGACCAGATCCAAATGAGGTGGGAAATTACTGCATAGTAGGTCATAATTATAGAAATGGAAAGATGTTTGGAACATTAAGCTCTATAAAAAATGGTGACATAGCTGAATTGACAGATGGATATGGCAGAAGAATAAAATATCAAGTATATGATAAATATGTCGTTAAACCAACAGATACAGGATGTACAACTCAGCATACAAATGGACAAAAAGAACTAACATTAATAACCTGCACAAACTATGGAAAGGAAAGACTTGTAGTAAAGTGTAGGGCAATATAGTTATTTTAATATTTTTATAGCTTCTGTGGTATCTTTTTCCTTTTTACTAATAAGGAAAACAAATATTGCTGTAGCTACAAAAGTGATGACATAAGATACTATAACTATAGAAATCTTTCCATTAGATAATCCGCTACCAGCTATGGTAGAAGAAATTATAGATGGAAATCTTAAAAAAGTTGCAATTAATATAAATTTAATAGGTGGTATTGGAAATAAAAATCCAATATATGTCAATAAGTCTTTAGGAGTGCCAGGTGTAAAGAATAGTATACACATTAGCACTTCTGCTTTTTTAGGATTTTTAAATAATTTGCTGTTTTCAATTTTTTGAATTTTTTCTTTTGAGAATGTATTGTATAAATACTTTTTTCCGAATTTTCCAACAAGCAAATAAATTAAAGTAGTAGTAATAAAGACAGATACAATTATAAAAATAGTACCTCCAATAGGACCATAACACATACCGGCTAAAATTTCTAAAGGCTCGCCTGGCAAAACAACTAAAACAATTTGAAGAAGTTGAAGCATAAATAAAACAATAATTCCCCAAACTCCAAGATTATCAATTTCATTTTTAAATGCCAGCTGACCTTCGTGAGTTGATAAATTAATTATAAACGGAAATAAATATAAAATTACTCCAATTATTAACAATATTGAAAAAGTAAGCAACAATGCTTTTATTATTTTATTTTTCATAAAGCTATTCAAATCCTCCTAATAATACAATAATATATATAATAACACAAAAGTTGATAAAAAACTATAGTACAATTTATTTATTAATGATATAATTCTAAATAGAGTTTTATATAAAGTTTATTGTATAATATTCAAATTAAAAGTTTAACAAGAAAAGGTGTATTAAATGTATTTAAAAAGATTAGAACTACAAGGCTTTAAGTCTTTTGCAGATAAAACAATATTGGAATTTAAGCCAGGAATTACCTCAGTTATAGGACCAAATGGATCAGGAAAAAGCAATATATCAGATGCCATAAGATGGGTCCTAGGAGAGCAAAGCATGAAATCTTTAAGAGGTGCAAAATCGGAAGATATAATATTTGCAGGAACTCAAGAAAGAAAGTCGCTTGGATTTGCCGAAGTCTCAATTGTTATAGACAATTCTGACGCAAAGTTGCCAATAGAATATGCAGAAGTTACAGTAACAAGAAAAATATATAGAAATGGGGAAACAGGCTATTTTATAAACAAAACTCCTTGCAGATTAAAAGATATTTTAGAGCTATTTATGGACACAGGAATAGGAAAAGATGGATACAGCATAATAGGACAAGGAAAAATAGATGAAATATTATCAAACAAATCAGAAGATAGAAGGCATATATTTGAAGAAGCGGCAGGCATTGTAAAATATAGAACTAGAAAGCAAGAATCTGAAAAAAAGATGGAACAAACAAAGCTTAATTTATTAAGAATTAATGATATTTTAACAGAGATAGAAGGCAATATAGAACCATTAAAGGCACAATCTGAAAAGGCAAAACAATATTTAAATTTAAGAGAAGAATTAAAAAACATAGAAGTTGGATTATTTGTATATAACATAAATTCATATAAAGAAAAGTTAAAGCAAATTGTACAAGACGAAGAAATAATGGTTGCACAAAAAGAGACAGAGGATGAAAAATTGACATCTATACAAGAGTTAAAAGACTCTTTAAAAAGAGAAATAGACGAAATAATATTACAAATAGAGCAAATGCAAAATATTGGCTTTGAGAGTTCCAATAAAATAGAAAAAATGAATTCAGAAATTGGAATATCAAAAGAGAGAATACAAAATAATTTAAATAATAAAGAAAGACTTCAAATAGAAATACAAGAATTTGAGACAAGAATAAAAGAATTAGAAGAAGAAGAAAAACAAAGACAAGAGAAAAAAGCTAATTTATTTCAAAATAAAGAAAAATTTGAAGCTGAATTAAAACAAAAAGAAGAAGAATTATCTAAATTAACTAAAAACTTATCTGAAAAAGAGTTAGAAATAGAAGAAAAAAAGCAAAAAATAGAAGGTAATACAGATAAGAAATATGAAGTTTTAGCAGATATAAGTGCACAAGAAGCAAACTATGAAAACCTAGAAAAACGCAAGAAAGCTATAAAATTAGAATTAGAAAATATAATATCAGAATTAGATAGTACAAGAGACAACAAACAAGAAGTTTCAAAGGGATTTTATGAGATACAAAATAAAAGAAACATTGCCAATGATAATTTAGAGCAGGAAAAAAATAAAAAACAAGAAAGTATGAATAAAATTAAAGAATATGAAGAGGAAATAAGCAGACTAAATTATCAAATAAATATGAAAGATGCCAGACACAAATTTTTACAAGAGACAGAAAAAGAAAAAGAAGGATATATTAAAAGTGTTAAGACATTATTACAAGAATGCGAAAAAAATAGTCAACTAAAAAAAGGTGTGTATGGAGTACTTGCTAATTTAATATCTGTTGATAAGAATTATGAAACAGCAATAGAGATGTGTCTAGGGCAGAGCCTTCAAAATATAGTTACAGAAACAGAAGAAGAAGCAAAAAAATTAATAAATTATTTAAGAGATAATAATTTGGGTAGAGCTTCATTCTTGCCAATATCTTCTATAAAAGGGAAAAAAGTTGAAAACATAAAACAGAAAGGATTGCAAGGGGTAATTGGAATTGCATCTGACTTAATAAATTGCGATAAAAAATATATGCAAATTGTACTAAACTTATTAGGTAGAACGGTTGTAGTAGACGATATGGATACAGGTATAGCACTTGCAAAAATGAATAATTACTCATTTAGAATAATAACATTAAAAGGAGATGTAATTAATTCTTCTGGAAGCATTACAGGTGGAAGTGTTGCAACCAAAACAGTAAACATATTAGGAAGAAATAGAGAAATAGAAGAATTAGAAAAAGAATTAAAAAAACTTACACAAAGAACAAAAGAATTAACTACTAAAAAAGAGGATTATTTAGAATCTATAACAGAATTAATAGAAAAAGTTGCAAAACTGGAGAAAGAGCTTCAAGATGTAGAAATTGAATATGCTACTGAGAACCAAAAAATAGTTGCAATGGAAGAAAACATTACTAAATTGGAGCAAAGAAAAGACAAATTAAAACAAGAAGAGGATTCTATAAATAAGCAAAAAGAGGAAAGCATTAAAATGAAAGAAGAAAAGCAAAAATACTTAGAAATATTAAATGAAGAAACAAAATTATTATCACAAGAGGTTGAGCAATTTGCAACTATAAATAAGGACAACCAAAAATACATAGATGATTTAAATTTTGATATAACAAACTTAAAAATTTCAGTATCATCATTTGTAGAAAGCGAAGCATCTATAGAAGAATTCGTGGAGAGAATAAAACACGAGATTCTAAGCAATAAAAGCAACATAGAAAATAAAAACAATATATTGACTCAAGCATTGACAGAAAATGATGAACTACAAATAAAAATAGATAGTTTAAATAAGGAAATAGAAAAAATAAAATTAGAAGTTAACAACAGTTCAGAACATATAGAAAAGCTAAAAAGAACAAGAACAGAAAAAAATGAATTGCTTACACAAAAAGAGGAAGAAATAACAAATCAATTTAGCGTATTAGAAGGTTTGAAAGAACAAATTGTAAAATTGGACTTTAAAAAGACAAAACTAGAACAGGACATAGAAGAACTTATAAACACATTGTGGAATGAATATGAGATAACACCAAATAACACCGAAGAATATAGAAAGCCAAGTAATATTGCACAAGCACAAAAAGAAGTAAATTCACTAAGAAATAAAATAAAAGATTTAGGTAGTATAAATGTAGATTCTATAGAAGAATACAAAAAGCTAAGCGAAAGATATGACTTTATGTGTGAACAAAGACTTGACTTGGAAAATACAGTAGCAAAATTAAGAAAAGTGATTTCGGACATGACACAAACAATGGAAATACAGTTCAAAGAAAAATTTGAAATTATAAATAAAAACTTTAATGAGGTATTTATAGAACTTTTTGGTGGAGGAAAGGCAGAACTAATATTGACAGACGAAGAAAATGTACTAGAATGTGGGATAGACATACGAGTTCAACCAACAGGAAAAAAACTTCAAAATATGATGTTACTATCAGGAGGAGAAAAAGCATTTACAGCTATAGCACTACTATTTGCAATACTAAAAATAAACCCAGCACCCTTCTGCATATTAGACGAAATAGAGGCAGCACTTGATGATGTAAATGTATACAGATTTGCAGAATATCTAAAAAAATTTAGTAAAGCATCACAGTTTTTAGTAATAACACATAGAAAAGGAACAATGGAAGTCGCAGATACAGTTTATGGGGTAACAATGGAAGAAAACGGAATAAGCAAATTACTGTCAATGAGATTAGGAACGACACAAGAAAGTTGAAGTAGCAAACATATAATGAGCATATGACATTGATGTACAAATTATACCATAAAAAGAGGGGGATATCATTTTTGCTACAAAAAAGTAATATAAACCTTGAAAATACAGGGGTGTAACTAAATAGAAAATAAAATTAGTTTATACTACTTAAAATGAAAGGAAGATAAAAAAATGAATTTATATGACGAAATAAAAAGTCCATTCAATGATATAGAAATATTAAGAAGTATTATTGATATATACGTTAACCACAGATGTGATGGAGGTTCACGCCCTATAGAAAATGGAGATGACTTTTACAGACGGAGTTACAAAATATGGTGAAAGAGATAAATATTCTCAAGATGAGTATATTGTGCAATTTAATAAGTACATCAGGATGCCTAACTTTGATAGATTATATAAAAGTATTAGTAATCCTGAATTTGTTAGTAACTTGGACAAATTTGTGGCTAAAAGGATAAATGAGATAAAATCAATGAGAATTTCTGACGAAGAAAAAGAAAGGCAGATTGAAGAATTAAAGAAGATAAATTTATATCCATTATCTAGATTTAAATCGATTTTTGATAAATTTGAAACATTTCATGAATTTTATAGCTTTTTTAATAATCATAATCTATGGGAAGTATCGGATAAAATATTTAGATTTCCAAATTTAAAAGATAAAGTGCTGGGACAATTAAATGATATAGGACTAAACAAGGAACAAATAGATACAATGTGTCGTTTTATGAATCTAATTAAAAATAGATTTGATGGTGACCCAGGTGTTATGGGGTTTCATATATATCCTCAACTATTACAAATAATGGATACTGGTATGGATAGAGAAAAAGGAGAAATGAAATTCTATCTTAATGCAGGAATTGATACATATAAGGTTGCACAATTATTTCAACAAAAATGTGAGCAAGCAAAACTTAATTACTACTTTAAAGTGGTTAATGCAGTTAAAGATTATGAATTTAGAAGAACAGATAAAATGTGTATATATACGGAGTTTAAGGATGCAAAAAAATTTTTAGAGATTATTAGAGAAATAAAAGTTGAAAATCCGGACATTAATTTCCAACAACCACCTATACTTACAGGTAGGATTGATGGATTTGTTGGTACAGGGATGGATAATGTAAAAGGAAAAAACTCATATAATGGAATAATGTCTAAAGTGTGCTATGATGCAGTTACAAGCACGTTTCAAAATATTTCTAGAGAGCAAATTCCTGCGTTAATTGATAGTCATCCAGAAATTTTTATGGACTTTTGTACATCTCCTGAAATTAAGAAACTCCTAGGACAAATGCAACAGTCACAAGAAATTCAAAATATGATTAAGTATGCTGAAATTGCAAAAGAGCAGGGCGAACATGGAAGAGCAAATCTTAGAGGAGCAACTCCAGCTGAACGAGATTGTATATTAGCAAGAGTAGCTTTCAAAAGGTGGCAGGAAAAAGGATATTCTGATAAGGAAATTTTTAATATTATAACCGATAGTTATCATATGAATGAGGGTTATGCAAATGAAGAGGATTTGGCACTAGCGAAGATTTACTATAGGAGAAGAGGAATACCAATACAAGCGTGTAGGAGAGAGTCAAATAGAATGTACAAATTATATATTGCAGATAACAGTCCAAAAGGGGACGAGGTAAGGTATTAAGCTATACGGAAAAAAATAATTCCGTATTCTTTATACTTATATCATGTACTTCTTAAATAAAACATACCAAAAGTACAAATCATAATTGTTTTCAAGCAATTTCTGTAATATTGCATCACGTGTTTGAAAGAAATTTGAATTTAATATTAAATGTTGTTTTTTATTAAAATAACAATCCAAAAGCAATATTTTATGTGTGTCAAATTTTATTCCACGTTCTTTTAAATATTTACAGGTAAAGAGTTTACAAGTAATACATTTTGTCGAGCAAGTCTTGTCTTTTAGATGTTGACAGAGTTTTACATTTTTAATGAATCTGGGGTCAAAAACCTTACAATATTCAAAAGAATAACAACATCCCATATCTTTGTGAGCTGTTTTGTTCTCTCTATTTGCAATGCACTGGTCATTTTTAAAGTCACAGATATTTCCTTTACAAAATTGGTTGTCTAAATACTCATAGACTGTGTCGTAAATATATTCATATTGCTGTTTCTTATCAAAAATAAATAAACACTTAAGACAAGTTATAAAATCATCTGAATATTTTGAGTTTTCAAAGTTTTCAATAAAGCCTAAGTAATTACAATTATTATCAATTATACCTAAATGCAGATTTAATTTAAAAGTAAGATTATATAATTTAATTAAATTGCGAACTATCCACTTCATATCATCATAATCATTAGACAATTTTACAATAATCAAACAATTTTTTTTTACATGTTGCAAAATGTTATTATTAATAAAGGAATCAACAAATAGTCTAGGATATCTGTCAGAAATATCGGACTTACTTATAATAATTAATTTATCAAATTCTCTATTTTTATGTAATGACAATAATTTATCATTTAGAGTAGCATTGCTTCCAATATAGATAATGGAAACATTAGTATTTATATAATTATTAATATTATCCCATACAATATTTTCGGAAATTAATGTATTTTCATTTATAATAATATCCATATAAAATCCTCCTTGAAAAAATTATAAAATATTTAAACAAAAAAATCAATTCTATTTTTTTACACTCTTGCATAATATTAATTAAGGGCTGTCCCTAAATTTGATTAATACAAAGGAGTGTATGTGTATGTGGCATAGTTTATCTACAAAAGAAGTAGAGAGTAAATTACAAACTGACCTACAGCAAGGATTAAGTGATGATGAAATTACTGTAAGATTAAAAAAGTATGGAGAAAATAAACTTCAAGAACCAAAAAAAGAAAGTGTTTTTGTTAAATTTTTAAAACAATTTAATGACTTTATGATTATTATTTTAATTATTGCCGCTATTATTTCAGCTGCTGTGGCAAAAATGCAAGGAACAGGAGAATATATAGATTCAATTATAATAATAACAATAGTGGTTTTAAATGCTATTATGGGTGTTGTACAAGAAGCAAAAGCAGAAAAATCATTGGAAGCACTAAAAAAAATGTCAGCACCTGTGGCAAAAGTGAAAAGAAATGGGAAAATAATTACTGTAGCTAGCACAAATATAGTTCCAGGAGATATATTAATTTTAGAAGCTGGGAATTATATACCAGCAGATTGTAGACTAATAAGTTCATACAATTTAAAAGTAGAAGAATCAAGCTTAACTGGTGAAATAGTACCAATACTTAAGGATGCAAATATAATATTAAAAGACAATATTTCTTTAGGAGATACAATAAACATGGGCTTTGCAACAACAATAGTTGTAAATGGACATGCGGAGGCAATTGCAACAGATAAAGGAATGAACACAAAAGTTGGAAAAATAGCTAAAATGATTATTACAGACGAAGCACCTGAAACACCAATACAAAAGAAACTAGGAGAGGTTGGTAAAAGTTTAGGAATTGGATGTTTAATTATTTGCTTACTTATATTTGTAATAGGATTATTAAAAAAGATAGAACCTGTAGAGATGTTTATGACTTCTGTAGGATTGGCTGTAGCAGCAATACCAGAAGGGTTACCTGCAATTGTAACTATAATGCTTTCAATAGGTGTTACTAAAATGGCAAAGAAAAATACAATAATAAGAAAACTACCTGCAGTAGAAACATTGGGAAGCAGTAGTGTAATTTGCTCAGATAAAACAGGAACATTAACGCAAAATAAAATGCAAGTAGTAGACATTCAAGATGTTAATGGAAATAACAGTAACAAAAGTTTTACATTAGAATTGGGCTGTATGTGTACAGACTCTCAAATAGTAACAAAAGATGGACGAGAAGAGGCAGAGGGAGAAGCAACTGAAAATGCAATAGTAAATGCAGGACTAAAAATAGGAAAAAATAAAGAAAACTTGTATAGAATGATGCAAAGAGTAAACGAGATTCCATTTGATTCGGAAAGAAAAATGATGACGACAATACATAAAATAGGCAGTAAATATAGAATAATAACAAAAGGCGCACCAGATGTATTAATAAAAAGATGTAGTAAATATTATGAAGAAGGAATACAAAAAACAATAACTAGTAAACAATTAAACGGAATAGATGAAAATAATAATAAGATGGCAAATAATGCGCTAAGAGTTTTAGCAATAGCATATAAGGATGTAGATAGATTACCAAATAAAATAGACAGTGAAAATATAGAAAAAGAATTGACATTTGTGGGGCTAATAGGAATGATAGATCCACCAAGAGAAGGAGTAAAAGAAGCTGTTGCCACATGTAGGAAAGCTGGAATAAAAACAGTTATGATAACAGGAGATCATATTACTACAGCAAAGGCAATTGCAAGAGAAATAGGAATTTTAAGACCAAATGATTTAGCAATAACAGGAAGTGAGCTTGATAGCATAAATCAAAAAACATTAGAAAAAGATATAATGAAATATAGTGTGTTTGCACGTGTATCACCTGAACATAAAGTAAGAATTGTAAAAGCATTTAGAAGTACAGGAGCAGTAGTAGCAATGACAGGAGATGGGGTAAATGATGCACCAGCATTAAAAAATGCAGATATAGGAATATCTATGGGACTAAATGGAACAGATGTAGCTAAAAATGCATCAGATATGATACTTACAGATGATAATTTTGTTACAATTGTTGAAGCTGTTAAACAAGGAAGAAATATATTTGATAATATAAAAAAGGCAGTACATTTTTTAATAGCAACAAATATTGGAGAAATTGTAACAATATTTTTAGGTTTGGTATTAGGCTTAAAATCTCCACTCTTAGCTATTCAACTTTTATGGATAAATCTAGTAACTGACTCACTTCCAGCAATTGCATTAGGATTAGAAAAGCCAGAAG
>ENA-OPFI01000693-OPFI01000693.1-human-gut-metagenome-genome-assembly--contig:-NODE-693-length-14209-cov-1.887099_pt1 | contig 14209 bp, 8 predicted proteins | sample MGYA00241308_ERZ501550 | MGnify/ENA primary metagenome ERZ501550 (study PRJEB25962, sample SAMEA2042433) | human gut metagenome | biome: human gut; feature: human-associated habitat; material: faeces...
TCTCTTCCGGTTTATAAGGGTCAATAGTTAATGCTCCTGATCCGGCAACTTCGGGCATAGCGGAAATGTTTCCTGTAATAACAGGAGTACCACTTGCCATAGCTTCTATTATCGGAATACCAAAACTTTCACGTAGTGATGGATAAAGGAAAGCAAAAGCTGCATTATAAAGAATTGCTAAATCTTGATTGCTTATATAGCCTGGATAATAAAGATATGATTTGATATTGGTAATACCTTCCAACTGTAATAAATTGTCTATATATTCTTCTTTAAGATCAGCTATTAGTAATGGACGCTTTTTTATAGACTGTTGCAGATAGATACTGTATGCTTTTAAAGTGCGTGCAGCATTTTTTTTAGGATCTGTATTGCCCAGGAAAAAAAGAAAGTCTTTTTCAGGAATATATTTCTGGACAATAGCCATGTCTGTCTCTTTCTGTATCCGGAAATGAGCACTGTAACCATTATAAACCGTCGTAATCTGATCAACGGGAATTTTTAAAGCTTGCTGAATACAATTACATTCAAAGTGAGATACTGTAATAATTTTCTTGCATTTTTTTATAATATGCGGAACCACCAAACGTCGGTAAAACCATCCCATTTCTTGATAAAGCGAAGGACTGCGGTGTTGACGGGGCTCTAAATAAATGATATCATGTAATGTCAAAACTAAAGGTACAGGACACCATAAAGGAGCCGTATTTGAAGTACAATGTAGTAGATCCACCCCTAACCGTTTGATAGCCTGTGGAAGTCCTATTTGTTCCCAAAGAGGATAGGTAGGATATTTAACTTCAATAATTGAGAGATTGGCACTATTTTCCAAACAGCGATCTTCACCTGGAGCGACAATAACATAATACTGATTACCATCATTCCGTTTTTGTAATTCGCGGATGGTCTCTAACGCAACGAAATCCATCCCGTGCTTATTGGGACGAAAAATACGTTGTGCTTCAATCGCTATTTTCATGATTGTTTCTCCTTTTTTACTCTTTGTTTTTTACTCCCAAATAATCTTTTGATATGGCTGAATATAGAAGTGAAAACTAAAATAGGGAGAGCCCATATTGCTCTTTTGAAGCGCTTATTCACTTCACCTTCAGGTAAAGCCATTAAAAAGGTAATTCCAATACAAAAGAGTAATACATACCATTTGAGACAAAGAGACCAGTCTAATAAGGTTATGGCAACTGTAAATAATGCAATACATGCTATAAGCAGAAAGCGGGAAGGAAGCAACCATTGAAATAGTTTATTTGCATAATCCCATTTTCCCTGTAATAAGGCTAATGGTAATTTCTTTAAAGCAAAAATGGTGCTACTATATTGAGAGCGTAGCCAATTAATGCGTTGTGCCTCATATCCGTCTGTTTGCTCTTCTTTTCTGCTGTAACATACCACTTCTTCCAAGTATTCCGTATATATATTTTGTTTCAGTAAAGCTGTTTCCATAGCTTTACTCATGTCAGAGCCTTTTAAAGTAGGAGCTATTTCATGGAACATTTTGAAATCAAATGCCATGGCGGAACCTATTAGTGCAGAAGAAAATCCCATACGCGTATGCGCTTTGCGAAAAATATTATTATTAATTTCCTCACTGGTTGCATTTAAAACTGCAATATTTGTTGTTAGATTTTCAGTCATTCGATGTGCCTGTATTGCATCACATCCTGAATAATATGCATTGTTGAATAGGTTTACGGCATTGGGTACAATGCGATTGTCAGAGTTAAAGATGACTACCATATCATATTCATCTGGAGAATATCTCTCCATAACTTGCTGAATTGCATAAACTTTAGTACATTGTTCCTTATCCGGTACTACTATATTTACTGGCATTTGCAATAAAGTGATGAGGTCTTCTTCCGGCAATTGGGTTGCTGCCACTGCAATGTCATATTTATCACGAGGATATAATTGTGTATCAAGAAAATAATTAATGGAGTGAATAACTTCTTTTCCATTGCGCAATACAGTGAAAAGAACAAGAAAGCGATGCTTCACGTTGGCGTCCGGATATGGATTTTTATACTTACCCAGTGAGAATAATGCGCAAATGAATAAATACAGTACTGGGAGTGCCATAATTAAGAATAGAATAGCATCGGCTATTTTTAAGGCATTGTTGTTCTCATCCATCCACCAATCGGGATCAAATATGGAAAAAAAATCAGCTATCATATTAAAGTTTATTATTTATTTGTTTGATTATCGATTGTATATTTCTCAATGCGATGTCCATTAATCGCTATGGTTAAACATGTAAATACAATAATTTGTGTAGGAAATTGATTAAAGAAAGCATTGCCATAAGCACTAATCATTAAACCGAATATTCCACAGAGCATTGCTGTGAGTATTCCTCGGAGTTTTTTATGTTTTACTTTGAACATGATAATAAAACAGGCCCAAAGTAAGGCTGTTATAAGTAAACCTAAATATAGAGTCAGGCCTACTATACCTGTTTCCATCCATATTTTAACATAAGTAGAGTCATGGGGTATCAAAGTTGTAGCACGCTCTGCAAAACGTTTTGCTTCTACGCCGCCCAATCCCAAGCCTTCACCGAAAGGACGTTCTCTAAGATATTCCGCTAATTTTTTTTGATTGTCGAGGCGGACATTAAAGGAGGCATCTTCAGTAGGGCGGAATGTTGTACGCATACGTCGTATCATGGCATTGCCTTGCCCAATATAGGTAAAAGCAAAAAAGGTATAAATACAAATTCCTATGATAGCGGTTATTGCCATGAGACTGAATTTTTTACTTATAAGACAAAATAATAGTAAACCGCCTAGAGGAACCGCTATTGCCCCTCGGGTGCCAGACATAAATAATCCACAAAGTGCCAGGAGGGCTATTATTATATAATATATCCTCATGTTTTTGTTTGAAGTATAAATGGCCGATATGCCAAACACAACACTTGCAAATCCCATATTTGAACCGAAATTTCCTGCGTCTGTAAAGAATGAGAAATAGCGTGTTCCGGTAGCTATAATATGCGTTCTTGCACCTCCTTCAGCTAACCATTGCTTTTCAGAGCCATCAAAACCGATATATTTTTGCATGAATGCTTTGATACAGGCAAGCAATACTAATATGGATAATAAAAATAGAAGTTGTTTGACATGCTTGTATTGTGTTACAAGTACACTGGCAATAAACGATACGACCAGTCCGCTATATATTATATTTCGTGAACTCATCCATGCTTCGCTAATGGCAGTAGGATTCAACAATTGGAAGAAACAAAAAAGTGCCCAAACTAATGCTCCCATCGTTAAGAAGTTGAAAGCATTTTTCCAAGGTAACTTTTGGGTTAATATAGAGTGGGTAACTGTAGCAAAACAAATGTAGAGCAGTCCTATATCCATTATAGCACTTAATCCGCTTGTATGAGTATATCGCATAATAGCTATAATGAAATAATTCAATATAAATAGTCCATAGAAGGCTATGATAGGCATGCGAATAGTTTGCAATAAATAATATAGCATGGCTGGCATAGCCATGACGATGAATATTCCAAATAAAGAACCCAATGCAGCACATATGACAATAGCAGCCAATCCGGTAACTAAACCAAAATAGAGCAAAAAAATGGGCGATATATATTCCTTTTGTGCCATATTTAATTTTTATTTTACAGCAGCTTTTTGAGAGGTCAGCCCTAATTGAGCTAAACGTCTGAAGAAGCTGTGAACCGAATTGTGCGGTGGGAGTTCTCCTGTGAATGATTCTACCGTTTCACGATCCGCATTGTTCAGGTATAGATATAATGATTTATCTTTTAGGATATCTTTTACGGAACGGAGGCGGGCATTGTCTTTCTCACTCCATAAGCGTGCAGCGTTGGCTACTAATAAATTAAAGTCAGACTCGGCAAGAACTTTCTCGGGAACATCATAGTGACATAAAGCTGGGTATTCCACTAAAATGATGTCTGGTTGCTGTTCAGCATCGTTCAATTGCCAAAAATCAGAAAGTTGTTGCGCTTGTACATAACTTTTGCTTTCCTTCTCAAAATCAATATCATGGTTTACTATACGCACGTGTAGACCTTCGCTTTCCCAATATTGTGCAAAGTATTTAGCTAAGAATGATTTTCCTTCTCGCTCTTCAATACTAAGTAAATTAATAATTGTAGCTCGGTTCGGTTGTAGATAGCCATTGATTTGTTGACAGGCATAAGCGGCGGCACGGCGATTACAGGCTTTGAGGAAACCGCGGTATTTTAAATTATTAGTACCATTAAATGCTGCGATAACGGGTAGACCTGTGAGACGTCTGCTACGGTAGGCGTCTCGTAGGGTGCGATCTATTAATTCAACAAGTAATGAGAAGCCTGTTATAAAAATGATACTTCCTATGAATGCACATATAATATATAGTAAACGTTTCCGTCCGTTATCGGTTAATGGATACTCGGGTGGACTGACAACCTGCAGGTTACTGGTACTCATTTCTATATTTTTTAGACGAAGGCGTGCTTCGGAAAGACCTCGGAGTTGTTCGCGATAGGTTGATTCGGCAATACCTACAGCACGCTCTTTACGATTTACTTGTGTACCAACTGGAGAGAGAGTACGATAGCCGTCTCTGATATCTTCCATTCGCTCTTTAAGAACTTTAAGTTCAGCTTTAGCTCTAGCTTCTTTAACAATAGCGTTGAGCCATTCTGTTACCATATCCTGAATACCTACGCCTTCTTTTGAAAAACCCAGTTCATTTAATTTATCAGAAATATTAGTTATATTAGTCTCAGCTTTTTTCAAAGCTTCCTTATTGTTTCGCAATTCAATATTTTGGTTGTATGTCTTATCGTCTGTAAAGATTTCTTGCTCCATGATTTTTTCATTGAGAGTACTAACTTTATTTAATTCTTGTAACAAGTTTGTATTGGATCGTATTAATTGAGCCCTAATGTCCATTTTCTCTTCTAGCATATTGACTAAAGCGAGTGCGCTTTCATATTCACGACGAGCGAATTCATAACGGTCTTCTACTTCATATTTGGTAATAGCAAGTGCTTTGGTCTGTTCAATATAGTTGATGACTTCTTCTTGTACATTATAGTTCATCAAATCATCTTCTTCAATGGTTAAATTTTCTTTAGCTTTTCTAACTTGTTCTTCAAAATATGCAATTACATTATTAGTAGAGCTGAAACGAAGTTCCTCGTAAGCTTTAGTTATTTCATCTTCTAAAATTTTTATAGTATTTTGAGTAATACCTGGATCGCTACATGTATAATTGATATCAATCAAGTCACTATTTCCTAGACGTTTAACATTGATCTTGTTTAAAGCATTATAACTAAAAAATGGACTACGAGGATGGCTAAATGCTGTAAATACGAAATTAGTTCTACTCGGTTTACGATATTTTATTAAATTTTCAGTAGTCTTCTCAACAGAGTTCCTATCTATTAATGCAATAACTTCCTTGGGTACAGTTTGTAATAACTGTCTATAATGTTTAGCAAGGATGTAATGATTGTCTTTATATTCATCACCATATACTAAGCATGTGGCAAGTAGACGTACTGATACCTTTTCCAGAGTCCCTTTAGATTTCGCAATATTAATTAGATTATCAAAAGTGCTATTAACAGAGAAAAGATTGAATCCTTCATTAGTGACAGAAGATGCATTAGTTACCCCCGCATAGATACTACTATTAACAGTATAGCTATACGGTAGAAATTGGGTAAAATAAACGACTAAAGCCGTAACTATAAAAGTTCCCCATAGCAACCGGTAGCGAATGCGATAGAAAAATTGGGCTAAAAATTGTATGATATCCATAGATATTATTTGTCTTTAATAATTTTTACATTTGTAAGCATTTCAAGCAGAATTATAGAATTATGCAATGCTACGCGACTTTGCTCATATTGAACAACAGCAGTAGAACGTCTTCCTCTTTCCAGAGATAGACTAATTATATCAATACTACCTTGTATGAAGTTATTTTCTGAGATCTTCATTTGCGCATTATAAAGTGCTGCGGATTCAGCTTTTGCTTTGATGGTAGCAAGTTGTTCGGTTACCGCATTGTACGCTTCTAATACTTTTAGTTTACGTTCTTCCATCACTTCATCCATACTGTATTTTATCTGATCTACACTGTATTTATAGGATTTATTACGAAGTTTACGATTGACAAAACCACCAAGTGGGACAGTAATACTAGCTCCTACATTAAAATTATGTTGTGCACTGCTCATTGTTGTTTGATACATCGGGGTGAATTCATCACTATTATTACTGAGCATATTATATCTTCCGTAAGAGTACATGGCATTAAGACGAAAATAATCCCACCAGTCACGTTTTTGTAATCGGTATTCTGCTTCAATTTGTTGGATTTCAGCTTGTTTCTTTTTTATCGTTGCATTCTCGCTTACTGCATCTAAAAATACTGATAAAGGAGGAAGCTCTAATTTCTCAAGATTTGCGGGTGTATTTTTTGAAGCAGAGGGAATTTGACTTAATTCTTCTTGATCGTATTTGGATTGAAGGAGTTGTAACTGCTTAATTCGCTCTTCACGAGTAGTCGTTTCTTGTGCATAAATATTAGTAGATTGCATTAGTCCAATAAAGCAAACTACAGACAATAGGATAATATGATGTGAAACTTTCATATTTTAGTTTATTAATAATATATCATACATTTTCTTTCTGGATGAACGCCGTTAATGTTTTAAATATAATTTTCAAGTCTAACCAAAACGAGAAATCTCTTGCATATTTGATATCCAGTTGCTTTCTTTCTTCAGCTGACATTTTACCTGCACCACCTCGTTTTTCTACTTGCCATAATCCAGTTAAGCCTGATGGAGCCATGAAACGATCAATGTATGCATCACTGGTTAATAATTCTGCTTCATAGAGTGGGAGGGGGCGATTACCCACAATACTCATATCACCTTTTAGAATATTAAATAGCTGTGGTAATTCATCTATACTATATTTACGAATAAAACGGCCAACGCGCGTGACTCGAGGATCGTTTTCAATCTTAACGAACGTATTTTGCAGCATTTTTTCTTTCTGCTTAATAAAGTCTTCTTCAGAAATCACGAAATCATCTGAAATCAACAAATTTTCTTCTTCGTCTGACGCACCGGTAAGGTCATCAAATCGAATCTCCGGTCCTTCATCAGAACTTTCAACTTCCTCTATTTGATATTGATTGAGGGCATTCAACTCTTTCAATCGTTTATCTGCATTAGTATACATAGAACGAAATTTCAAGAAGTTAAAAATCTGATAGTTAGATCCAACACGTTGTGACTTATATATAATTTTTCCTTTGCTTTCCAATCGAATAGCTACAGCTGTCCCTATTAGTAATGGAGAAAGTATAATAACGGCAGTACCAGCAAAAAGCACATCGAATGTACGTTTCCATAGAGGAAGTCTAAACGTGTTCAATACTTTACGATGTGTCTCACTAAATTCTTTTAGCTTACTTTCCTTACGTGCTCTTAGATAAACATTCATGCGTTGAATGCTTTCTTCTTCTGCATGAGGCGGAAGTGTATTGTTAACTCCGGCTTGTAGATAATTTTTTCGGTTTTCGGCCTTTAATGCTTCAGTAATAAGAGTGATATAAACCCGGGGATAACGTTTACGTAGATAACTAATCTCAATACAATCTGCCTCGCGTACATCTGTTTGTTCATAAAGAATAGATATGTTATACCGTTCTCGAATACCGTCAATAACTTTTGCTGCTTTCTGGGAAGAAGATACGGCAACAAACATACCACCTGTAATTTTGCTCAGGTGATCAATTATAATCCGGTTATTTCCGATATAGATATAGTATAACATGCGTCTTTACGTGTTGTTTGTTGTTAATCAGATAAATTTCTTGAGGCGTACTTTCAACTCCATAGGATTGAAAGGCTTCAATATGTAGTCCACGGCTCCTTCTTCAAGCAAACGGATACGTTCAGTAGTACTTTCTTCACTAGAAAGCATCATAACTGGGATATGTTTAAACAACTCATTACTTTTAAGGTAATGGAGAAATTCCGAACCTGTCATTTTCGGCATACGTATGTCGGATATGATCAAGTCTGGTTCATTACCTTCGTGTAACCAGTCGATAGCTTTCAAGGGATCTTCACAGTACACAAAATCATACTCTTTTCCCAAATACATAGAAAGTACTTTGCCTATGGAGGCTTTATCATCCACTAATAATATCTGTTTCATTATTATAATTTATAATTGTTCTCTACCTGTTATTTATTATCTATAAACTTTTCCTTCATTAGGGTACTTATACCAATCTTGGCTAACGTTACGGTTGCGAGCCCAGTCTAAAAACTTAGGATAAGCACAGTCGTTGTTATCTTTTTGATTACTGATATTGATGCTTTCGTTGGGGTAACGGAAATTAGGAACACAGATTGCCCATGTGTTATTACCAGCTAATTCAAGATTGGTCTCTTGAACAGTACCCGCATTAGTAGCACCGTATTTCCAGAATTCATAGAGGTGGACTTCCACACGCTTTTCCATGCTTTTATATTTGTACGCAATGAAAAAGTCTAAATTATCTTTGGTGATGATTGGATCTTCCTGTTGATAGGCATTGTTTTGCTCTATTTTAACTTTGCAAGTGTAGACTGGAGCTGTCGCCCTTCCTGTATTTACCATTGTTCCGGAAGATACCCCAAATACTCTGTGTGCATTTCCAAAAAGTGGGATTGTCATATCGTTCTCAATACCTGTACTGAACATGGAATTAAGCAAAGTTGCTTGGAATTGATCTTTATCTCCACTAAAACTGATATTGCCAATAGCCGATTTTTCTATTCCAACAATACGTAATCCGGCACCAATCGTTTTGGTAGCCCCGGCAGCTGTTAAAGCAACATTAAGATAGGTGGACGTGATTTTATTGTCTGCTCCACGATCGTATTCAATGGTTACATCCAATACGATGTCATTAAAGTCGTAGTCTCCTACAAGTGGATAATTGTCTTCGAATACATAAGTATAAGGCATTGGATCAGAAGGAATTTCACTTCCTTCTCCTGGATTGTTACCTTCACCGGTACAGTCTCCTTTAGGGATGATGACAGGGGATTCTCCCCATTTAGAGAAGTAAGTCAGTTGGCCTATGTATCTCCAAGTATCATTGCTCCAATTACTATTAAAACTGTTAAACTCACAATAAATATTTCCTTGGGCAGTGTTAGGATTAAGTTGAATATCTGCTAATGTCCCTACTTTAATAAGTGAGGGTTGCGAACTACCTGTAAATATTGTCTGCATAAAAGACGCTTTATTTATGGTAATCATGCAATTGTCACCCAGAGTTATTTTCTTCCCTCCCCAAGTTGCAGGGTATTCATTGATAATGGCGGCACAATTATCACCAAGAGTTAAATCTCCCCGGAATTCGCCGGCTATATCTAAGTAGCACCCATTTTCAATATAAGTATTGTTAGTGGTTGAGGTGATTTTTGCATGTCCTTGGTTAATTAGCTTTCCGCCGCTGGTTATATCTAATGTTCCTATTTGAAGAGTACCATTATTATATAAAATACCTTGGGTATCTATACCAACATAAGATACCTGAAGTGTGCCGGCATTATAATTATATCGCTTGTAAGATCCGTTGGAATAATAAATCTTGTTTCCGTTTACTATTCCGCCTTTATATATCATTAAACGGCTATTTTCTATAAATGACAATGTTTGAGAATCCGGGATTGTGATTTCTCCTCCATTCATTACATAGAAGTCTATTCCACGTTGTATATTTAATCCCATAGTGGGATGCCATTTACCTAAGATGATGATAATGGCAGGATTATCATAAGATAAACCATTTTTATTGATAACACCTGTATATACGTTTCCTGCTGATATCTTATATACTTTTCCATTCAATAAATCTGTTTGGGACGTAATCTCTTCTGCCTCTTTTAGCATTGCATTGATGTCGGTTTCTGAATATTCAGGGGTGTATGTTTCAATTGAAACAGATCGTGTCATAGAACGTGTATGGGTAGCATTGCCGAATGTTGTGCTCACTTCTCCATTAACTATAGATACATAGCGGACCACGTTACGGTTATGCGCATCAGTACGGCATACAAACACATCTGTTAATGTGATAGGACAGTCCATTGTAGTAATGAAAGAAACATTATTGCTCATAGTTCCTTCTGCTAATAATTTAGCTGTGGAATTTGCTATTAAAGGATTACTGTCGTAAATGCGAATGATGTAGTCTGTTTCAGAGTCTTCGTATACACTTATGTTAACTTTTACTTGTCTGGTCATTTTCCAATCCATCTGCGGGTCGATGTCTTTGACAGGGAATTTATCCTCATAAGTTGCTTTAACCTTTTCGGGGCTAAAGACATCTTTTTCGCAGCTACTAAGAACACATAAAGTGACTAATAGGGCTGACAAAAATAGACTTATTCTAAGTTTCTTTTCCATGACCTTGTTTGTTTTGCTTGATTAATAACAAAAATACGTACAATTAAGATAATAACAATTTTTATAAGGTTTAAAAAGATTGTTTATTAGTGATTTTTAACTATATGATAGGGTATTCTGAATAATACCTTTCCTTATTGCTGAAAAAGCCGATGAATAAGGGGTTCATCGACTTTTTGCGTTATTAGAAAATCAAATTATTTTTTGAATACTTGCCCGTTATGGTTTTTATACCAGTCTTTGTTTTCTTTACCTCCAGAAGTAACCCAATTGGCGAAACCTGTATAAACATCTTTTATGTTTTTTGTCTCTAGTGGCCAAGCGAACGTATCCGGAATAACTATACCCCATGTTAGATTTTCGTTGCTTAAATAATACCGTTTAGAAGATAATGAAGAGTCATCATTAGCTTGTCCAAACAATGTGGTATTAGCCAAGTCTGTTGGTGCATATCCTGCTATATGTACTTCCGTACGTTTGGTTCTTTGATCGGCGGCTTTTGTGATAATGAATACATCAAGATTGTTTATGTTGAATGCTGACGAAGAAATTTTGTCAGATTCTGTGAATTCAAAGCGCACTGCATATTGGGGCAGATCGGCTTTATTAGTCGAAGCGGTCTGGTATGTATTAATGAATGGCCTGTCGGTGAAACCAAATTCAGTATGGGCACTTTCAAATAATATCAGTGTAGGCAGGCTTTGTCCGGCCTCAAAAGAAGCATTATTCCCCTTAATGGTGAAAGTGCTTGGAGTAACGCTAGCTGGTAAACCTAGGAAGCGAATACCAACCCCTACGATTTTACTTGCACCAACTGCTTCAAGAGTGATATCAAATTGAGCGCTTTTCAAATTACCATTTGAATTAGCTTGGGTTGATCTGTTGTTTAATGTTAAAACAATGTCATTGAGGTCAAAGTCACCATATTTAGGCCAGTTATCCTCAAATACATAAGTGTAAGTCGTTGCATCATCTACAACGGGGATTTCCGGAGTATATGGATCTTCACCTTCGTTGCCTTCATTGAAGATACCACCACAGGTTTCAATTGTATATTTGGATTCGTCATAACCAGTGCTAGCAACAGATGCATCTATGTGTGAACGTTCGGGGTTATATTGCTTTCCTTCCAAAACCATATTTCCTTGTACGTATGTATGCCATTCAAAATAGATATTTTCCGCCTTAATCATAGAACGATCTTCTTTCGCCTTGTTAATGGCTTTAAATGTAACTTGGCTGCCAGATTGAACTTTGAATTCTTTAGCTTTGATCATGGAGCCGTCAATCAGCGTGTATTGAGCACTGTTTAAACTCTCTACAAGTGGAACCGGTAGCCATTCTTTATCACTCGGGTTAGTTCTACCTCCGGTTATAGAAGCTTGATCCAATACTACATTTCTGAATTTGAATGTATTTTTTACAATCAAAAGGCAGTTGTTATAAAGGAAGTCAGTCGAAGAGTTTTCTAATATATTTACTTCGATTGTACCGCTGTTTACAATCGTGGCTCCAGCTTGTATACGGTTACCTTTTATAGTGGCTTTTTCATAATTTGCAATAAGACATGCTGCGGAAGTTTTGTTGGCTTGCATATACGCATTCTCGGCTGTTAGGCTGATTGTGCCATGGTTGTAAATCTGAGAACTGGTGATGATGAATTTATCCTCTACTTGGAAAAGGGCATCGGAAGCATTATACAATACAGTACCAGTATTAAGCCCATTCTGTCCGGATACTTCTTTTGCTTTTATAGTACCGAAGTTTTTGATAACAACATTGGTAGCTGTACTAAATATATTACAGTTTACTTCACCTCCACTTTGTACGGTGAGGGAAGACTTATCTGATACCATAAAAGTACCGGAGGTAGATGTGATTTTACCACCATTCAGAACGATGATGTCTATCCCTTGGGGGGTGATGTTTCCATTTACATTCCAGGTTCCTTGTATATATACTGTAGCGTTGGCTCCATTATAAGAATGAAGCACTTGGGATAAAGTTTCACCTGGCTTTATGATATAGGTAGACCCGTTAGGTAATTGATTTCCGTTGATAATAGATGCGGATTCTGAAGGGACATTATAAGTCTCTTCTGTATATCCGGGATCTGTAACATTGTCCCAGCCGGATGTTCCAACTGATGAAGCACGCGTTACCGCTCTGGAGGTAGTTGCAGTGTAATATAGCTTACAATTCAATGAACCGCCATTTTCAGGTACTGCGTATGCGTATACTTCCTTCCGCTGATTAGGGTCAGTTTGGCGAATATAAAGGAATTCGACAGTCTTGGGAATATTAACTTCAGCAATATAGTTAGCGCTTTGTTTTGCCGGCCCCGCTGCAATGGGAGTTGCGGTTTCGTCAGCCAAAGGGTTACTGGTAAATACCTCAATTGCATATTGATATTTTCCATTGAACGCATCTTTTACCTCAACATTGAGATTGACGGTGTTAATCATGGACCAATTGAAACCATCGGGGGCATTGAAGCCTTCTCCCAAAGGATTTTCTGTTGGTGTTGCCTGCGGCTCCTTGCTAGGATCGTAAACATCATCCGCACAACTAGCTAAGAACATGGTGCTCACCACGGTAGCCATTACTGATAATCGGTTAATTAGTTTCATAATCGATAAAATAATACATATTGATTTACTGGCTTATTCTGATCATTGGCCGTCGAGAGCGCGCATTTCTTGCATATTCTCGCCACAAAGATAGAGATAAATTTGATATAACAACAAAAAAAGTTGTTTTTTTGTTGCATATAGATGATTTATTTATTAAATATGAGTACTATAGCTAAGTCTTAATAACTTGTAAATTCTGGTCAGTTTGTCTTTTGGGTATACGAAATGAAGCGAAATTATAGTCAACAGAGATTTTCTGCTGCTATAATCCGTCAATCACAAGCTTTATGCTTTTTTTTAGTTTATGCTTTAGTGATTTCTCCCGCAAGGTCAGAGTTCATCCGGTAGCGGATTTCGGCTTGATTGAGACCATGGCCAAGGAGGAACATAAGTTTGGTTACTGCACATTCGGGAGTACTGTCGTATCCGCTGATGACGCCTGCTTCTAACAGATGCATTCCTGTTTCATAACGCCCCATTTCTACTGCTCCGGAAGCGCATTGCGTGATGTTTACAATAATAATTCCACGATCAGTAGCCTCTTTTAATTCCCGGATGAACCATTCTTTTTGTGGTGCATTTCCTGATCCGAAAGTTTTCATAACAACAGCTTTTAATCCTGGAACATGGAGAAGTGAATGAATGATTTCCTCCTGAATGCCGGGAAAGAGAGTTAGTATGACTACATTCGTATCAAATAGATAATGTGGCTTTAACGGTTTGTCAGGGTCGGGTTTGCGAATAAGATTAGGTTCGTATTTAATGTGAATGCCCACACGTGCCAATGGCGGATAATTGAAAGACCGGAAGGCATTAAAGTTCTCGGCATTAATTTTTGTAGTACGATTGCCGCGCATCAGATGGTTTTCGAAGAAAATGCATACTTCGGGGACAATAGCCGTACCGTCCGGATTCTTGGCAGCGGCAATTTCGATTGCTGTAATCAGATTTTCTTTTCCGTCTGTACGCAGTGTTCCGATAGGCAACTGAGAACCGGTAAGAATAACAGGTTTATTCAGATTTTCGAGCATGAAACTCAGTGCAGAAGCTGTATAGGCCATTGTATCTGTTCCATGTAGAATTACA
>ENA-OPFI01000706-OPFI01000706.1-human-gut-metagenome-genome-assembly--contig:-NODE-706-length-13987-cov-2.731553_pt1 | contig 13987 bp, 7 predicted proteins | sample MGYA00241308_ERZ501550 | MGnify/ENA primary metagenome ERZ501550 (study PRJEB25962, sample SAMEA2042433) | human gut metagenome | biome: human gut; feature: human-associated habitat; material: faeces...
TGGCGATTGATTGGCCTGGCGATTTCCATCTTCGCCAACTATCTGCTTTTCTTCTGGATCTTCTGGCGGTTGCCGCGCCACCGTCCGCGCAAAAAAGCCCTGATTCGCGGAACATTTCTGGCTGCTATTGGTTTTGAAGTGATTAAAATCGTGATGACCTACACCCTGCCATCGTTGATGAAATCCCCCTCTGGCGCAGCATTTGGTTCCGTGCTGGGGCTGATGGCATTTTTCTACTTCTTCGCCCGTTTGACGCTGTTTTGCGCGGCGTGGATTGCCACCGCCGAATATAAAGACGACCCGCGAATGCCGGGGAAAACGCAGCCTTAAAATAGGCCGGATGCGGCGTAAACGCCTTATCCGGCATACGATTTTATTCGGCCTGGCTCCCCGTAGGCCGGATAAGATGCGCCAGCATCGCATCCGGCTATAATGCGCACATAACCTCTTGAAACTCGTCCCCAGAGCCTCTTCAGCCATCTATTTGGGAGCAAACAATTTCATTCCAACTCATAACCCCAGCATATAAATCCAGTTGGTAACTTTTATTTAACCTGAAACCAGTTTTATCCACTATTTATAAAATTATGTGAAGCATTTCATAGAAGAAAAATCACTGGCCTAAACATTATCCCCTTTTTGCCTGATTTTTGACCATTTCCGCGATTTGTTACACATTGAAATATCACTTTTGCTGTGCGTAATATGGCTATTCGTTAGCCAAAAAATAAGAAAAGATTATGCAAGCAACAGCCACAACACTCGACCACGAGCAAGAATACACGCCGATCAACTCGCGTAATAAAGTCCTTGTCGCCTCTCTCATTGGCACAGCCATTGAGTTCTTCGACTTTTACATTTACGCCACTGCGGCCGTTATTGTGTTTCCGCATATCTTCTTCCCGCAGGGCGATCCTACGGCAGCAACGCTACAGTCGCTCGCCACCTTCGCCATCGCCTTCGTCGCGCGCCCCATTGGCTCTGCCGTTTTTGGTCATTTTGGCGATCGCGTTGGGCGTAAAGCGACGCTGGTCGCCTCGTTGCTAACGATGGGGATTTCGACCGTGGTGATTGGTCTGCTGCCGGGCTATGCCACGATTGGTATTTTCGCCCCGCTGCTGCTGGCGCTGGCTCGATTTGGTCAGGGTCTGGGCTTAGGCGGTGAATGGGGCGGCGCGGCGCTGCTGGCGACTGAAAACGCCCCACCGCGCAAACGTGCACTGTATGGCTCCTTTCCGCAGCTGGGCGCACCGATTGGCTTCTTCTTTGCCAATGGCACTTTCTTGCTGCTTTCCTGGCTACTGACCGACGAGCAGTTTATGAGCTGGGGCTGGCGTGTGCCATTTATCTTCTCGGCGGTGCTGGTCATTATCGGCCTGTATGTTCGCGTGTCGCTGCATGAGTCGCCGGTGTTTGAGAAAGTCGCTAAAGCGAAAAAACAGGTGAAGATCCCGCTGGGTACGCTGCTGACCAAACATGTTCGCGTAACCGTACTGGGTACGTTCATTATGCTGGCAACCTATACGCTGTTTTACATCATGACGGTCTACTCTATGACCTTTAGTACCGCCGCCGCGCCAGTTGGGCTTGGCCTGCCGCGTAACGAAGTGTTGTGGATGTTGATGATGGCAGTTATTGGTTTTGGCGTGATGGTGCCAGTCGCTGGATTACTGGCTGATGCCTTTGGTCGCCGTAAAAGCATGGTAATCATCACCACGCTGATCATCCTGTTCGCGCTGTTCGCCTTTAACCCACTGCTCGGTTCTGGCAACCCGATTCTGGTTTTTGCCTTCCTGCTGCTGGGGTTAAGTCTGATGGGTCTGACCTTCGGGCCAATGGGTGCGCTGTTACCAGAGCTGTTTCCGACAGAAGTGCGTTACACCGGAGCATCGTTCTCTTACAACGTAGCGTCGATTCTCGGGGCTTCCGTTGCGCCATATATCGCAGCCTGGTTGCAGACTAACTACGGGCTAGGTGCGGTGGGGTTATATCTGGCGGCGATGGCTGGCTTGACGTTAATCGCCCTGCTGCTGACCCATGAGACGCGACATCAGTCGTTGTAATAAGAGTGAAAAGCCTGATGCGCTACGCTTATCAGGCCTGAATTTCCATACAATATATTGAATTCGCAAGGATTTGTAGGCCGGATAAGGCGTTCACGCCGCATCCGGCATGAACAAAGCACACTTTGCCAACAATCTAAATCTGTTTAATTGCCGGATGTCAGACATCCGGCAATTATCATCACTTCTTCATCTGCGACAAAATCGTCCGACACTGATTAGCCTCCCCTTCGGAAGGTGAGATCAGTGCCAGTAACGCCGCCGCCGGTGTTACCAGCGTTGCCAGTGCCGCAGCAACAGCACCACGGGCAATCAGCGGTCCGGCTTTCACCCCAGCCTGCGGATTTTTAAACGTCCCCCGCACATACAGCGGCGAACGCAGTGTGATAATCCGAATTCCTTTACTCTCCGGATCAATAGTCAAATCCAGCTGTTCCGAAGCAAAACTTGCCGTGCCGGTAACATTAATCAACGCGTTCTCAGTATCGAAAGCAAAAATCTGCGGGCGCGCCACGCCGTTGGCAATATTCAGATTCGCCGCCGCGCAGTTCACCCGCACCTCATCATCACCAAATATCGCACCGACAATGTAGTTGCCGACATTCAGCCCAACAATCTCCATCAGGTTGCGGCTCACCAGCCCGTCATTCATCAACAGTTTCAGGTTGCCGTTACTGTTGCCTAAAAGTGCCGCCACCGAGTTACCGCTACCGCGTAGTTCCGCGTCACCGTTCATTTCCCCCAGCGTCTTCTGCATCAGTTCCACATCGGGCATCAGTTCTTTCAGTTTCAGTCGACGAGCCTGAATATCTGCCCGCCCCTGCATCGGCTTTTTATCGCCTTCCAGATGAATATTCGCCGCAATGCTGCCGCCCGCCATGCCAAATTTCAGCGGTTGCAGGCGCAGGTCAGCATTTTTGAGGATGATATGAGTAGAAAGATCGCTAATCGGCAGGCTACTGCCATGCTCAATGCGCCGCCCTTTGAAGCGAACATCGGCATCCATAACGTCCCATTTATCGGTTTCGAAGCGGTCATAAGGCAGCACTTTGCCCGCAGGCTGAACGCTTTTTTCGCCCTTCTTCTGTTCAGACCGTTTCGACTTTTCTGCCCCTTTCCCGGAATCAACGCCAATCAACGGTCCCAGGTCCGCCAGCCGCAATTGCCGCGACTCGACATCACCTTCCAGTTTTGGTCGTGGCTTTCCGGTGGTGTAGACCAGAGAACCGTGGATATCGCTATCACCAATTCGCCCATTAAAACCGCGATAATCAAAGACCGACGATTTTTCAGTGTCGATTTTCGCTACCAGCCGACCATCCGTTTCAAACGGCGGGGTATCGGGCAGCAGAACGCCCGTCAGTTCATAGAGATCACCCAGTGAATCGCCAGAAAATTTAAGCCGTAAATCGACACCGCCCATCTTCATTGGGTCATTCACGACGCCATCAAAAGCAACACGGGTGTTACCAGAGCGGAAATCAGCCTGTACCGGAAACGGCGTCCCTTCGCCACGCAGCGCCAGCATACCGCCTATTTTTCCCGTACCCGTGAGCGGTTCACCGTTATATCGTCCCTGCGCCTTCAGGCCAAAAACGTAATCGCCCACCTTTTCTTTATCCGCTTTACCTTTCGATCCAGTAACTTCGCTGAACGGCAGCGGCTTGCCTAAGGGATCAACAAAAATCTCCAGATCCGCTTTGCTTACTTTGTCATCAATGGCGATCCGCCCTTGATCGAAAAGAATATTATCCAGCCGAAACGACCATGCCGACGGCTTTGCATTCGCGTCTTTGTTATCATCGTTGGCAAGATTAAACGTCCAGTTATTGTTCTTTTCAGAGAGGCGAATCAGGCGCGCGTCGGGCTTTTCGAGCTTGATCCACGGCAGCCAGACCGTTTTGGTCAGCAGCGCCAGCGGGGCCAGCGTTGCCTCTACGCGTGGCAAATGCACCATCGTGACTTCGGGAATATCCGGTGGATTGCCAAGAATGATGTCTTCCGCGTGTACATGGGGCCACGGCACCCAGCTGCGCCAGCCAGTTTCTTGTTTTTGCCGCTCCCACACCACGCCCAGATCGCCACGGATAGCGAACGGACGATTCAACTCCGCAGAGACTTTCTGGTTGATAGTCGGTTTGAGTCGATTCCAGTCAAAAGTTGCAATCAAAATGATCGCCACGACAATCAACAACAAGAAAGCCCCTGAAATCGCAGCGGTTATTTTGCCTGCCTTGCTCATCGTTCGCTTCCTCATATTCTTCCTGTGCCAGTCCTAAAGATAGTCCAGCCAGGCGGAAAATGAGGCAGCTTATAGCGCCAGAACCGCCGTATTCAGCGTTTCTATCGGTGCCGGGCGTGAAAGAAACCAGCCTTGTGCGGCGAATGCGGGCGAGTTCTGAACATCACGCCACTCTTCCGGCGTTTCTACGCCCTCGACAATCACCCCGCGACAATAGCGATTCATTAGATGTAAAAGCTGAGAAAAGAGTGTGCGTCCTTCCGGCGACTGACGCAGCATCACAAACAGTTCTCGCGCGATTTTGATGTAGTCATAACGCACTTCACTTAGCGCAGAGAAATTTGCCATCCCGGTACCAAAATCATCCAGCCACAGCGGGCCAAATTCACACATCGAGGCAAAGGTTGAATCTTTCGGCAGACGGATATGCTCCACCAGTTCGAAACGCAGCCAGGGAAGACGCTCAATCTGGCGCAGGATTTTTGGTTGCTGACGCAGGGCGATGAGCGTAGGGCCATCAATATTGACCGATGCCAGCAGGCCGTGCTCTATAAAGAAGTCGGCTTTTTGCGCCAGCAAATCAATCTGCTCTTTCACAACCTCCATCCGATGGCTGACGGTGATTTCAGTAAAATAGCGATCCGGCGGCAGGCGTTGCGAAGGGTTCAAGGGATGCGTGACCACCGTTAATAGCTCCACGGCCATTAACCGCCCGCATGTTTGATAGATCGGCTGCCAGGTGTAAGCACGCTCACACTGCAACCAAAAACGCCGTTCCTGCAAGCTCTCGATGCTTGCTTCAGGGTTGCTTATTCGCTGGATAACCTGCCTTATCATCAAAGATGTCCTGTGTTTAAAAGTGATGCTGCCCGGACTCGACAAAGATTATCGGCGCGTAAGGGCAGAACTTTACCGCCTGGCCGGGGTAAATTTCCTCACTCCACAACGGAATCTTTCAGGAATACGTTCTGGCTCAAAAAAATAATGGAACACTGTTTTAATATGGTTGACCAGCAAACCACCACAGCGCAAACTAACGCTAATTTTTTACAGATCAGGTTCACGACTATGTCCAAAAAGATTGCCGTGATTGGCGAATGCATGATTGAGCTTTCCGAGAAAGGCGCGGACGTTAAGCGCGGTTTCGGCGGCGATACCCTGAACACTTCCGTCTATATCGCCCGTCAGGTCGATCCTGCGGCATTAACCGTTCATTACGTAACGGCGCTGGGAACGGACAGTTTTAGCCAGCAGATGCTGGACGCCTGGCACGGCGAGAACGTTGATACTTCCCTGACCCAACGGATGGAAAACCGTCTGCCGGGCCTTTACTACATTGAAACCGACAGCACCGGCGAGCGTACGTTCTACTACTGGCGGAACGAAGCCGCCGCCAAATTCTGGCTGGAGAGTGAGCAGTCTGCGGCGATTTGCGAAGAGCTGGCGAATTTCGATTATCTCTACCTGAGCGGGATTAGCCTGGCGATCTTAAGCCCGACCAGCCGCGAAAAGCTGCTTTCCCTGCTGCGCGAATGCCGCGCCAACGGCGGAAAAGTGATTTTCGACAATAACTATCGTCCGCGCCTGTGGGCCAGCAAAGAAGAGACACAGCAGGTGTACCAACAAATGCTGGAATGCACGGATATCGCCTTCCTGACGCTGGACGACGAAGACGCGCTGTGGGGTCAACAGCCGGTGGAAGACGTCATTGCGCGCACCCATAACGCGGGCGTGAAAGAAGTGGTGGTGAAACGCGGGGCGGATTCTTGCCTGGTGTCCATTGCTGGCGAAGGGTTAGTGGATGTTCCGGCGGTGAAACTGCCGAAAGAAAAAGTGATCGATACCACCGCAGCTGGCGACTCTTTCAGTGCCGGTTATCTGGCGGTACGTCTGACAGGCGGCAGCGCGGAAGACGCGGCGAAACGTGGGCACCTGACCGCAAGTACCGTTATTCAGTATCGCGGCGCGATTATCCCGCGTGAGGCGATGCCAGCGTAAACGCAGCATATGCAAAAGGCTGGATAAAGTGTTACCCCTCTATCCAGCTCATCCATAAATACCTGATGGTTGTGCTAACTCATCACCATCAGGCATTACTGTGCAGGTGGAATATCCGTCACTTCAGGATGTACGTCATCCGTGGCGACAGTGGTGGACGCAGCGGCGGTAGATGGGGCCATGATTTGATCCCAGACCGCCTGCAACGCTTTCATGTTAAATTCCGGCTCGCCTTTCGGCTGCAGCAGTATTAACGCCATATCATTCGACAACTGTTGACGCAGATCCTGATTTAACATCTCTACCGTCAGGCTATTAAGGAAATCCTGCCGCAGTTTCTGATATTGCTCCGGCGCGATATCGACAACCTGATTTTGCAACGAACGCATCCGCTGACCCATCAGAATATCGGTATCAGCTCGTGCATAGGCGGCAAACAGTTTCTGCAGCTCCAGTTTCTTTTGCGCCACTAACGCATTGAACTCTTCTTCCGGCAGACCTTTATCGCGAACCTTCGCCAGTTCACGCGCCACCAGATTAAGGTTGCTGTTCAGCTTGTCGTTTGGTGATTCGATGTTGATGGCACACTGCGCACGCAGATACAGCACACGGCAGTCAAATCCAAGACCGATGTCTTTGCTGTTACTGGCACTTAACGCTTGCTGAACATGCCAGAACAGCGCCTCGCGGGCCAGGTCCGCACGCCAGTAGCGCAGCAGTGCGGCTGATTCACGAATCGGCTGCCACGGCGTATCCCACATGATAGATAACCGGTCCTGACGCACCGCGTCAGTCATAATACTCACCGCTTCCGCACGCAGCGGAGAAAGCGTCGGCACCGGAGCTGGCGTTTCACGTTTGCCTTTCAGTTCGCCAAACGTTTTGTTTATTTGGTCGACAACCGAGCGCGCATCCACGTTTCCCACCACCAGTAGCGTCATTGCATCCGGGGTGTACCATTTCTGATAGAAATCTTTAATTTTATCCGCTTCAACGGGTTGTTTCAGCGGATCGGCAGGATCGTGACCTAACAAGGTTGACCCTTTCAGACGATAGCGCCACCAGCCCTCTTTAGTATCGGCAGGCCAGGTTGCCACCATGTCCTGACTTTGCAGCGCGTGGTTGATGGTTTCTGGTGTGATGGTCAATTTGCCAGTGGCATTTGCCAGATAAGAGAGCGCTTCTTTCAGCAAATCGTTACGGTTATTGGGCAAACTCAGATTAAACAGCGTGGTGTCATAAGAGACAATTACCGGCGGCATCGGGCGTTTAGGGTCGATCCCCTGCTGCCACAATGAACGCGCCTGTGCTGCGTCAAGGCCACCGCTTTGCGTTAGCGCAATACGAGGGATGGCGTGACTGTAACCGCTCTGTTGTGTACTTTCGGCGAGCGAACCGGTATTAACCAGCAGGCGAATTTCAACACGATCGCTGGGACGCTGGGGGGTGGTCAGCACTTGCCACTGTAAACCGTTGGAAAGCGTCCCCTGTTGCCATGCTGGATCAGGCTGGAGCGCATCTGCCTGCACATAGCCAGCAGTGGCCATCATCAGCAAACCGCCCGCTAAAAGTCGAATTTTTGTGCCCTGCATGTGAACCCCTGATCAACTATCCTGGTAATAAAAAAACTGCCCGTTGTCGGTCAGTCTAAATGACGTTAAAAACACTTCGTGTTAGACCGCAAGAACATGAAAATGTCACGGAAGAAGTGAAATAAACCTGAACTCACCCAGGTGGTAAGTTCAGGCACAGGGGTCAATTATGCGCAAACACCCGCACTCGGGGAAGGGAGTGCGGGCATAAGTGATGAGATTAAGAGGATAATTCGTGCATTTTGCCATCCGGCGCACGATTATTCAGCACATCGTCCAGTTTTTTGTGGTCCAGTTCTTTCACCCACTTAGCAACGACAATGGTCGCTACGCCGTTACCGACCAGGTTAGTCAGCGCACGAGCTTCTGACATAAAGCGGTCGATACCGAGGATCAGCGCCAGACCCGCTACCGGCAAATGGCCCACCGCAGAGAGCGTCGCCGCCAGCACGATAAAGCCACTACCCGTTACCCCTGCCGCCCCTTTAGAAGAAAGCAGCAACACGATTAACAGCGTGATTTGGTGGACGATATCCATCTGACTGTTAGTGGCCTGGGCGATAAACACCGCCGCCATTGTCAGGTATATCGATGTGCCATCAAGGTTAAACGAGTAGCCTGTCGGGATGACCAGCCCCACCACCGATTTACGGCAGCCGAGTTTCTCCATCTTGTCGAGCATACGCGGCAGCGCCGACTCGGAAGATGAAGTCCCCAGTACAATCAGCAGTTCTTCACGGATGTAGCGGATAAATTTGAAGATACTGAAACCAGTCGCTTTAGCGATTGAACCCAATACCAGCACCACAAACAGGATACAGGTAATGTAGAAACAGATAATCAGCTGCCCCAGTTGCACCAGTGTGCCGACGCCGTATTTACCGATGGTAAACGCCATTGCCCCGAACGCACCAATAGGTGCCAGACGCATGATCATATTGATGATGCCGAAGATGACCTGCGAGAAACTTTCGATGACGTTAAAAATCAGTTGGCCTTTGCTGCCCAGACGGTGGAGCGCAAAACCAAACAGTACGGCAAACAGCAGCACCTGCAGAATGTTACCGCTGGCAAATGCGCCAATGACGCTCGCCGGGATGACATCCATAATGAAGGCGACAATGCCCTGGTCTTTCGCCTGATCGGCGTAAACCGCTACCGCTTTCGCATCAAGCGTTGCCGGATCGACGTTCATTCCGGCACCAGGCTGCACGACGTTAACGATGATAAGACCAATAATCAGCGCGATGGTACTGACAATTTCAAAGTAAAGCAGTGCGACTGCGCCGGTACGACCGACCGCCTTCATGCTTTCCATGCCCGCAATGCCCGTTACGACGGTACAAAAGATGACAGGAGCGATGATCATCTTAATGAGCTTAACGAAGCCGTCGCCAAGCGGTTTCATTTGCTCGCCTATTTCAGGATAGAAATGGCCAAGGAGAATACCAATGGCTATCGCTGTCAGGACCTGAAAGTAAAGGCTTTTAAACAGAGAGGTTTTCATAGGGTGTCCTTTAGTAAAACCACAGGTCTTGTAAGGTTATGGGGTACCTGCGGCCTTAAAATAACACCCAGACAACATCACAGAAATGTACCTGGATCATAATTGAAACAAAAAGGTTAAAAAGTTTGAGCTGGCTCGCACAAACCAGCACTTTTTAAAGTTTTGTAATCAGTTTGGGGTAGCTACTTTTCTTCCAGGTAACTCTCTTCGAAGATTTCAATAGGGAGTGGGCGAGCAAAAAGGAAGCCCTGGGCAATACCAACGCCCGCTTTTGCCAGCCAGTCGCGTTGTGCTTCAGTCTCCACGCCTTCGGCAATCATTTGTAAGTTCAGGCTCTGCGCCAGCATGATAATTGCAGCAATCATGCTGCTATCTCCCGGCAAGCCTTCAACAAACATTTTGTCGATTTTCAGTACGTCGATTGGCAACGATTTCATATGCTGCAGCTGACGCAGCCCTGCGTAGCCCATGCCGAAATCATCCAGCGCCACCCGAACTCCGGCATTGCGCAGCGGACGGAGGATTGCCACCGCAGCATGAGGGTCGTCAATACGTCGGCTTTCTGTCACTTCCAGAATCAGTGTTCCCGGCTGAATGCGATAGCGGGTTAACAGTTCCAGCATATCCGCCACCATATTCGGGTGCATCAGTTGCAGCGCAGAGAGGTTTACCGACAAGGGCAGCATAATGCCGCGCTCTTGCCAGGCTGCAAGCAATCGACAGGACTCTTCCAGCACCCAGTGACCGACGGTAACCATCAGCCCACAGCACTCAATGCGATCGATTAAGCCATCCGGCAGGTCCCAACTGCCATCCGGTTGCTGGATACGCAGTAACACTTCCGCACTGACCAGTTTACCGCTGGTCATCTCGACCTGTGGCTGTAACCAAATAGCAAACTGATGATTTTCCAGTGCATTAAGGATATCGCTCTCTTCCGTCAACCGCTTCTGGGCGGCTTCCATCTGCTGCGGATCAAAGAACTGAATCTGATTCTTGCCTTTATGGCGAGCGGTAAATGCCGCAGAAATAGCGCGACTGTAAAGCTGTTCGGCGGTGAGATCGCCGTAGAACATCGCCACGCCAATGCTACAGTGCGGACGGAGTTGAATACGTTCAATCGGCAGGCGCTCGCTCATGATAGTGAGCACTTGCTGACCTAAGGTGATTGCGTGCCACGGTTCCTGTACACCGTTGGCAATGACAGCAAAGTCATAACCGCTAATCTGCGCGAGGATCATACGTGGCGACAGTACCGATTTGAGTTTTTCCACCAGCGTCAGCAGCAGAATTTCTCGTTGCGCCTCTTTCAGCACGCCCGCAGTATCACGCAGGGTTTCACAGGTGATGATCATCAGCGCGGTGGTTTGTTTACGCGCGACAACCTGCTCCAGCATCTCCATCAGCAAGGCTTTGTTCGGCAAATCCGACACCGGGAAGCGCATCGCATTTTCGTTCTGTTCTTCATAATGGCGCTGCAGCAATTGCTGGTTGAGGTTGTAACTGCGCACCAACATACCGATTTCATCGTCCTGATGCAGACGCGGTAATGCCAGTTGGTGACCAACAAGCTCCTTGGCTGGGATGGCGTTAAGTTCGCGAGCAATATTGCGTAACGGATGCAAAATCAGGCGGTTAATGCACCAGCTGATGGCGACGGTCAGGATAAGCGACAAAAGTAAGTAAATGGTCACTAACGTTGAGAGGGTGCTCATCACGAACTTATACATACGGAAGGAATCCGCCTGTAGTACCAGATAGGCAATTGGCTGCGGGTTTGCCGGACGTTCGAGCGAGTAAACGCCCAGCGAGATTTGAACCGGTAGCTCAAACAGGCGAGTAACCATTACCGGCACCGGGCGCTCTGGAATAAAACTTTTACGCAGCGCCTGGAACTGGTTAGGCAGCACTACATCGGCACGGCTGACCACGCCTGCCGGTTTAATGCTGGCAAGAATAGCTTCCGCTTCGGGAATATCGCCTTTCAAAATAGCTGAAGATAAGGGTTCGCGGACAGAGCGAGCAATGCTTTCCAGTTGCGTAGCCGTGTTATAGCGATTCTGCTGGACCAGATGGAACAGCAAAACGGTGCAAAAAATAAAAACGAACACCAGGACAACGGCTGCCACCATTGCCATCTGCTTGATTGTTAACGAGCGACTTACGCGCAAATTGTCTCCCCCCGGAAATCCCAGATTGCCGCCCGAGTATACCCGATCGCAGCGGCATTAAGAGAGGCGCTATCTGAAAACTTACCAGTCGGCGTAAGGTATCAGCGGCTGCGGCGGTAAATCCATGTCACCCTGCCATCCGGCGGCGGAATAACGTACGTAGAGCAGGAAATGGCTGGGTGCGTAATCTTTCGCCTGCTGGATATCAATTGCCGTGCCAACAAACCAGTTGGAAGTAACACGTCGTTCAAGTAATGCCCGCGCCGTGTAGCCGAAGCCCTGACTGCTGCCGCCATCGTTGGATTGCCGCGCAGCTTCTTCCTGCCAGTCGGTCGGGATCAGATTCATCAGCGGATAACGCGGCATGGTTTTGGTGCGTGAATGCGACCACGAGCCAGACGCACCCAGCTCCCACGACCAGTTTTCCGTGCGCTCCCGCCACATCACCGGTATGGCAAACGACAGGTATTCCTGCGGACTGTAGTAACCGCCCTGACCGAGTGAGTAGCCACTCAGATCTTTGTCGTAATGCCAGATCATGTTGTTCAGGCCGATTGTGACGCGGCGATTGTTCTGGTTAATGACCTTATAGTAATAGCCCGTCATCCAGCGCACGCGCCAGTTATCTTCGACATTTTTACCGGTTAACTGGTCGCCACTAAGCGATGCCCAGACGCCGTTTGCTTCACCTTTATCGTAGCTCAGACTTAGCCCCACACCGTCGGCACGTACGCCACCCCATTTTTTCCCGGTATTGCTCGGGGAGTCTTTTTGCCCACCAAAGGCCAGCAAAGAACTGGAGATGGGCCGACGGTGGGCGTTAACGGTGTAACCCAGCGGCCCGATATCATCGCTGTAACTGATGCCGCCGACCACATCCACCACGTTGAAGCCCATCGGCGTGGTACCGATATCCCAGCTCCAGACGTCATTTCGCCAGCCGACCGCCACGCTGGCACCGGAATCCGACTGGCTGCGGTTGCCGCTACAGTCCTGTAATGTACAGGTGCCCCAGTTGTCATCCCATTTGCCATCGGCATTAGTGGAGAAACTGTCGACGTTCATATTGACGAAATCACTGCGAAAGAACATCCGCCCGTCAGAATACGGCGCATCCACCTGCAACATGGTAGTGTGCGCTTTCAGATCGGAGTAACCACCGGTGCCGCTCGAACCCCAGTAATCGTGCTCAAGGGTGACGTTAAGATCCTGCTGGCGATAGAGGTCCGCCGCATCGCTGCGCACGCCACGTTTCAGCCAGTCATCTTTCTCGTCGTTACGGGTCAGTCGGGTAAAGGTGTCGTTATCCTGCGGACGCGTCGTAGTCACACCGGATGCGACCATGGCGTCTTTGTAGGTTTCCAGCGCCTGCGTTGGATCGCCCGCCTGCGCTTCAAACTTCGCACCATCACGCAGCACCATCGCGCTTTCCATCGACGGTGGCTGAGATTTTGCCTGCGGGATCAACTTATTAAACGTCCGCTGCGCTGCTGCGGTATCGCCAAGCTGCGCCTGTGCCAGCGCCACGCGCCGCTGTGTGTTCAGCGAGGCGTTATCGGTAGCGGGCAGTTTCGCCAGCTGGCTACGTGCCGCCGCTTTGTCAGCAATATCCACTTCCGTCAGACCAAGAATGGCGTCGGCGTTAGCTGGCTCCCGCGTCAGGACATTCTGATATGCAGCGCGGGCGGCGGTGTAATCACGTCGTTGTTGCGCCCAGTCAGCCAGCGTGAGGTCAATACGCGTGGAAGGTGGTTGCTGGCGCAGCATCGCTTCCGCTTCTGCCTCTTTGCCGCTTTCTCGCAGGCGGTTAGCGGTTTCCAGCACCTGATCGCTTTGCAGTCGATTAACCAGCTCCTGAATATTGCTGTTCCACTGCGCACGCGGCAGGCTGTTGATATGCGCCAGCGCCGCTCTGTCCTGGTCATGACCAGAGAGGTACAGCCCGTAAGCGTAAACCTGCTCCGGGTCGTTCGACTTCTGCTGCGCCAGATTGCGCATTAACGTATCGGCCTGGCTGCGTTGTCCGGCCTGCCAGAGATCCTGCGAAAGTCGGTAAGTAATCCATACGCTGCCGGGGTCCAGCGCCAGTCGTTGCCGCTGAAGTGCTGCCGCCTGCGCCCATTTGCCCTGGTTTTCCAGTGCCTCTGCCTGCTGTGCCAGACGGTCGTTTTGCAGGCTGCGTTCGATATCATCAATGCTACGCCGCTGACTGGCAGAGAGCGAGGCGATAAACGCTTCAGCTTTTTCTGGCGATTGCTGGCGGTAAATATTTGCCAGCCCGCGCACGGCGTTAGTGTTGCCGCTGTCCATACGCAAGGTCTGCTGATAATAACGTTCGGCGGCGGGATAATCTTTTCGCGCCATCGCCACATCGCCCAGCCCCAGCACTGCATAACTGTCGGTGTTATCGTCAT
>ENA-OPFI01000711-OPFI01000711.1-human-gut-metagenome-genome-assembly--contig:-NODE-711-length-13931-cov-2.372153_pt1 | contig 13931 bp, 6 predicted proteins | sample MGYA00241308_ERZ501550 | MGnify/ENA primary metagenome ERZ501550 (study PRJEB25962, sample SAMEA2042433) | human gut metagenome | biome: human gut; feature: human-associated habitat; material: faeces...
TCTGTAACAATCATATTTCTACGGACAGGCAGGCAGTGCATAAAGAATGCATTGTTGGTTACTGCCATCTGGCGGTCGCTGACTGTCCACTCGCGGTCTTTGCTTAATATCTGCCCGTAGTTGTCTCCTGCATAAGCAGCCCAGTTCTTGGCATATATGAAGTCGGCTCCTTCGAAGGCCTTCATCTGGTCATATTCTACTTTTGCATTACCTACAAATTGCGGATCAAGCTCATAACCTTCGGGATGAGTGATGACAAAATCCACATCGGCCTCGTTCATCCAGTCGGCAAACGAGTTGGGAACGGCCTGAGGCAATGCACGCGGATGCGGCGCCCAAGTCAAGACCACCTTGGGACGGTCTTTCTTCTTATACTCCTCGATGGTAATCAGGTCGGCGAAAGCCTGCAACGGATGACCGGTAGCGGCTTCCATGGAGAATACAGGCTTGCCGGAATACTTGATGAACTGATTCAGAATCTTTTCGGTATAATCATCCTCGCGGTTCTCAAAATGAGCGAACGAACGCACACCGATGATATCACAATAAGAAGCCATCACCGGAATAGCCTCCAGTAAATGTTCACTCTTGTCGCCATCCATAATGACACCGCGCTCGGTCTCCAGCTTCCATGCACCTTGATTCACATCGAGCACAATCACATCCATGCCCAAGTTACGGGCTGCCTTCTGGGTACTCAAACGGGTACGCAGACTGTTGTTGAAGAAAATCAGCAGACAAGTCTTATGCTTTCCCAGGGTTTCATATTTGTAGCGGTCTTTCTTGATTTCGAAAGCTTCGGCAAGGGCACTTTTCAAGTCGCCCAAATCGTGTACGTTTGTAAAGTATCTCATAATTTTTTCATTTATAGTATTATTGTCTTATTTGTCCATCCCCCTGAATAATCCACTTGTATGTGTTCAGTTCCTCCAGTCCCATCGGACCACGGGCGTGGAGCTTCTGCGTGCTGATACCTATTTCCGCTCCCAGTCCGAACTCACCTCCATCGGTGAACGAAGTAGGCACATTCACATAGACACAAGCCGCATCCACCATCTTCATAAAATAATCGGCCGCCCGGTCATTCTCCGTCACAATACATTCACTATGTCCCGAACCATAGATAGAAATGTGGGCCACAGCCGCCTGTATGGTCATAGTCGCCGTCACTGCCATTTTGTAGTCCAGAAACTCTGTTCCGAAAGTATCCGTAGAAGCATGTTTCAGCAAGTGGGAAGGGTAAGAAGTCTTCAGATAATTGTAACACAAGTCATCGGCATAGATTTCCACGTTGTCCTGCTGCAAACCGCTACAAAGAGTGGAAAGGACGGTCAGCCGGTTCACATCTACAATCAGACAGTCCAAGGCATTGCACACGCTGACACGGCGTGTCTTGGCGTTGCGGATAATGGCGGCTCCTTTCGCCACATCACCCTCCTTGTCAAAATAAACGTGACACACACCGGCTCCTGTCTCGATAACGGGAATCGTGGCGTTCTGCCGCACATAGTCTATCAGCCCCTTGCCGCCGCGGGGGATAATCAGATCCACATAGCCGCGGGCATGGAGCAGCGCGTCGGCCGAATCATGTCCTGCCGGCAACAATGCCACCAGATAAGGAGACAAGTGGGCTACATCCAGCAAGGTATTCCGGATAATCTCCACCAGGATACGGTTGGAGAAATCGGCATCGCTCCCCCCCTTTAATATACAGGCGTTGCCGGATTTGAAACAAAGTGCAAACACATCCAAAGTCACATTAGGACGAGCTTCATAAATAATGCCTATCACCCCGAAAGGCACACTTACCTTGGTCAGCTTCATGCCATTGGGACGCACGGCCTGGCTCAGTATCCTTCCCGATGGAGAAGGCAGCGTGGCTACCTGTCGTATGCCTTGGGCTATGGCGTGAATGCGTTCCGCTGTCAGTTTGAGACGGTCATATTTGGGATTCGACGGATCCATCGCTGCCAGATCCTTGGCGTTCTCTTCCAGAATCCGGTCCGTAGCAGCCTCCACCCTGTCGGCCAATGCATACAAGGTGTCATTGATGATCTCCTCCTTGCAGAAAGCAAGAGATCCTTTTGCCTGCCGCACCTGTTTAAAAATATCTTTTATCTGTTCCATAGTCACTTCATTTTATCTAAATCATTACCACACCGCATCAGTCCAAATACAAATAATCATAGTGTACCATAGGTTTCTGTCCATGTTTCCCCTGCAATGCACGCGCTTCTGCCGAATCAAATCCGATGCGTCCCACTCCTATCTGCCTGCCCCGGTGGTCTATGATTTTCACTATATCATCTTTTTCAAATTCCCCTTCTATGCGGACCACTCCCACAGGAAGCAGGCTTACCGCCTTCTGTCCTTTCAACACTTTCACGGCCTGTTCGTTCAAATGCAACTCGCCTTTGGCAAAGCCTTCGCTATGGGCAATCCACTTTTTCACGCTGGATACTCCGCCTTCTGCCGGAATAAAGCGTGTACAAACCGTCTCTGCCGGATGTTGCAGCAAATCGACCAGAATATGGTCTTTCTTGCCGTTGGCTATAATGACGGTAATGCCCTCATCGGCCACTTTACGGGCAATGGTAGTCTTGGTCAGCATACCGCCCCGGCCGAATCCCGATTTCTCCGTCTGTATATAGTCCGAAAGATCCTTTCCCTGCTCCACCTCCCGTATCACCTGCGTACCGGGGGTAGAAGGAGAGCCATTGTATATGCCGTCAATATTGCTCAGTATGATTAATGCCTGCATATCCATCATGGAAGCGATCATTCCCGAAAGCTCGTCATTGTCTGTAAACATCAGTTCGGTGACCGAAATGGTATCATTCTCATTTACGATAGGTATGACACCGTTCTCCAGCATCACCATCATACAGTTGCGCTGGTTCAGGTAATGACGGCGCGTGCCGAAACTTTCTTTCGTAGTCAGCACCTGCCCGACGGGAATACCGTGTTCGCGAAACAGCTCATAGTACCGGTTGATCAGTTTTGCCTGGCCCACCGCCGAGAAAAGCTGCCTTTGCTCCACGCTATCCAATTTCTTGGAAGGCTTGATCTCGCTGCGTCCCGAAGCTACCGCCCCGGATGAAATCAGAATGACTTCCACCCCGGCTTTGCGCAATTCCGCCACCTGGTCTACCAATGCCGACATACGCGTCACATCCAGCGTACCGTCTTTACGCGCCAACACATTACTACCGATCTTTACTGCTATTCTTGTAAACTGAACTGCCATTTCTCTTGTTATTTTAGAAACACAAATATAGATATTAAAATCAATCTGTAAAGTCAAATAAGCCAAAAATTAACCTTTATCGTATTTGTGTGCATGTATTTTAATTCTCATCTTTGCAAAATGAAAATATATAACGATAATATTCAATAGGCAAACGTATGGTTAAAGCTATTTTTTTCGATATTGACGGTACACTGGTTTCTTTTGAAACACATAAGATTCCTGCTTCGACCCAAGAAGCATTAAAGACACTTCGTGATAAAGGCATTAAAATATTTATTGCTACCGGACGCCCACAATGTTTAATAAACAACCTGGGTGACTTAGAGTTTGACGGGTATATCACCGTAAACGGAAGCTATTGTTTTACCGCCGGCCACCAGCCCATTTATAAAGGTTGCATCCCGCAAGAAGACATTGAACGGCTTATCACTTTTCAACAGAAATATCCGGTACCTTTCGTTTTTGCATACGGCAATGAAATGTTCGTCACTGAAGTGAATGACAGAGTACAGGCTGTTTCCGATCTGATTGAAATTCCTGTTCCCCCTGTCGCCTCCATAGAAGAAGCCCGTGGAAAAGACATCCTGCAAATAATGGGGTACTTTACGGCCGAAGAGGAAAAAGAAACAGATATATTCGGCAAAGTGCTGACCCATTGCGAACCGATGCGCTGGTATCCATTGTTTGCCGACATCATTGCACGGGGCAACAGTAAAAGTACGGGAATAGACAAAGTGCTGGCATATTTTGACATTGACCTGAAAGACACCATGGCTTTCGGTGACGGCGGCAATGATATTCCCATGCTGAAACACGTAGCCACAGGGATAGCTATGGGAAACGCCGAACCTCATGTCAAAGCTGTGGCCGACTATGTGACCACCTCCGTAGATGAAGACGGAATAGCCAATGCGTTGAAACATTTCGGATTAATCTAAAGAAGGTTCGATAAAAGGAAAATGAATGCAGAGAGTATCCTCATGAGAGATCCCAAACTAAGGTTTTTCATGTCGTTTATTAATTTAAGAGATGCAAAGATATTCATTTACTTCTTATTAATTCGTTTCTTGTTTTGATTTCTTGACCCATTTTTCCAGAAAACTCTTTATCTTTACGCAAAATATTTATTAATTGCGAATCTATGAAGAAAACCAATTCTATCCTTTGCGCATTTGTATTGGCAGGCTCGCTCTTCGGCTGTTCCACAACACAGCAGAAGACAGGCGAAACTGACTACACGCAGTATGTTAACACGTTCATCGGAGCAGCAGACAACGGACATACCTTTCCCGGTGCCTGCCGTCCTTTCGGCATGATCCAGACAAGCCCCGTAACCGGAGCTGTCGGCTGGAGATATTGTTCGGAATATGTGTACACCGACTCCCTGATATGGGGATTTACCCAGACACACCTTAATGGAACAGGGTGTATGGACCTGGGAGACATCCTGGTGATGCCGGTTACCGGAACACGCGCCCGTGCCTGGGACGCTTATCGCAGCCACTTCCCCAAAGACAAGGAAGCAGCGACTCCCGGATACTACACCGTAGAGCTGGCCGACCCCGGCGTGAAGGCCGAACTGACCGCCTCTCCCCATGCCGCCCTGCACCGTTATACCTATCATAACGCCGACTCGGCATCTGTATTGATTGACCTTCAGCACGGACCTGCGTGGAACGAAAACCAATACCATTCGCAAGTACAAAGTTGCGAAACCAATTGGGAAGATGCACAAACCTTGACCGGACATGTACGCAACAGCGTATGGGTGAACCAGGATTACTTTTTTGTTATGAAGTTCAATCGTCCCGTCATAGATACCCTGTATCTGCCCATGGCCGAAACTGAAAAAGGGAAACGCATCATCGCTACTTTTGACATGAAGCCGGGAGAGGAACTGCTGATGAAAGTAGCCATGTCCACCACCGGCGTGGATGGAGCCAAGAAGAATATGGAAGCGGAAATAGCCGACTGGAATTTTGAAGGAGTGAAGCAAGCAGCCCACAACGAATGGAACAATTATCTGAGCCGCATTGAAGTAACGGGTACGGATGACGAGAAGACCAACTTCTATACCAGCTTCTACCATGCCCTGATACAGCCCAACCAAATCTCGGACGTAGACGGATGGTACCGTAATGCAGCCGATTCCATCGTTAAAGCCGGTAACGGAGCTTTTTATTCCACTTTCTCTTTATGGGACACTTATCGTGCCGCCCATCCGTTTTACACCTTAATGGTTCCTGAAAAAGTAGACGGATTCGTCAATTCATTGGTAGAACAGGCTGAAGTACAGGGCTTCCTGCCTATCTGGGGACTTTGGGGAAAAGAGACATATACCATGATTGGCAACCACGGTGTTTCAGTTATCGCCGAAGCGTACCGCAAAGGGTTCCGGGGTTTTGACGCCGAACGTGCCTTCAATGCTATCAAAAATACCCAGACCGTATCTCATAAACTGAAATCCGATTGGGAAACTTATATGAAATACGGTTATTTCCCTACAGACTTGATTAAGACAGAATCAGTATCCTCCACACTGGAATCGGTATATGACGATTATGCCGCAGCCGATATGGCCCAACGTATGGGTAAAGAGGAAGATGCCGCTTATTTTGCCAAACGTGCCGATTTTTATAAGAACCTGTTTGATAAAGAAACGCAGTTCATGCGTCCCCGTAATGCTGACGGAAGTTGGAAATCTCCCTTCAACCCTAGTCAGGTTGCCCACATGGAAAGTACCGGTGGAGACTATACCGAAGGTAATGCATGGCAGTACACCTGGCATGTGCAACATGATGTTCCGGGTTTGATTGCTCTCTTTGGTGGAGAAAAAGCATTCCTGAACAAGTTGGATTCTTTGTTTACAGTGAAACTGGAAACAACTCAGGCTGACGTAACAGGGCTGATCGGACAATACGCACATGGCAATGAGCCAAGTCATCATATTCCATACCTTTATAATTATGCCGGTGCACCTCGCAAGACACAGGCTTTAGTAGACCATATTCTTCGTACACTCTACCATAATGATCCTAACGGGCTTTCCGGAAACGAGGATGTTGGACAAATGTCTGCTTGGTATGCATTGAGTGCTATGGGATTCTATTCGTTCTGTCCGGGCCGTCCGGTTTATGAAATTGGCCGTCCGATATTCGATAAAGTGACTATTCATTTGAGTAATGGGAAAGATTTTGTAATCCAAGCGAAGAATAATAGTGTGGAAAATAAGTATATTCGCTCCATGAAGTTGAATGGTGAGGATTTGGCGGAACCGAGATTCTCTCATTTCGACTTGATGAAGGGTGGAGAACTAATATTTGAAATGGAAAACTAAAAAGATGCTATGAAAAGAAGAATCGCTTTATGTATTGCTGTATCGCTTTGTGCGGGTGTGTATGCGGGTAATAATCCCGGTATATATAAGAAAGGCTGGATTGATTTTAACAAGAACGGTGTGAAGGATATCTACGAAGATCCTTCGGCACCGATAGAGGCAAGAGTACAAGCCCTGCTGTCGCAGATGACCTTGGAGGAGAAAACTTGCCAGATGGCTACCTTGTACGGGGCCGGCCGTGTACTGAAAGATTCTCTTCCTACTGAGAAGTGGAAAGATGAAATCTGGAAGGACGGTATAGCCAATATAGATGAACAGGCCAATGGCTTGGGACGTTTCGGTTCTTCTTTATCATACCCTTATGTAAATAGTGTAGAAAATCGGCAGACCATTCAGCGATGGTTTGTGGAGCAGACTCGCTTAGGAATACCTGTTGATTTCACCAACGAAGGTATTCGCGGACTTTGTCATGACCGGGCCACCATGTTCCCTGCCCAATGCGGACAGGGGGCTACCTGGAATAAGGAACTGATCAGTGAAATAGCTCAGGTCACCGCTGAAGAGGCAAAAGCATTAGGTTATACTAATATTTATTCTCCTATTTTGGATATTGCACAAGATCCGCGTTGGGGACGTGTAGTAGAATGTTATGGAGAAGATCCTTTTCTGGTGGGAGAACTTGGAAAACGGATGATTAAAGGACTTCAGCAAGAAGGACTGGTTGCCACTCCCAAACACTTTGCAGTATATAGTATCCCTGTCGGTGGGCGTGATGCCGGTACCCGTACCGATCCACACGTAGCACCGCGCGAGATGCGGACTCTTTATATCGAACCTTTCCGCAAGGCTTTCTGTGAAGCCGGAGCATTGGGAGTCATGAGTTCGTATAATGACTATGATGGTGAACCGATTACCGGAAGCTATCGTTTCCTTACTGAAATACTTCGCCACGAATGGGGCTTCAAAGGTTATGTAGTGTCTGACAGTGAAGCGGTAGAATTTCTTTATTCCAAACATCAGGTGGCTGCCGATGCTGTAGATGGAGCTGCCCAGGTAGTAAATGCGGGACTGAATGTGCGTACTAACTTTACTTTACCCGAGAACTTCATTCGTCCGCTTCGGCAGGCTATTAGTGAAGGAAAGGTTTCCATGCAGACGATTGATAGCCGTGTAGCAGATGTGTTGCGGGTAAAGTTTGGGATGGGGTTGTTTGATAACCCTTATAAGGGAGATGCAAAACATCCTGAAAAGGTGGTGCATAGCAAGGAACATCAGGCAGTATCCATGAGAGCGGCTTTAGAATCTATCGTTTTATTGAAGAATGAGAATAATATCCTGCCACTCTCCAAAGATTTGAAGAAAGTAGCAGTGATTGGTCCTAATGCGAATGAAGTGCAGAACCTGATTTGTCGTTATGGTCCGGCTAATGCTCCGATAAAGACGGTATATCAGGGAATAAAAGAGTATTTGCCTGATGCAGAGGTTCGCTATGCAAAAGGAACAGACATTATTGATAAATATTTTCCGGAGAGCGAGCTTTACGAAGTACCATTGGATCAGGAAGAACAGGCTATGATGGATGAGGCTGTAGCCTTGGCAAAGGAATCGGACGTAGCCATCATGGTACTGGGAGGAAATGAGAAGACAGTACGTGAGGAATATTCCCGTACCAATCTGGATTTGTGCGGACGACAGGAAAAGCTATTGCAAGCTGTATACGCAACGGGCAAACCTGTGATCTTGTTACTGGTAGACGGACGCGCCGCCACCATCAACTGGGCTGAGCGTTATATTCCGGGTATTGTACATGCTTGGTTCCCGGGAGAATTTATGGGAGATGCTGTGGCACAAGTACTTTTCGGTGATTATAATCCGGGGGGTAAATTGGCGGTAACCTTTCCCCGTTCGGTAGGGCAGATACCTTTTGCTTTTCCTTTTAAACCGGGTTCCGATTCAAAAGGTTTTGTACGTGTTACCGGTACGCTTTATCCCTTCGGATATGGTTTGAGTTATACTACTTTTGCTTATAGTGATTTAAAGATAGAGAATCCGGTCATTGGTGTACAAGGTAGTGTGAAGTTGAGTTGTAAAGTGAAGAATACAGGAAAAGTAGCCGGAGATGAAGTCGTTCAGCTTTATCTGCATGACGAGATGAGTTCTGTGACTACATATGTAAAAGTATTGCGTGGCTTCGAACGTATCCATCTGGAACCGGGCGAAGAAAAAGTGATTGATTTCGTGCTTACCCCGCAAGAGTTGGGATTATGGAATAAGGATAATCATTTCCTAGTAGAACCGGGTACGTTTGCGGTAATGGTGGGAAGTTCTTCACAAGATATAAAGTTACAAGGAAAATTTGAAGTGAAATAGTCATTTTAATTATTCTCCGGTTCATTTGTCATTTAGATTATTCTCTATTGCTCCAAGAATTGAGTACGGCTCTTCCTTCTGCTTTTGATTTTAAAGAATATTCAGTAGAATATTGAATTGATCATAATAGTTCAGAAGGAAGGTGTCCGTAAGTCTTTTTGAATGTTTTAGTAAAGTGGGAATTATTTTTGAATCCCGTTTTATAAACAACTTCAGAGACATTAAAGTTACCTGATTCTAATAATTCTTTAGCTCGTTTCATCTTATAGCAACGTATAAATTCGGATGCTGACTGGCCTAAAAGGGCTGTAAGTTTTCTGTGTAATTGCATACGACTTGTTCCAATCTCCTTACAAATATCTTCTATATTGTAATCCGTTTCTTCTAAGTGTAATTCTAACCAATTATTAAGCTTGTTTATAAATTTCTGTTCTCTTTCGTCTAATGCTATATAATCTTTATTTTCGTTAGTGTCATCATCATTCGTATTAAGTGTATTTCTCTCTTGATATTTTTTGAGTGAAATCATATTTCTTACCTGAAGTATCAGGCTATCCGGGTTGAAAGGTTTGGTGATGTAGATTTCAGCTCCACTCTGATATCCCTTTAATAAGTCTTCTTCTGCTGCTTTGGCGGTAAGTATAATGACAGGAATATGACTTGTGTGGAAATCGTTTTTAAGTTTGTTACACAATTCTAATCCATTCATTCCAGGCATCATGATGTCGGTAATGATTAGATTCGGGATATATTTTAATGCTGTTTCGTATCCGGAAAAAGCATTATCTTCGGTTAATACCTCGAAGTGTGGGGAGAGATATTGATGTAAGTATTTACGCATATCATAATCGTCTTCTATGACCAGAATGATTTGTTTGGAGGCAGAAAGCTGTACAGGTGATTCTTCCTGTAAAAGATTTGATTGTTGTTCTTCTTGTATATGTGATTGGTTGATTTCTTCTTCCTTGTAATAATGTTGAGTGATAGGAATAGAAACATTAAAGGTTGTACCAACTTCTATGGTGCTCGTTACTGATATTTTTCCGTGATGCAGTTGTATTAGTTCATATACAAGCGATAGTCCAATGCCAGTTCCACTCGATTGTTGAGTACCGCATTGATAGAAGCGGTCAAAAATGTGTGGAAGATCTTGTTCTGATATTCCACAACCATTATCTTCAACTGTAAAGAAGATATGATCTTCTTCTTTGGCGATAAAGACGGTTATTTGATGTCCTTTTTGAGTGAATTTAATAGCATTGGATAATAGATTATTTAATATTTTGCTCACCTTGTCTCTGTCTATCCATCCTTGTATTTCAGAAGAGTCTGAAAAATACTGAAAATTTATTCCTTTTTGTTCTGCCAGAGGTCTGAAGCTCTCCAGTATCGCTTCAAATAAATGTGCGATATTTGTCTCTTGTATAGATAATGGAAGAGCTTCTTTGTCTATTTTTCGAAGATCTAAAAATTGATTGATTAAGTTGGATAGGCGGTTTGTACTTTGCTGAATAATCTGAAGTCTGGAGATTATGAATGTATCATCTGTGGGATGCTTAACCAACTCCTGTAAGGGAGCACTGATAAGAGTGAGCGGCGTTTTTATTTCGTGCGCAATATTGGTGTGAAATTTTAGCCTGTTGTCATTCATCTCTTTATCATGTATTCTCTCTAATTGTTCGATGTGTAGTTTGTATTTTAGTTTTTCTTGTCTCTTATAATGTATGACAATGATATAAATAATGATAATTCCCAGTAAAGTATAGGTGAGGTATGCCCACCAACTGGCCCATGGAGCAGCTAGGATTTCAATATCCAGTGTTCGATATTCATCCGCCCATACTTGGTCACTGTTGGAAGCTTTGATACGCAGTTGGTATTTTCCGGGAGCAAGATTGTTGTAAGATGCAGAACGGTTTTCAGCACCTCCATATATCCAGTCTTTGTCATATCCTACTAGTTGATGCGCAAATTTATTGGATTGTGGATTATTGAAGTGTATTCCTACATAATTGATAGTGAAATTATTTTCATTGTGCTTTAAAGTTATTTCTGAAGTTTCAAGAATTGATTTTGGTAATAGAACTCTTCCATTCTTTTTCTTCCCTATTTCTACTTCTTTATTGAATACTTGCAATTTGGTAATCAGTACTTGAGGCTTAATTGGATTGCGTGTTATTTCGTCAGGGTGGAAATAGGTTATCCCATTTATGCTGGCAAAGTAAATAATCCCATTGTCATCTATCTGACTGGTTTCCATTAAAGAATTGTTTGATAAACCATCTTTGTAGTAAAAGCGGTTTATCTCATTGGTGGTAGGCGTGAATTTGATAAGACCTTTGCTGGTAGCCAGCCATAAAGCACTATTTGTGTCTTCAATAATGGATAGAATCTTGATATTTCTCAATTGGCTAATGTGATTGAAGCTTTTTATCTGAATCTTTCCACCAGAGAAGTCGATGCTGTTCAATCCCGCATCTGTACCAATCCATATTTTATTGGAACTGCTTTGGGTTACTGCCCATACATGGTTACTGTTTATCTGTTCGTTATGATTATCCGATAAGTAAAATCGTGTTTGATTAGTAATGTTACTTTGCTCATCAAGTTCAAACATAAATAATCCAAAATCTCTGGTGCAAGCCCATAGGTGGTGAGTACCCTTTTCAAAATATAGGTTATTGATATTAATCTGACTGTTTTTCAGATTGAATTTATTGTATATTTTGATTTCAAATTTATCCAGTTTCGTCTTTTTTATTAGTATGAGCCCATTTCTATATCCTGCCCATATATTACCCTTACTGTCAGATTGAATTCCTCTTATGTTTGTAATTTTTTCTTTGTGAGATGTTTGAGTGGGAATAACTGAACGTGGGTGCTGGAAGTTATTTTTTTGTTCCAACATATATATATTATCTGTGGTAGAAATCCATATATTACCTTCGTTGTCTTCAGTAATAGAATTGGCTGTTTGCGGTAAAGTAACAGGGATTGGATTATTCTGTTTTTCATTGATATAAAATAATGATTTCTGCTTAATTTGTATCCACATCCTATTCGCTCTATCCTTGTAGAAAGCTCTTATGAAATTCCTGTCTTCTTTTTTGACATCAAAAAAACGGTAAAAGTGGGGAGATAAAAGATTCAATCGTCCGACTCCATTTGTTCCTGTTCCAATCCACAGATTTTGCATATTGTCAATGAATATGGCTTTTATGATTGATTTTTCAAGATATTCGTTTTCTTCTGTGGCCAACTTTTCTATTCTATAGCTTTGTTTCTGATAGGTTAGGGTTAAAATCCCTGCATTCTCTGTACCGATTAGGAATGTATCTTCGCTTTGTTTTCTAATGGTATGAATACGTTCCAATTGTTGGTATGAGGTTAGTATCTTTTCTATTTGATGTGTATCTCTATGATACAAAAATAATCCTTCATATCCTCCTAACAATAAATGTTTGTCATCTAAAGTTTCTATGGCAAAAATGGATGAAGTAATATTGGGCAATTTTTGGGGAAGAATATGTGAATGGGATGGAGGTGTATTGTTGGGATTTAGGGTGTAGAGCCCTATAGTGGTACCTAATATCATTTCATCTTTTGAATTCCTGTATATGGCACGAACATTAGTCATTTCTTCGAAATTAGATACGATGGGAGTGATTCGGAGCTCTCTATTTTCTGGTGAGTAATTTAATTTATATACTCCACAGCCTGTGCCTGCCCATAGGTTATGCTCATTATCTTCATATATTGAATATATATTATTATCTAAGGGATTTTCGCTAAATTTGAATTTGGAAAATTCTTCCAGATCATAATTATATAAATTTAATCCTCCACCTTCGGTTCCTATCCATAGATTTTCGGCAGAATCCAAATATATGGAGAGAATACGATTGTCGCTGATAGATTTTGGATTGGTATCGTCAAACCTATAGGTTTTGAATGTATATCCATCGTAGCGCAGTAAACCGTCATAAGTAGCGATCCAAATAAAACCATATCGATCTTGGGCAATGGAACTGATGTCATGTTGTGAGAGCCCTTGATTCATAGATAGAATTTCCAGACGATATTTAAAACTAAAATCGGATGCTAATGCTTCTGACAGATTAGAAGCATATAGAAATATACTGAGTAATAAATAAAATGCCTTCATAAATATAGTAGATTATGAAACAAAGATAAAATATAATTTTAGATAAGAGTGAGAGTGCAATATAAAAAAGAGGCAGATGATACATGGAGAGCTAATGTGTTACAAATAGCGCAATGTAATGTGACCTAAAAGTGAAAAAACGGTCAAATATTGAACTTTGTTACATCCTTTTTAATCGTTGGTACATACGTGTTATTCGCCGATAATCTTTATCTTTATTTTTGTGACGTCTTTATCGAAAGATGTAGTTATGGCTATTAATACAAACCTTAAATTAGTAATTATGAATTTTAAAGAAAATTGCAAGAGGCTATTACTGTTTTCGTTGTTCTTGTTATTTGTTTCGGGTGTATCCGCTCAAATTCAAGTAACAGGAGTTGTTATTGATGAAGTGGACGAATCGCCACTGATTGGCGTTACTGTAATGGAAGTCGGGACTCAAAAAGGAGTCATCACCGATATGGATGGTAATTATTCTATTACTGTAAAAGATGAGAATTCAAGATTGTCTTTTACTTATATAGGTAAAGAGGCAAAGACTGTTCGGGTAGGTAATAGACGAAAAGTGGATGTTACTATGGGAGATCAGGCCAATGAACTAAATGAGTTGGTTGTAATTGGGTATGGTAGCGCAAAAAAGAGTGACCTGACAGGATCTGTTGCTTCTATGAAGGCATCTGCGATTGAGGAAAGTCGTTCTGCATCATTTACAAGTGCGCTGGCGGGTAAGATAGCGGGAGTTATGGCCATTCAGAATGGCGGTGATCCGGGAGCGGGTATCAATATTAAGATTCGTGGTGCCAGTTCTG
>ENA-OPFI01000713-OPFI01000713.1-human-gut-metagenome-genome-assembly--contig:-NODE-713-length-13908-cov-2.356457_pt1 | contig 13908 bp, 10 predicted proteins | sample MGYA00241308_ERZ501550 | MGnify/ENA primary metagenome ERZ501550 (study PRJEB25962, sample SAMEA2042433) | human gut metagenome | biome: human gut; feature: human-associated habitat; material: faeces...
TCCCCTGCAGGTAATGTAAATGTGAACACAGTGCCATTTGGCTGATGCAAAATTGCTTTCTGTGAATGCTTGCATTCATGCAGAACAGCAATTTTATATGGCGAAGTAACCTCAATGAGTAAAACTTGAGCTGCGTTAGCAGCGGTTTTACGAATGAGATCTGAATAGTTACATTATAGCTTATACAAAATAAAAAGAGCAACCGGATTTGCCCGATTACTCTTAGCTTTCATTACATTTCAGATGCTTTTCAATTTCCGTTTTACGTCTGCGGTCAGTACGTCTTTCATGTATTTTTGTATTTCTTCCTGATCCGGCATGACTTTAAGAGCTCCATAACGTGTTGTAATGATGGATGCTGCTGCACTGGAAAACCGGAGCATCTGTCGAATTTCATCTTCCTCAAGTCCATCCAGTCCATGATCCAGCACAAAATTCAGTACACACCCCATAAAGGTATCTCCAGCCCCGGTTGTATCTACTGTCTTTTCCTGTACAAATGCATTCATCTGTACCTTCCTGTCATGATAGTACGCACAGCTTCCATTTCTTCCCATCGTCAGACAGATAAACGGTATCTCATATGTTGCTTTTAATATCTTCATTGCTTCATCCTGATCCCTAATTCCCGTCTGAAAAAACAGTTCCTCGTCAGATATTTTCAGGATATCACATTTTTTCAGCCCATAGTCCATTGCTTTTCTTGCTTCTTGCGGATCATTCCATAAATTGATTCGGATATTAGGATCAAATGAAATCAGCTTTCCGGCTTCTTCTGCACACTCAACAGCATAACAGGTTGCCTCTTTTGTATCTGTACTTGTAAAAGACAACGTTCCAAAATGAAAAATTTTTGACTTGGCTATATTCGCAGCAATAACTTCATCTTTCCGCAGCAGCATATCTGCACCCGGATCACGATAGAACTGGAAGCACCGGTCTCCATACGCATTTCTTGACACAAATGCCAGGGAAGTATTTGCCGCACTTGTCATCAGCAGATTGTCCGTATTAATTCCAATGTCTTCTATGGTTTCTTTTAGATATTCTCCAAAAGAATCCTTGCCGACTTTACCAATAAATGCAGTCTTTCTGCCAAGCTTCTGCAGCATGGAAAGAACATTGCATGGTGCTCCTCCTGCAGCTGCTTCATATAGGTAATTCCCATTGTCATTCAGAGCCGCCTGATTAAAATCAATCAGAAGCTCCCCTAATGCAATCACATCATATTTTGTTTCCATTTACTCATGCTCTCTTTCGCTCAGAATTATCCACATACATCCATCAATCTGTCTACTGTATTTTCCACAGACAACTATCTACCTTTTGATCTGCCTCCACGCTTATTTTCCCCGCCAGTTCCTGCAGATCGGTCTCAAAAAAATATAGAAGAGTGTCTTCGTTTGCTGCTACTTCTAGAATTTCACGGTCAACAATGATTGAAAGATCGCGAAGATCTTCTTTCACTTTGCAGGAAACCCCATTTACCCAAAGAATCCCTTCCCTACGCTGATAAGAAAGCTTCTGCCCATAAATATTTACAGAAAGTAAAAAAGCTCCCTGCACCTTCAAATATAATTCCAGTGCAGCATTTCTGACAGACTCATCCTCCCATTGCTTCTGCAACTTCTCGTCACGAGCAAGAATCCGCTGCTCCTTCCACTCGCGGATCACTGACTGACGCAGAATGAAGCCTTCTTCTCCTTTTATAAATGTCAGTTCCCGTGGAATCCCCATCATTCCTGTATAATACTTCTTCGGATTCTTTGTACGCAGCCAGTGCATCAGAACAACACGATCCTTCAGATCAAAATACGTCTGTCCGGCATAAGGCAGTTCATTCTGATAGGCCATACGCCCCTCATCCAGATTTGTGAACTGGAAGCCATCGAAGTCTCCTGTAAAATATTCTCCCAATGCAGTAAACAGCATCCACTTTTCCTGACCGCCTTCCACCGGAACCGGACGCAGATCAGGACATTCTCTGGTTGTCAAAAGAAAAATTCTCTGTGTCAGTTCCCAATGCTCAAGATCCTCAGAACGTAAAATAGCGTACTCATGATCCTTTAAGTAAAGTGACATGATATACCCTTTACTTTCCTCATGCCAGTATACCTTTGGGTCTCGATTTCCTCTGGTCAGATTCGGCACTATCACCTGATTTTTCTTATGAAGCGTCTCTCCGCGATCTGTACTGTAGGCAATCCTCTGGGTAAACTGTCTCCCTTCACTCCACGGACTGTCTGAGCTTCCTCCTGCCGAGGTATAAAAAAAGACAAGTGCATTTTCCGGCAATTCCAAAAGTCCCTTTTCATTGCAAAGACCGCTTCCCGTAAAAATTGTTCCATCTTCATCCGGCAGAATGGCCATCGACCGATGTTCCCAGTGTAATAAATCCTCACTGACCGCATGTCCCCAACTCATATTATCCCACTTTGTGCCAAAAGCATTGTGCTGATAAAACAGGTGATAAATTCCATCCTGACAGACAAGTCCATTGGGATCATTCATCCAGCCATTGACCGGCGAAAAATGCATCAGTGGATGCAGCTGTTCCGATTGTGGAAGCCGATCAGCCTGCTTCATCTTTGCATAAAATGCCTCCGGATAGTTTCCCTCCAGGCGGATGGTTCTCCCTATCCACGACGCAACAGGAACCGGAGCATAATAATCCACAATCTCTCCCTCTTCCAAAGGGAAGACCTGATACTCCAACACCTTCTGATCTTCCAGATAAAATGACAAGCGTTCTGTTTCCTCCTTTATTTTCACTGGAATCAACAGAAAAGGATGCTCGATTTTTATTTCATAACTAATATATTTCTGTATGTACTCTGTCCTTACATTCTTTCCATTTACTTCTGTATCCACCCAAAGTATACCCTTCATGGATGCTGAGCTTATTGCTTTACTGCACCATCAACAACACCTTTCATGATATACTTCTGCAGGAAGAGAAAAACAATGATAATCGGTATAATGGTCACAAGCACCGAAGGGAAAATAAGCTCCCATGGATTTCCGTATACACCGGCCTTCATCTTTGCAAAATAAAGCTCCAATGTCATGGTTCTGATTTCTCCGTTTCCTATAACCATGAACGGAAGCAGATAATCATTCCAGATCCACAATGCATTTAATATGATAACCGTACTGGTCGTTCCCTTAACCAGGGGAAATACCACCTTTAAAAATATCTGAATAGCACCTGCGCCATCCAATACAGCTGCCTCCTCCAATGATACCGGAACACTTTTCATAAATCCATGATAGAGGAAAATCGACATACTCATTCCGAATCCGCCATACATGATAACAAGCCCCCAGATATTTTTCATTCCGATCTTTTCAAACACATTGAGCAAAGGAAACATTACCGCTTGGAACGGCACCAGCATTGCTGCAATAAAAATGTAAAATACCAATTTGGAATATACTGTCTTATTCCTTATCATTGCCCATGCAGCCAGAGAAGAAGCCATTACAATCATCAATATAGAAATCGTTGTAATAAACAGGGTCACAAAGAAAGACTGGGTAAACTTCAACTCTCTCAAAGCTTTAATCACAAATCCAATATCTACCGGTCTTGGCCAGGCTAAAGGATTGGCAATAATGTCCGTATGAGGCTTAAAGGAATTGATTACCAATATCAGCAATGGGAATAACGTATACAATGCCAGCAGGATCAGGACCATATAAACTACGGCCTTACCTATTCTTCTTTTTTCAATTCTGAATCCTTTATTCATTTATGCTTCCACCTCTTTACTCTTCGTTACAGCAACCTGTATCATGGTCACAGCTGCAACCAGGACAAAAAATACAACTGCCTCTGCCTGCGCATATCCATAATCAGGAGGTAACGCATCCTTCGGAGTATTCATAATCTGCATAGCAAGCATTCTGGTGGAAAAGGCACCCTCCGTCAATGCCACATTTTGATCCAGAAGCTTAAAACAGTTTGCCAACAAAAGGAATAATACAATTGTCACAGAAGGCATCAACATAGGAAGTGTGATATAGCGAAACCTTTGTATTGCTGTGGCCCCGTCTATTTCTGCTGCTTCATATAATTCATTCGGAATGTTATTCAATCCATTCACATAAATAAGCATCATATATCCGGCCCACTGCCACATCGTTAACAGAAGCAATGCAAAAATTGCTTTTGTGTTGTTCTGTGTCATATAGGTCAGAGCTTCTATAGGCAGTACTCCGTCCTTTCCAAATAGCAGCTGGGAAAAAATCACATCAAAAATAAATTTCCAGATATATCCAAGTGCCAGTCCTCCCAATAAATTGGGAAGAAAAAATACCGTTCTGAAAGCACCTGCTCCCTTTAAAATATGATTTGTCAGAAGAGCAAGTGCCAACGCAGCCATGTTTATGATCAGGACAGCCACTACCGTAAATTTAACCGTATAGATTAAAGAAGCAAGGAACTTTGTGTTGGTAAAAACTTTCTTGTAATTATCAAGTCCAATAAACGATTCGCTTAATGACCCTCCGGCAAAATATGCTCCTCTCCATGATGTAAAAGAGTAAACCAGTCCCATAAAAAACGGAATCAGAACCACTATAATAAATAAGGCTACTGCCGGAAGCGTGAACCACACATTAATTTTCTTATAAAATCTGTTCATGTTTACATCATCCTATCTTTCTGTTGAGCAACTTTCCGGTATATTTACAGTCACTCTCTTTATATATCAGATTGTCGGTAAAGCTCTTTAAGTTTTACCGACAATCTTTTAGATTATATTGTAACTATTCAATTACAACATTACTGTTTTGCTTCCTTCCAGGAGGCGATTGTGTAATTAGCAATATCTTCATAATCCTGTTCAGTCCACTCAGGCTTCGTCAGATACTCTTCCATGATTTTCAATCCAAATACCTCTGTAGCCCATCTTGCCGGTGCACCTGCATAAGCATTGGTAAGAGTATTACCTTCACTCATATATCCAATAATACAATCGGAAAGGCTATTACCAAGAACCGTTGTTGCGGGATCTGCATTATAAGGAATAAATGCCATTTCCTCAGTGACATAATGCTGACCCTCTTCACTGGTATTCAGCCACACCAGAAATTTCTGCGCCTCTTCCAGTTCATGTTGGCTTACCTGTTTATTCAATACATAATAGTTTCCGCAAAATACCGGAATGGAAGAATTCATATGCTCCACTGTCAATCCATCTACTGCAATATCACCCTGTTCAAAAGGCATCTTGATCGGTAAAATAGTTAATGTATCTACAATTTCAGAATTTGCATTTTTAATATTGGTATAACACCAGTTACCCTGCTTGATAAATAATGTCTTGCCATTTGCAAAATTTGCCACTGCAGCATCATAGCCATTTGTTGTGGAATTGATAAACTCAGGTCCCCGCTCGCTCACCGCATGGGAAGTGATCAGATCCAGTGTCTTTGCATAGGCAACCATAGGATTGTATAATTTATCCAACTGTTCATCCGTTGCATTCACTGCTGCGGCAACATTCGGAAATACACTGTCAATAGGGATATTAATCAGATGATCTCCATAAGTCCATTTCTCACTGCCTGCAACCGAGAATACTCCCTCTAGCTTTTCAGCTTTTTCATTCTTTTCAGCCAGAAGGGAAAATGTCTGTCCACTCAGGGCAAAATCATTACCCTTGCCATCCTTGATATAAGCATTTACCTTCTCAACAAAATCTGCAAATTCATCATAGGTTGCTGTTTTATATTTTTCAATAAAGCTATCCACATTGTCTTCTCCTACCAATGCAGCAATCATTTCCTTGTCAACAATATAGCCATATCCTTCAACATTATATGGAATGCCATAGCTGTCCTGTCCATCCATTGTCAGTCTGAGTCCGGGATCCAAATCATCTGCCAGAGCCTTAAACTCCGGTAAAAGATCTGCAGTCGTCAAATCCAATGCGAAATCTCCTTCAACCCACTCTTTCAGCGCCTGGGGATCCATGATACAAAAATTAGCCGGTTTATGATCCGATGACATATCGACACGGAGTGCCTCTTCTGTAGGTGTACCGCTTCCCAGGGAGAATATTTTAATGGTAAGTCCCGTCTCAGCTTCATAGGTATCCACCGCTGCTGCTAACGCATCTGCGTTTTCACCCTTTGCATTAAAAATATAGAAATCATAATCATTGTCAGAAGAAGCACTTTCTTCTACTCCTGCATTACTGTCTGATGCTGCGGTATTACTTCCTGTGTCTGATGACGCGGAGTTCACACATCCTGTCAAGCCTCCAATCGTCATAGTTGCTGCCAAAAGGGCTGCTACATATTTTACACTCTTTCTCATAATGACCTCCTTACCAAGTCTCTTCTTTTATTGTTTATCCGGTTTAAAACTGAATCTCAACCATCTGATGGCCTTCCACCTTTGGTATCGTAACTACTACCTGTCTGTTTTCATAACGAAATTCCAGATTCTTCATTTGTGGCACAAGCCTGACTGCAGATGGTTTACGATCTGTTTTGACCCGTAAATCTATATTGTAAAGAGGAATAATATCCTCTACAATATCATATTTTTCTGTTCTTCTTTCAGGAACATAATGCATCAGATGCACGATCCATCTGTTCTTTCCTGTTTGTTCATTCACGGTTGCAATTGTTGTTGATGGGCCTGTATGCTCCAGCAATCTGTCAGGCATCAGCACGTCTATTGCATTATGTAAAAGCTGTTTTACCCATTTAGGACCCATAACGTGGTAAATCATGGATAACGGATGGGCAAAATAAATACAATTCCCTTTTCTTACAGCTGCACTTCCTACTCTTATTTCGGAACTCGGTGCTTTCAGATGTCCCGTGTAATGCTCCCATGTTGTATTAAAAAGCGGTGCTATCAGCGGTAATAATTCCGAGGCTTCTTCTGAAATAATTTCAACATTTTCGCTTTTCAGATACATAGCATAATCCGCATCGAATAAGCCCTTGCCTAGTACCCCCTCTGCATGAATATAATCTGCATCATACTCAGACTCACCATTCCACCGAATTCCAAGGCAATCCGCTGCAAATGTTTCTTCGGAATTTTTCAATCCTGCCTCTCCCATAACAATGAGAGCCCCTCCCTGATCCATAAATTCCTTGAGTCTGCACTCCAACTTATGGTCTACAGGTATATTATCTGCCAGAAGCAAAAGACGATATTGGGAATAATCGCTTTCGGAATCCACTAAATCATACTGATATCCCAGCTCCTGAAGCATTCTGCACACTCCTTCAGCATGGGGATTTACCGTTCCGGGAGCTCCACCATAAAATTCTTCCGGATTAAACACAGCCATTTCCGACAAAGCAGTCACATCTTCACACCAGGGCTCTTTTTCTTTCACCTGACGAAATACATCCCCTATGACTCCATACATATCCTTATCCAACTGACCGGAGGGCGGCAGCTGGTCTCCTATATTGCACAGTCCTCCATAAGACAATGCACTGAAAGATTCGTATTCCAAAGCGGCCTGATTCCGGTAGGAATTATTATCTCCCCAACCGGTAAGAAAGCGTCCGGTCATACCAACAACCGGTACTCCCCATGTTCTCAGATATCTTGCAGATACTGGGAAATCCATATAACCGCAATTAGCCGGCTGACTTTCTACAGCAACATAATCAAAGCAATCCCTTACAGGAATATCCTGAGCCCCGACATGACCCTTGTTAAAGAAAATATCATAATCCGAATCAATTTCATGCAGATAATCCGTCATTTCCCTGACAAAGTCATAATAAATCTGCCATGCATGCTTCTTTCTATCCTGAGGATCTGCCGGATTCAGGTGCTTCTCAAGCATGCTCTTTCTGCATCTGGGGCAGCAGCACTCTACAACAAAGGATGCATCAACCAGGACTCCATCTACCGGACAATTCTCTAACGCATCTGCTATCTGTTCTTTGCAGAACTCACGATATGGACTGTTAATGCACAGATCTACATGAAATCCGGGATCCTCAAAGATATTACCTGTCTCACGTCTGCTTATCCTCGCATAATCATCTATAGCCACCCATTCCGGATGTTCTGCTGCAACCCGGATATCCCAGCAGATTGTTGTATATAAATATACTTTTATCCCCTTTTTCCTGCATTCCTTCGCCTGTTCCCGATACATATCCTTTACCTTCAGATGAGGATGTATCCTCTCGGGATATTTTGTCGAATCATAATACAGATTTCCATGATGACATCTGGTAAACAAAGTAACTGCTTCTACATTGGCATTCTTTAATGTGTCTGCAAATTCCTCGGCTGAAAATTTACTGCCCACTTGGTCAATCATTTCGCTGGTATGAAAATCAAGATGCACTTGTCGATTTGGTATTTTTTTCATTTTCATATTCCTCTACTGATTTGCGCTGTTTCGAAAAATCTTTTTCGTTTTTCTCCACACTTTTTCTAATAATTTCTTGATGATTGAATAATATCATCATTCTTTACATATGTCAATCGTTTATCATATTTTTATATCATTTTTAAGCATTTTAGTTGCCTAATAAATATTTTATTTGATTATTTTTGTGCATTATGACGTAATTTGTAATGTCATGCCATTTTTTACCTTCCCTTTCTAGCCTAAATCTGCACGTAATGTGCAGTCAAAGGCTTTATTTGGAAGAACCGGATATATTTCCTTTCTTCCCTTTAAGGGAATGTTTTTTTCGCGAATTTTACGCTCCTGCCTGGCTGACACGCATGCCAAAGAATCTCTTGCATTCTCTGTTTAAAATACGTATAATATTAGCAATAATAGTACGCTTTTCGGTCAAATGACTGTATAAGAAAAGGAGGAACATTTCATGAAATTAACAAAAATCGAACAGGTAAATGAGTTTCTTTCTATTGTCGACAGTTGTAAGGGGGACGTAACTTTAAGATCCTTAGACGGTGATATTTTTAATCTAAAGAGTAAGCTTTCCCAGTACATTGCCATTGCTGCATTGCTCGGACAGCATGGGGATGAGCTTGAATTGTTCTGTTCTGACAGGGAAGATGAAGGCAAGTTCATGCAATTTTTAATGGAAAATCCCAGTATATAATAAATCTTTATAGCAAAAACTGCCCGGATACTTCGTTCTCAGAAATATCCGGGCAGTTTTTAGTTGATAGCATGGAATTTTTATTTTCTATCACAGGTCAATTTTACAGCAGCTGCAGCAGTCTCCGGTTCCTGCGATAGCAGAATACTCTGTCCGACAACATCTCCTCTTCTCCATAAATGGCATTGATGTGTTGCACAGATGTTCTGATTTCCTCTGCATTGACGCAGGCTACCGGATGAATCATTGCCTCATGCAGACTTGGGAATACTACATAATAATCGCCACGCATTTTTTCCGCAAGAATATCTTTAACCCCAGGATAAAAAAAAGCTGCTGCTCCGTTGATCCGTCCTGTTGTTGTCAGGAGGTATCCAGTCCTTCCCTCCATAGGATTCCATGGAGCAATCTTTGTCGGCCGCCCCTTCTCATCTGGGAGGAACACACCCTCATAATAAGGGAACTCGGGGCGTCTGTCACTACCCAGGTACAGTCTCGGCGGCATTTTACGGCTACTATTCATAAAAGCTTCCATGATCAGTTGATCCTCTGTCCGTTCCCACGTCATTATCCTGTTGCGGGATAATTGCATTGTCAGATTGTCTGGGTTCCCTTCGCAGATAATCAGCTGAAGTACCAGTGCAATATCTCCAATCTTACGATGGATTGCATTTTCAAGCGTGTGCCTGTGTCTTTCAAAATTTACTGGTTGTATCCTCATATGACCTCTGCAGACAGCATAACTCAGACTTTCCTCTGTAAACGACACATCTTTTTTCTTATCTGATTCTTCAAGACCTGCTGAGATCTCCGGCAGAATACTTTGCCACCCTTCCTGTCTGTATCTTTCGTATAACGGTCGTACCGGCCAGTACTGTATCTGCTCTTCCCTTTTTAAACTCCACATGGCACATAACATATCTTCCCGGATGAGAATATTCTCTCTTCCATACATATGGCGATTCATAACACTCATGATATGCACTGCCATGGGATCCGAGCAAATCATTTGCCGCTCCAAAAGGCGTATTGTTTTATTCTGCGCCGTCTCCATATTCTGCACGTTCCGGCACAATGCTTTTTTAAATTCTTCGTATGTCATTTATCCCCCATATTCAAAATTAGTCTGTTCTGCAAATTCTCCTGAATTTGCGTACAAAAATAAAAAGAATCGTTCAAAAAATTGGAAATTCCGACCGAATGGTCTGTTAAGAATGCTTATTTTTCTGAAATGAAAACATATAGCTCTGAATAACTACAGACTATCATAGCGTTCCCGCTTTGTCTATATGCGTTTTTACCAATGATATCTTTTGTTTATTTTCACTAACGGGTGGGCTCAGAAACGTGCGCCGCAAGGCGCACATAGAAAAAAAGCCTTGCTTTCCATGAAAACAAGGCTTTTTAATGTCAAATATTCAAATATATCCGACTGTCTGCTACACAACCCGTCTCACTGCAAGAATGGGACGATAATTTGCATTGCTGACCTTAATGCCGGTACGCTGGGTGCTGGCATGTACGATCAATCCTCCGCCGATATACATTGCCACATGTCCATCATAACAGATCAGATCTCCCGGCTGTGCACTGCTATAATCCACACCGGTACCGCAGCTTCTCTGCTCATAGGAAGTACGGGGAATACTGTAACCGAAGTCACTGTATATCCGGAAGGTAAATCCGGAGCAGTCTGCACCATTGGTCAGGCGGGTGCCTCCCGCCACATAAGGGTTGCCTATGTACTGGCAGGCATATTTTGCCAACCGCTTACCCATATCGCTGCCGGATGCATTTTCGATCACAGAAGTATAATTCGTGGTCGTATAGCTTCCGGTGGCTGCTGCGGTGTTGCCGCGCTGTGCCTGTGCCTGCAGCTGTTTTAACTGTTTCTGTTCCTGCTGCAGCAGTGCCTTGGCCACGGAAGCCTCCTGCCTTGCCTTTTTGATCTCCGCATCGTAATTGGCAGATTCCTGTTTCTTCTTCGCCAGCATGACATCCAACTCTGACTTCTGGCTTTCCAGATCTGCCTTATCCGCCTCCAGCTGGTCCTTATCGGCCTGCAATTGAGTCTTCTCTTCCTCTAACTGATTCCACAGTGCCAACACCTGCTCCTTAGTCTCTTCGTACTCCTGAAGCTTCTGACGGTCGTATTCGTAGACACTCTCCACGAAATCCATGCGGTTCAGCATTCCGCTTAAGCCGCCGCCCTGAAATAACAGGTTTACATAATTTTCGGAAGAATCATTTTCATACATCATGCGCATGCGTGTGATCATATCGTCATGTTGTTTCTCTTCCTGTGCCTTGGCAATATTGTACTCTTCCTGGGTCTGATCGATCTGTACCTGCTTGTCGGAAAGCTCCGTCTCCTTTGCGGCAATCTCATCCTCCTTCATACCGATACTGGTCATGGTGTTGATGATCTCCGCATTCAGGTCATCGATCTTCTCCTGCACCAGATCCTGCTCATCCTGCAAGGAATTGATCTGGCTGTTGATGTTATTCAGCTGGTTCTGATGATTGTTGATGCGGTTCTGCAGTTCGTTCATAGAAGGTGCCGCCTGCACCGTCTCCGCAGGGGATTCCCAGACAGAGCCGGTGGCAGTCAGCGTTACCGCTGCCAGAAGAAGAGCACTCACAAGTCTTCTCTTCACGTTATTCACTTTTCTGCCGGCGGTTGTTTTTTTCATAGGTCACTCCATCTATTGATGCCTACGGATTGTTCCGTGCTACGCACTCTCACGTCTCCGCTCCGCTTCGGTCCGTGCTAACCATGTGCCGCTGGCACATAGCACCCTACCCAATATTCGCATATCGTGGGATTGGCATCATACATTACAGGTCGCAGTTATTTACAGTACGAGGGAACGGGATAACATCTCTGATGTTGCCCATTCCGGTGATATACATTACGCAACGCTCGAAGCCCAGTCCAAAGCCTGCATGGCGTGCAGAACCGTAACGGCGCAGATCCAGATAGAACTGATAATCTTCCTTGTTCAGTCCCAGCTCTTCCATACGCTTCTCCAGGATCTCCAGGTTGTCCTCACGCTGGCTGCCGCCGATGATCTCGCCGATGCCGGGCACCAGACAGTCTGCCGCGGCCACGGTCTTGCCGTCGTCGTTCAGGCGCATGTAGAAGGCCTTGATCTCCTTGGGATAGTCGGTGACGAACACGGGGCGCTTGAACACCTGCTCGGTGAGATAGCGCTCGTGCTCGGTCTGCAGATCGGTGCCCCAATCTACCTTATAGTCGAACTTGTCGTTGTGCTGCTTCAGGATCTCCACCGCGTCGGTGTAGCTGATGCGGCCAAAATCGGAGGAGGCCACATGCTCCAGACGTTCCTTCAGCCCCTTGTCCACGAAGCTGTTGAAGAAGTCGATCTCCTGAGGGCAGCGCTCCAGCACCCGGCGGATGATGAATTTGATCATGGCCTCGGCCACGTCCATGTCGCCTGCCAGATCGCAGAAGGCCATCTCCGGCTCGATCATCCAGAACTCGGCGGCGTGGCGCTGGGTGTTGGAGTTCTCGGCGCGGAAGGTGGGGCCGAAGGTGTACACATCGCCGAAGGCCATGGCAAAGTTCTCGGCGTTCAGCTGGCCGGAAACGGTCAGGCTGGTCTTTTTGCCGAAGAAGTCCTGGCTGTAATCCACCTGACCGTCCTCGGTTTTGGGCACATTGTTCAGATCCAGCGTCGTCACCTGGAACATCTCGCCGGCACCCTCGCAGTCAGAGCCGGTGATGATGGGGGTCTGGACATAGACAAAGCCGTTGCTCTGGAAGAACTCGTGCACCGCCATGGCCGCCACGGAGCGGACACGGAAGGTGGCGGAGAATAGGTTGGTGCGGGGACGCAGATGCTGAATGGTGCGCAGGAATTCCACGCTGTGGCGCTTCTTCTGCAGGGGATAGTCGGGGGTGGACTTGCCCTCCACCTCGATGGTGTGGGCCTTCAGCTCCAGCGGCTGCTTGGCGTCGGGGGTCAGCACCACCGTGCCGTGAACGATCAGCGCCGCGCCCACGTTCTGGGCGGCGATCTCCTTGTAATTGGCCAGCTCCTCGGCGGACATGACCACCTGCAGGTTCTTGAAGCAGGAGCCGTCGTTCAGCTCGATAAAGCCGAAGGTCTTCATGTCGCGGATGGTGCGTGCCCAGCCGCAGACGGTGATCTCCTTGCCGCCCAGCGCATCGCCGTCGGCAAAGACTGCTGTGATTTTCATACGTTCCATATCATTTTCACCTTTTTCTGTGAGATTTTGCAATGCTAATTATTATATACCATTGCCGGGGCTTTTACAAGGCTGTATTTGCCCCCATAAAGGGCTTTTTTGTACCGAAAAAAGCCCTTTATGGGGGCTTGACAAATGAGCAGAAGTTGTGTATGATAAGCACATGATTAAAAATTAGAATTTGCTTATGGAGGTGAGACCGTGACCCAGCGGGAACGACAGATATTGGAGTGGATCCGGCAGGACCCCATGATCTCCCAGCAGGAGCTGGCGGAAAAGGCGGGCATCACCCGTTCCAGCGCGGCGGTGCATATTTCCAACCTGATGAAGAAGGGCTACATCGCCGGGCGGGGCTATCTGCTGCGCACCGCGCCCTACATCGTGGTGGTGGGCGGCGTGAACATGGACATCGGCGCGGTGTCCCATGATCCGTTGGTGCCGCGGGATTCCAACCCCGGCAAGGTGACCACCTCGCTGGGCGGCGTGGGCCGCAACATCGCCCACAACCTGTGCCTGCTGGGACAGCAGGTGTCCATGGTGACGGTACTGGGGCAGGACAGCTTCGCCCAGAGCGTGCGGGACAATGACGCCGCCATCGGCCTT
>ENA-OPFI01000738-OPFI01000738.1-human-gut-metagenome-genome-assembly--contig:-NODE-738-length-13650-cov-3.295550_pt1 | contig 13650 bp, 13 predicted proteins | sample MGYA00241308_ERZ501550 | MGnify/ENA primary metagenome ERZ501550 (study PRJEB25962, sample SAMEA2042433) | human gut metagenome | biome: human gut; feature: human-associated habitat; material: faeces...
ACCTCGGAGATGGTGAACTGCCATGCGGTGAGGGATACGAAACAGGAAACAACAAGCATGGCAGATACGATATGTCCTACTGTATTTCCGAACATGGCCGCGTAAGCAAGACCGAAAGGCGCGCCGGCGGACACCAGCTCTGTATGAGGGACAAGCCCCCCGATAATCGCCGTGGAGGTCATGTAGCATACGCCGGCAATCATCGTTCCTGCCAAAACAGCGACAGGCACATTCTTTTCAGGATTTTCCACCGTGTCGGAATTGGCGCAGGCCGTTTCAAGACCGAGGAATGCCCAGAGAATGACGGCGATGGAATCGCGCATGGTGAGATAGAAAGGCATATCATGAGGGTTCCAGGCAGCCACATAGATGTCCGGGCTGAAAAAATACCAGCCGCAGAGAAGAAGGCCAATGACCGGAAGAAGAATGCAGATCATGCCCAAAGAGGTGAATTTGCCGAATTTTTTCGGTCCGACAAGGCTGATGGAAGCGGCGATGGCAAGCGTGCTGATGGTTGCCAGACAAACTTCCATGGGAGAAAGGTCAAAACCGAAAACGTAAGAACCGTAGCTGACTACGCCGGTGGCGATAGCCACGTTGGCGATAATCAGGGAAATGGCGTAAGTGTAGTTGGAAAGGAAGTTTCCAAGACGGCCGAACCGGTATTCCGCGTAACCGCCCATGCCGCCTACCTTTTTGCTGTACATGCCGCATTTGGCAAAAGCGTAGGCAAGAATAGTAGCGCCGATAGAGGCAAGAATCCAGGCGAAAATGGAAACCGTACCGATTTCCGCGAGTGTTGCCGGCAAAAGAATAATGCCGGATCCCATCATGTTGATGGCGGTGACTGTGGTGAGCTGTACCACTCCCATTTTTCTGCTTTCAGACAATGTAGTTCCCTTCTTTCTCGTACCAATTTCCGACACATATTCGGAACGGGGGAAGATATTTGTCCGGAATTTCACCGGAATGCCCGATTTTCAGGCATAGGCAATCCCCATTTACTTTCGTTATGGTGAAAGAAACAGGGAAACAAAGAAAACCGTTCACTTCGAGAAGTGCTCCGCAGCTCAGCTGCACTTTCATGCAGGGCGCGTAATATTTTTGCTGAAAGAAATATATCACAGATAAACAGGAAGTACAATAGGAAATTTCAAAAAAATATATTTCTTTATCCTTGAGGACTTTTGAGGACCTTTGAGGAGTAGAAAGAAAAATGAAGAAAAACGAAAAAAATGGAACGCTATCGGATATTGATATGGATTGGAGTGATACATCATGATACATTCAGATTTCCGGGGGCTATAAAAATAGAAATCTTGAAACGCCGTTTTTATCGGTTTTTTTTAAAATATCTGGGGAAGGACAATAATTTCAAAAATGGATATTTATTCATTCTGATAAATATGTTGCAAAAACAATGAATGCGGTCCGGGATCCGATTGTCCTGTGAGAGGCTGAAATCTCCTCATTTCTCCCTATATGGACTTTATTTGCCCGAAATGATTTTGAAATTGATAAGAAGCCTTATGTAATTGAGAAAATGATATTTTTTCTTTTTATGGGTGCAGAATTTTTTTATAAATAAAGAACAGGGAAGATATCAATCCGGTAAGGGGAAAACGGGAAGAGGAAATCTGTTTCCTATGGCAGAAATGATTTTGGAAGGCAGGCCTCTATTTCTTTTTGTAAAAAAGCTTTCCAAACGGGGCGGGAGTCGTAAGGAACGGTTCTTATCAAATTGACAATACATTTTTATCTGCTTATACTTAATAATATATCCTTATAATGGGAGTTTTATAAAATATTTATAGAAAAAGGAGCAATTGGCATGGCAGAATTGCAGCATACACTTGTGACAAAAGAAGGTCTTGAAAAATTACAGAAAGAATTGGATGAACTTCGTACAAAGACGCGCGGCGAGGTAGCACAACGTCTGAAAGAAGCCATCGCTATGGGCGACCTTTCTGAAAACTCCGAATATGATGATGCAAAAAACCAGCAGTCTTTCGTAGAAGGACGTATTAAGGAACTGGAACAGCAGATCCGTACGGCGGAAATTATTGACAGCGGCAAAAAAGGGAGAAAGAGCCGCGTCGATGTAGGAATGACGGTAACCATTGAAGCGCTGGAAGACCATGTAGAAGAAACGGTGAAGATCGTGGGCAGCACGGAATCGGATCCTTTTGAAGGGAAGATTTCCAATGAGTCTCCTGTCGGCCGCGCGCTGATGGGCGCCAAAGCGGGGGATATTGTAGAAGCGGAAGCGCCAAGCGGTGTTGTAAAGTATAAAGTTATTAAGATCAAAGCATAAATTTTATTGTTGATTGGTTATATGCAAAGAGAGGTTTTGGAATGGAAGAAAAACTGAACGACCAGATGCTGATCCGAAGGGGGAAGCTGGAGAAGATTGCCGCACTGGGATTTGAGCCTTACGGCGGAAAGTATGAATGCACCCATCACAGTGAAGATATCCATGCGAATGCGGCAACTTTGGAAGCAAGCGAGGAGCATGTCAAAGTGGCAGGCCGTATTATGATCATCCGCGGGCACGGAAAAACGGCATTCTGCACGCTTCGTGATGAAAAAGGGGATATCCAGCTTTATTTCCGGAAAGATACTGTCAGTGAAAATGAATGGAACCTCTTCAAACTGGTAGACATGGGAGATATCCTTGGGGTGGAAGGCACTGTATTCACTACACACACAGGAGAAACGACCATCCGTGTCCTGCACTTCACCATGCTTTCCAAGTCTCTCCGCCCGCTTCCGGAAAAGTGGCACGGCCTTACGGATAAGGAACAGCGCTACCGCCAGAGATATCTTGATCTTATCGCCAATCCCGATGTAAGAAAAACATTCATCAAGAGGGCGAATATGCTCCAGGCTATCCGGAACTGGTATACCGCACACGGTTTCCTCGAAGTGGAAACGCCGGTTCTTCAGCCGCTCTACGGCGGTGCGAATGCAAGACCTTTCATGACGCATTTCAACGCGCTGGATATGACCATGTACCTCCGCATTGCGCCGGAACTTTATTTAAAGAGACTTCTTGTCGGCGGGTATGAACGCATATTTGAAATCACCCGCAATTTCCGCAATGAAGGCATGGATACCCGTCATAATCCGGAGTTTACCGCTATTGAAACATACCAGGCTTATGGCGATATCGATGATGTCATTGACCAGACGGAACAGATCGTGGCAGCCTGCGCTATGGCTTCTTACGGCACTACGAAATTCACCTATGAAGGAACAGAAATCGATGTGGCAGGCCCATGGCCGAGGCTCACCATGGCAGAAGCGGTAAAGAAATACACCGGTGAAGACTTTGATGCCTGCAAGACCATTGAGGAAGCACGTGCCATCTGCGACAGACTTCATGTGGAATACGGTGAATTTGACGGTTTCGGCAAGCTTCTGGCAGCTGCTTTTGACGACTATGTAGAAGAACACCTTATCCAGCCTGTCCACATTACAGAGCATCCCATCGAAGTATCTCCGCTGTCCAAACTGGATCCCAAAGATCCGAGATATACCATCCGTTTCGAGTCTTATATTTATGGACGCGAACTGGCAAACGGATTCTCCGAATTAAATGATCCGCTGGATCAGAGGGCGCGTTTTGAAATGCAGGTGGAAGAAAGAGAGCATGGCGATGATGAAGCGCATCCCATTGATGAAGACTTCCTTACTGCTTTGGAATACGGTATGCCCCCGACAGGCGGACTCGGCATCGGGCTTGACCGTCTTTTCATGCTCATGACCAATTCTTCCAGTATCCGAGACGTTCTTCTTTTCCCGGCGATGCGGCCGGAAGGCGACCAGGGGAAAACGGAAGTGAAGGAGGCGGGCCCTGCTGTTCCTGAAAAAATTGATTTTTCCAAAGTAAAAGTAGAACCTTTATTTAAAGATACGGTTGATTTTGAAACTTTCAGCAAATCGGACTTCCGCGCAGTGAAAGTCAAAGACTGCACAGCAGTCAAGAAGAGCAAGAAACTTCTTCAATTCACGCTGGACGATGGATCCGGCAAAGACCGCACCATCCTTTCCGGCATTCATGCCTTCTATGAACCGGAAGACCTCATCGGCAAGACGGTGATCGCTATCGTGAACCTGCCCCCGAGGAATATGATGGGCATCGACTCCTGCGGTATGCTGCTTTCTGCAATCCATGAAGAAGACGGTGAAGAAAAACTTCATCTGCTCATGGTAGACGACCATATCCCTGCGGGAGCGAAGCTGTATTGATATTTGATAAGACAAAAGCACTTACTGGACGGTAGGTGCTTTTTTACGGATTGGTATAGAGGAAAGGGAAGAAGAGGAATTTATGGAAATACGCAAAGCAACGATAGATGATTTGGCATTGGTATCTGCGGTGGAAGCGGAGTGTTTTCCTCCTGCCGAAGCGGCGACGAAGGATTCTTTCAAAGAGAGGCTCACTTATTACGGCAATCATTTCTGGCTCCTCTTTGAAAAGGGAAAACTGATTTCTTTTGCGGACGGTATGGTGACAAACCTTACGGATCTTACTGACGAAATGTATGAGAAAGCAGACATGCATGATGAACATGGCGCATGGCAGATGATTTTCGGGCTGAATACGATTCCTGCATGCCGGAAGAAAGGATATGCGGGAATAGTGCTCCGCCGCGCCATCCATGATGCGGAAAAGGAAGGACGGAGAGGTCTTGTCCTCACCTGCAAGAAAGAACTGATCCATTACTATGGCAAGTTCGGTTTTCTTAACGAAGGAATATCTGTATCGGTTCACGGCAATGTGGTGTGGTACCAGATGCGTCTTACTTTTTAAAGGATAAAAGACAGAAAACAGCTGACAGAAGATAGAAGTCAGATTCATGCTTACAGTCTTCCTCACCACGGTAATAGATCCTTCGCATATCTCTGGATGACGTTTTAAGAGTAGAGTTGCTTTTATCAGGGAAAACTAAACGGAAATCAGCTATCGGCTAACAGAAGTCAGCGGTCGGAAAACGGAAAACAGTATTATGACACTTTTTCTTACAGCGTCATTAGTACCATATAAGTGTAGCAAAGAGAAATACAACATTTCCCCTGCTGCACTTATTTTATTATAGTAAGGGAAGCAGCTGGCCTGACACCCCGTCATTGGGTTTTCAGAACGATCACAAGAATACTTTGTAGAGAAAGCGGTAAACGATAATTGTTATGAAGAGTGAAAAATCTATTATGCTGATGACAGAAAACGGAAATCAGCTGACAGAAGACGGAAAACAGAATACGGAATCATGCTTACCGCTTTCGTCATTACGGTAATAGACTCTTCGTTTCACTCTGAGTTACGGTTTTAGAGCTTTCAGCTGCCAGCTTCCGGTTGTCGGCTTTAATCTCGTAGCTAACAGCTAACAAGACAGAATCATTGTTGGTACACTGACTGACGTTTGACAGGCAGTGTTGCTTTTATTGGTACTCGACAGATGAAAATCGAAAAATCCCTTACCGATGCGCGGCAGGGGATTTTTACGTAGGTTCCTGTATTTTTTCATTGGCCATGTCTGAGGACATTTTGATGACGCGGCCTTTATAGTCCGTCATCATGAGTGTATCCGGGAGGCCGCTGATCTATTGGGATTCTTTGCCTTGCTGTTCTGCTCCGGCGGGGAAACACGATTTTTCATTTTCATATTCATATAACGGGATAGATAACGGAACGGAAACAGAAATCCAATTCTTCCGGCGTCTGTTTCATACGGTTCTTTACCCACCACTGGACCATTTCCACAAAACTGCCTGTAATGTGGTTCAGAAGAAATTCATCGGGAATATCCTTTTTCTGATGATCTGAAGACTGGAGAATATATATGCTGATGAGACTGCGCAGGCTGTCCCGGAAATATTTAAGGAAGATATCGCTGCTTTCGGAAATAAGCAGGTCTTTGATGTGGTAAGAGTTATCCTTGATATGCTGGAGGATGTGGCAGAAAACAGGATCCGGCACACCGGGAGCATTGTGATGGTCTGCAGGGAGGTCATGATTCATGACGCCGTCGATGATATGCCGGAAGAGTTCCGTGCACATGGCATTCAAAAGGTCGTCTTTCGTCTGGAAGTGGGAGTAAAAAGTGCTCCGCCCGATATTCGCGCGGTCGATGATGGTCTGTATGGTAATGCGTGAATAAGATTCTTCCGATAAAAGTTCGCTGAACGCGTCAAAGATAGCGGTTCGCGTTTTTTGCTGTCGTCTGTCCATAAAAGCTCCTGTGAAATATTTATTAAACAATTTGTTTCTTATTGGCTATATTATCACAGTTTGTTTCAAGTTTAAAGATAAAAATCCGGTAACTGAAATTTGAAGGTATTACAATCCTGTTTTGATGCCGTATGAAAAGATCGGGTAAAATAATACACATTGAGATTATTATAAATAAATGATAGTCTAAAGCTAATAGGTACGAATGATTTCTATTTGCCTTAAGGAGGAAGAATGGAATTAAAAGAAATAGGGAAAATACACAGTCCTTACAAAACAGTAAAAGAAGCGCCGCGGCAGGGAAAGCTTTCTGATAAATTTTGTGAGATTGAGATCTTTCCGGCTTATGAAGCGGCACTGCTTCATGTGGATGAAGGGAGATATTATGTGGTTTTATATTTTGCCCACGAAGCTGACCGCACGGCCCTGCAAACAGTGCCGCCCTGGGCAAAGGAACCTTACGGCGTATTTGCCAGTCGTTCGCCGCACCGGCCGAATCCCATCAATTTATGCGTGGTCAAGCTGGTAAGGCGGGAAAAGAACAGGCTTTTTGTAATCGGGCTGGATGCCATTGACGGAAGCAGCCTGATTGACATAAAACCTTATGTGAAGGAACTGGATGAAGCGGAAGCGTAGCCAATAAAAACAGACACTGCGGAAATACAATTTCATAGCGGTGTCTGTTTTTATTGCCTGTCAACAAATAATACAGCTTATTCAAAAAATGCGGTGCATGCCATGACCAGGTAAGCGGTATCTTTCGTGCCTGCTGTTTCATAAGAGGAGTGCATGGCGAGTTGGGGAAGTCCGATGTCCACCGTAGGCATGGAAACCTTGGTATTGGAAATATTTCCCAGGGTGGAACCGCCGGGGATATCGCTCCTGTTCGTAAAAGTCTGTGTCGGCACTTCTACGCGGCGGCAAAGGTCGCGGAAGAAGGCGGCGGAGAATCCGTCAGTGGCGTATTTCTGCTGGGCATTGAATTTAATGACGATGCCTCCATTCAGGCGCGGCGCGTTTACGGGATCGGCATATTCTCCATGATTCGGATGGAGCGCGTGGCCGTTGTCGGCGGAAATCATGAAGCTTCGGGCAATCATAGCCTGTGTTTCGTCATAGCTGTAACCCAGCGAACGGGAGATCCTTGTCAGTGTATTCTTGAGGAAGGTGGCACCGGCGCCCTGGTTTGTGGCGCTGCCGACTTCTTCATTATCAAAAAGGGCGTAAACACAGATATGCTTTTCCTTTTTTCCTGCGGTGAATCCGCGGAATGCGGCGAAAGCGCATTGAAGGTCATCCAGCCTGGCGGAAGAAATAAATTCCTGCTGTCTTCCCCACAGTGTTCCCTGCATACGGGAATAAAGGTACAGGTCATGGCCTAAAATGTTTTCCGACTCTACCTGCGCCGCGGCGGCAACGGCATCCATAAAGGACAGGGAATCGTCCGCCGTCCCGTAAAGAGGAAGGAGATCCTGCTGTATATTCCAGGCGTGCCCGCCGTTTGCAGTACGGTCCATATGGATGGCGACGGAGGGAATGACGAGTGTCGTCCGATCGAGATTGACCAGTTTGGAAACGAGTTTTCCTTTTTCCGAAGCGATGATGCGGCCTGCCGCCGACAGGGGACGGTCGCCAGGTGGACATGATCATGCCGCCGTAGCCTTCCACGTTCAGCCGGACATACGCAGCGTCGCGGAGTTCGGGATTTTCTTTGATTTTAAAAGAGGGAGAGTCGCCATGGCTTGCCGTTATTCGGAACGCATGACCGCCGTCTTCAGGGATGGTAAATGCCATGAGAGCGGAGCCGTTTCTTGTGACGACATATTTCCCGCCTCTTTCAATCTGCCACGGGTCTTCTTCCCGTATTTCCGTAAAACCTGCATAAGAAAGCGCCGTCCGGATGCTGTTTACAGCATGAAAAACAGACGGTGCTTTGGCAATGAAGTGGAGCAGGTCGCGGTTTATTTCTTCATAAACGGCGTCCATGGCTTACTTCTTATGTACTTTTCTCTGGTAGACCGCTTCTGCCATCTGTGCGCGTTCACGGATAACGGGATTGGTGGAGTTGACGGAGGTCGCGGAGAAGTTGCTCTTATAATGGAGTTTCTTTGTGGTCTTTTCCATTTCTTTCACCTGGATGGTTCCGGCGGTTCTGTCATAGACATAAGTATAAGTGCAGGTGCCGTCAGGAAGCTGTTCTACCGCAACGAATTCCAGTATGTCGTGGCCATCGGTGGTCGGCTTGTACCGTGCTTCAGCAAGGTCAATGGTAACGGTTTCGCTGTACTTCCACAGTTTTTCAGCGGAAACCGGCATGGTCATGGCTGCGATGACTGCTGCCGCACCAAGGGCTGTCAATAATTTTTTCATCAGGTTCACTCACTTTCAAAATATAAAAAAGTAGTTTAAAACTGTTAATATTATATCATATGGAGTTACAGTAAATATAGTTTTGTTTGACGCTGCTGCGGGCTCTGCGTACAATGGGAATAACGGAAGCTATAAGGAGGTTCTATGAATTATCGCTGCATCGTACAGTATGACGGTACCCGTTACGAGGGCTGGCAAAAGCAAAAGCGTACGGAAGAAACGATTCAGGGGAAATTGGAGAAAACTCTTCGGAAAATAACGGGGGAAGAGGTGCAGGTCATCGGCGCGGGACGGACAGACGCCGGGGTCCATTCGCTGGGACAGGTAGTGAATTTCCATCTGAAAGGGAGATGGAAAGCGGAAGAATTGGAAACGGCTTTGAATGGGTATTTGCCTGACGATATTGCTTTGAAGCATATGGAGACAGCGGAGGAACGATTCCACAGCCGTTTCAGTACTTTGGAGAAAACATACCGTTACCGGATCCGCACGTCGACGGAGAAAAATGTGTTTGAACGGCGCTTCGTGTGGCAGTATGGAAAGTCTCTTGATATAGAAGCAATGAAGAAAGCGGCAGCATTTTTAATAGGAACTTATGATTTTACTTCCTTCTGTGGAAATAAGAAAATGAAAAAGTCTGCGGTTCGCTGTATTTCCGGAATTGAAATGAAAGAAATAAAGGGAGAACTGCAGATTGATTTTACCGGAGACGGTTTTCTCCAGGGCATGGTGCGCATTTTAGTGGGAACGCTTGTGGAAGTGGGCGAAGGGAAACGGAAAGCGGAGAGTATTCCCGCCATACTGGTATCAAAAAGCAGGGAGAAAGCAGGATTCACTGCGCCGCCCCAAGGATTGATTCTTGTTTCGGTAAGGTATGAAATATAGAACGGAAGAAGCACTTTGTATCCGCTTCACACGGATTCGGGTGTTTCTTTTTATGCTATAATAGGGTACAAACAAATTGGAAAAGCCTTGAAGCGGAAATAAAGGACGCTCAAAGGGAGGAATGAATGGCACCGGTAAAAATGATAGCGATCGATTTGGACGATACGCTTCTCCACGATGATATTTCACTTTCCGATTATACGAAAGATATTCTTCGGAAAGTGATGGAAAGAAATATCCGCATCGTCATTGCCACAGGCCGTATGTTTCAGGCCGCCCGCCCATGGGGGCAAGCCATCGGTCTTGGAGATGTGCCGCTGATCTGTTATACGGGTGCGTTTGTGGGGCTTTGCGAAAGTGGCAGAGTGCTCCGCGATGTGACAATGGATATGGAAACGGCACAGGGCATTATAGATACGGCCCATGAACGGGGATGGTACATGCATGCCTATATTGATGATGAAGTGTACGTGCCTTTCCGCGATGAGCGTACGGAGAGTTATGAAAAGCAGTGCGGCGTTTCCGCCCATGTTCTGGGAGAGGATTTCTGGACGCTTGCCAAAGAACCGACGAAGCTCCTGATATTTGACAGAGACCCGCAGGTTATGGCAGAGGTGGAGCGGGTACTTTCTGAAAAGTTCAGCTATGCCACGAACCAGGTGAAATCGAAGCCGGAGTTTTTTGAAATGAACAGGAAAGGCATGTCCAAGGGGGCGGCGCTCGCCGAGCTTTGTGACCGCTGGGGGATTCCTTTGTCAGGTTTGATGACTTTTGGGAACGGGCATAACGATATTTCCATGTTTAATCTGACTGATTGGTCTTTTGCCGTTGAAAATGCGGCGGAATCGGCAAAAGCGGCGGCCCATTTCATCACGGCATCGAATAATGAGGATGGCGTGGCAAAAGCCATAGAGAAATATGTACTGGAGGTATAAGTAATGGAACGGTTTCGTTTTGTGATTATCACGGGCATGAGCGGTGCGGGGAAAACGAATTTCATGCAGAAGCTGGAAGATATGGGGTATTACTGTGTGGATAACCTGCCGCCGGTCCTGATTGCCCGTTTTGCGGACCTTTGCTGGAAGAGTACGTCCAATACCCGCCATGTGGCGGTGGTTTCCGATATCCGGGGCGGTTCTTTTTTTGACGCGCTTCCCCAGGCGCTGGACGAATTGAATAAACGGGGGATTCCCCATGAAGTGGTTTTCTTGGAAGCATCGGACGAAGCTCTTGTGCGGCGGTATATGGAAACCCGCCGGCAGCACCCTTTGGCCAAAACGATGCGCATTCAGGAAGGCATAGAGGCGGAACGAAAAATTCTTGCCGGTGTCCGCGCACAGGCGGATGTTATTATCGACACTACCGCTATGAAACCGGCTGATCTGCAGGAATACATGGGGAGCCGTTTCGGCGCGGTGGATAAGAAACGGGACATGCAGATTACTGTATTTTCCTTCGGCTTCAAATACGGTATTCCTATTGATGCCGATATGGTCATTGATGTCCGTTTCCTGCCGAACCCTTTCTATGTGGAAGAATACAAGCACTGGACGGGGCGCGTGCCGGAAGTGGCGGCATATATTGAAAAATCACCGGTTACCAAAGAATTCAAAAGAAAACTTTTTAATTTCATGGGATTCATAGTGGATCAGTTCAGGGATCGGGGAAAAACGCAGTTTACCATTGCTATCGGCTGTACCGGCGGTATGCACCGTTCCGTTTTCGTGACAGAAAAACTGGGAGCCCACCTGAAAGAAAAGCATGCCCATGTGAACGTGGAACACCGTGATTTGCACAGGAACCGCATTGTTCGCGATGCAGATGATAAGTAGGAGGAAAACAAATGAAACTGCTCCTGCAGTGGCTTTATCCCGGGTTAAATATAAAAAGATGGATGCTGCTCTTTTCCTTCGGCCTTATGCTGTTGGCATTCGGTGCTGCTCTCGTTATGAACTACCAGGTCTTTGGGCGGATTGAGGAGGAAATACTTCGCCTCCTGTTCGTTCTTACAGGGACTTACAGCTATACATTTCTTGCTGCGGCAGGGATCTTTTTCGTGTTCATCGGCCTGTTTTTCATGTTGTGGGCGATCCGCAGGCTGGTGAAACGTTTCTTCAGCCTTGTGGCACCGGATCAGGAAAGCGTGTCCCGCCATATCGTGTCGAAATGGGAATTGTCCCGCGGGCTGAAAGTCGTGGCTATCGGAGGAGGACACGGATTGTCCATGCTTCTCCGCGGATTGAAAACAAAGACTTCCAATATTTCCGCTATTGTTACGGTGGCGGATGACGGCGGCTCTTCAGGCCGGCTTCGTGAAGAAATGAATATTGTCGCGCCCGGGGATTTACGCAATTGTCTGGTGGCTTTGGCAGATAAAGAAACGGTACTGGAACAGCTCTTCCAATATCGTTTTGGCGGGGAAGGAGAACTGGCGGGCCACAGTCTGGGCAATTTATTTCTGGCGGCGCTCATGAAGGAATTCGGAAATGTGCAGAATGCTTTGGAAACGGCCAGCACCGTTTTAAATATCCGCGGGCAGGTCATGCCGGCGACGGCGCAGAAAATCCGCCTCTGCGCGAAAATGTCCGACGGCAGTACGATTGAAGGGGAATCGGAAATTGCTGCTTATGTCGAAAAAAAAGGCGGCAAAGTAAAAATCATCCATGTGGATACCGTTCCGTCGGCTCCCATTGCTGTAGGCGATGCGTTGGAAGCAATCCGCAATGCCGACCTGATTACCTTGGGCCCGGGCAGCTTGTATACCAGCGTGCTTCCCGACCTTCTTGTACCTGAAATTCTTACGGCGATCAAGGAAAGTTCCGCGCCGTGCATGTATATCTGCAACGTGATGACCCAGCCGGGCGAGACCCTCGGTTATACCGTCAGTGACCATTTAAAAGCCCTTGTCGATCATGTGGGGAAAGGGGTCATTGACTATGTTCTTGTCAACAACGGTGTGCCGAAGAAAGATGTACTGAAACGTTATGAAAAAGTACAGGCGCATCCGGTGGAAATAGATCGGAAGAAAATCCAGCGTATGGGGATAATCCTTATTGAAGCGGATTTGCTCGGCGTTGAAAAAGGCGCTGTTCATGATACGGATACGCTTTGCAATGAAATCATCCGTATTTCCGGACTTCTGAAAACCAATATTGCGCCTGAAGTATTGTCGGGGTATCTGGGGAGGGCGAAGTAATGTCATTTACGGAGCAGGTGAAGAATGAGCTTGCCCGTGTTGTCCGTCCCGATAAAGAAAGCAGAAGCGGGGAACTGCTGGCACTTCTTCGTATGGGCGGCGCAATTGTTACGGGAGCGCAGGGGAAAAAGGGCGTGGAATTTTCTACGGGGAACAGCGCCGTTGCCCGCCGTGTCCTCGTCTGCCTGAAAAAAGACTTCAATCTTATGCCGTCGGCTATGGTGCGGCAGGGACGGAAGCTGCGCAAGAAAAATGTGTATACTTTGACTGTCCGTCCGTCAGCAGACAGCTTGCGGTTCCTTGGGGAAATGGGATTGGATCCGCTCATGGATATCCGTGATGCGGGCCGGCTGGTGTCTGCCGAAGAACGGCGGTCTTATCTGGCGGGCGCTTTCCTTGGGGGCGGTACGGTGAGCCGGCCGCAGGGCGATTACCACCTGGAATTGGTGACACAGTCGCTGCGGTTTGCCGGAGAACTCATTGCCGTGATGCGTTCCTTCAAATTGAATGCCCGTATGACCGATCGAAAAAATGATTACATCGTCTACATCAAAGGCGGTGATGATGTGAGCTCTTTCTTGCAGATTGTCGGCGCGGCAAACAGTTATATGGATTTTGAAAGTGTCCGCGTGGTGAAAGATATGCGGAACCGTGTCAACCGCCAGGTAAACTGTGAAACGGCAAATCTGCAGAAATCAGTAGACGCTGCTGTCCGCCAAATGCGGGATGTGGAAAAATTATTGCAGTATAAACGATTATCCGAATTGTCACCGTCTATTCGCGCCGCCTGCGAAGCGCGCATGAAAAATCCGGACGCTTCCATGGCGGAATTGGCGGATCTATGCGGCATCACCAAGTCGGGACTGGCCCATCGGTTCCGTAAAATAGCCTCCATGGCGGAAACATTGGCAGGAAGGGTAAAAGGCAGAAAGTAATGAACATAAAAATATGGATTGCCGCTATG
>ENA-OPFI01000763-OPFI01000763.1-human-gut-metagenome-genome-assembly--contig:-NODE-763-length-13275-cov-1.679728_pt1 | contig 13275 bp, 10 predicted proteins | sample MGYA00241308_ERZ501550 | MGnify/ENA primary metagenome ERZ501550 (study PRJEB25962, sample SAMEA2042433) | human gut metagenome | biome: human gut; feature: human-associated habitat; material: faeces...
TGGGCAATGCGAATCTGGAGAAAATGATCTTCTTCTCCTCCGGTGTGTAATCCGGTATATCGATCACTGCAAAACGCGACATTAACGGGGCACTGATCTGCTCCTTATCGTTAGCCGTTGCAATCGGATAAACACCGAATGTGGGCACGGTACATTCCATATAGTTGTCCGTAAATCCCAGATTATCCAGCAAGGTAAGCAGTACATCCGCCGGATTGCCGTTACCTTTGCCGCTGGCCGCTTTGTCCAGCTCGTTGATGATGAATACCAGATTGGACTCTCCCGCCATGGAAAAAGCCTCCATGATGATACCGGGTTTGGCATTGGCGTAGATCCTGGAGCTTCCGGTCAGCTGCTCCGGATCGTTGATGGAACTCATATCCAATGTAGTCCAGGGAAGCTTTAAAATCCTTGCCACCGAATAAGCAATCTGGGATTTACCGGTTCCCGCCGGTCCCACCAGAAGCAGACCATAGGCCGGTAAAGTGTGGGTACGGTTGATCTGGATAATGGTCTCCATGATACGCTGTTTGACCCTCTCCATGCCGTACAATTCCTCATCCAGGATCCGTCTGGCTTCCACGGGGTCAATAGCCTCAAAATAGTTGCCCTTCCACTGAATGTTCATCATAATGGACAAGGCTCTCTGTGCATGTCTTCTCTCCTCGGGAGATACCTCGTGGGATCTTGCCACTGCCAGGTTTCTTCTCGCCCACAGGCGGATATTTTCCGGCATGGTCTTTCCGGCACAGGTCATGAAATCGGAGATACTCTGAAGGCTGGTAAGTTTCATATCATCGCCGTCTTCCCCTTCGTCCTCGCCCTGTTCTTCTTCCGCGGGAGCACTGCTTAAAAACAGCCGCTCCATCATGAATTGTAAAAATCCATCCTCTGCAGACAGCTTGGTGCCCCCACCGAAAGCTGTCTCTCGGATCTTATATACTGCATAGCCGTCATTCCTGTTTTCTCCGGAGAGACGCACGTTAATGTGGTTCTCACCAAGCCAGCGGATCAGACTGACAAAACGGGCATCAATCTGTAAAATATCGGCATAAGCGCTGCTGCCTTCCTCTTTAAATTCGAAATTGGTCCGTTTGCTCTGATTACCGAATACACCTACGGCATGATGGTTCCACTTTTCACTGCTGTTATCCAGAATCAAAATCGGTTTCTCCGCAGAGGCTGATCCCTCATTGGAGCGAAACGTAGTATAGGTGCATACGGGATCCTGCTTCTTTTCATTTTCCGGAGTACTGCTGAAATCAAATACCGGCATGCTTAACCTCCTTTTTTCTCGCCTGAATCTTCTCCTCATCGATCAGTTTGAACTGTTTTACCAGATTGGTCATATTCTCAGACTGCGCCAACAGTTCTTCACTGGTAGCAGAGAGTTCTTCTGCTGCCGCAGAATTGGACTGTACGATCTCGGAGATCTGGTTCACACCGCTCTCTGCCTGATTCATGGCATCCGCCTGGGTATCTGCGATCTGGGTCAGTTCCTCGGAATCCTGTGCGATCTTGCGGACACCGTCCACGATAACACTTAAGGTCTGGGATGCATGATCCACAGCTTCATTGCCGGCATGGATCTCCTCCAGAGTATCGCCGATCAGATTTCTGGTATTGACTGCGGACTGAGCACTCTGCTCTGCCAGCTTACCGATCTGGTCTGCCACAACAGCAAAGCCTCTGCCTGCTTCTCCGGCTCTGGCCGCTTCAATGGAAGCATTCAGGGACAGCAGATTGGTCTGGCTTGCAATATCTTCGATCTCGCCGATGATATTGCTGATCTTCTCGGAAGTTTCATTGATCCGACCCATGATTTCCATCAGGTGATTCATTTCGGTACGTCCTTCATCCGCCTTAGCTGAATATTCCTGTGCCTGTCTGCTGGAATTCTTCGTATGTTCTGCGGTATTGTCTACCATAGAAGTAATATTGGTAATTGTCGCCTGAAGCTCCTGTACGGCTCCTGCCTGTTCGGTTGCCCCCTCAGCCAGAGACTGCGCCGCATCTGCCAGACTTCCGGCACCCATGGATACTTGTCCGGATACTTCATTGACATTGTACAGTGCCTCATTCATCTTATACTTAATATCTCTCAGCGCTTCTTTTAGTTCATCCAGATCGCCCACATAGAGATCGGGATAACGGAACTTCACTGTCCAGTCGCCGTTTGCCATAGCGTTTAATGCCTGGTTGATATCCTCAATGATCATCCTGAGGTTTGTCGCCATTGCTGTAGCCGCACGGTTCATCGCTGCCATTTCGTCCTCTGTCTCCACTTTGGGGAAATCAGATGTCAGATCGCCTGCTGCGAAGCCATCCAGTCTGTCTGCCAGCGCTTTCAGCGGTCCGGCGATTCCTTTGGCTATTCTTTTTCCCGCCTTTTCAGATCCTGCAAAGCCTACTCCGATGATCAGAAGGATTACGATAAAAATAACTACACGGAAAACATTCAGCTTGGCTTCCATGGCATTTCCGTTCGTTACACTGCTGTCCAACAGGCTCGTCATATCTGCATAGACCTGCTGGAACACGGGATCCATCTGTTCGCCTGCCATCTGCTGTGCCTGCATCCGCTTAGCAGGATCGGAAGCTGTTCCCAGTTCCAGTATCTGTGCCTCGATCTGCTGATAAGAAGCTACGCCATCCTTGATCTGCTGGTAGGTAGCTCTTCCCTCATCCGTGATCATATCATCTTCCAGGGCACTGATATAGGTATCCAGCTGTTCCGCCGTCATGTCATGGGCATTTTTTGCTTTAGCGATCAGCGTATCGTCATCATAGCCGATGGCGGCACGGGTCTCGCTCCGCATCTCCGCGATAACGATCATCGCCTTACCGATGTCACCCTGTGCGAAACCGTAATGGCGCAACGCATAGGAATACTGGTAACTGACGATTCCCATGGCGACACAGGCAATAATACCTGTTGCACTTAATAATAGAGAAATTATGCGAAATACACTCATTAACCGCTTTTCGATGGGGAGCTTACTTAACTTATCTGATCTGTTCATTCCAATATTCCATCCTTTCCATAAACTGTGAATAAAAATCTGTTGTCCCTTTGTACGGCAATAAATAAAACAGACGCAACAGCAGCAGATTTTCCTCCTGCTGTTTCCCTTCGTCTTCTCCTGTCAGTCTCTCTTCCATGGCATGTAACAGGTCATGCCATTGTAGGGTAAATTGCTGGTTTCTCGTCAGATCCGGAGTATCGATCCATTTACTGACTTTTATCTTGCTGCGGTTCTCCTTCGCACATTCCCCGGTCTGGAGAAAATAGGAAAATCCTCCGTTTTCATAATATCTTCCCAGCGGAAACAGCCGGCAGATTCCAGGCCGGTACGGATGGATGCTACATCTTCCTTCCTCATCCAAATAAGCGCAGGCTTCCTTGGTCCCCTGCATTTTCAGATTCGGTAAGATCACACCATCCACCACGTTGAGCTCCACCGATGCCGCTAATAGTTCCTGCATGCTTTTCCCCATTCCGGTAAACATCATAGGGATCCAGGATAATGGAATTGCCCATGCCGTGACAACACCGGGAACAGCCATTGCAACCACCGCAATCCGCTTTCACCATATCACTTGCTTTGTATAAACGGCCGTCGGATATCTCCGCAAGACTTACATTTCGCTTCATATCTACACCATCAGCCTCTCTGTGCCTTGCGTTCCATGATCTCCTTCAGGCTCTCCGTATAAGGAGCTCTCGCCACCCCGTATTCCGTGACAATTCCGGCGATCAGTTCATGGTCTGTCACATCGAATGCCGGATTGTAGACCTTTACACCCTCCGGAGCCATGCGCTCCTTGTACCACATCTCAGTAACCTCTTCCGCCTTACGCTGCTCGATGCAGATATCCGCACCGGTGGCAGTCGCCATATCAATCGTGGAAGTCGGTGCACAGATGTATACCGGCACACCGTACTGTTTTGCCACTGCTGCCACCACGCTGGTACCGATCTTGTTCGCAGTATCTCCGTTAGCTGCCACTCTGTCACAGCCTACGAACACTGCCTGCACCCAACCCTTGGACATGACGGAAGCGGACATATTGTCACAGATCAGTGTCACATCCACACCTGCGGAATGCAGTTCAAACGCAGTCAGTCTGGCTCCCTGTAACAGCGGTCTGGTCTCATCCGCAAATACATGGAAGTTGTAACCTCTCTCCTGTCCCAGATAAATCGGTGCGGTTGCGGTACCGTATTTTACGGTTGCAAGTTGTCCTGCATTACAGTGGGTCAGAATACCATCTCCCGGTTTTACCAGTTCCAGTCCAAGCTCTCCGATTTTTCGACATACTTCCACATCTTCCGCCCGAATCTGCAGTGCTTCGTCATGCAGGATTTCCTTCACTTTTGCGACAGTCTTGCCAGCCTTTACAGCCACAGCATCCATGCGCTTCAGCGCCCAGGACAGATTAACTGCGGTGGGTCTGGAAGAATCCAGATATTCCTTATATTCTGTGAATTTCTGATAAAAATCTTCGAAGTCTTCCGTCTCGATGCGATTCGCCAGCAGGTAGATGCCCAATGCCGCCGCTACACCGATGGCCGGGGCTCCCCGGACCTTCAGCAGATAGATAGCATCCCACATCTCCTGTGCCGTATGTAATGCGATCAGTTCGATCTTACCCGGAAGCAGGGTCTGGTCTATGATGATCACCGCATCCTGTGCTTCGTCCAGTGCTACGGTATCGTAATCAAGGATGTTTTTTTGGTTTTCCATGTGTACTCCTTTATCTTCAGCATCCTTTTACTACATTTGATGCATTAATTTTCGTGCCTGATAATATCTGCGAACTCCGCTCTCGCTGCTTTCGCAAGCACATCCGGATTCAATTGGATCTGAGATCCGATCCTGCCGCCGCTGACATAGATTTGTTCCTGTGTCTTCGCACTTTCATCAATTCTGGTCACATACTGTTTTTTCATACCGATGGCTGTGCAGCCGCCGCGGATGTAGCCGGTGATGGCATTGATGTCTTTTACGTGGATCATCTCCACGCTTTTTTCTCCGACGGATTTCGCTGCTTTTTTCATATCCAGCTCCTCCGCAATGGGGATGACGAATACAAAATAATTCTTGCTGCTGCCCACGGTGACCAACGTCTTGTAGACCTGCTCATAGGGCAGGGACAGCTTGTCTGCTATCTGAAGCCCATCCACGAATTCCTCGCACTCATAGGTGTGATGGGTATAAGGAATCTTCAGAGATTCCAGGATACGCATGGCGTTGGTTTTTACTTCTTTTTGTTTTGCCATAAAATATCATCTCACATTCTTGCTCTGTATGATACCTGCGGATTGCTCCACAATCCCACCCAATATTCGCATATCGTGGGATTATCATTATATTTTACTATGTAAGCGTCCGAAGTGCAATATAAAACCCTCCCTGAGATCAACAGGGAGGGTTCGAATATCCGTCAAAAAACGGCTCTTAGTTCGCTGCCTTCTCAGCCTTTGCAGCCTTCAGCTGTTCGGTCAGAGCGGGAACGATCTTGTTCAGATCTCCTACGATACCGTAGTCAGCTACATCGAAGATAGGAGCTGTCTCATCCTTGTTGATGGCAACAATGAGATCAGACTCTTCCATACCTGCTACGTGCTGAATAGCACCGGAGATACCGATTGCGAAGTAGATCTGAGGACGAACGGTCTTACCGGTCTGTCCAACCTGCAGATCCTTGGGCTTCCAGCCGTTATCTACAACTGCACGGGAGCAGGATACGGTACCGCCCAGAACTTCTGCCAGATCCTCCAGGATCTTGAAGTTCTCTGCGCTGCCTACTCCACGTCCACCGGATACCAGGATCTTGGCATCCATGATGTCAACGGTATCGGATACAGCCTTAACGACTTCCTTGATGGTTACATATTTGTTGTTCGGAGTAAATCCGGGATTGTACTCTTCGATCACAGCCTTTGCACCTGCGATAGGAGCGATCTTCTGCATAACGCCGGGACGAACGGTTGCCATCTGAGGTCTGTTGTCAGGACATGCGATGGTAGCGATGGTGTTACCACCGAATGCAGGACGGGTCATCAGCAGCTGATTGTGCTTCTGCTCCTGTCCAGGCATAGCGTTGATTGGGAAATCACCAATCTCAAGCTTTGTACAGTCAGCTGTAAGACCTGTCTGAACTCTTGCGGAAACGGTAGGTCCAAGATCACGTCCGATAGCGGTTGCACCTACCAGAACGATCTCAGGCTTATATTTCTCAATAACAGATGCCAGTGCATGTGCATAAGGCTCGGTTCTGTAAGTCTCCAGTTCGGGATCATCTACGAGGATCACCTTATCTGCACCATACTCTGCCAGCTTATCAGCCAGTCCTTTTACGTTATAACCGATCAGAACCGCGGTTACCTCGGTCTCCAGCTTTGCAGCCAGCTCTTTACCTTTGCCGAGCAGTTCTAATGCGATACCACTGATCTCATTGTCTACCTGCTGGGCGAACACATATACACCCTTGTATTCTTCAATATTATTGGTTACCATGGTTTGCCTCCTATATTAGATGATGTGCTTTTCTTTGAATTTAGCAACAATGTAAGCTGCTCCGTCTTCGGGTGAATCGGGAACGATCTTCTCACCTGCGCCCTTACGAACCTTATCGGATGCCTTTGCGATCTTGGTAGGAGATCCCTTCAGACCAAGGTTGCTGTCATCAACATCTTTCAGATCAGCTCTGCCCCAGGTAGTGATCTCTGCCTTGCATGCATCGAAGATTCCGCCGGGAGTCATGTAACGAGGCTTATTCAGTTCGGATAATGCAGTGATCAGGCAGGGCATCTTAGCTTCTACTACATGATATCTGTCATCATACTGTCTCTGAACGATCACCTTGTCTCCCTCAACCTTAATGTCCTGTGCATAAGAGATTACGGGAAGTCCCAGATGCTCAGCGATCTGAGGACCAACCTGTGCGGTATCACCATCGATTGCCTGACGACCGGTAATGATCAGATCATAGTCAAGGTTTCTCAATGCACCTGCAATGGTAGTGGAAGTAGCCCAGGTATCAGCACCGCCCAGTACTCTGTCGGTAACCAGAATTGCTTTGTCAGCACCCATAGCCAGCGCCTCACGAAGAGCATCTGCTGCCTTGGGAAGACCCATGGTCAGTACGGTAACTTCTGCGCCGAACTCGTCCTTCAGCTTCAGTGCAGCTTCCAGACCAGCCTTATCATCGGGATTCATGATAGCAAGCATTGCGCCTCTGTCAAGAGTTCCGTCAGGATTGAATTTAACACCGCCCTTGGTATCGGGCACCTGCTTAATACAAACAACAATCTTCATTGTATTTTCTCCTTACTTTTCTAATTATTCATTCAACAACGCTTACTTCAACAGATCTGCAGAGATAACCATTCTCTGAACTTCGGAAGTACCCTCGTAGATCTCGGTGATCTTTGCATCACGCATCATACGTTCAACTTCGTACTCTCTGATGTAACCGTAACCACCGTGCAGCTGAACAGCCTTGGTAGTAACTTCCATAGCAACCTCAGCAGCATACAGCTTAGCCATAGCAGCTTCTACAGAGTAAGAGATCTTAGGATTGGTCTTGTACTCGTCCTTCTTGCGTGCAGCCTTGTATACCAGCATCTTGGCAGCTTCCACCTTGGTAGCCATATCAGCCAGCTGGAACTGTGTATTCTGGAATCCGGAAATGGACTTTCCGAACTGCTTTCTTTCCTTGGTGTAAGCAACGGTTCTCTCCAAAGCGCCTTCTGCAATACCCAGAGCCTGGGAAGCGATACCGATACGTCCGCCGTCCAGAGTGTGCATTGCGATCTTGAATCCCTGTCCCTGCTTGCCCAGCATGTTCTCCTTAGGGATACGGCAGTCGGTGAAGATCAGCTCGTAAGTGGAAGAACCCTTGATACCCATCTTCTTTTCCTTGGTACCGAAGGTAAATCCGGGAGTTCCCTTCTCAACGATAAAGGAAGAGATCTCCTTCATCTTTCTGCCTCTCTTCTCTACGATGCCAGTAACTGCGATTACGATATAAACATCTGCTTCTTTACCATTGGTGATGAAGCACTTGGAACCATTGATGACCCACTCATCGCCATCTAATACAGCCTTGGTCTGCTGACCCTGGGCATCGGTACCTGCACCGGGCTCGGTCAGACCGAAAGCACCGATCTTGCGGCCGCTTGCCAGATCAGGAACATATTTCTGCTTCTGCTCTTCGGTACCGAAGGTCATGATAGGATCGATACACAGAGAGGTATGTGCGGAAACGATAACGCCTGTAGTTGCGCAAACCTTGGAAAGCTCCTCAACGCACATAGCATAGGTCAGGGTATCACAGCCCTGTCCGCCATACTCCTTGGGAACAGGAATTCCCATGAAGCCGTACTTAGCCATCTTCTCAACGGTCTCTCTGGGGAAAGTTTCGGTCTCGTCAACTTCCTGTGCAAGAGGTTTTACTTCGTTCTCGGCGAACTCTTTGAACAGCTGTCTCGCCATCTCATGCTCTTTGGATAATGTAAAATCCATGATGTTAATCCTCCATTGTTATTTATACTTGGTTGTAATTATCATGATGTCGGGGTCTAAGAACCCCGACTTTGATGCCTACGGATTGTTTATACTTTACTGTGCATCCACAGGAGTCTTGGTGCGGTCTGCATTGTATACATAGAAGCCCTTGCCGGTCTTCACACCAAGGTTGCCGCCACGTACCATCTTACGGATCAGAGGACATGCACGATACTTGCTGTCGCCGGTCTCGTTGTACAGAACATCCATGATGGCAAGGCAGATATCCAGTCCTACGAAGTCACCCAGCTCCAGGGGTCCCATGGGATGATTAGCGCCCAGCTTCATAGCTGCGTCGATACCTGCGATATCGGATACACCTTCCATCTTGATGAAAGCTGCTTCATTGATCATAGGGATCAGGATACGGTTAACAACAAAGCCTGCTGCCTCGTTTACCTGAACAGGGGTCTTGCCGATCTCTTCGGAGATCTTCTTGATGGTATCCACGGTCTCTGCGGGAGTATTCACACCTGCGATTACCTCAACCAGCTTCATACGGTCTGCGGGATTGAAGAAGTGCATACCGATCAGAGGACGGGTCAGTCCGTTGCCGATCTCGGTAATGGAAAGGCTGGAAGTGTTGGAAGCAAATACACACTCGGGCTTGCAGATCTTGTCCAGCTCACCGAAGGTGGTCTTCTTTACTTCCATGTTCTCAAATGCAGCTTCTACGATCAGATCGCAGTCTGCACACAGGTCTTCCTTCAGACCCGGAGTGATCTTAGCTACGATAGCGTCAACTGTTTCCTGGGTCATTTTTCCTTTTTCTACCAGTCTTGCATAGCCTTTTACGATCTTGGCTTTGCCGCCTTCAGCCCATTCCTGCTTGATATCGCAGAGAGCTACTTCATATCCGTCTACCTGGGCAAATGCCTTTGCAATGCCCTGTCCCATGGTACCTGCACCGATAATACCTACTTTCATGGTAAATCCTCCTGTTTTCTATACATTCTATCATTATTTGAAAAACTATTATAACTATTTATTCTGGAAAGGCTCTTTTACTTTTTCCTTGTTCTTGTCAAGGAAGAAAGCCATACCATACTTCTGATCTTCTGTCTCGAAGCAATCTCCGAACAGCTTCTCTTCAATGACTACTGCCTGATCCATATCTGCATCCAGGCCATCATTAATAGCCTTCTTGCAGTTGCGTACAGCGATGGGAGCGTTCTTGGCGATGGTCGCTGCCATCTTCTGTGCTGCTGCCAGCATTACTTCCTGTGCGCTCTTTACTACATTGCCATCAGCATCAACCTCGGCGCTGTATACTTCATTTACCAGACCGATTCTGTAAGCGTCTGCTGCCTTGATATTACGTGCGGTGTAGATCATCTGCTTTGCCATGCCTGCACCTACCAGACGAGCCAGTCTCTGGGTTCCACCGAAGCCGGGAGTGATTCCCAGTCCTACTTCGGGCTGTCCGAATACTGCATTATCGGAACAGATTCTGATATCACAGCTCATGGAGATCTCACATCCACCACCCAGAGCGAAGCCGTTGACAGCTGCGATCACGGGAATGGGGAAGGTCTCGATCTTGCGGAACACATCGTTACCCTTCTTGCCGAATGCTTCGCCTTCTGCCTTGGTCAGGCTGCTCATCTCTCCGATATCTGCGCCTGCTACGAAGGACTTGGCACCTGCACCGGTGATCACCAGGCAGCGAACCGTTGCCAGATCTACTGCATCCAATGTAGCGTTCAGTTCATCCAGCACCTGAGAATTCAGTGCGTTCAGTGCTTTCTCACGGTTAATGGTGATGGTTGCCACATTACCATTCTGCTCATACAAAATGTAATCCATGTTTTTACCTCATTTCACATTTCTATTCGTGTTTTCAAAACCACACTAAGGCGATAGAGATTCTACCGCCCCAGCGAATATTTATAAAATTAATCCTCGATCTTAACGATGGTGGAGCAGCCCATGCCACCGCCGATGCACAGAGTAGCCAGACCGGTCTTGGCACCTCTTGCCTGCATCTCATGCAGCAGAGTTACCAGGATACGGCATCCGGAAGCTCCTACGGGATGACCCAGTGCGATAGCACCACCGTTGGGGTTCAGCTGCTTATCTACATCAATACCCAGTTCCTTACCAACTGCTACGGACTGAGCTGCGAATGCTTCGTTAGCCTCGATGATATCGAAGTCTTCGATCTTCATACCGGTCTTAGCCATTACCTTCTTGGTAGAAGCCACAGGGCCGATACCCATAACCTCAGGACGAACGCCTGCCAGAGCACCTGCTACGAAAGTTGCCATAGGCTTAACGCCCAGCTCCTTAGCCTTCTCCTCGCTCATAACAACGATAGCTGCTGCACCGTCGTTGATGCCGGAAGCGTTACCTGCGGTAACGAATCCACCGGGATTGATGGCACGAAGCTTAGCCAGACCTTCGATGGTAGAACCATGACGAGGGCCTTCATCGGTATCGAATACGATGGTCTCTTTTTTCTTCTTAACTTCCACGGGAACGATCTCTGCCTTGAAGGCACCGTTCTTCTGAGCTTCTTCAGCCTTTAACTGGCTCTTTAATGCGAACTCATCGAGTTCTTCACGGGTAAGTCCCCACTCTTCGCAGATATTGTCTGCGGTCTTAATCATATGATAATCATTGAAAGCGTCCCAAAGTGCATCTTTGATCATGGTATCTACCATGGTTGCGTTACCCATACGATAACCATAACGTCCCTGAGGAATTGCGTAAGGAGCCATGGACATGTTCTCCATACCACCTGCTACTACGATGTCAGCGTCGCCTGCCATGATCATCTGTGCAGCCTGGTTCACACAGTTCAGACCGGAACCACATACCACGTTCATGGTAACTGCGGGAACTTCAATGGGAAGTCCTGCCTTGATCGCTGCCTGACGTGCTACGTTCTGTCCCTGGCCAGCCTGGATAACACATCCCATATATACCTGGTCAACTGCTTCGGGAGCAACGCCTGCTCTCTTCAGAGCCTCCTTGATCACGATTGCGCCCAGCTCCGGTGCAGGAGTTGTGCTTAAGGTTCCACCCATAGTACCGATCGCGGTACGGCAAGCGCCTGCTAATACAACTTTCTTTGCCATTTGTTTGTCCTCCATTTTTTTGTTTTGCTTGGTTTGCTTTCTGAAATGTTTTTAGATTGTTATTTTTTTATCATTTCACTGTTCCTATTTTAACATAGCGAAATCGGTTTTGCAATGATTTTGTCAAAAAAATAACAAAATAACTGATGCAATTTTAAACAGCCTGCCGTAAGGCCGGCAGGCTGTCTGTCATTGCTTATTTAATTGTACCTTTTTACACTGTTTTTACGGCTTATACTTCCGGCTCGATCAGTCCGTAAGTGTCGCCTTTTCTCTTGTAAACTACGTTCACCTGATCAGTCTCTGCATTACAGAATACGAAGAAGCTGTGTCCCAGCAGTTCCATCTGGATGCAGGCATCCTCAGGATACATAGGCTTGATGTCGAACTTCTTGGTACGGACGATCTTGATCTCCTCATCATCCGTATAGTCATTCTCTACATAGGCTTTGCTGAAAGAACCGGCCGCCTGCTGTTTGTCAACGATCTTGTTCTTATATTTTTTCAGCTGTCTCTCAATGATCTCTTCTACCAGATCAATAGATACATACATATCGTTGCTTACCTGCTCCGAGCGGATAATACTTCCCTTAACCGGAATGGTTACTTCAATTTTCTGACGATCCTTTTCAACGCTTAATGTTACATGTACTTCTGTATCGGGATTGAAATACTTGTCCAGCTTGCCGATCTTTTCCTCCACTGCTGCTCTTAATCCTGGTGTAACTTCGATGTTTCTGCCAACAATAATAAACTTCATGCTGATCATCCCTTCCAAGTATTTATTTACAAAGATCACTGTAGCAACCCTTGCATTTATTGTATAGTCATTATAGCATAATAGTGCAACGTTTTGCAACAATTTGAGGAGTTTTTTACTTGTTTTTGACATTCTGTATGTCAACCTTAAAATCGACAAATCGTGTCAATTTCTGGTTTTTATTACATCTTCACAAAACATTTGTTCCTGCTTTTTTGTAAAATCCTCATCTCAGAATCACCTTTTTTTCTGTGGATAATGTGTATAACTTGGTGTATAAGTAACTTTTATCCTATTTTAGGGCTTTTTCAATGTGGATAACTTCCTATGTATTTTTGCTGTTATTTTATCGTTATTACGTATCTGTATGTTTTTTTGTATACTTTGTATAGTTTTGTTTTGTCAATCCTTTTTTCGTCGCATAATAATATTTTGACAAATTGCACAATTCAGTGTACAACTCTATATGTTTTATTCCATTAGCGCACTTTGGGCATACATGCAAAAAAGGCACTGTGTATTTTCACACAGTGCCTTAGTTTTATTGTTACGATTAGAATATCCGTCGAACTGCCAGTACCTTCTTATAATCAGCATTTGAAACGATAATACCGGTCTTGGCGGTAGATGCATGAACGATCTGACCATTACCGATATACAGTGCTACATGACCGGAGTAACAGATCAGGTCTCCTGCCTGTGCATTAGCCAGTCCGTCAACTGCTGCACCCTGGCTACGGTCTGCGGAAGAGGAATGAGGAAGGCTTACACCGAAGTTCGCATATACACTCATTACAAATCCGGAACAGTCTGTACCGTTTGTCAGACTGGAACCACCATAGACATATGGGTTACCAAT
>ENA-OPFI01000795-OPFI01000795.1-human-gut-metagenome-genome-assembly--contig:-NODE-795-length-12769-cov-2.551833_pt1 | contig 12769 bp, 7 predicted proteins | sample MGYA00241308_ERZ501550 | MGnify/ENA primary metagenome ERZ501550 (study PRJEB25962, sample SAMEA2042433) | human gut metagenome | biome: human gut; feature: human-associated habitat; material: faeces...
CAGTAACCGCCAAATTGCAAGTGGTTTCAGAAATAGCAAATAATGACTGGAAATTGGCTGCAGAAAAGCTATTTAACAGATTATCTTCTACGCATTTGAATGCAATATCTGCTATTGACAATCCTATTAAACGTGCCTTTTATGAAATGGAAACGATTAGGGGATGCTGGACTGTAAAAGAACTGGAACGGCAGATTGATTCATTGTACTACGAGCGTAGTGGATTATCTAAAAACAAAGAAGCTCTTTCTGAATTATTACAGCAACAGGCAGTTCAACTACAGCCTGCGAATGTAATAAATACTCCCTTGACCTTAGAGTTCTTAGGGTTAAATGAACGGGCATTAGTTACAGAGAATGATTTAGAGCAAGCCATCCTTGATAATTTACAAAAGTTCCTTCTGGAAATGGGACACGGCTTCTGCTTTGAAGCTCGCCAAAAACGCATACTGATAGATGAAGATTACTTCTTTGCTGACCTCGTTTTCTATCACCGCATATTGAAATGCCATGTCATAGTGGATTTAAAAATTGACAAATTCCACCATGAATATGCATCCCAACTGAATATGTATCTAAACTACTTCAAAGCAGAAGTAATGCAGCCCGATGATAATCCACCAATCGGTATTTTGCTTTGTACTGAAAAAGGAGATACTTTAGTTCGTTATGCCACAGCAGGATTAGACCCAAATATTTTTGTACAAAAGTATAAAATCCAGTTGCCCAGTGAGGAAGAATTCAAGAGATTTCTTTCAAAGGAGATAGGCTAACAACTTTCAATAAAAACAAAGGTTTAGTTCATTTTAGATATACAAGAGAAATGGACTAAACTTAATCTATAACCTTTTCATTATAAAACCTCAAAAATTCCATTTCACCCACCTGCTTTAAAAATTTCTGATTTTCAATAAAGTCTTGTCCATACTTTAACCAACGTTTTGTAAAACCTTTGAACTTAGTACAAGGAAATAGATGACATTGGTAGCAGTGTGTTATTCCTTTCTCAACGCAACACAGGTAAAATGTTCTACATTTTTCACAGCGGGTTTTGTTTTCCTCTGCTCCCTGACAAATTTTTTCATCTCGTGTGTAGCTTGGACAACCGCCACAGAACACACCACAAGCAGGAATACGACCATTATAAGGCTTGATTTTAGCCATTTCCCTTGCCATCCAAAAGTTAGTGAGAGAAAGCTGATTCGCTTTGCGCTTTTGTTCTTCCTTTACTATATAACCTTTTTTTTCAAAGAAAGGGCGAGCAGTCAAGCTCACTTCGGATGTAATCCGCATAATTCCGGCTGTAATTGCATATCGTTCTATTTCTTCCAAAAGCATCGTAGCAATACCTTTACCTTGAAAGTCCTTGTGAACAAACATAGAATGTAAATAGCCTTGAGACGTAATAGATGAAAAACCAACGATTTGTGACTGTTGATTAACAGCTACAATAAAATAGTGGGTCTTTATCATCTCTTCAATGTTAGAAAGGTCATCTCCGCAGGATGCCCAATCCTCAACTTCTGCCTGCGAATAATCCTTGCTATTTACCGCAAGAACAGTGTTTTGAAATAATTCTTTTAGCGCAATAGTATCCGTCTGTTGAGCTTCCCTGATTGTAAAGTCTGTTTTCATATCTATTATATTTATGGTAAATTCTTTTCAGTCTTTCTTATTTTGTAGCTATTATGGAATAGACCATCGGAATATGATTACTTTAATGTTTTATCCTATATTTAAAAGTCAGATTTCAGATGGATATCTACCCTGTTGTTCCCCGGTTTATTTCTAAATAATCAAAATCCGCATTCATTCTTTTAATATTAAATGGATTATATGCAAATATAGCAAAAGGTACAGTATATCATTCATTGTGAATTGCACTTTTTACTGTATTTCAGCAAAATACCTTTCTTTACAGGCTAAAACCTTTGCTCCTTTTCTGCACCTCTTTCAGTTGTATCCTTTGATAGAGTTTGCTAAACAGCTCCCTGAACCAATCGGATACATTTTTTTGATTGATGATTAGCATCAATTTGTTCCTGCCACATCGTCATCGAAAAAGCAATGTCCTTTTAGCTCAACAAGTGTATGAATGTGCTGCCATATATATGGAGTGGGTAGCCCGGCAGGAACATTCCGGCTCTTCTTTTTATTCCCGGATGGGATAAGATTCGGTAACTAAGGTAAGATAATCCGTAATTGGGGTTATAACCTTGTCCGGATAACTTCTTATTTTTGTGACCGGAATATTTCAAATAACTGAAAAAGCTGTATTTTAGCAGACATTAAACAAGTTAGAATGATGGATAAGATATTAAATTTAGACAATGTGGACCAATATAACAGTCTATACGGACTTGAAACACTGAATCCGTTGGTCAGTGTCATTGATTTGAACAAGGCTACCCGGCAGATGGACTATGTGCACTGGAACTATGGCGTTTATGCACTTTATCTGAAATTGGAGAAAGCTTGTGATATCAAATACGGGCGTCAGAGTTATGACTATCAGGAGGGAACCGTGGTATGTTTTGCTCCGGGACAAACAACGGAAACCACATTGACCACCGACCGTGTGCAGTTGAATGTGCTTGGCATTCTTTTTCATCCGGATTTGTTACGGGGGACCACGCTTGGAAAAACAATAAAGAAATATACCTTCTTTTCGTATGAAGTGAGCGAGGCGCTGCACCTTTCGGAAGATGAGCGCAATATTATGACAGATTGCCTGAAGATTATCCGTATGGAACTGGAACGGGGAGTGGACAAGCACAGTAAGACCTTGCTGGTAAACTATATAGAACTGCTTCTTAATTACTGTATGCGTTTTTATGAACGTCAGTTCGCCACCCGCAGTCATTCGAACCGTGATGTGTTGACACGCTTTGAAGGGTTGCTTGACGATTATTTTGAGGGCGAACTTGCCGAGCGCGACGGATTGCCTACCGTGAAATACTTTGCTGACAAACTGTGCCTTTCATCCAACTACTTCGGGGATATGTTCAAGAAGGAAACCGGCAAGACTCCACAGGAATATATTCAGGAAAAAGTGATAGAACTGGCAAAGGAACGGATGTCCGACAGGAGAGAAACCGTCAGCAGGGTAGCCTATTCACTGGGATTTCAATATCCGCAGCATTTCTGCCGGTTGTTCAAGAAGCGTGTGGGCTGTACACCGAATGAATATCGTGCACAAAACCTTCTTTTATAGTATTCTGTCGTAACAAGCAATGCAAGAGACTATGTTGGACTTGAGGACTGTATATGAATGTAACCGCTGTCTGGGTTGCAAGACATTGCATCCGCAGGTGGGCATCATCAATCTGGAGAATCCTTCATTGGAAGAGGATGCGGTGAAGTTTGAATTCTATGCTGTCTTGCTGATTGAGGATTGTCCGGGCGGTTGTTGCTGCTGCGGACGGAAATACTATGATTACTCCAATGCTACCATGGTGTTTCTCACTCCCGGCGAGATCTTTCGTATGAGTAAGGAGAATACGTTGCCGGATAAAGGATATCTTTTGGCATTTCATCCTGACCTGTTGTTCCGCACCTCACTGAAGAATCATATTAAAAATTATACCTTTTTCCATTATCGCAAGGAAGAAGCGCTGCATCTTTCGCGGCGTGAGACAGAGAAAGTGACGTGTTGCCTCTCGAATATAGAGGATGAGTTGCATCATCCCATTGATACTCATAGCAGTATTATTCTTTCCCGGCATATAGAACTTCTGTTGGATTATTGCACCCGGTATTACGAACGCCAGTTTATTACCCGTGAGAATAAGAACAAGGCTCTTTTGGAAAACATGGAACGTTTGTTTGTGGAATATATCGCATCCGGAAGGTTGCAAGGCGGCAAGTTGCCCACACCCGGCTATATGGCGGGAGAGCTTGATTTGTCTGTCGCTTACTTCGATGATCTGCTGAAGTTTGAAACCGGCAAGACTTTGGAGGAATATTTGCAACTGAAGCGGCTGGATATAGCCAGGCACATGTTGTTGCAGGACGGTCATACGCCTGCTGCTGTGGCACGGAAGTTAGGCTATCCTAATGTGCAGTGCTTCAGTGTGCTTTTCAAGAAAATAACAGGTGTCGCCCCCAGTGATTACCGGCTCTCGCAGAATTGATAACCGGGTTGCAGTACCATGTTTTTGTGATACAGTTCCCTTCTGTAAAAATGGTAATTCTATCTGTAATTTATCTACAAAGAATGAATGGGGCCTGGCTTATCTTTGCATTGTGAAATGAAAGCGGCTTTGTCCGCATCGGAATGAAGCAAGACAACAGATGAAATCATTTAAACAGGTAGAACGATGTATATTGAACAAGTAAATTCTCCGCAAGACATAAAACAGTTTTCTGCGGAACAGTTAAGACAGTTGGCAGGTGAAGTCCGCAATGCATTATTGACCAAGTTAAGTGCTCACGGAGGACATGTGGGACCTAATCTGGGAATGGTGGAGGCTACAATAGCATTGCACTATGTATTCAATTCACCGACGGATAAGATGGTATATGATGTATCCCATCAAAGTTATACACATAAGATGCTGACCGGGCGTAAGGGTGCTTTCCTGAATCCGGAGGATTATGATGTGGTGTCCGGATACACCAATCCCCGGGAAAGCGGGCACGATTTTTTCACTATCGGCCATACTTCCACCTCTGTCAGTCTGGCTTGCGGTCTTGCCAAAGCCAGAGATCTGAAAGGCGGACACGAGAATATCATAGCCGTGATAGGGGATGGATCGCTCAGCGGCGGAGAAGCTTATGAAGGTCTGAGCAATGCGGGAGAAATGGGAACCAACCTTATTATAGTGGTTAATGATAATGAAATGTCCATTGCCGAAAACCACGGCGGGCTCTATCAGAACCTGAAAGAACTGCGCGACACGGAGGGACGGTCGTCCTGTAATTTCTTCCGTTCTCTGGGGTTGGATTATCTTTATGTGGGAGAGGGGAATGATATTCCGTCTTTGGTTGCGGCTTTTGCCAAGGTGAAAGATACATCACGTCCCACAGTGGTTCATATTCACACACAGAAAGGAAAGGGATACGCTCCGGCAGAAGCCGACCGGGAGGAATTTCATTGGGAGATGCCTTTCGATCTGGAAACGGGTAAGCCGAAGGTGGATTGCAGCGGTATGGAGGATTACCATAGCCTGACCGGGAAGTTTTTGTTGGAGAAGATGAAGGAGGACCACACGGTTGTTGCCATCAGTTCGGGTACTCCTACTGTGATAGGTTTTACTCCTGAACGCCGGAAACAGGCAGGGCGTCAGTTTGTGGATGTAGGTATTGCCGAGGAACATGCCGTGGCATTGGCATCGGGTATCGCTGCCGGTGGCGGACGTCCGGTGTACGGGGTTTACAGTACTTTTATCCAGCGTTGCTATGACCAGTTGTCTCAGGATTTGTGTATCAATGGAAATCCGGCGGTGATCACTGTGTTTATGGGGACAGTAGCCGGAATGAACGATGTGACTCATCTGGGTTTCTTCGATATTCCGCTTATCAGCAATATCCCGAATATGGTTTATCTGGCTCCTACGTGTTCCGAAGAGTATTTTGCTATGTTGGAATGGGCTGTCCGCCAGACGGAATATCCCGTTGCCATCCGTGTGCCGGGAGTGGCAGTGGTGCATCGTAAGGAAGAGTTTGACACGGATTATAGCGAGTTAAACCGCTACAAAATGACAGCCAGGGGAGAAACTGTCGCTATTCTTGCATTGGGTTCTTTCTATGATTTAGGACAGGCTTTGAAGAATAAGCTTCGGGAAGAGTCGGGTGTTGAGGCTACTTTGATTAATCCCCGTTACATAACAGGGCTTGACGAACCGATGCTGGAAGAGTTGAAAGTGGGGCATCGTATTGTCGTAACGTTGGAAGACGGGGTGCTGGATGGAGGATTCGGCGAGAAGATAGCGCGTTATTATGGTAATTCTGAAATGCGGGTGCTGAATTACGGACTTCGTAAAGAATTTGCAGACCGCTATAATCTGGATGAGCTGATGAAAGCCAACCGGTTGACTGACAAGCAGATGGCGGAGGATATTGCCGGTATATTGGAATAACCTTTTACGGAATGGCTGAAGTCCGAGACTTCAGCCATTTTTGTAATAGTGAAATAGATAAGCCGGATTAAAACTGTTTGTTACCATAAGCATGAGAACTGGAATACTTATTCTTTTTCCAGAAGCGAATAAAACACAGGATGATAATCGGGAAGTAGTTCCGGGTGAAAAGCTTTTATCATGTCACTCAGAAGAACATCGGGTGAGAGGGGAAGATTCTCATACAAAGGTATCCATTCCAGATTGCAATAAATAACCTTCTTTTCTTTAAAAGCCCGGAAATCAGCATATTGTGGATTGGAAGCCTTTAATGCTTCATAAGAGAATTCTCCTTTATAACCATTCATCACTCTCCAGTAGCCGGCATTATATCCTTGGGCGTATACGGTTTCAAAATCCATGAGTACACCTCCTGTTTCAGGATTATCCTTCATAAAGTAATCGGCCCCTGCGTCGGCAAACAAGCGGGCATAGAAACTTTGTCCTCCGGGTACATACCAGGTATCTCTTCTCATTTCTCCACTGAATACACTGGGACGCTGTTTTACATTGGAAACTTTGGCTTTCAACAGGTTATAGCGTTGTTCCATTTGTGCAAATAATTGGCATGCCTCTTCCTCTTTACCGATAAACATACCTGCTACCTTGATCCATTCGGACAGCCCCAATGGTGATGTTTCCTTGAAAGCCCAATAGGGGACCAAAGGGATGTTCAGCTCTTTCATCACTTCATACCCTCCCCGGCGGTTGGGAGATACGAAAATGATATCGGGTTGGGATGCAATGATGATTTCCGTATCAAAGTTTCCTTCCATTCCTATCTTTTTCACCCGTCCGTCTTTTAATCGGGCAAGCCATTCCTTATTCTGCATCCGGCGGGTGGTACTTGTCGCTACCACTTTGTCATAAGCGTTCAGACCGGTAAAACCTGCCAGTTGCGGCGTGGTCATGCAGATCACTCTGTCTGTCGGAGTCGGAATAACGGTATAGCCATCGGGTATCTCGGCTTTTGTTCCTTTAGGAACTAAGGCGAAAAGTTCGGGTATTGCATGGTTATTGTTCGGCTCCGAGATGGACAGAAGCTTTACTCCATCCGGACGAACAGTTATCTTGAAGCCTTTGGCATAACGGGGGGCCAGGGCTGTTTGTATGGTATCTGCGGAAGGTAGCCCGTTTTTACTCACCGGGTTGCGGCTTTTATAGCCGCAACCTGCCAGGCAGAAAGTTGTTATGAGCAGATAGACAAGTCTGGTTTTAGAGGTCATGCTAAAAATTAGGTTTATTGCTTGAAACGAACCAGCAGACTGACATAGAAAGAGCGTCCCGGTGTCAGAGTTGCATAATTACTGTTATAAGGACGGTCATCTGTGTAATTGAAAATGTTTTCAACTCCGACGGCGGGTTCCAGAGCAACAGATTTTAAATTGAATGAATGGCGTGTGTTGATATCCCAAAGCTGGTGGGCGGGGGCGTTGCCGTAAGTTTTAGACCAGCGTGTACCTTGATAGCGTCCGTTGATTGCAATATTGAATGTATAATCATTCCATGTTTTTCGCCAGCTGGCATTGAAATTACCCGAGTGACGTACTGTTCTTTCCAAACGGATGTCTTCCGTACGGTTGCGCCCGTCCGTGTAAATATAGTTTGCTCCGAACATGAAGCCTGTGAAGGGACGGACTGAAAAACCTATGTCAAAGCCTTTCACACGTGCCTTTTCTATATTGCGGTACTGGCGTCTGCGAGTGATGCCGTTTTCAATATCTTCGGGCGTTGTTCCTATATCTTGCGCTTCGATCTTGTCTTTCAGGTCATTCTGATAAATGGACGCGGCAATGGAGAACAAACGATGATTGTATTCTATATTCAAATTATAGAAATTGCTCTTTTCCGGGTCCAGGCCAGGGTCTCCGACCGTGATTTGTCCACGGCTTTCAGAAACGGCATACATTTGTTGCAAGGTAGGTGAACGGAATCCGGCAGCGTAGGATGCACGTACATTCAGTCCTGAATATTGGTACATCAAGGATAGTTTGGGCGTGAACTGGCTTTTAAACTTTTCATTATAGGCATACCGTATACCTGCCACTACGCTGATTGCATCCAGTAGTTTTACTTCGTCCTGTACGTATGCTGCCAGTGTATAAACACTTTGGTATTCATTATTCAGCATCTTGCTGGTTTCAGTCGGCTCCAAGCCTTCGAATACATAGTCCAGTCCGGTAAAAAGTGTATTGTTCTCGTGAGTCTTGAATACACCTTTTAGATTGGCATTGGTGTAAGTCTGGTCTTTACTGAGGACTTCGTCACCGGTTTTATGCGTTTTTGCATCATTTATATAGTCATAAAAAGAACGGAAATTGGTGGTGCTTATATTCCCTTCTATATATGAAGCCCGCTTAGCCAACAGATATTTGGCTGTTCCACCCACTGTATAGGACTGATGCCGGTTGTTGTAATCGTAGGCTCCGGTACGGTCGTTCTCGCTGATAAAAAGATTACCGTTCAAATGAAGGCTTAAACGCTCTGTGGCTGCGTAGCTCAAGGTTTGGCTCACATTATGCGAATGATTCTTATAGACCGGTTTCTTTGTGGTTTCCACCAGTTCTCCCTTGCTTTCCTCATACGGATTCAGTTGCCATCCATCCGAAGTGCGGTAATTATAGTTCAAGTGTGCGGATAATTTTCCATCATTGGCGTCTGCGTTGACTGATTCTGAAATTCGTCCGTGAGAACTTACACGGGTATTGGAAGATACATTCAATGCAGATTTAGGATCATCGGTAATGATATTGATTACTCCTGCGATGGCGTCACTGCCATAAAGGGCGGAAGATGCTCCTTTTAATACTTCAATACGTTTTACGGCATCCATATTGATCCGGTCGTAATCTATAGATCCCGAAATATCTCCGGCTACTTTTTTACCGTTAATTAATACGAGGAGGTATTTATCAGGCAGTCCGTTTACGTATAGGGTTGTTCCCATAGCGGTGGTTTGCACCGAGATAGAGGGAACCAGTTTCACCAAGGCATCCTGGAAACTGGATGGATTGGCATTTTGCAGATCACGTTGGGAAATGACCTCTACGGGTACAGGACTGTCTTTCAGCTTGTGGTGAGTTCCGGTTCCGGTTACCACTACCTGATCCATGTTGAAAGTGGTACTTTTCAGCCTTATCACCATTTCTTTTTGACTTTGACTGACTTTCTGAGTGACAGGAGCATAATTCAGGCAACTGGTACGCAGGGTATACGTTCCCTCTTTGATGTCTTTCAACAAAAATTCTCCTTTAGGATTGGTAGCACATCCTATTGTAGTTTGTTCCAAACGTACGTTAGCGCCTTCCACCGGCTTTCCTGTACGGGCATCCACTACTTTTCCACTTAACGATATCTGGGCGGATGCACACACCACCATGCAGCCGAATAAGGCTGTCAGTAAACATTTCTTTTTCATCGAAATAATTTAAGAATTAATAATTAGCTTTCCTGGCCCCGGGAAAGCGTGAATTATCTATGTTCAGACCTGGCAGGTTTCCTGGCTTCACCCTGAAAAGCGCCTTCCCATTTCTTACAAAGGAAACAGTGGCATGGCGAGAGTTGCTTTTCATTGACGGGTTTCACAGTAGCGGGCACTGCTTCGGATTCTATGACCGAATTCCCTTTTATGCAAATACGGAAAGTACTTACATCACCAAATCTGATGCAAAGGTAGGGTTTTATTTTAAAATCTTTTGGGATTCTGAAAATAAAAGAAACATTTTGTGATGTTTGATACTGATTTATAGGCTTCTTAATGTATAAGGAAGGGACAACTAAGGACGAATGGGCATTTTCTTTGGCATGATAAGAGGCTTGTTTTCGGTTTTAAATCCATAACTACTATTAATAGGTATTGACTGCTATTGGAAATAGTTCTATCTTTGCCCCCGTTACGATGAAGAAGCATTTGATTCATATTCTAAAGCTTTTCCTTCCACTGATATTTATTGCCTATTTGGGAGGTATTACCCTTTTTACTCACTCGCATGTGGTAAATGGGGTGATTATCGTACACTCGCATCCGTTTAAAGGGGAGCATCAACATACAGAAGTGGAATTGGAAACTATCTTTTTCCTTTCTTCTTTTGCTGCTTCCGGTAGTTTGTTCACTCCGTCTTCCACAACGGTCTTTTGGGTATTGCTGTGTTTGCTGGCTGTGCCGGCTGTAGAACGCATCAAACTGATACGAACCGGTTGTGGCATTTATTTGCGTGCGCCTCCCGCTGTTTGTTAAATAGTATATTTTTATGTTGGTGGAGTGATTTTCCGTTACATTATCTGTTCGCGGATTCATTCTTCTGACTGCTATCCTTTTATTTATTAATAAACAGAATAACAACACATGAAGAAATATATATTTTTCTTGATGGGAGCAGTGTGTTTTCTACTCTCATCATCGGCTGTGCACGCCAATGAATTGAATAAGTCCGATGCCAATATCATAGGTCATGTATTGGATAAGAATACGGAAGAGCATCTTTCTTTTATCAGCGTATCGCTGAAAGGAACTACCATAGGGACTATGACTGACGCCAGTGGACACTATTTTCTTAAAAATCTGCCTGAAGGAGAATTTACCATGGAGGTAAGTGCTGTCGGTTACAAGACGGTCAGCCGGAAAGTAACTTTAAGAAAAGGGAAAACTTTGGAGGAGAACTTCGAGATAGAAGAGGATTTGATAGCATTGGACGGAGTGGTGGTGTCTGCCAATCGTAGTGAGACCACCCGCCGCATGGCACCTACGTTGGTTAATGTGATGGATGTGAAAGTGTTTGAGAACACTAATTCCTCCACATTGTCGCAAGGACTGAATTTTCAGCCCGGAGTGCGGGTCGAGAATAATTGTCAGAACTGTGGTTTCCAACAAGTACGTATCAATGGTCTGGAAGGCCCGTATTCTCAGATTCTGATTAATAGTCGTCCGATCATTAGTGCCCTTAGCGGCGTGTATGGACTGGAGCAAATTCCTGTAAATATGATAGAGCGGGTAGAAGTTGTACGTGGTGGTGGCTCTGCCCTGTTCGGAGCGAATGCAGTGGGAGGTACTATCAATATTATCACCAAAGACCCTATCAGTAATTCCTTCCAAGTTTCCAGTATGTTTTCGTGCATGGACGGACAGTCGTGGGAGCAATATATGGGCGGTAATGTCTCCTTGGTTGCTAAAGATAATTCCTATGGTATTGCCTTGTATGAAAGCTATCGCAACCGTAATCCCTATGACCGTGACGATGATGGCTTCTCCGAACTCGGTAAGCTGAACATGAATACCTTTGGTTTCCGTGCTTACTATCGTCCTACGCACTTCAGTCGCATCAATTTGGAATATCATACAACCAACGAGTTCCGACGCGGTGGCAATAAGTTTGATTTGCAGCCCCATGAGTCCGACATCACAGAACAGACCAAGCACATCATCAATAGTGGAGGTGCCAGCTACGATCTGTTCTGGCGTGAATATAAGCATAAAATATCTCTTTACGGCTCTGTGCAGCATACAGACAGAAACAGTTACTATGGGGCTCAGCAAGACCTGAATGCTTATGGTAAGACTGATGATCTGACCTGGGTTGCCGGTGGTATGTATGTTGGTAATATGAATAACTGTTTCTTTGCTCCGGCCACTTTTACCGGTGGATTGGAATATCAGAATAACTCCCTGCATGATGTCATGACCGGTTATCACCGTGATATGAAGCAGGATGTACGTATTGCCAGTGCTTTTGTTCAGAATGAATGGAAGATGAGTCAGCTTACCATGTTGGTAGGTGCCCGCCTTGACAAGCATAATCTGATAGACAAACTAATTTTCAGTCCGCGCGTCAATTTCCTCTATAAGCCGACTGAAGATTTTCAGGCTCGTCTGACGTATTCTACCGGTTTCCGTGCACCACAGGCTTATGATGAAGACTTGCATGTGACCGCTGTAGGCGGTGAGGGCGTTCAGATTAAGCTGGCTGACAATCTGCGTGAAGAGCGCTCTAATAGTTACAGCGGTTCTATAGATTGGAGTACATACCTCGGACACTGGCAGGCAAACGTTCTGTTGGAAGGTTTCTACACAGATCTGCGCCATGTATTCGTGTTGGAAGATATCGGTAAAGATGAGAACGGTGACAAGATAAAAGAACGTCGCAATGGTAGTGGAGCACGTGTATACGGTGTTAATCTGGATGCAAAGCTGGCTCATGGCAAAGAAGCGCAGTTCCAGTTAGGTTTCACGGCACAGCGTAGCCGCTATACGAAAGCTGAAGATTGGACCGAAGTAGATGATGAAGAGTTGACTACCAAACGTATGATGCGTACACCGGATTACTACGGTTATTTTACTTTCTCTTCTGCGCCGTTGAAGAACTTTGATTTCTCTTTGTCGGGTATCTACACCGGTAAGATGATCGTTCCTCACTATGCACCGGTAGATGCTCCTGAAGGAGCTTTCTGTAATATCGAGAAAGACCGTATGGAGAATACTCCCGATTTCTTCGATCTCAATCTGAAGTTGAATTACACTTTTGTTTTGCATGACCATATCAAGTTGCAACTCAATGCCGGTGTACAAAATATCTTTAATAGTTTCCAAAAAGACCTGGATAAAGGGGAGTTCCGCGACTCCGGTTACTTCTATGGACCTACACAGCCGAGAACGT
>ENA-OPFI01000811-OPFI01000811.1-human-gut-metagenome-genome-assembly--contig:-NODE-811-length-12561-cov-3.523829_pt1 | contig 12561 bp, 10 predicted proteins | sample MGYA00241308_ERZ501550 | MGnify/ENA primary metagenome ERZ501550 (study PRJEB25962, sample SAMEA2042433) | human gut metagenome | biome: human gut; feature: human-associated habitat; material: faeces...
AAGACGCGACAGCGTCGCATCAGGCATTGATTGCCGGATGCGGCGCGAGCGCCTTATCCGGCCTACGGGTCGTGCATCCGACAACACCGAATTTACAGGAACACAGAACATGCAAAACATTACTCAGTCCTGGTTTGTCCAGGGAATGATCAAAGCCACCACCGACGCCTGGCTGAAAGGCTGGGATGAGCGCAACGGCGGCAACCTGACGCTACGCCTGGATGACGCCGATATCGCACCATATCACGACAATTTCCACCAACAACCGCGCTATATCCCGCTCAGCCAGCCCATGCCTTTACTGGCAAATACACCGTTTATTGTCACCGGCTCGGGCAAATTCTTCCGTAACGTCCAGCTTGATCCTGCGGCTAACTTAGGCATCGTAAAAGTCGACAGCGACGGCGCGGGCTACCACATTCTTTGGGGGTTAACCAACGAAGCCGTCCCCACTTCCGAACTTCCGGCTCACTTCCTTTCCCACTGCGAGCGCATTAAAGCCACCAACGGCAAAGATCGGGTGATCATGCACTGCCACGCCACCAACCTGATCGCCCTCACCTATGTACTTGAAAACGACACCGCGGTCTTCACTCGCCAACTGTGGGAAGGCAGCACCGAGTGTCTGGTGGTATTCCCGGATGGCGTTGGCATTTTGCCGTGGATGGTGCCCGGCACGGACGAAATCGGCCAGGCGACCGCACAAGAGATGCAAAAACATTCGCTGGTGTTGTGGCCCTTCCACGGCGTCTTCGGCAGCGGACCGACGCTGGATGAAACCTTCGGTTTAATCGACACCGCAGAAAAATCAGCACAAGTATTAGTGAAGGTTTATTCGATGGGCGGCATGAAACAGACCATCAGCCGTGAAGAGTTGATAGCGCTCGGCAAGCGTTTCGGCGTTACGCCACTCGCCAGTGCGCTGGCGCTGTAAGGAGCAAACATGATCCGCAAAGCCTTTGTCATGCAGGTAAACCCCGACGCCCACGAAGAGTATCAGCGTCGGCATAATCCCATCTGGCCAGAACTGGAAGCAGTGCTGAAATCTCACGGTGCGCATAACTACGCCATCTATCTCGACAAAGCGCGTAATCTGCTGTTTGCCATGGTAGAGATTGAATCTGAAGAACGCTGGAATGCGGTTGCCAGTACTGATGTTTGCCAACGTTGGTGGAAATACATGACCGATGTTATGCCCGCTAACCCGGATAACAGCCCGGTGAGTAGCGAGCTGCAAGAAGTGTTTTACCTGCCTTAATGAGTTGCGGTGCCGGAAAATATCCAGCACCGCGCCTTCATCAGAAGAAGTATTTAAAGCGAACGCGTGCGCCGTAACGGTCATCAGTATCATCACCGTGTTTTTTATCACCGTCGCTATCCAGAATGGAGTAATACGTCCCGAGGTAAATATTAAAGTTCTCCATATCCATCACATTAGCGAACTGATAAGACGCATGAATGGTGTGAATGGAGTACGTCCCTTCATCATCAATCCAGCAGTCGTTATCACAAACTACACCGCTGAATTCATCAATCTTATTGTGCGCGTAGATATAACCGAGCTCGAAACGTTTCCACAGCGCGTTAATCCCGGCAGTGAAATCTTTCTCATTATTAGCATCTAAATAGGCGGTATTAAGATTAACCACAATGCCATTGTCCGGATCCGTTTTCAGGCCGTTCCAGGTCATGCTCATCCCATAGCCGGTACGATCGGACTGATCGACAAAATTACCCTTGCTATCGGTATAACCATAAGCATTATTTACCACGTTCGCTTCCATCGCTGCGGAAACGGTGAATTCTTCCGTCGGCGACCAGGCAATTACTGGGCGCAGATAAGCAACATTTTTCTGCTGCTCCATATCGCGTCCATGATAATTACCGTCATTATATAAAGATGTTCCGTCTTCAAGTAACGTATTTAATTCAAAATACCAGTTATCGAGTTGTTTGCTGACGAGGAAATTACCGCCAGCGTTAGAGCGCCCGCGGCCCTCTTTCATCATATAGATATAACCGCTGCCATCGTCATAAAGATCGTTCGCAGTATTACCGGAATGTTCAACAAAGGTATCCTGATTCAGCGGGAACATATCGTAGGCTTCAAAACGGCCTACTTTGACCTTCCAGTCGTTTTCTTTACCAAAGAAGAATACCGCATCATCGATATTTACTGAACCGTGCATATCACCCAGCGGTTGTGCGGAGAACCCGGCGAAATAACCGTTGTCCATCTTTCGCATACCGTCAAAACCTAACAGAATACGACCATTGAGATTCCACTGTTCATTAGTGGGATCGCTATTCACATCAGCGTTGGTCATTGCCAGCAGGCCATGATTACTTTCCGCATCCATATTAAATTCTACGTCGCCGTAGATTTTTAAATCGCCATAACCTGAAAGCAAAAGATTAGGTGAGGTGGCATTTTTCTTTGCAGATTCCGCCGTTGCCTGTCCATTTACCGGCGTATTGCCCTGAGCGGCCTTAATTTCGCGGATCTCAGCGGCTTGTTGTGTCTGCAGCTGTTTAACCTGGCTCTCTGCTTTTGCTGCCCGCATTTCTGCCGCTTCCAGGCGTTCTTCCAGCAATGCCATGCGTTGTTCCAGCGTTAAATGCTGTGTTTTTGCCATACCGGTACTACATGTCAATAATAAACCGATGGCTAAAGATAATATCGATTTTTTCATTATTTACGTTCCCTGAAATAAAGGAGACCCTACGCTTTCCAAAAGGAATACGTATATAGAGAAATATAAAGTGTGCACTTTCGAATTTTTAATCCAACTTCAGCAGGCCGATGGATAGTATCCCGCGGCATAATATGAGTAAATCCGCTGATTTCCTGGAACGTGAGGAATATAACAATAGTGCCGTTTTTAACTAAATATCGTAAAAAATATTAGATATGATTCAAACTGACTCATAAGCCACAAATATAAATAACGTGGCAGCAAAATATCCGCGACAATTAAACATTCACAAAATCATTAAATAATGATTTTTTATTCACAACATTTATTTAACCCATCAATATGTGCCTTACACCGCAAAATTTATCCTTCACTCTGCTTTATATTGTCACGACTTCACGACATATCCGCGCTCATCACAAACCCGCCCCGCCGTTACAATTAACTGAAATGTTTTTTCATGGAGTCCGATAATGGCAGCTCTTACTGCAAGCTGTATTGACCTGAATATTCAGGGCAATGGCGCTTATTCCGTTCTGAAGCAGTTGGCGACAATAGCGTTACAAAACGGTTTTATCACCGACTCACACCAGTTCCTGCAAACCCTGCTGCTGCGCGAAAAAATGCACTCTACTGGATTTGGTTCCGGTGTCGCCGTGCCGCACGGTAAAAGCGCCTGCGTTAAACAACCGTTCGTATTATTCGCCCGCAAAGCGCAGGCTATTGACTGGAAAGCCAGCGATGGCGAAGACGTCAATTGCTGGATCTGCCTCGGCGTGCCGCAAAGCGGCGAAGAGGATCAGGTCAAAATCATCGGCACACTGTGTCGCAAAATTATTCACAAGGAATTTATTCATCAACTGCAACAGGGCGATACCGACCAGGTGCTTGCCTTGTTAAATCAAACCCTCAGCTCATAAGGAAGTGGCGATGGAGTCATCCTTACGTATTGTCGCGATCACCAACTGCCCCGCCGGGATCGCTCACACCTACATGGTGGCGGAAGCCCTGGAACAGAAAGCCCGTTCTCTCGGTCATACCATAAAAGTGGAAACTCAAGGGTCCAGTGGCGTTGAAAACCGCTTATCCAGCGAAGAGATTGCCGCTGCCGATTACGTCATTCTCGCTACCGGGCGTGGCCTGAGCGGTGATGATCGCGCGCGGTTTGCCGGGAAGAAAGTTTATGAGATTGCCATCTCCCAGGCGTTGAAAAATATCGACCAGATTTTCAGCGAATTACCGACAAACTCGCAGCTTTTTGCCGCAGATAGCGGCGTGAAGCTTGGCAAACAGGAAGTGCAAAGCGGTAGCGTGATGAGCCACCTGATGGCGGGCGTCTCTGCGGCGCTGCCGTTTGTCATCGGCGGTGGTATCCTGGTGGCGCTTGCCAACATGCTGGTGCAGTTCGGTTTGCCGTATACCGATATGTCGAAAGGCGCGCCGTCGTTTACCTGGGTAGTTGAATCCATCGGTTACCTTGGCTTCACCTTTATGATCCCCATCATGGGCGCTTATATTGCCTCGTCGATTGCCGATAAACCGGCTTTCGCTCCGGCGTTTCTGGTTTGCTATCTGGCGAACGACAAAGCGCTGCTCGGCACCCAGTCGGGTGCGGGATTCCTCGGCGCGGTGGTGCTGGGGCTGGCGATTGGCTATTTCGTCTTCTGGTTCCGCAAAGTGCGCCTTGGCAAAGCATTACAACCGCTGCTCGGTTCAATGCTGATCCCGTTCGTTACTCTGCTGGTTTTCGGCGTGCTCACTTACTACGTTATCGGGCCGGTGATGTCCGACCTCATGGGCGGGCTGCTCCACTTCCTGAATACCATTCCTCCATCAATGAAGTTTGCGGCAGCGTTTCTGGTCGGTGCGATGCTGGCGTTCGATATGGGCGGCCCCATCAATAAAACCGCCTGGTTCTTCTGCTTCTCACTGCAGGAAAAACACATTTATGACTGGTACGCCATCGTCGGCGTTGTCGCGCTGATGCCGCCCGTCGCGGCGGGTCTTGCGACGTTCATTGCGCCCAAACTGTTTACCCGACAGGAAAAAGAGGCTGCCAGTAGTGCCATTGTGGTCGGTGCCACAGTCGCAACCGAACCGGCTATTCCTTACGCTCTGGCAGCTCCGTTGCCGATGATTACCGCCAATACGCTGGCGGGCGGCATTACCGGCGTGCTGGTGATCGCTTTCGGAATCAAACGTCTGGCACCTGGTTTGGGTATCTTTGACCCGCTGATCGGCCTGATGTCGCCGGTGGGTTCGTTTTATCTGGTGCTGGCGATTGGCCTCGCGCTGAACATTTCATTCATTATCGTCCTGAAAGGATTGTGGTTACGCCGCAAAGCGAAAGCCGCGCAACAGGAGCTTGTCCATGAACATTGAGTTACTGCAACAGTTGTGCGAAGCCAGCGCCGTCAGCGGCGATGAACAGGAAGTTCGCGACATTCTGATAAACACGCTGGAACCTTGCGTGAATGAAATCACCTTCGATGGTCTGGGCAGCTTTGTTGCCCGTAAGGGGAATAAAGGTCCAAAAGTTGCCGTTGTCGGACATATGGATGAAGTCGGCTTTATGGTCACCCACATCGACGAGAGCGGTTTTCTGCGTTTTACCACCATTGGCGGCTGGTGGAATCAGTCGATGCTCAACCACCGGGTAACCATACGCACACACAAGGGAGTGAAAATCCCTGGTGTGATTGGTTCCGTCGCGCCTCATGCGTTAACGGAAAAGCAAAAGCAACAACCGCTGTCATTTGATGAGATGTTCATTGATATTGGCGCGAACAGTCGCGAAGAGGTGGAAAAGCGCGGCGTGGAAATTGGTAATTTTATTAGCCCGGAAGCCAATTTTGCCTGCTGGGGCGAAGATAAAGTGGTCGGCAAGGCGTTGGATAACCGCATCGGCTGCGCAATGATGGCTGAACTATTGCAGACGGTGAATAATCCCGAAATTACGCTGTATGGCGTTGGCAGTGTGGAAGAAGAAGTTGGGCTACGCGGGGCGCAAACCTCGGCGGAACACATTAAACCGGACGTCGTGATCGTGTTGGATCCCGCCCTGGCCGCGCACGTTTCGGGAATTGATCACATTAAATACCCGCTGAAACTGGGCCAGGGGCCGGGGCTGATGCTGTTTGACAAGCGCTACTTCCCCAACCAGAAACTGGTAGCAGCGTTAAAAAGCTGTGCCGCACATAACGATTTACCGCTGCAATTTTCCACCATGAAAACCGGTGCGACGGATGGCGGGCGCTACAACGTGATGGGCGGCGGGCGTCCGGTTGTCGCGCTGTGTCTGCCAACTCGTTATCTGCACGCCAACAGCGGTATGATTTCAAAAGCCGATTACGAAGCTCTGCTCACGCTGATACGGGGTTTTCTGACGACCTTAACTGCGGAGAAAGTCAACGCGTTTAGCCAGTTCCGTCAGGTGGATTAATGCTAAACGAACGCCAGTTAAAGATTGTCGATCTGCTGGAGCAACAGCCGCGCACGCCTGGCGAGCTGGCGCAACAGACTGGCGTTTCAGGCAGGACCATCCTGCGTGATATTGACTATCTCAACTTCACCCTTAACGGCAAAGCCCGCATTTTCGCCAGTGGCAGTGCGGGCTATCAGCTGGAAATCTTCGAGCGCCGCAGCTTTTTTCAGTTGCTGCAAAAGCACGATAACGACGATCGGCTGCTGGCGCTGTTATTACTGAATACTTTCACTCCCCGTGCGCAACTCGCCTCGGCGCTTAATTTGCCAGAAACGTGGGTAGCAGAGCGTCTGCCCCGGTTAAAACAGCGTTATGAACGCACTTGTTGCCTGGCCAGCCGCCCTGGTTTGGGCCATTTCATTGATGAGACAGAAGAGAAACGCGTTATCTTGCTGGCGAACTTGCTGCGCAAAGATCCGTTTTTAATTCCGCTGGCGGGCATAACACGAGACAACCTTCAGCATTTATCCACGGCCTGCGACAACCAACACCGCTGGCCGCTCATGCAGGGTGATTATCTCTCCAGCCTGATTCTGGCGATTTACGCCCTGCGTAATCAACTGACCGATGAGTGGCCGCAATATCCCGGTGACGAGATAAAACAAATCGTTGAACAAAGCGGCATGTTTCTTGGTGATAACGCTGTAAGAACCCTGACAGGTTTGATAGAGAAACAGCATCAGCAAGCGCAGATAATTTCTGCCGATAATGTGCAGCGGTTGCTGCAAAGGGTGCCGGGCATCGCGTCATTGAATATTATTGATACGCGGCTGGTTGAGAACATTACCGGGCATTTATTACGTTGCCTTGCCGCACCAGTGTGGATTGCTGAGCACCGCCAAAGCAGCATGAATAACCTGAAAGCAGCCTGGCCTGCGGCCTTTGATATGAGTCTGCACTTTATTACGCTACTGCGTGAACAGCTCGATATTCCCCTTTTCGACAGCGATCTGCTCGGTTTGTATTTTGCCTGTGCGCTGGAGCGGCATCAAAACGAACGCCAGCCGATCATTTTGCTCTCGGACCAGAACGCGATTGCCACCATTAATCAGCTCGCCATTGAGCGCGATGTTTTAAATTGTCGGGTGATTATTGCCCGTAGCTTAAGCGAGCTTGTTGCCATTCGCGAAGAGATTGAGCCGTTATTGATCATTAACAACAGCCATTATTTACTGGATGACGCGGTAAATAATTACATCACCGTAAAAAATATCATTACGGCTGCCGGTATCGAACAAATAAAACATTTTCTGGCGACGGCATTTATTCGCCAGCAACCGGAGCGTTTTTTCTCTGCCCCCGGAAGTTTTCATTATTCGAATGTACGCGGTGAAAGCTGGCAACATATTACCCGGCAAATTTGTGCGCAATTAGTCGCACAACACCATATTACCGCCGATGAAGCACAACGCATCATCGCCCGCGAAGGCGAAGGTGAAAACCTGATTGTTAATCGCCTCGCCATCCCACATTGCTGGAGCGAACAGGAGCGACGTTTTCGTGGATTTTTTATTACCCTCGCCCAACCAGTTGAGGTGAATAACGAAGTCATTAACCATGTCTTGATCGCCTGCGCCGCCGCCGATGCGCGTCATGAGCTAAAAATATTTAGCTATCTGGCAAGCATATTGTGTCAGCATCCGGCGGAGATTATTGCCGGGTTAACAGGATATGAGGCATTTATGGAGTTACTTCACAAGGGGTGAACTGTGTCGGATGCGCCGCATCCGACACTGCATTTATCATCAAAAACGTTTAACGCAGGCTATTATAGTCATCAACCATTTCGTTGTACTCGCGTAATGCTCGCGGGAAAGAGTCTTCGACCATCCAGCTTGAGTTTGCGTCCTGAAGTTGCTCTTTATCCCAGTCAGAGTACGGGACTTTATCTCTGATGCGGCGAACGTATTTTTTAGCCTCGAGTTGATACTGGCCTGCCGAATTAATAAACGAGAAATTCATGCCGCCTTTATCCGCTTCTTTGGCCTGCGCCACTAGCGTTTCCAGTTCAGACACTTTCTTCATTGCCGCTTCTGCATCAAACTTATCTTGCGATATCAGGTTATTAATTTGTTTCGCTGAAATCATGACTGCCAGAGAGTAGTAGTGGAATGTTTTCCCTTCTCTTTCTTCAATATTTTTCAGTTCCGCAAGCTGACGCTTATCATTAATTTCCTGAATCGCCGCATGATAAGATTCGGCTACAGGTTCAAAGGCTTCCAGATTTTTTAAGAATGTCTGGTGCAGCGTTTTCCCTTTCGCAAACGCATCGTCTTTATAATTTTCCTGGGTGTAATATTTATCCATTTCGTTAATGGTATTACCCAACGCCACGGCAGCATCGATATAACTCACCGCCACGCCATCAATTGGTTGCAGCGCAGGCGTTAACGCCACAGCACTTTTTACGCCTTTTTCACACTCAGCGAGGTTGGATTCACTAATGCCGTAGATGCCATAAACAGTACGCTCTTCACCGGTAGGCCCCTGTTTAAAATCTTTCAGCCAGTCAGCATAACGCGCCAGACTGCGCTGTACCGGGATCTGTAACTTGTTGTAGCACTTGATATAGACATCCATTTTTTCGTCGAAAACCGCTTGTTCATCGACCACCGGTTGCGCAGGTGTTTCAGGTTTAGCTTCTGCTTTTGCAACGGGAGCTTCAGTAGGTTTCGCTTCAGGAGCTGGTGCGGCAGGTTGACTATTGGCAGGCGGGAGCGTTTCTGTTTCGGCTTTTTTATCATCACAACCCGTCAGACCGAGGGACATGATGGCGACTATAATAGCGGAAGATAATAAATTCCTTTTCATTTAATTGCCTTATAAATATATAGATAAGAGAGTGAACATAATAAATGAAAAAAGAAAACGCCACTACACGCATTTTGTTTATAAATAAAATAATAAAATTCACGAAATGAATAAGTCCTGCAATTTAATATATTTCGCAGGACTTATTTTAATTAATTGCTCAAACGCTGCGGATGGGTATAAACCGTTGCCCGACCCGGTTTACAAAAACCTACCAGTGTCAGATTACAGCGCTCAGCCACTTCTACAGCAAGCGTGGTCGCGGCAGACACCGCAAACAAAATCTCTACGCCGCACATCGCCGACTTTTGCACCATTTCATAACTGGCACGACTGGAAACCAGTACCGCACCTTGCTGCCAGCTTTCCCCTTCTTGTGACCGGCGGCCTAACAGTTTGTCCAGCGCCACATGGCGACCCACGTCTTCATGCCCGCCGACCAGTTCGCCAGATGGCAACATCCAGGCAGCGGCGTGAGTACAACCAGTCAGTTGCCCCACTGGCTGAAAATCGTTGAGATGACGTAATGCATCATCCAGTTTGTTGAGATCAAACGTCTGGGTGAACGGTAGCGGCTGCACCGGTTTTCCGATGTCATTAAGTTGCTCCACGCCGCATACGCCACAGCCCGTACGTCCCGCCAGCGCCCGGCGGCGCTCCTTCAACCCCATAAAGCGGCGGCTGGAAAGCTCAATTTGTACTTCAAGACCATTACAGGAAGGAACGACATCCATGCCGAAGATATCGCGCGGACTTTCGATAATCCCCTCGGAAAGCGAAAAACCGAGCGCAAAGTACTCAAGGTCTTTGGGCGACGCCATCATCACCACATGCGAAATGCCGTTGTAGACCAGCGCAACGGGAACTTCTTCCGCGACCTCATCTAACCGTGGGTGTTGTAAATCATCACGCCGCCATAACTCAATTTGACGAACACCTGTGATATTTGTCACATTTTCGATTTCTTTTCGCTGTGTTTTTTTCACTTTCTCTTAACCAGATAAGAACACACACACCAACATTATGGTATTCTGTTACAAACCCTTCCTGGATGGAGGGAAATTGAGCCAATTCTGGACCTTTGCGGCCCCTTCCGCAAAGAAAAATAACTCCCACTCCCTGCACACGCAGCAAGCGAATGTAAATGGGACGTGACAATGTCGAAACAAGGAGCAATCCATGCAGGTCAGCAGAAGGCAGTTCTTTAAGATCTGCGCTGGCGGTATGGCAGGCACCACGGCAGCGGCACTGGGTTTTGCACCCAGCGTAGCACTCGCGGAAACCCGGCAGTATAAACTGCTGCGCACCCGCGAAACCCGTAATACCTGCACCTATTGTTCCGTAGGCTGTGGGCTGTTGATGTACAGCCTCGGTGACGGAGCAAAAAACGCCAAAGCATCTATCTTCCATATCGAAGGCGATCCGGATCACCCGGTCAACCGCGGTGCACTTTGTCCGAAAGGCGCTGGCCTGGTGGATTTCATCCACTCCGAAAGCCGTCTGAAGTTTCCGGAATACCGTGCGCCAGGTTCTGATAAATGGCAGCAAATCAGTTGGGAAGAGGCGTTTGATCGCATCGCCAAACTGATGAAAGAAGACCGCGATGCTAACTACATTGCGCAAAACGCCGAAGGCGTGACTGTTAACCGCTGGCTCTCCACCGGGATGCTGTGTGCTTCCGCGTCGAGTAACGAAACCGGCTATTTAACGCAAAAATTCTCCCGCGCGCTGGGTATGCTCGCGGTCGACAACCAGGCGCGTGTCTGACACGGACCAACGGTAGCAAGTCTTGCTCCAACATTTGGTCGCGGTGCGATGACCAACCACTGGGTCGACATCAAGAACGCCAACCTCGTCGTGGTGATGGGCGGTAACGCCGCTGAAGCTCACCCGGTCGGGTTCCGCTGGGCGATGGAAGCCAAAATTCACAACGGCGCGAAGCTGATTGTGATCGATCCTCGCTTTACGCGTACGGCGGCGGTAGCTGACTACTATGCCCCTATTCGTTCCGGTACTGACATTGCTTTCCTGTCAGGCGTATTGCTGTACCTGCTGAACAATGAAAAATTCAACCGCGAATACACCGAAGCCTATACCAACGCCAGCCTGATCGTGCGTGAGGATTACGGCTTTGAAGATGGCCTGTTCACCGGCTACGACGCGGAAAAACGCAAGTACGATAAATCCTCCTGGACTTATGAACTGGACGAAAACGGCTTCGCCAAACGCGATACCACGCTGCAACATCCGCGCTGCGTGTGGAACTTGCTGAAACAGCACGTTTCCCGCTACACGCCAGATGTGGTTGAAAACATCTGTGGTACGCCAAAAGACGCGTTCCTGAAAGTCTGCGAATACATCGCAGAAACCAGTGCTCACGATAAAACTGCCTCGTTCCTGTATGCCCTCGGCTGGACGCAACACTCCGTTGGTGCGCAAAACATTCGTACGATGGCGATGATCCAGCTGCTGCTCGGCAATATGGGGATGGCAGGCGGCGGCGTTAACGCCCTGCGCGGTCACTCCAATATTCAGGGGCTGACGGACCTGGGGCTGCTGTCGCAGAGCCTGCCAGGTTACATGACGCTGCCAAGCGAGAAGCAGACCGATCTGCAAACCTACCTTACCGCCAACACGCCAAAACCGCTGCTGGAAGGCCAGGTAAACTACTGGGGCAACTACCCGAAATTCTTCGTCTCTATGATGAAGGCCTTCTTTGGTGATAAAGCGACGGCGGAAAATAGCTGGGGCTTTGACTGGTTGCCGAAGTGGGATAAAGGCTACGACGTCCTGCAATACTTCGAGATGATGAAAGAGGGCAAGGTCAATGGCTATATCTGCCAGGGCTTTAACCCTGTTGCCTCATTCCCGAACAAAAACAAAGTGATCGGTTGTCTGTCGAAACTGAAGTTCCTCGTCACCATCGACCCACTGAACACTGAAACCTCTAACTTCTGGCAGAACCACGGTGAGCTGAACGAAGTTGACTCGTCGAAGATCCAGACCGAAGTGTTCCGTCTGCCATCGACCTGCTTCGCGGAAGAGAACGGTTCTATCGTTAACTCAGGTCGCTGGTTACAGTGGCACTGGAAAGGTGCGGACGCCCCGGGGATTGCGCTGACTGACGGCGAGATCCTCTCCGGTATCTTCCTGCGCTTGCGCAAGATGTATGCCGAACAGGGTGGCGCGAACCCGGACCAGGTGCTGAACATGACATGGAACTACGCCATTCCGCATGAGCCATCTTCAGAAGAAGTGGCGATGGAGAGCAACGGTAAGGCGCTGGCCGATATTACCGATCCGGCAACCGGTGCGGTTATCGTCAAGAAAGGCCAACAACTTAGTTCGTTCGCCCAATTGCGCGATGACGGTACAACCTCCTGTGGCTGCTGGATTTTCGCCGGTAGCTGGACGCCGGAAGGCAACCAGATGGCACGCCGTGATAACGCCGATCCGTCTGGCCTCGGTAACACGCTGGGCTGGGCATGGGCATGGCCGCTTAACCGCCGCATTCTGTATAACCGCGCCTCCGCAGATCCGCAGGGTAACCCGTGGGATCCGAAGCGTCAG
>ENA-OPFI01000819-OPFI01000819.1-human-gut-metagenome-genome-assembly--contig:-NODE-819-length-12460-cov-2.603225_pt1 | contig 12460 bp, 20 predicted proteins | sample MGYA00241308_ERZ501550 | MGnify/ENA primary metagenome ERZ501550 (study PRJEB25962, sample SAMEA2042433) | human gut metagenome | biome: human gut; feature: human-associated habitat; material: faeces...
CAGTGGGCTGCCGTCGAAGCACTTAACGGCCCGCAGGAGGGCATTGAGCATATGCGCCGTGCCTTTGAGGAGCGCCGCAATTATATAGTCAGCAGGATTAATTCCATTGCCGGTGTCAGCTGCATTGAACCGGACGGTGCATTCTATGTGATGATGAATATTGAAAAGCTGCTGGGCAAAACCGTCGGCGGCCGGATCATTGAAAACGATGATGACTTTGCAACAGTCCTGCTTCAGAAGTCACTTGTTGCCGTTGTTCCCTGCTCGGGCTTCGGAATAAAAAACTTCGTGCGCTGGTCATATGCCGCGTCTATGGAGGACATAAAGCTCGGTCTCGACAGGCTTGAAGCTCTTTTGTCCGAAATCGAACTCTGACGGCTTCATATACGGTTTTTTGCAGAAAATGTGTGAATGTGCGCACAATTTCATCAATTTTTTCCCATAAATCACATTGACGAATAAAAATCTTGTGATATACTATAAAGTACTGTCAAAAAAATACCCATTAAGGAGAATTTCCTTTGCGTTTAGAACATGATTTAAGTAAAACTCCATCACTCAAGCAGCAGGCTTATGATATATTGCTGGATATGATAACCTCCGGTGAGCTCAAACCCGGCATGCGTCTTACCGAGGAAGGTCTGTCGAAGATGCTCAACATAAGCCGTGTCCCGATAAGGGAAGCTCTCAATATGCTTGAGAGAGACGGCTTTACCAAGATCATACCCCGCTGCGGCACTATCGTCACGAACATCTCGAAAAATGACCTTATGGATGTATGGAAATGCCGTCTTGCGCTCGAACCCTTCGCCGCAAGAGAAGCCACTCCCTATATCCCCAAGGAGGAGCTGACGAACTGCCTCATAGATCTCAACAAGCTCGAGAGCGAGCCTTATGATTACAACAAGTATGTTGCATCCGACCTTGAGGTCCACGATCTGTATTGCAGACATCTTAAGAACACCTACATGCAGTCGTTTCTCAATAAGCTGAACATTCATTCGGCGCGTCTGAGATGGTTTAACGAGCTCCAGCCCGATAGCATCGACCTTACACATGATGCCATTCAGGAGCATAAAGAGATCATTCTCGCCTTCCTTTCTCGGGATCCCGAGGCAGTCTACGATGCCATGCACAAGCATATTCAAAACAGCTACACCAGACTGATCTCCACCTTCCCCGAGGAGGAACGGCAGGAAAGCTGATTTTAAAAAACAGACCCAAGGTTCGACCTTGGGTCTGTTTTTTGGTAGTGTCAAGAGTTATGCGCAAATTTAATTTGCAGACTCCGGCCGAATGAGGTCAGCCGGCAATAGAGGCGTCTTCCAGAGCCGTCTCTAAGTGCTTCATATTCATGTATTTTTTGTTGCCCCATTGGGTGCTAGCTACATGGCGCAGCCGTGCGCAGACCAGCATCAAAGCTGAATTGCCGTCCGGGAAGCAGCCGACCACCCTTGTCCTGCGGCGGATCTCCCGGTTCAGTCGCTCGATCACATTGTTGGTACGGATCCGTGTCCAATGCTCAGAGGGGAAGTCGCAGTAGGTCAGCGTTTCCTCAATACCATCCTCCACCTTTTTGGCAGCCTCTTTCAGCTTCATGTCTTTCAATTCAGCGACAACAGCTTTAGCCTTTTCCCGGGCAGCCTTCTTGCTCTCCTGGGCGTGGATCGCCTTGAGCATCTTGGCTACCAGCTTTACCTTGGAGCGAGGAACAACAGAAAACACATTCCGGTAGAAATGAACGGTGCAGCGCTGGTATTTGGCATCAGGGAATACCTCTCCCACAGCTTCCAGCATACCCAGGCACTTATCTCCAACAATGAGTTTCACGCCGTTCAGGCCGCGGCTCTTGAGCCATTGAAAGAAGCTGACCCAACTGGCCTTGTCCTCTTTCATGCCCTCGGCGGCCCCCAGGACCTCCCGGTAGCCGTCCTCATTTACTGCAATTGCTACCAGAATGGCCACATTTTCATACTCTCCACCCCAGTTTCGGCGCAGATAAATACCATCCACATAAACATACGGATATTTGCCGCCCTGTAAGGGACGGTTGCGCCAATCCTCTATGTGAACATAGGCCTTTTTGTTCAGCTCACTGATGGTGGAGGGAGACACCTTGGTGCCCCAAAGAGCTTCGGTGATGTCCTCCACGCGGCGCACAGAAACACCGGCAAGGTACATTTCAATGAGAGCTTCCTCTACGCTGCTCTCCCGGCGGCGATACCGCTCAATGATGGCTGTCTCAAAGGGTACACCTTTAAGGCGTGGTACATGGAGCGTGACGTTTCCGGATGTGGTGGTGAGGTTCCGGTCATAATGGCCGCTGCGGTAGCCCCGACGGGCCTCGTTTCGCTCATAGCGGGCAGCCTGGGTCAGCTGCTCGGCCTCCTGCTCCAGCAGTTCATTCAGCGTTTCTTCCACGCTGCCGCGAACCAATTCTTTCAGTTGCCCCTTGATTACTTCCTCGTTTAGCTGTACAATCTTCTTGGTCATAGTTTGCTTTCTCCTTTCAGAATGGTGTGTGGTGACTTCATTCTACCAGAGTCTGCAAACTATGTCTCTCTTTTTTGCTTTCTAAATTTGCGCAATTTATTATACCTTATCCCGATCTCAACGGTAATGCCCTTGATTCTGCTTGCCAAATTGCGTCACCTCCTAAAAATGGGCATAAAAATAGCCCGGATTGCTCCGAGCATGAAAAGAGCACCGGGTGTCAGCCGATGCTCCTTAATCAATGTTTTAACCTACAAACTGGAAGTTACCTATCCCAATTCATTTATTTCATTCTGCAGATTTGCAAGGAATCTGCCTGCGTGAGCGCCATCCATCTGTGTATGATGAAACTGGAAGGAGATTGGCAAATAATACCTGAAATACTTCTTTTTATATCTGCCCCAGATTATAAACGGATTGTTGAAAATTCCACTGTTCATGCCGACAGCACCATCTATTTCAGTATCAACGATTGCTGATGTGCCGATTACCATACTGTCAGCGGACAGATCCCAATCCTGACAGCTATTGGCAACCTGAGCGGTATATTTTAAGTAGTCCTGGTTGAATGTATTCAAATCATTCGAATAAAGAATATCGCAGGAACTTACTTCTCCGTTTCTATTCTTGACAATTGTGTTCACTGCAATCGTGTCATATTGTATCAGCTTATCGCCAACCGGAAGAAAATAAAATTCCTTCACATCCACAGCAGCTTTTCCAATACAATAATCAAGCAGCATATTGAATTTCAAATGCTTCTTTTTACTGATTCTGATTAGGTTTGTTACATCTATCGTTTTAAAGAAAGTCACCATTGGGTTCGGCGCCTGCATCCAAAGCTCAAACGCCATGGCTCTAGATGTATCTTTCGGGTTTATTTCTCTTGCCATGATTCCCTCCACAAATTCCGATTTATCAAAATAATTATAGCACAAGAGTGTGAACACTTCTACCATCAAAACCGGTCAAAATCCTCCTGCGATGCGACCTTGTCGTAGGTCACGCTAACATACCCTCCAATCACCAAAGATCATCATCGGAATCATCGTCGCTATCGTCGGAGAAAACATCTTCCTCCTGCTTATCCTCTTCGTCAAAGCCAAAAATCTCATTGAGTATGAAGAAGTCTCTGCCATCCACTATGCCATTGTGATCGATATCAAACCAATCCATAACATTTCCACCTTGTTTTTCTGGTCTTTGACCCCATTTTAAAACTCTTGCTGTCCAATTAGCAGTGCTGATCAAGCACTTTCTGCCAGAACACAGCCTTCTCCGTTGAATTAAGCTGCTGGTAGCAGGCTGAAATAAATGCAATGGTTATTTCCTTTTCGCTCTTTGCTCCAAGATTGCGGACACCACGCAATCCCGTTTCTCTGTGCATCAATTCCCTGAGTTTACCGAATGTGCTCGCTCCAGCTCTCATCAAGCCGTTCGAGGCTCTGACCGACAAATTCATTTCTTCAATTGAGAGGCTGCTCATTCTTTGTTTGTAAGGAATGATGACCTGCTCCCCGGGAATTAGCTGCTGTAGTGTGCTGTATACGCCATATCTGCCTGCTTTGTCTCGAAGCTGCACTGCTTCTTCGCTAATGTTGGTGGGCATCAGCTCAACTGCGCCATCAATCTTCTGCTGCTCCTGCGGCCTGCCGGGTTTCCATGTGATCCAGAGCTTTCCCTGCAGATAATCCCTGTAAGCACCCTCATCCAATCTGAACCAGCCCCAATGGGTTTTTACCTCGTACCAAGTATCATTGTGTATCAAAAAAGCACCTCATTTCCTGTTTCTCCCAGAAAATAGGTGCAAAAATACCAGCCTTAGCAGGGCCGGTATAAACCTATCGTACAAGCTTTGGCACCTTTCTCTCCGGGAGGTTGCCGTGCGGTCATCGGGCTTGTCCCTCGCGCATCTCTTATAGGCTATTTGGTTTTTCTTGATCTGTGCACTGATCGTATATATAGAATAGCATAGGTTCCGGATTTTGTCAAATCGGCTGTATTTGAGATATTTTTGGTACATTCGAGTCCCACAGGTACAGCTTTATCGAGTTCTTTGCTGAGTAGAGAAATGTAAAATGCATTGTTAAAATAGTAAAGAACGTATCAGATTTACTGCGGTTCAAATCCGCTCACTTACTCGTAATGAATAAGTCTTTACGGATCAAAGACTTACAAAAATGTACGGGCTATTTTGGGGAATTATCGCCCGTGTAAATGAAAAAAAGGCCTCGCTGCAGCCGTGTTGACCGATCCGAAGCCCCGTTTTGCTTGTTTTTTCCCATTTTGAGTCGATTTGGTCCGGAAACATGAAAAGACTGCACTCTTGTCGTGGTAGACAAAAGTGCAGTCTTTTATGGTGCTCCAGCGGGGATTCGAACCCCGGACACCCTGCTTAAAAGGGCGCGCTTCCTTCGCCAAAAGCCATTGATTTATCAACGCTTTCTTTGTTTTCATCATTGTTTGGGACCACACACGGAGCCCCAAATGCCCCGAGCACTGCATGTATAGTGTCCTCCGGGCGGTTTGCCATAAGCTTAGTATATATGTCCAGCGTAAGCTGCACAGACTTATGCCCAGCGAGATACTGCACAGTTTTTATGTTCGCGCCCGAAAGGATCATTTCCGTTATGTATGTGTGGCGCAGTTGGTGCGGTGTTACCGGGAAGTCGATTGATATGACAATGTTATGCTTCGGGATTTTGTCTCCAAGCTTTAAGTGCTCCGTAACAGTTTTTCCGTCGACCATATGCGTTACGTCCCTTACACTCCGCACCCGTACCGCATCCCACATTTTTCTGAACGACGTCGCGGACATTGCGCCGCCATTTTTGTTGCAGATTACAAATTCGCTATTGGAGCTGTTTTTAGCCAAAGTAAGCGGTTCAATCAGTTGGGGCGGCAACGGTATATTCCGATACGCGGCATTGCTTTTAAGTAATTCGCTGACGATAGGCGCATTCTTCCCGTCCCACTTCACAGCTCGTCTTACCGCAATATACGATACGCCGTCAGATAAATAAACCGAGTCCCACTTCAGACCGAGTATCTCTTCCCTGCGCAAGCCCGTATATAGTCCGATCATAATAAAAAGCTCTGCTCTTGTACTCTTTACTGCATCAAGTAGCCTCGTCCGCTGAGTTTTAGTGAGCGGAACTTTATCCGGGCTATCCTTGCCGCCGGCCTTAAGATCCTCACAAGGCGATTCGTTTATCAGTTTGTTCTTCACAGCACTTTTGAATATACGCTTTAGAGTTGTCACTACCTTCTGCTGCAGGCTGTGAGAGCGATCCGAAAGCGTGAGCATAAGGGCGGCAATATCATCGGGTGTCACATCTGTTATTGGCAAGCCGCCAATAACGGGGCATATGTGATTGTTGATTGCATTCCGATAATCGTCTTTGCGCTTTTCACCTACCTCAGCAGTATAAAGCTCAAACCATTTTGCAGCATACTCGAAGACAAACGGTATTTCTTTTACGCGTGCCGCTTCAGCCAGTTCGGCTGCTCTTCTCTTTGCATTGCTGCGGCATTCGTCTTTTGTCTTTCCGTACACCGATACCCACTTGCCGGTAGCCTTATCCTTTATGCGCTTGCGATACCGCTTGCGTTTTTCATCCCAGTAAAACTCGGGGGAATTTCTTTTGGGCATAATATCACCACGAAATTTTTACGTAAGATTACGTAAAGGTATTGACATACGTAATCTTGCGTGTTATTATATATACATCCTACAGAACGGAGGGCCTCATGAAATATAGCGAGCTCGAGAAACAGCTACGAAGCATTGGCTGCGTGGTTGAGCGAGAAGGCAAGCGGCACAGGATTTGGTACAGCCCATTGACCGGTCAGCGGTTTTCAGTGGGTAGACACAAAACCGAAGACGTGCCAAACGGAACACTAAAGGCAATACGGATGAGCGCGGGGCTTGAATAAAGCCCCTCCTGCTCCGATAGAATATCATTAGGGAGAAAAGGCGAACAAGAAAGGAAGCAATAAAATGAAAACAAGATACGTTTATCCTGCGCTTTTCAGCAAGGAATCCTGCGGCTATAGCGTAAGCTTTCCGGATGTGGAAGGCTGCGCAACCTCGGGTGAAACACTCGAAGAAGCAATTGAAATGGCACAGGATGCTCTTTGTTTGATGCTTTACGACAGAGAAGAGCGGAAAGAACCGATTCCAAATGCATCTGATATATCCAAGCTCACCTGTAAAGAGGGAGATTTTTGGACGCTTATCGAATGCGATACGTTGGAATATCGAAGATATTTTAATAACAAGGCAGTAAAAAAGACCTTGAGTATTCCGGCATGGCTCAATACCATGGCAGAAAGAGAAGATATTAACTTTTCTGCTGTTCTCCAGCGTGCACTAAAAGCTGAGCTTGGAGTTTAAATCAACTTGCATTACGCAAAATTTTATGATAGCATAAAAAAGTAGACTACTCCCTTGGTCATGCTTGGTATGTTTTCTACTCGACCGTTCGGTGTTGCAGCACCGGGCGGTCTTTTTATTTTCCTTTTGCCTGTTTATAATATATCCTCTGCAGCTCCGGCACGGGGATATCCACGTTGAAGCGCATTCTTAACTGCCGCCGAACTACTCCCCAGCCCCATTTGTATTCGTCTATGTAGCGGAGCAGGGTTTTTATTAGTTCTGCGTCATACATTGGTGCCTGCCGCCTCCCTCAGCAACAAGGACTCTCTATACTGCTCAGCCGGCGGTGTTTCTATAAATTCAACAGATTTATCGTAATTATCCCTAACTACTTTTTTTATCTCATCAAGAGATACATTAAAGAATTCTCTTCGCTGATTTACAAAGTTGAGCTTTTTATCGGCAAAAGCATTATGCAACGCAGCTTCAAGTCCCGGTGCATCTTCCGAGAAAATCATCGCATGAACATCAAATTTGAACGGCACGGATGCATCACCCAGTTCGTCGATGCGGTCCATCGGATCGAGCCGGCGCGTCATACCGATCTTATATACGTTCTCGCCGAATGCACCAATATTAGAAATTATGTACACATAGCCCGCACGTTGATTTGCTTCTCTATAATCCACATCTCTGAATGCCGTATCAATTTTCTCAAGCTGTTTTTCGATCTGAGCCTTTCGTTCCGCGATTGCCTCTTGATCGGCCGCGCTTGCCGTTGCAAGCTGCTCATTGAGCTTTGCAAGTGCATTTTCATAATGGCTCTGCTCTTTCTCGAGCTTGCGTCGTTCTGCCTCCAGCTCCCTTGCCAGCTTTGCTGCCTCGCGCATCTCCGCGCGAGCCTCACGCTGCTCCTCTTTTTCTCGTTGTTTCTTCTCTTGCCACTCGAAAGCAAGATGAAGCTCATCTATTTTAAGTTTATAGTAACCGGAAGTTATACCTATCCCCATAGTCTGACCGAGCTTAGAGATGGCATCACGCGATGATGTTATTCGTTTCTCGCTTGCTTCAATGTTATTGTATCTTACATGCTCCACAACATCGTCGCACTCTGCATTAAAGGCTCTCAGCAGCAGCTTTTGCATATCGGAAATCATCTTACGCCCCTTGGCTTGATTTCCATCTATAGACCATGCAGAGCTACCTGTGACCGCAAGACCGTCCTTTACGGCATCTTTTTGCCGCGCACGTATCTCTAACAGTTTGGCCTTATAGTCATCGGCGCGCATAAAATCGAAATGGGGTGTATACAAGCCGAAGCATTGCAGCAGGACAGCTTCTTCCGTTTCGATAAGCTGTTCCTTAGCTTTCTTCAATTGCTCCTCTGTCTTGCTTAACTCGGCCTTCGCCTCTTGGTTTTTATTCTGAATTTTTATTGTTTCAAGCTTAGCATCAACAAGCTCATCCTGATCAGGCGAGAGTTGCTCACGCAGCAAGGCATTTTCACACTTCAGATGAACAACATCGTTATTTCTTGAATAGTGCTCAACTATCGGCTTCACCGGCTCATTGATAAAGTCGGCTGAACTGTCAGTGCGAGTTACTCTATTAGCCGACTCTGCCAGATTTTCTGCTGATACCGTTGGGGTATTTGCTTTATTACCCACCCTTGCAGCATTTGCTGCTTTTTCGGCCTTTGCTGCCTTTTCGGCTTCTGTCGGTTTGAACAGCAGCACAGCAATTACCACCCGACGGCCACAATTATTTCGAAAAAATCCGGTTTAGAAGTAATGCCATACAATGCAGACACTGCAAACACAAATCCCAAAAAGTTTTTAAAACCTCTCGATAATTTCATAGTAATCCCCTCCAACAAAAAATGATACACCATGATATTACCATTTAGTTCGGCCAAATTCTATTATTTTCAACATTTTCAGCCATTTGTTACAGGCGCCGCTCTTTAAATTGTACACAATGCCGATGTTAACAACGCATTCTCGGCAAGCACAGCCTCTTCAGGCACACATTTTATATTTTTGCTCGAAGCTCTACTACCCTTCCCAGTATAGCTACGGGCAATTTTTCTATGTCCTCATTGCTGTAAAACACAGGGTCATATGCCGGATTATTTGCTATCAGCGTAATTCCCGCCGCAGACTTTTTAACTCGCTTAACCGTCGCATCATCGCCGTTGACAAGTACAACAGCAACCTCGCCGGATTCAACATCAGGCTGCTTGCGAACGATAACAATGTCTCCACTACTGATCTTCGGTTCCATACTGTCGCCTTTGATCTGCAAGCCAAAATACTCTGCGCCGCCCGCGACCATATCTGCTGAAATGTCTTCCCAATCAATGACCTCCTCAATGGCATCAATGGGAATGCCAGCAGCTACACGGCCAAGCACCGGAATTCGTATGTAACTGCTCCTATCTCTATCTAACGCTATAGAAGCATCATCATCTATTAAATAAGAGGTGGGAACACCGAAGATGTTTGCTAACGCCTTAATCTTAGATGTGGGAATATCCTCAACGCGACCACATTCCCATTTGCTAACGGCATTCACTTTTACGCCCAACATTTTTCCCAGTTCCGTTTGAGTCAAATTTAATGCTTTTCTATGAAATCGGATCTTATCTCCAAGCGTCATGGATGCACTTCCTTTCTCAATTATCTTGATAATAGCAAAAAAATATTTATAAGTCAACAAATTTATCTTGACAAGCACAAAAGCTCGTGTATAATAAAATTATCTTGAAAAGGTGAATGTGAGGTGAGAAAATGAACACGAATCTCTTAAAGAGCAAACTGGCTGAACGAGGATATACTCAAGCTGCAACAGCAAGCGCTATCGGAATCAGTTTATCGAGATTTAATGCGAAACTAAATAACGCTGATGGAGCAGAGTTTTCTCTTGGTGAAGTGCGAACTTTAAAAAAGCTCTTCAATCTCTCCGCCGAGCAGGTGGATCATATTTTTTTCTCATAAAATTATCTTAAAAAGGTGAATTTATATCATTAATCAAAGGAGGTGAGCGGAATGAACAACACATTTTCAACGCCGAAGGAATGGAGCGCGGACGCAACACGCAAAGAAACATTCGAGCACTTCGGCTATGAGTATGAGCGTGAGCCAAAACACGGCGTAGGCCGCTGGGCAAATGACGGAGAAGCCATCATGCGTAACATACGCGCACTGCCCGAGATATTAGAGCAATTCACCGACCCGAAAGAGAAAATTCGAATCATATTCGACTATGACCCGAACTTTCCAAGAGCGCTGTTTCAGATTTGGGGCTTGCAGAAACACGACCGGGAAAGCATCAAATCTGATAACAGCTGCACCCCGGAGGGATGAGCTCAGACGAGGTGAAATCGTCTTCAGCTGTCCAAAACACCTCTATTGCTTCAAGCCCGGTGGGGCCCATGATCATTTCGGTCATAAAAGCGAGGCTGTCAATTTGCTCGTATGCAACTTCTCTCTCCGCAGGGGTGAGGCTGCGCAGATCGACTCTGTACATTTTGCTCACGGCTTCACCTCCTTTCAAGGAGATTATACCAATTGCGAAAAACAATTACAAGGAGATAGATAAAACCATGAGATCAAAAAATTTTAATGATGCGCTGAAAAAGGCGATAAACGGGAACTGGTCATTCGCGCATATCAAGCTGACATACGAAGAAAAGCGGCAGCCCTGAGCCGGGGTACAGCGTCAAGCTTTTTCAGCCCACGGGTCGACCACTTCAAGATCATCGAAGTCCATCCAACCGTCAAGATCGCCCGCTTCGGCCGCACAGAAGCTGACCATTGCCGGAAGCTCTTCATCCGGCTCGGAGAGAGAAATCTCAACGTAGTCCATCCCTTCTTCGACCAATTCCTTTGCAACTTTCAAAAGGTCAGAAGTTTTAACTATGTAATCCATAACGCACCTCCTTTCAATGGGGGGCTGTTCGCCGTTGCATCTTAATCATAAGCGAGGGGAAATCGAAAAACCATGCAGAACAGCTACGGATATAGCCGAAAAACAGCAAGCTGCGCTACTGGTCGCGAGAAAACATTCAAAAGAAGGAGATTATCGGTGAAGCAAAAAGCAAAAAAACTCTCCCTGCTCATAAACGAAAATTGGGATGAGCAAAGAGAGGCTTGGGTGCAGCTGAAATTTAAAGGCGCGGAAAATGAGGAGCGAGAGCCTGTTCAAGCTTGAAGTATGTCATTGATAATGCAGAGAATCGAACACATTCTTAGTCTGCTTTATCAATTGGTCGAGTGCCATCACTGCACATTTTGAGCACTCGGGCGCGCCGCTCCAGTCCTCGCAATAATTCGGGAGCGGATTTCCCGATGCATCGAGGATGAAATAGAACATGTTTTCTTTGTTGTAGAGACTGCAGTGAACACGAGTATGCGGCTGTTTCAAAAGATCACCTCCCTCCGTCAAGCCTGAGAAGTGAAAGGCGGTTTCACCTCCGTTCCGGCTCATCGGAGCGGCCTACGAGGTAGTCAAGTGAAACATCGAAGTAGTCGGCTAAGGCAATGAGAACATCAAATGCAGGTTTTCTGATGCCCATTTCATAATTCTGAATACCTCTTTCACTTGTCTCCGTTTCAATAGCCAATTGTTTTTGGGTAAGGTTCCTTACCGCCCTTAACTGCTTGAGCCTTTCACCAAAATTCATGTCGTGCCTCCAAAAATATATTATTGACACGCACAAATGAGTGTGCTATATTGTAAATGCAGCACGCACAAATGAGTGTGTTAGATAGAAAGTGTGGGAGTGATGGAAAATACGAAATTAATTGATAAGCGCAGAGACTGTGGCCTGACGCAAGTGGAAGTTGCGAAAAGAGCCAAAATTGCTAACCGAGCGTATCAAAACTACGAGAACGGAAAGCGAACACCACGAGCGGATGTAGCAATCCGCATAGCAAGAGCTGTTGACAGCAGCGTTGAAGAGCTGTTCGGAGCGGCAACTTCGGACAGCTCAGCAAAAGAATAACACATTCTAACATACCACGCAAGAAGTTTGCGCCAGCCGACAAAGGAGGTGAGCGGAATGAACAGCTGCGGAATTCGCATCGTTGTCCCCGAAGGGAAAGTAAAAGAGATTCTCGACCGTCTGACGGCGGCACAGGAAACAATAAACAATTGCTATCAAGAGCTGAGAGACCTCGGTGTCTTGGTGATAGAGGAAGAGACCACCAGCGGCAACTGATGGCCTCCCGCCAAATCACTCGGCCTGTTCGATCTCCTGAATAAAAGTATTCAATAGCTTAGCAGCATTGTTAATGACATTATTTATATCCTTAACCGTTGCAGGGTCACTACCTGTTGCGCTGCTTGGTCTGCTGTAAAACTGAAATTCATAAACCGCCCGGCGCAACTTTTCAGTATCGATATTCACAAACGTTCCTCCTTTCCTGTGACTCTTCGGGTGTCATCCGATAATTCCATCATATCACAGGAATGATGAATATGAAAGAACGGGTCGACCACTTCAAGATCATCGAAGTCTGTCCAACCGTCAAGCTCGCCTGCTTCGGCCGCACAGAAGCTGACCATTGCCGGAAGCTCTTCATCCGG
>ENA-OPFI01000838-OPFI01000838.1-human-gut-metagenome-genome-assembly--contig:-NODE-838-length-12288-cov-1.934358_pt1 | contig 12288 bp, 10 predicted proteins | sample MGYA00241308_ERZ501550 | MGnify/ENA primary metagenome ERZ501550 (study PRJEB25962, sample SAMEA2042433) | human gut metagenome | biome: human gut; feature: human-associated habitat; material: faeces...
TACCTTTACACAACCCATATGTCCAGGCATTCCTTTTCCCTTGAATACCTTACTTGGTGAAGAACAAGCACCGTTAGAACCCTGATGACGATGGAATTTAGAACCATGAGCCATTGGTCCTCTGTGCTGACCTAATCTCTTGATAGCACCCTGGAAACCTTTACCTTTAGAAGTTCCTTGTATATCTATTTTATCACCAGCCATAAATATATCGGCCTTCAATTCATCTCCGACCTTAACGTCTTCAATTGAATCTACCCTGAATTCTCTCAAATATCTTGCTGGTGCTATATTAGCTTTTGTAAAATGTCCTCTTTCTGGTTTATTTACTTTAGATTCTTTTATAGCTCCAAATCCTAATTGAATACTATTGTATCCGTCTGTTTCTTCTGTTTTTACTTGAGAAACAACACAAGGTCCAGCTTCTATAACTGTAACTGGAATTACTTTTCCTTCTTCATTAAAAATTTGTGTCATTCCTATTTTTTTTCCTATTAATCCTTTTTTCATTTTCTTTTCTCCTCCCATTGGCTGAATGTTTAGGAATTAAAACTTCAGCATAGTTTAATTTTATAATTTTATTTCTATATCCACACCTGCTGGCAAATCTATTTTCATTAGACTGTCAACTGTTTTTTGTGTTGGATAAAGAATGTCTATAACTCTTTTATGTGTTCTCATTTCGAATTGTTCTCTAGAGTCTTTGTGTTTGTGTGGAGAACGTAAAATTGTTATAATCTCCTTTTGTGTTGGTAATGGAATAGGACCAGATACTTTTGCTCCTGTTTTTTTAGCAGTATCTACTATTCTTTCAGCAGACTGTTCTAAAATAACGTGATCATAAGCCTTTAATCTTATTCTAATTTTTTCGCTTGTTACTGCATTTCCTTTTTGTGTTGCCATATATATATTTCCCTCCTCTTTCTTGGTCGGAAGTTATAAACGCACCCTGGTGTATCTTGTGTTACCAATATATAAACCCAAGTCGCATGATAATCTTGGGATAAGTGCTTGATTATAAAACTTACCGCCTTGGTCTTAGCCACGACATACTCCGTAGAAGTTCCCTCCAGCCTTATAATATTTATAAGTTGTAGCCACATTCTACTTCATCGCCAAATACATGCTTAATTATTATATAATAACATAATAATTAAGTCAATACTTTTACCATTTTTTTATATTTGTTTGCTAAAATTAAAAATTATTGAAATGAATGAGCGATTAAAATCCTCCTTCTAATTATTTTAATAATTTTATATCAGTATTTTTTATAAACAATTTTTTTATAATTTGGGGCAAACCTTGAATACAATTATATAAATCCTGGTTATTTCTTCTCAATTCCTCTATTTCATTGTCTTTTTCCTTCATAGCATCTTTGTATTTGGAAAGTAAATTCTTTGCTTTTGAAATCTTACTATTTTCTTTTTTTAGTATCTCAACTAAATTTTTAAGTCTAATATTCTCTATTCTCGCATTATAATTTTGATTAGATTCTCTAAATTCTTTTAAATATGAATCTATTTCAGCATTTTTTATTGATTGCTTTATAAGATTAAAAGAAATTCCAGATTTTAGCTGTTTTGCTAAAACCATTTCCATTTTATCCGTGCTCAAATCTATATTTTCTATTATTATTTCTTGTCTTCTTTTACAATATAGTATTAATTTAACTTCATTTGCAATTATAATACTACAAGAACAAAAAAGATGCAACAATACAAAACATATAGAAATATTAAATTTATATTACATTGAGCCATAATATCTGATTGCATTATAAAAATCGTAGACTTGCTGATTTCTCAGTATTTCTACGATTTTCATAGTGGTGCCAACGGCGTATACATTTACAACTCGTTAGCTCTCATAACGATTGTTACAAATATCAATCAATTTATATATAGGTTACCAGATTTTTTATAAAAATCAAGAAATTTTACAAAAAAACTTTTGCGAATTTTGGTTTTACTTCTATTGATTTTTATTAAATATTATGATGTATTATCAAACATAGGAAATAAGGTAGATGTGAGTTTTCTCAATTTATCAGGCAAAACCACGTTTGTGGAATTGTCATTTTCTATATTTATAATACACAGATTTTTAAGAAATATCAACTAATTTTCTTGATATATTCAAGAAAAATTAAGATGCTGATGCAACTAATTTTTCGAACTCCTTGAAAGATGGAATTTTAATACCTGTTAATTCTTGTATTTTTTGCAATAAAACATAATCATTTCTAGAATTCATACCAAATCCAGTATAAGCATCCCATCCATATTCTTTAGCTACGTTTACTATTTCAATATTTAATTGAGGTCGTAAATCTACAAAAATATGGTTCATATCCTTTAATTGTTTTATTACAGTTTTTAACTCTTTATCGTCTCCGCCTTCTTTACCAGCACAATTTATTAATATTAATTTACTATTAGTATTAAAATCAACTTTACTCAAGTTATTAAAGTATTCTACATTTGTATTTTTAGACAATTCTTTTGCTAAATCTTCTTTTGAATATATATCTATTAAATACATACTCTCTGGATTGCTATTAGCAATAATTCTAGCTATTGGCTCACCTACACCTCCAACACCAAAAACAATTACTTTGTTTCCAGAAAAATTCCCTACTTCATCTTCAAACCAACTAGCAAAAGATGGGCCATTTAAATTATAACATTGTAACTTATTATACTTATCTTTTATTAATGCATCAACATTATCTGGAATTCTTTGCCCCTTAAACCACTCCTTTTGCACAGCATTGCTTTTATGTGGTTGAGTTTGATTTATTGCTACTATTCTACTATCTTCTTCTGCTATATTATAGACTTCTCTAATTGCTTCCATATCGCCTTTTTTTATATTTACAGGTAAATATAAAAATTTCTTATCTATCTGATTCATATAAACTCTACTCGTTGAAATATCCCAAGCTTCCTTAGTTTTTTCTGCCAAATACAAACATATTTTAACCTCGTTATTCGTATCTAAATATGCTTTTAGCTCTTTAACTCCATCACAAACTAAAATCTTATCACTATTATTTCCCATATATTTATCTTTCCTTTCTAATTTAGCAATCATTTATGTTTTTTATGCCAATAGATACCTCCTATTGGTGCCAACGTCGTAGATATTTACAACTCGTTAGCTCTCTTGACGAACGACTAAATAGTCATTCAAGTTATAAACATATTATCAAATTATTTTATAAAAATCAAGTATTTTTCCAAAAAGCTTTTACGAATATTTGTTCTTTTTCTATTGCTTTACTATAAATATTATGCTATACTATGAAACATAGGAAATGATAATAAGCAGATGTGGTTTTGCCACCTAAACTTTACGAAATATCGTAGGAGAGGTGGTGAGGTTTATGGTTAAAGTGATACTATTTTTTATGATATCCTTAATGTTATCTTTAACATTGAACGTTGCCTTGACAGCAGTTCTGTATAAGAACTGGGTTAATAAGCAACTACATAAATAGAAAAAGCTCACATCTGTAACTTTGACGAGTTGATGTGAGTTTTCATATATTCTCGGCAAAACCACGTTTGTGGTTTGTCATTTCCTATTTTTATTATACATAGATTATATGAAAAAGTCAAATAAAATTTCATAATTCATTTAATTATTGCATATCTATTGATGCATCAGCCAATTTCTTTGTTACTCTTGTTTGAACTTCAACATAATACTTTTGTTCTGCCTTATTTAAATTTTTTGTATTCCAATTTTCAAAATCTTTTACAGCTTGTTGGTATTTTGTAAGCATAGATGCATATTGAGTTAATAAAGATGTATCAGTTGGATTTTCAAAATATTTTTTCATAAAAGCAATATATTCATCAATATATTTTTCATAACTATCCATCGCATTCTTAAAATCTGTATTTAATTCTTCTGAATTTGAAGTCGCATTTGTATTTTCTTGTTTATTTTCCATAGACTGTTCAATGTTGTTTTCACTAGAAATTCCATTTTTTATCTTTTCAATATCTTGTCTAAACTCCTCGATTTCTTCTAATGCTTTATCTTCTTTTTCTTGATAAAGTTTTGACCCCATATTTGAGCGAAATTTATAAATATCAGAACGAGAATTTGAAATAGATTTATATACATCAGAACGTGCATTTGAGCACCATTTATATTCATTTGATCTAGTAGACGACAAGTCCGCATAAGGAACTGTATCATACGCATCCTCGAATATTCCATCATAATAATAGTCATATAAATCATCCAATATACCATCGTATATGTCATCATATATGTCATCTCCAATATTTTCATAAAAATCATCATATATATCATCTAATTTATTATATTTATCGTCTGATGAAATATTTTCTTGCATTATTAACTCAGCATATTTTAAGCTATATTCACGAAGTCTAATTCCGAAATTATCTGTTTCAGTTACAATCTTATCATAAAAAAGCTTTACTTTATCTTTATTAGTTACATATTTGTCATAGGTATCAGTTTCTTTTTTTAAATTTTCAAATTCTGACTCTAAAATTGCAACAACTTTCTTTTCATCTTTCAATTTTCAAACCTCCAATCTTAACAAAAAAGAGACATCAAAGTACAATACGAGTACTTTTGACATCTCTTAAATCCGTTTAACAAAATACAATATAATTGTAATATAATATAAATTTTTCAAAGTGCTCGTAAACATATAGCTTTTGACGAACAGCTATATGCAATTAATTGGCTATATCATATCACGATTTCAAGAATGTCAAATATTTACAAATTTATATTTTTTCAAATATTCTTCTAACTCTGATAATCTTATCTTTTTGGATAAGTTTGAAATATACACATCATTTGAATAATTGAAAACTAAAAAAGTAATACTTTTAATAATCACTTTATGTGGCTCAATATATGTAAGATTAGTTTTTTCTAATTTTCTTATGCTACCATTTATAAAAGTAGGGGTAACTTTAGCAAATTCACATATAAATTCAAATCTCTGTTTTAGACATTCTTCAAATTGTAATTCTTGTTTAATTATTTTCAATTTATACACAATCCTTTCGTTTGGATGATTTTAATATTGTTTTAGACAACAAAAAAATCAACCAGATTTGATTTTCTGATTGATTTTTGTATCTATCTGTTTTATTAGTTCGAACAGATATGTCATTGGTGGGCAGGGATGGATTCGAACCATCGTACCCTTTCGAGAACAGATTTACAGTCTGCCGCCTTTAGCCACTCGGCCACCTACCCTTTTATTTACATTTTTATATTAAAATACAAAAATGGTGCGCCCTCAAGGATTCGAACCTTGGACCCACCGGTTATGAGCCGGTTGCTCTGACCAACTGAGCTAAGGGCGCATTTGTTCAACGCAAGTATAAGTATAAAGTATTTATTTTAATATGTCAATAGTTTTTTAAAATTTTTTTCATTTTTTATTCAAATTTGCGGGCGATTAAAATCGCCCCTACATTTTCCTATTGTTGTTCTTTATATTTTTATATGAATGGCGGGCGATAAAATCGCCCATACATTTTTTACTCATTTTTTTAGTCTGCTGCAGCCCATATTATTAACCTTCCACTTGAGTCGTCTGTACATGTTGAAAGTGATATTTCTCTTCTTCCCTGTACATCTCTTGTTGCATAATTAAAATCTTGAGCTGACGTTTGATATTTTTTTGTTATTGTATATGCAACTTCTGTTCCGGTCTTGTCTGTTATATATATCTTATCTCCTATAGATAAGTTTTTATTGTTTGAAAACATTTGACCATTTCTATAATTATGTCCTACTATTACTGTATTTCCAACCTTATTAAGTCCTGGTCCATAAAGAATTGCTACTGATGACTCTATAGAACTTGGCGTTACTTTTTCTAAAATTATAGTTTCTAAACCTGTAGTTGGAATTTTAATTTTTCCCATTACTTCATAGCCTCTATAAGTTACTTTTGAGCTATCTCCACTATTCCCGTTGTTATTGTTTGAAGCTATTAATTCATTTAGGTCTATATCTGGTGTAATATCTTCGCCGCCGCTTGGTGTGTTGTTTTGATTAGTATCATTATCAAGATGATCATCAAATTGGTGTATTACACCTTGAGTTTCTTTTGCTTTCTCATAATCCTTATAATATTTTGCTCCTAAAAAAATTAATATTCCTATTATTGCAATAATTAAAACAATTAATAATATTGTTAATACTTTACCATATTTACTTTGCATATTATCCTCTCCTATCTTTTGCACCTATTAATATGTATTATATCACATTAGTTTAATATTATCTAGTGTTTTTAGAGGATTAAATAATTTAGTTAAACGGGCGATTAAAATCGCCCGTACATTTTAACATTTTTTTAATTCTAAGACTAGTAACATTTAATTTAACCTTTGTAGAATGGTCAATTAAAATTGTCAATACATTTTAGCAATTTTTAGTTTTGACTAGTAACAGTTATGCGGTTTTATGCTGTCTTCAATTCCAGTCTTAGTTTATCAGCTATCATTGCTATAAATTCGCTATTTGTAGGTTTTCCTTTTGCTGCTGATACCGTATATCCAAATATGTTTTCTACTGTATCTTGTTGTCCTCTTCCCCATGCAACTTCTATAGCATGTCTTATTGCTCTTTCTACTCTTGATGGTGTTGTTTTGTATTTTCTTGCTATATCTGGATATAATTGTTTTGTTATTTGATTAATTACATCTATGTCTCCTATAACCATCATTATTGCTTCTCTTAAATATTGGTAACCCTTTATGTGTGCTGGAACGCCAACTTCATGTATTACATTTGTTACAAGAGCTTCCAAATTCTCTTCATTTTTTTTGTCTTCTGGCGCAATATCTATATACTGTGTTTTTAATTCCCTTGTCATATAATTTCCTTTTATTGGTGCAGGTTGATAAAATTTAAGCTCTTTTATTCTTTTTATTAATAGTTTTATTTCAAATGGCTTTACTATGTAATATTGCGCACCTAAGCTTATTGCTTTTTGTGTAATTTTGTCTTGTCCCACTGCTGACAACATTATAAATAATGGTCTTTTCTCCAATTTTGAGTCGTTTACTCTTTCTAAAACTCCTAATCCATCAACATGTGGCATTATCATGTCTAATAAAACTACGTCTGGACATTTTTCCATTATCATTTGGTAAGCCTCACTTCCATCTTTGGCACGTCCAACTATTTCCATTCCTTCTTCTCTTTCCAAGTATCCCATCAATGTCATTGCAAAATCGTAATTGTCATCTGCTATTAATATCTTAATATTATCGCTCACATTCATTTCCCCCTAATAAAAATTTTTGTAATTTTTTTACAGTTCGAATTATATTATGTTTGGAAAAAATTTGCAATAGCTTTTTTGGTATTTTTTTCCAACTTCTTTTTCAAGTATTTATTTTTCAACGTTTTTTCTTATATATTTTTTTCGTATTATTTTGTATTTTTGTATGTTCAAATTGGTATTCGATGTTATATTTTCTTTTTCGACAAAATTCGCCTCTATTAAGCATGTCGCAAGGTCACTATATTTTACATCTATTATATTAATATTATTTTTATTACAATAATATTTAAAATTTTCTAAATCTTTGTAATTTAATTCAATTTCTAATTCTATTCCCTCTTCTTCTATTACAATTTCGGATTTTTCTATAACTTTTTGAGTCGCTTCAGAATAAGCTTTAACTAATCCTCCTGTCCCTAAGAGAATTCCACCAAAGTATCTTGTAACTACAACTAAAATATTAATAAAATTATTTTTTTCTAATATATTAAGCATTGGCATTCCTGCAGTTCCACTAGGTTCACCATCATCACTTGATTTATTTATTATTTCATTTTTCCTTATTATTCTATATGCATAACAATGATGTCTTGCTGTATTATGCTTTCTTTTTATTTGTCTTATTTTTTCCTCTGCTTCTTCTTCTGAAGTAATATAAAAAATATTTGCTATAAATTTTGATTTTTTCTCTGTTATATCAGCTTCTTCATTTGACTCAACTGTTTTAAACATTCGTGGCACCTCCTGCTGTATAGCCTGTAGAATATGCTATTTGTAAATTAAATCCTCCTGTATATGCATCCACATCAATAATTTCCCCAGCAAAATACAAACCTTTTATTAGTTTAGACTCCATTGTTTTAGGATTTATTTCCTTTATACTAATTCCACCTGCTGTTATAATTGCCTCTTCAATTGGTCTAAAGTCATGTAATGTTATTTCAAAATTTTTAAGTAATTGAACTAACCTTACTCTTTCTTCTCTTGTTATTTCATTTACCTTTTTATTTTGATCTATTCCAGACAGTTCTATTACTGTACTTATCATCTTTTGAGGTAACAAGTTATCTAAGCTATTTTTAAAGATTTTATTTTTTTCTAATGAAAAGTCTCTTAAAATTCTATCATCTAATTTCTGTACATCTAATGCTGGTTTTAAGTCAATAATTAATTTTATATTACCTTGTCTTATATCTTCTTTTTTATATCTTAACAAATGCGCCGACCCGCTTAAAATTACAGGTCCAGAGACTCCAAAATGAGTGAAAATCATTTCTCCAAAGTCTTCATATATTATCTTGTTATTTTTAGCATCTTTAATTTTAATAGCTACATTTTTTAAACTCAATCCTTGCATTCTTCTACAGATTTCTAAGTCTTTTCCTTTAGTAGAAATAGGCACTAAAGATGGTTTTATTTCCGTTACGGTATGTCCCACCTTTTTAGCCAATTCATATCCATCTCCTGTAGAACCTGTGGCAGAGTAGCTTTTCCCTCCAGTTGCTAATATTACTTTATCTGCTTTAATAACTTTTTCTTTTCCACCTTGTATATATTTTACACCATTAACAATATCCTGTTCAGTTAAAATTTCCTTAACATTAGCGCCTACTTCTATTTTAACTTTTAATTTTTTTAAACGATTTAATAAAGCTTGCAAAACATCTTGAGATTTATCAGTAATTGGAAATACCCTATTCCCTCTTTCAACTTTTGTTTGCAAGCCTTCTTCTTTTAATATATTTAATATATCTTCATTTGTAAAATTGTTTAGACAACTATATAAAAATTTTCCGTTTCCCGGAACATTTTTTATAAATTCATCAATTGGAATACTGCTTGTTATATTGCATCTTCCTTTTCCTGTAATTAACAACTTTCTTCCTAGCATATTCATTTTTTCTAATATTGTTACATCATTTTTATTAGTACCAGCTGATATTGCTGATAGCATACCAGCTGGTCCTCCACCTATTATTACAACTTTCACTTTATTCTCCTATATTATATTTTCAACTGCTTTCATTACACCTATTTTTCCATATTCGTATGTAAGTCCTCCTTGCATAAATGCAACATATGGTTCTCTTATTGGTGCATCACAAGATAGCTCAATTGATGATCCTTGTGTAAATGCTCCTGCTGCCATTATTACCTTATCTGTATATCCTGGCATATCCCATGGTTCTGGTATACTATTGCTATCTATAGGTGACCCCATTTGGATACCTTGACAATATTTAATCAATTTATCTGCATTGCCAAACTCTATTGTTTGAACAATATCTGTCCTCTTTTCATTATATTTTGGACTAGGTTTATATCCTAATTCTTCTAACATTTTACTAGCAAATATTGCAGTTTTTAAACTACTTGCAACAACTGAAGGAGCCATAAACAATCCCTGTAAAATGTATTTATTTATTCCCAATGTAGGTCCTACTTCTTTTCCCAATCCAGGTGCTGTCAATCTTTCTGCTGCTAACTTTACGAGTTCTCGTTTTCCAGCTATATATGCTCCATTTGGCGCTATTCCACCACCCAAATTTTTAATTAAAGAGCCAACTATTACATCTGCACCTATTGATGTAGGTTCGTATTTATCTACAAATTCTCCATAGCAATTGTCCACCATAATTATTACATCTTTATTCACTGCTCTAATTGTTTTTATTACTTTTTCCATTTTTTCTAACGAAATACTGCTTCTTAGTGCATATCCTCTAGAGCGTTGTATTTCTATCAATTTAATATCATTTTTTGCCACTCTATTTTTTATCTCTTCATAATCAAAGTCGTCATCTTTCAACTCTATCTGTTCATATTGCACTCCATATGATTTTAATGAGCTATCATTTTCCACTAGCCCTATAACTTCATCTAAGGTATCATATGGTTTACCACTTATACTTAGCATTATATCCCCTGGTCTTAAATATGCAAATAGTGCAACTGTTAATGCATGAGTACCAGATATAAACTGTGTTCTAACAAGGCTATCTTCCGCTTCTAATACTTCTGCAAAGACCCTTTCAATAGTATCTCTGCCTATATCTCCATATCCATAACCTGTTGTTCCATTAAAATGCATATCTGATATATTGTTTTTTTGAAATGCCTTCAATACCTTTAACGAGTTGTATTCACATACCAATTCAACTTGTTTGAATTCTTTTTGTATGTTTTCTTCCGCTTTTCTTGCTAATTCTATTGTTTTATCACTAATTTCCATTTTCCTATACATGTTTTATTATAGTCCTTTCTGTAGTATTAAATTTCTATTCAGGTAATTCTTCTGTATAATACTCTTGTTCCCATTCTTTTGTTTTATAATATTTGCCAATAAAGCTTGGATTTTCCCATTTAAAACTGTAAATAGGTTCTTGTATTATTTCGCCTTTTATATTTACAACTCCCCATTTTCCGCCTTTTTTTATTCCAGCAAATCCATATTTATTGAATTCTGTAACCATATCATATTCATTGTTTATTATTAGCTTGTTTTCTTCGTTTACAAATCCCCACTTCCCATTTATTTTTTTTGCATACATTTTATTGTTTGGTTCGATTTGTTTATATGAAATTTCGTTTCCATTATTATCAAAATACTTAATATCATCATTTGAAAATACTTTAAAATAATTATCTTCTTTTTCTATACTTGCATTATTCATATTGCATACTATTTTCATTTCGTTATTTAACAATGTTATATTATTTGTGTTATTGATATTTGCCTGTATTATTTCTGTTCCTGCTATCTTAAATATACTATTATATTTTAAATCTGCTATTGATTTTCCAGATAAATCAATGATTCCATTTTTTCCATCTTTATATACTATAAAATACTCGTCCTTTATGTGTTCTATATATGTGTAATTATTATCTATTTTTACATTATCTTCTCTATCAACTACTCTATATATTTCGTCTTTGTCTATTGTTATATAGTAATTATTGTTACTTGTTGGTAATTTAGCATATATATTATTGTTTTCTATTTTATTTCCTTGCAAATCTAATATAGTTATTTCATTATTTTTTACAGCATTTATATATATTCCTCCAAACATTATGCTATCATATTCTGGTTGTATTATTATTTTTCCTTTTATATCTGCTATTCCGCTTTTTGCATTTCTTTGTATCACAAACATATTATTATATGCATTGTAACTTATATCTTCATATTCATAGTTCAATATTGTTTTATTATTTTTTACAATACCTGCCTGTCCATTTTTAAATACTAATAAAAATATATTTTTATCATCTATTATTTCGTTAATTCTGCTTATTTCTGTGTACTGAGTATCTAGTAAAACTTTTCCATTAGAATTAATATATCCATATTTATAGCTATCTTCTACTTTCTTTTTTACTATAAATCCAGATGCTTTGTACATTGTTTCCGAATTATAATAATTATCTACTGTAATTTGATCATATTCTGGCTTTATTATAACTTTCCCTTTAATATTTATTGCTCCATATTTTGCGTTTTCTTCTACTAATAACATACCTTCTTTATAGTTTATTGCTTTTATACTGTCATATATAGGTTTTGTAATTATCTTATTTTCTAATGAGATTAAACCATATTTGTTATTTTTTTTGTATTTTAATACGCTTTTTTCAAATGGTATACCGTCCCAAGTTGATTCTGTTGGTAATGCCTGTACACTTTCATATTCTGTTAATATTTTCTGACCATTCTCATTAAATACATCTATTTCATATTGCTGTAAATTAACATTATAGTCATGCATGCATATAAAGACTGGCTTTGAAGGGTTAGGTATTTGAATTATATCATATTGGGGTTTTACTATTATATTTCCTATTTCATCTATTACTCCATATTTTTTATTCTCTAAAATCAAATTATATTTAATATTTGTTACTCTTTCTATCTTATAAGAATTTTCGTTTCTTTTCGGTCTTACTTCTTTTGCCGCAACACAAACAAATCCGTC
>ENA-OPFI01000841-OPFI01000841.1-human-gut-metagenome-genome-assembly--contig:-NODE-841-length-12252-cov-1.739854_pt1 | contig 12252 bp, 9 predicted proteins | sample MGYA00241308_ERZ501550 | MGnify/ENA primary metagenome ERZ501550 (study PRJEB25962, sample SAMEA2042433) | human gut metagenome | biome: human gut; feature: human-associated habitat; material: faeces...
TGGGTACCAATCTGATAACCATCAGCTTGCAAACGATTAGAGATTCGGTTATAAACCGCATTCTTAGCGACTTGACCATCTACGTTAGACTTTCCGACTAGATCCTGCAAGTTTTCTCCAACATAAGCATTTGTAGTTGTAACAACTACAGGAATGTTTCCTGCCTTACCATCAGAACAGTAATCAACAACCTTTTCTACGATTGTAGTATCAGTACTGATATCTTCAGTTTCCGCTAATGCCAACTCAAAACCTGCGGCAAACTTAGAGAAGTGAGCGACAGACATTTCCGCACCAGTACCATTGATATAAACAGGGTCCGCCGTAGGATCAATCTTCATGATCTCCTTATTATCTATGCCTGTGGTCGCATATAACAATGCCATAGGCTGTGTAGAAGAAACCAAATCCTTCGGAGCGTCGAACGAGATCTTCAAAGCCGGAGAGAATACCGTACCGCTAGGCTCGCCTTTATATACACGGCTTACACTGGCTACCGCACCAGCATCAGAAGTCACATTATTGATTGCAGAGCTTCCGCAGACATATCACGTTCGATCACCAATGTTTGATTACTACTTGCCGGCATAACGATAACGACAGGCTTACCACTTTCCGCGACCAAACTTACCTCATCTTTCTCTTTTATACCATCAGCGGTCGTACTTTCAATCACTCCTATCGATTCTGTCAATTTCTCAGCATCACTTTGATTCAAGACCTTAATAACTGGAGCTTGAACCTCATTATCCGCACCTTTATAGTTATCTAAGACATTAGCAGGAATGACAACGTCTACTTTTTGTTCAACATTATTCTCATCCACATAAGTGACACCAGACACCTTAACCTCTTCGGTTCCGCCTGCGTTAATCGCATTCTTAATCTCATCCGCTACTTTTTCCGCTTCTTTTTCCGGAACCTGAACACCATATTTAGAAAAATCAATCTCCGTATTTCCACCTGTACCTATAGGGTTCAATGTGATAGGAAATACATAGTTCATACTCTGACCGACCTTAAAGATGATCGTACGAGAGTAGCTCGTATAACCTGCGGCTTTAACACTCAAGATAAATTGAGCATCCTCCGTAACCTTTGATGATGCGATATTGAAAGAGAACTCACTCTCATTCTTAGAAATAAATAACTCTTCACTTCCTAACATCAATGTGACTTCCGCAGTTTTGATGTCTGCGCCCGTAGATAGGTCTGTTATTATACCAGATACGATATAAGTCGCTTTTAACGGATCTGTCGGTTTGGAAGGATCGGAAGGATCAGACGGGTCTGTTGGCTTGGAAGGATCAGACGGGTCAGAAGGATCTGTCGGCTTAGAAGGATCATCCGGGTCTACTGGAATAGAAGGAGCGACATTCATCACGATAATAGCTGGATACTCAACGTCGAATGTATCACCTTCGCCCTCTTTCTTTTCTTGATCCGGAACGGCTGAAACGACAACCTTAGCCACGGCTTTAGTATATCCGGAAGCTGTAGCTACTACGTCGTAGATACCGGGAGTCACATCAGAGACCTTAAAATTAGGTTTATTCTCTTTAGCGATCTCTTTATCCCCGTATTTTACGACAACAGAAAGGCTGGAAGTAGAGATAGCTTTTCCCACAACATCCTCGATCGATACGGAAAGATTGTACTTCGCCTTCTTATACTCTTTCGGAGTATCGGGAGTCGTGCCCTTTACCATGACGGCGTTTACTACATACTGTCCAACACCCGATTCGATCTTCTTCACATCCACATCATAGCTTCTGTCTGCATAGCCTTCCGACTTAAAGGCGATTTTGTAAGAGCCTGGTGTGCTTTTCAAGTCGAAAGAGTACGTTCCATCAGAACCCGTCGTAGCACTAAGAGATTGAGCTCCAGAAAGAGCTACGCTAACGCCAGCCATCGGGTTGTTGCTGGCATCCATGACCGTACCACTAATCGCATAGGTGGCAACAGTGCCACCACCATCCGGAGTAGGCACATCATCATCGTCATCCTTACAGCCCATGAAACATACCATGGCTGTCGTAAGGAACAAGACCAATAAGGTCTGTAACTTTGTAATTGTTCTCATAATAAAACTATTTAAAAATTGAGTAATTCCGACTTTATAAAGTACGGGTTGAATTGATTCTGTTGCATGATGTTATCATTCGGCGAGGCTTTATACCCCTTATAATAATAGCGTTCATTGCCTGCATTATAAGCTATCCCCATGTTCTTTGAGGGCGTCACCCGCGGTATATATCCTTTTCTCTTATATTTATAAGGTGGGAGCGCTATTTGAAATCTAAAACCGCCATTTGATTTTGCCCCTTGCGCTTTCATTGCATAAAAGCCAATCGAGCAATAGCGGAAGTGGCGAATCAAATCGAATCTTACGCCTTTTTCACCCAATAGATATTGTTCCCCTTTCAAACTTGCCTGAACATTATATTCGGGCCAATAAAAATTAGCTCCTAAACTCCATGTCAAGCGTGTCTTTGTTCCATAGTAAAATTCAAATCCATCCCATTCATACGCAGCGGTCAATCCAATGCGTCCTTCAAACGAAAAACGTTCATCGGCTTTTAACACATGAAGCAATTTCAAATCACCTCCATACCGGCTTGCATTAAATGTTCCGACAGTTCCTGTAAGCCATGTATTATAAGGTAAACGAACAGTTTGTTGCAATGTCAGAAATCCAGGACGTACTTTATCAGCTAAATCACCATACCCGTCATTATAAACCGGAAAAATAACCTGTGCGGTCAACTTCATTCCCTTCCAGAATGAAACCTCAACTGCCGGTGACAAGTTAAAAAGCACTTGGTATACCTGCGTAATCACCAGATTCTTTAATGAAACTTCCGGATACACAACTACATCCACCTTAAACAAAGAACTATTTTTTCTCTTTTCTTTCCGAACCAGTTTCCATGAGTCACCTAAATTGTAACTAACGTCCCAATCCGCACGACTTGCTTCAGGGACGCTGTCACCGATTATCGGTTTATAGTAAAGAGAAATTTGAGGTATATTATTATCTAGAACAATTATTCTGCATGGCTTTTTATCCGGTAAACCCATTTTTTGAATAATGTCTACCGCTTTGCCAATGCCGACTCCATTCAGACGATACGCAGAATTTTGCAAGACGTATACACGTTCTTTGCCATCTTCTGTCCACCCTACATTTTCAAATCCCATTTCTACTAAAGTGTTCACCGTACTTTCTCCTGTTTGGCAAATTCCTTTTAAAGGAAGCAAACAGAATAAAAAGAGCGCCGCACATCGTGCTATTGTTTTAGTAGCTAGACACTTTCTCATGTTAGAGTTTCTATACCTCATTTTATTTATTCAATTTTCATATCTTTACGACATAAAATATGGTGCAAAAATAGACACATTTTTAATAATACCAAAGAATTTTACATGAAAAAATAAAATAATGTAGCTTTTTCTGCATAATTGTTCTCATAAAGCTAATATTCTTTGTCTATGAGCTTATAATGCGTGATAAAGAGGTTAATAAATGACTAATAAATACGACATTTATATGAAAAATATACCCTCAAACGTAATTTTGATTATATATACCTTTCGTAAAAAACGAATTATTATTTATTTAAGAGTTCCGCAAGCTTGTTCTACGTGTGTATAATGATAATTTATAACCTCTTCTATAAACATACGATGTGTTTTTTAGGTTCGGGAGGTCTAGCTTTCAATATGCAGAGCTTCAAAAAAACAAGTTGGTAATCATTTTGACATTCTGTACTTTTAGTTAGCTGAGAATCCGTTGTTTTGACCCGACAGTTGTGATGATGAAAAGAAAGAACTAAAGAGTAGCGAAATGCAGGCTATTAAGTGTATGTCGCAGCCTCCCAGAAGGAGGGAAATTAGGATAATATCAGTTATTTCTTGTTTCTTGCTCAATTGGATTATAAATTCTAAGCAGGGAACGAAGTGAGAGCAAGGTAAAGTCATGAATAAAATCACTCACCATGGGGTGATACCATTTTGTTTCATACCGAGAAACTGATAGTTTCAAGGCATGAAACCGTTAGTTTCACCTATTGAAACCGGGAGTTTCACGGCATGAAACTCACAATTCCAAATGGAGAAACCAGAGCATCAAACAGGCAATCTGTACGTATCAAGAACAGTGATGCTAAAGTTATCCGATGCAAACGGCGGATAGTAAACAAAATAAGATGTAAAAGAAGAACAACAATAGAGACTATATTTTCAGAAAGAAATGAAATCTCTCGCTTTATCGCATCATCACAATTTCCGAGTAGGGATAGCCGATGCCGGGAACTTGTCAGCCCGGACAGTGTTGAATAACGCGACTTGTTTGTAAAGCGCCATACGGTGACAAAAAGCACTTGCAAAGGGTATGCAGCGTGATAAATCGGCTGCAACGGGCATATTCACCGTTTATGCGGGGAAAAAAGCTGAAAAATATAGGATTACAGACTTATTCGATATATTCGTTAAATGTAAGTTAACATGATGTAATAGAATGAGTTAGAACGTGAGAAAGGACGAGACAGAGTGAGAGTAGCCCACTTACTCTCACTCCCGGATTTTACTCTCACTCACACTTAATATATTAGCTATCAACGATTCGTACTTAAAGTGAGGGTAGTGAGAGTAACTTGAGCCAACTTATTATTGAGTCCCTGAGTTCACAATTATGTTATATTGGGTATGAGGTCAATTGCCTTTTTCTTACTCTCATCAACAAGTTTGGCATAAATCTGTGTAGTCTGTATGTTGGTATGTCCAAGCAGTTTGGAGACAGTATACAGATCGACGCCTAAAGTTAACAACATAGTTGCGTGGGTATGTCTGGCAGTATGAAATGTGATATGCTTCTTAATCCCGGCCTGTTCAGCCCATTTAGGTAAAATTTCATTAGTTCTTCCCAATGTTATTAACTTTTTGAATATTATATCGTCCTCCTTAGCATCTTCTCGCTTCGGTAACTGTTTTATAGCTTCCTGACTTAAAGGCAAAGAAATGGCTTCCTTGGTTTTCTTTTGTATGATATACAATCGGGAATTGCCATCATCATCCATTTCTATGTCTCCCCACGTAAGCGCTATGATATCGGAATGCCTCAACCCGCAAAAACAACTGAAGAGAAAAGCTTTCTTTAGTAAACCATTATAAAAAGGGGTTTGAGCCAGCTTTCGCAATTCGTCAATAGTGAGATATTCTCTTTCCGTACGGTGTTTATGTGGCTTTTCTTCATTTTTTATTTTATTCATAGGATTAGCTGATATCAGTTCTTCTGATACTGCATAATTCAGGCAATACCTCAGCATTTTGTAATAATAGACCTGGGTATTGACATGCAGCAATTTCTCTTTCTTGGTATGAGTTTGTTTTGCTGTCTTTAGGTAATCCAGAAATCCCAAAATATAATCTTTATCTATCCTGCTTAATTGGATATCATTAGGGTTGTAACGTCTAAGATGATAGACTACAGCGTGTAGTACCGTTTTGCGAACTTCATTCTCCGACTTCTTTTCAGCTACACTTTGTATATAATCGGTTAGTTTAATGTGAGATGTCTTATTGATCTTAAAACCGTGGCTCTGATTTTGTAATTCAATAATTCTTTGAGCCTTAATGGCATTTGCCAATTTTAGCGTTTCACTATTACGCACCCTGTCTGACTTATTATATTCAGGTATAATATATAATTTCAGAAACTCGTATTTTCGTTTCCCATTCATATACATATCAAGATATATCGACTTATTGCCATTAGCCAGATGTTTGACTCTTAGCTTTATTGGCTCTTTTATTCTTAGTTCTTCTTTCATATCTCTGTTTAGAATCTCCTGTTTATTAAAAATAATATACACATTTATTTATACGGTAACAACATGGTAACAAAAACCGGTTCCAAATGATTTCGCATTTGAGTTTTATTCTGTTCTGCTACTTCTATTTGAATTTAATTTATTGAATACTAGAAAAATAAAAGGAAGGTTCATTTGCTCCAATGATGTATAAATAGTAACAAACCAGCAACAAATATATAATATTAATGTCTAAAAAAGAAACAATAAAGGAAAGTAATGATATTGTTTAGTATTATGCAATTCGCTAAATACTAGCTAATTGTATGTTTAATTTATCTAAGATTTCTTTATCCTGATTTCCGGATAAAAAGCCATGTCGGATTGTTGTTCTGGATAATAACGTACCCCAAATTTCATTATTTTATAAACCAATTATAGGCGACAGTGTACCAGGGGTAGCTCGACGGGATTGGGATGTAAGCTATAGTTTGGGCAGTAACTGGAAAAAGGCTGGTAAAGTAAAAAAAAAGAATAGTTCTTTGTTCAAAGTGGACGTGGTAATATATCCGGAATTGTCATTAAAGAACTTAGTAATTACGCAGATATATCAAGTTCTGTTCAATCTGGCACCGGCAATAGAAGTTTCTTTCTGGAAAGGAATGAGACTGACAGCACAACTGGAAGTACCTATTTATAATGACGGATATCCAGATATGTATAATAAAATACATCCTGGTTTTATTGGCGTGTCACAAACGGTAAGACTACCCTATAATATCTGGGGAACACTTACAGTAGGGCATTTCAGTAGCGAACGTTATGGGGTAGATATGAAAATTAGCCATCGTTTCATCCGTGATAATAGATTTGGAATCGAAGGACGTGTTGGATATACAGGAGCGGCATACTGGGATGGATTTACTTGCCACTTTGGAACACAGAAAAAAATGACATGGTCAGTTGGAGGTTATTTCTATTGGCCACAATATAATGTAGAAACGACTATGAAACTTGAACAGTATTTATTGGGTGAAAAAGGGGTGCGGATAGATATTATCCGGCATTTCCGCTATGCTTCAATAGGTTTTTATGCAATGAAAGCGCAAGGAGCAAAGTCCAATGGTGGCTTTCGTTTTCAGATTGCCTTGCCACCTTATAAATATAGAAGAAGAGGATATATTCCTCGGTTTACCCCCTCCAGAAACATGGGGCTGGCGTATAATGCAGGAAACGAGCAATATTATTACAAGAACTATCGCTCATCACCCGGTGACAATATAATGCAATCAAATAGTTTTAACCCATATTTTATTAAATCAGAATTATTAGTTTATTAATTTTAATTTTATTGAGATGAAAAAGAAAAGTTTGTTTGGTATTAACGTGAAGTTAGCGTTAATGTTAGTAGCAATCTGCGGCATGTTCGCCAGCTGCTACGAAAAAGAAGAATTAACGACAGAGGCACCGAGTGCAGTGAAACCGGTATACAAAATTACAGGTGTCGTTTCTAATGCTTCTACCGGAGAACCGTTGTCTGGTGCCAAGGTTAATGGTGCTACAACTGCTACCGATGGAACTTATGCTTTAGATGCAACAGAAGGGTTGAATGTTCTGACTGTTACTAAAGATGATTACAAGACTGTCACAACTTCTGTGTATGTAGAAAAGATTGAAAATGGCAAAACTGCTGTCTACACAGTAAATGCAGCTATGTATCCGGGATATGATACTCCGACATACAAAACTGTAAAATATACCATAAAAGGTACTGCAACAGATGAAAGTGGCGCCGCTGTAAAATTGTCGTCAGTAGTTATACCTGGATGTACAATTGCAGTTGTTAATAACACATTCACAGTAGAAGGGGTACAGCCGGGCACTTACTATGCTGTTCTTAAAGCTGAAGGTTACAAAAACGCTTACGCTACCATCGCTGTAGCTCCTGTTGCTGCTGAAGAAGGTGAAGGCGACCAAATTGTAACCTCTACAGTTGCCGTATTGATGCAAAAGGAAGAAACTGCAAAGGTGTCTAAATACTATGTGTGCGGCTTCGTTACCAATGAAAAAGATGCTGCTGTGCCCGACGCTACTGTAAAAGTTGAAGTTGGTGAATTCAAAGCCGATCTTACTACTGACAATCGTGGTTATTTCAATATAGAAGTAGCAGCTGAACATATCACTCCTACAACATTGGCTATTATTACCGTTTCAAAAGCTGGTTATGTTGCACAAGCAAAAGCCACAGTTGTGAAACTGGTTGAGACCGGTGCTACTTCTGTGACTTCCATTGAAGTTGTATTGAAAGCTGAAAGCAGTGATATCCCTGATGAAGATCCGAGTAAGGGTGGTGAACAAACTATCGAAGTGCCTGTAGATAAAGCAGAGCCAACGAAAGTTGAAGATATTAAAGAACCTGAAGTTAAAGCAGATATCGAGAAAGTTGCCGAAGAATTAGGTATTGAGGATATTACTAAAATTGATATTCCAGTGGTAAAAGTAGAAGAGGCTCTCGTAGTAGAACTTGTATCTACAGAAGCTGTTATTGATGAAACAACAGGTGAAACAACTCAAGAGACTAAAACTGTTGCCGACCAGATCACATTGCCTGCTAACACACAAGTTTATTATGTAGGTGGCCAAGCTCAAGCAATCAAACTAACTCGTGATATACAAACTGAAAAGGCAACTGCTGCTGTACGTACTTACGAAGGACAACCCAGCGGTACTGTATTCTCTCAACCGCTGGAAGTTAAGTTCCAGGCTCCGGTTACTGTTACTGTAGAGCCTGACTATGTATTAGGTGTTCTTTATCAAAACGAAAAAACCGGTGTATGGTCAGCTGATGCTAATAATTATGCTGAATACGATATGACTTCAGGTACTTTCGTTGGTAAAATCAATCACTTCTCCAAATTCCGTTTCGGTTTTGAGTCAGCCATCGTTCCAGTAGACAGCGTTAAGTTGGATGCCGAAATCATCAATAAACCTTGCTATACAGGCTCTGCAGCCGCTGGAGTTACTGGAAAAGGAAACTACATGGGTGGAACCGCTTATGATGGAAACACTCCTGCTTTGGCTGTTGAAACTGCCTTGTCTGGTATGAATGCAGAAACGAAATCTTACGTAACAATGTTACTGAAAAATATGATTCTAAAAGACAATGCTAATATTGCACCGAAGAACAGCTACTCAAAAACTGCTCTGTCTGTAGATATATCAGTTCCTGCATACAAGCAAATTGATAACTTCAGTATGGTCAGAAAACAAGTAAGAAGATCATATACTGTTCATGTAATTGATAAGAACAAAAAAACTACAGACGTAACAGTGGTAGTTAAAAAGATTATCTCTACAACTCTGACTGCAAATTATGCTATTGGTCACACTCATGGACATGGCAATGGTGAAGATTTGAACGCAGGTGGTGGTATTATCGATTTTGAATAGGCCTGTTTTTAAATAATGCAATTGAACCTAAAGCATGAGATTATACATAATGAGAATAAAGCGAATGTTTATTGCGACACTGCTTATCAGTGTATCATCCATGCTTTCGGCTCAATTGACTTATGGAACTACCGGTTTGCTGCATGCTCCTTCGGCAGAGATGCAAAAGGACAAAACAGTGATGCTGGGAGGGAACTTTATGAATAAGGAGATAACTCCTCCTACGTGGTATTACCATACGTACAATTATTTTTTGAATGTTACCATTTTGCCGTGGATGGAAGTTGCTTATACTTGCACCCTGTTTAAGGCAGAAGCTTTAGGGTTAAAGCCTTATGTCTAATTTACATATAAACACCTATTAAAATATTATTCAGGATTCACGAATCAGGATAGATATTTTTCTATCCGGTTACGGGCTTTGAAAGAAGGACAATTTTGGAGGTATATGCCAGCTGTTGTTTTCGGAACATCAGATCCATTTACTTCATCCGGAGGAGGCTCGATTGGTTCTACAGAAGGAAACGGATATTATAGTCGTTTCTATGCAGCGGCCACCAAGCATATCTCTATAGGAAAAGAAGAAATAGGGGTACACTTTTCTTATTTATATAATAAAAGAAAAGAGTACAAGCTGAATGGAATAGCGGCAGGTATTAGTTATAATCCAACTTTTGCGCCTGAATTAAGAATGATTGCAGAGTATGATTCAAAAGATTTTGCACTGGGAGCCACTTACTTGCTTTTAAAACATCTGCATATACAGGTGGAACTGCAAAAGATGAAATATTTCACGGGTGGATTGTGTTTCCAGTTCCGGTTGAAATAAAGAAACTGGCAGAAAAAGCATAGAGTTAATCATTTTAAAATAGAAAAAACAATGAAATGTAAATTTGGTATAGTATCTATCATGTTGGCGGGATTAGCTCTTACAGCTACTGCACAGACTAAAGAGAAATACTACAGCGAAAAATTTAAAGATAATATCTTTATAAGCGCTGGTGTAGGAGCTCAGGCATGTGTTAATCCTGATAACTTTGATTATGGCTTTGGACATGCCATCACGCCATTGATCCACGTATCAGTGGGTAAACTGTTCAATCCTATCTGGGGAGTTCGCGGACAAGTTGCCGGATTATGGTCGACACTGTATACAGAGCGCGGACAAATAAAAGGCACTTATGCCGAGGTTAAGAACAAGAAGTATTTCACTCTGCGTGCAGATGCTATGTATAACCTGTCTAACTCTGTTTGCGGATATAATCCGGAGCGCTTATTTACTTTATCTGTGTTCGCAGGTCCCGGATTGACTTTTGCAAAGGCTTATGGTGAGCAAGATAAATTAAATGCTTTGATTAACGGTTCTGTAGGTTTGATGGGACAGTTCAATGTGAACAAGTATTTAGATATCAATATTGAGGCAAGAGGTGAAGTATCTCCTTCTATGTTTGGGAATAAGAGCAGCGCCTACACGGATGGTGCAGTATCTCTGACTGCAGGTGTTACTTATACTTTTGGCGGTAAAAACTTTATATCTTGTGGTGCAAAAGTTGATCAGAATGCCATTAACAATGAAATCAATAAATACAGAAGCGAACTGGCTCAGGCTCAGGCTGACCTGGCAAGTGCTAAAAATGCCATGGCTAACTCTAAGCCTGTAACTAAGGAAGTAGTGAAGGAGATCGAAGTTGCCGGTCCTCGTGCCATCTTCTTCAAGATTGGTAGCGCTCGCATCGATGATTACGGTATGGTTAACATCCAGTTGGCTGCTAAGATTCTGAAGGCTAACCCGGATAAGAAGTACAAAGTTGCCGGTTATGCTGACAAGGCTACGGGTAGCGCTTCCTGGAACCAGAAGTTGTCTGAAAAACGTGCTCAGGCTGTTTACGACGCATTGATTAAGGAAGGCGTTGATAAGGATCAGCTCGAACTCGTTGGATTCGGTGGTACTGCTAACATGTTCGGTAAGAACTATTTGAACCGAGTAGTAATTCTGGAATAAGATATAGGGACAAAGAGTTGTAAACTCTAAACAAGAGAGGGGGCTTAACATGAGTTAGGCCTCCTTTTTTGTTATTATGACAGCAGATGCGTCAAATATCAAATTTTAATCGTAATTTTGTAGCCCATTATGAGTAGAATATTAGCGATTGATTACGGTAAAAAGCGTACGGGGATAGCCGTCAGCGATATGTTGCAAATGATTGCTAACGGGTTGACAACTGTACCTACACATGAACTGTTGACGTTCATCCTTGATTATGTAGGAAAAGAACCGGTGGAACGCATTCTTGTAGGGCTTCCTAAACAAATGAACAATGAAGCTTCGGAAAATATGAAGCGAATAGAGCCTTTTGTTCGTTTGTTGAAGAAAAAATTGCCGGCAATGCCTGTTGAGTATGTTGACGAGCGTTTTACTTCTGTTTTGGCACATCGTACTATGCTGGAGGCTGGGCTGAAGAAAAAAGATCGACAGAATAAAGCTTTGGTAGATGAAATCAGTGCGACTATTATCCTACAAAGTTATTTAGAGAATAAACGTTTTGCCTTATAATAATAAGGTATATATACTTATATATAATAGTGATTTAATAATTTGTAATTAGATAAACAATGATTTTACCCATTTACGTGTACGGGCAGCCCGTATTGAGAAAAGTGGCGGAAGATATTACTCCCGACTATCCTGGTTTGAAAGAGTTAATAGCGAATATGTTCGAAACGATGGACCATGCAGAAGGTGTGGGACTTGCTGCTCCACAAATTGGACTTCCTATTCGTGTTGTAGTAGTAGATTTGGATGTACTGTCTGAAGATTATCCGGAGTATAAGAATTTTCGGAAAGCATATATCAATCCTCATATCCTTGAAGTATCTGGTGAAGAAATATCTATGGAAGAGGGGTGTTTGAGTCTTCCTGGTATCCATGAGTCTGTGAAACGTGGTAATAGAATTCATGTTACATATATGGATGAAGATATGGTAGAGCATG
>ENA-OPFI01000849-OPFI01000849.1-human-gut-metagenome-genome-assembly--contig:-NODE-849-length-12187-cov-1.891939_pt1 | contig 12187 bp, 10 predicted proteins | sample MGYA00241308_ERZ501550 | MGnify/ENA primary metagenome ERZ501550 (study PRJEB25962, sample SAMEA2042433) | human gut metagenome | biome: human gut; feature: human-associated habitat; material: faeces...
ACCTCGTGGTTTTGCTCATGGTTTTAGTGTGTTAAGTGAGGAAGTCATTTTTCAATATAAATGTGATAATTTCTATTCTCCTCAAAGCGAAGGTGCTTTGGCATGGGATGATCCAGATTTGGATATTGACTGGCGTATACCATTTGATAAAATAGTACTTAGTGAGAAAGATACTAGGCATTTAAGATTGAAAGATACCGAGTGGCTGTTTGATTATTCGGTAGATTACTATAAATGAGCAGTTGTATCCTAATGAATAGTTTGCCTAATTATTTCAACACTATTATAGTGGTGATAACCTATAACCCGGATTGGGGATTTAGGGATAGGATTAAAAGATATGTTGAGATTGCAGATAAGACGATTATTGTTGATAATGGCTCTGTTCAAGATGTGTCTCAATACATTCCTGAAGGATTGAACAAGCATTTTATTATAGTGAAATCTCTTCAAAATAGAGGAATAGCTTGGGGGTTAAATCAAGGAGTTTTATATGCGAAAAATCACGGCTTCTTATATCTCCTTACTTTTGATCAGGATAGTTTACCTATTCGAGAAATATTAAATTGTTATGCAGACGTATTGCGTCATGTTTCTGATGTAGGACTTATAGGCACTTCTTTTACAGAAAAAAAAGCGATAATGCCATCTCATGTTACATATCGCTCGCAAAAAACACTAATAACGTCTGGAACACTTCATCCGGTTACTATCTTTGATGAAGTGGGGTTATATGATGAACAGTTGTTTATTGATTCAGTTGACTTTGATTTTGTATTGCGTGTTAAGAAGAAATTTCATGTATTACGTGTAAATGAGCCTTTAATTTACCATGAACTAGGTTTACCTGTAACTAAATATGGAATAAGTTCATCAAATCATAATGCTATTCGTCGTTATTATATGGCTCGGAATCATGTTTTAATCTGTAGAAGATATTGGAAAGATTATCCTATGTGGGTCTTAAAGAAAACTTTTATGTTTTGTGGTTCTGTTATAAAGTTGATGGTGGTAGAAGATAACATAAAAGAAAAAACTTTTAATACAATACGAGGGCTAAAAGATGCCTTTAAACTAAAATAGTAATGTTTTTGACAATACAGAAGAAAACGCTCCTTTCTTTTAGTACTCTGTTACTATTGTCTTTGATGATGGTGTTTATAGCACAATTATACATTGTTAAAATATTATGTATGATAGCTATAGGTGTATTGATGTCTAAGAAGATAAGAGTTTCAAAATTTGTTTTGTTGAACTTTATTCTTATATTGGTTTATGGAGTTTTAGGAACAGGTTTGGGGATAATTTATCAAAACCCCAACCCATTTCAGTTCCTAGGTGTTTTTTTCTTTTGGCCTATTTTCTGGCTGTTTTTTATTTCCTATTTCTCAACTTCTCCTAACTTATTGGAACGATATTTAAAAGTATTATTCATTTCTCATACAGTAATAGTTTTATTTGATTTGTTTTATGCCGTGGCAGCATTTAATGGGATTAAATTACCAAATCCTTTTTATGGGACAGAGACAGGATTTAGTATATATGAGAATTCCACTAGAATGACTTTTATTAATCTGAATACATTAACATTCTCCACACCTATTTTATTTATCCTATTCTTTTCACAGTATAAATTCGGAATTAATAAAATATATCAGGTTATTAATGTCATTCTTACAATTATCTTGCTGATACTTTCGGGGCGTAGGAGTGTTATGTTGATGTGTGTATCAGTCTTTATTATGCCTTTACTTTTTTCTAGTTGTTTTTCAAAAGAGGTAAGGAGAACCACGGGAAAAGTTGTGCTTGTATTACTCGTTATAGTATTTATTGGAGCATATTATGTAGAGAATGCATATCCTGGATTTTGGGAAGGCTATTACCAAGTCTTTTTGAAGGCTTTTGATTCTTCTGAGGAACCTATAAAATTTGCTCAGGCCAAAATGTTTATTAATGCAATTTTTGAAAAACCTTTTTTAGGACACGGTTTTGGTGCTATCTTTTTTGAGCCGTTACCAGGGCGTATGATTTATTCTTCATATTTTGAATTGTCATATCATCAGAAATTAGCAACTACTGGAATTGTTGGATTTACTTTGATTATGTTTGTCTTCTTATCTACTCTTTGGTATTCGTTCTACTTATCAAAAAGAAATAAGGATGTTACTTTGGTAGCATTTGCAGTAGGTTTGTTGTTTATGCTGGTTGCAGATGCTACAAATCCAGTTTTATGTTCCTTTGATTTAATGTGGCCTTTATATCTCTGTTTGGCAAAAATAAATTCTTATCAAATAAATTAAATTTTATGAAATACTATTTGGTAATAGTAAATTACAATAACTGTAATGTGACTATTGATTGTATTCTTTCTGCCGGAAAACTTATAGAAGAAAGTTTTTCAAAAATAGTTGTAGTTGATAATAATTCTGACGGATCAGATAAAGAAATTCTGAGAAGTTTTATTCTTAAAAATGTAAATTTAGATATTGATTTAATTTCTTTAGATAGAAATATGGGCTATTTTCCCGCCCTAAATAAAGGGATTGTTTCATTGAATTTGTATGGTCGTGATGATTTTTTTTTGGTAGTTGGAAATAATGACCTTCTGTTTCCTTCCGATTTTATACAATCATTGAAGGCACTAATAATTAATGAGAAAACATTTGTTATCTCTCCTGATATCATTACTCCACAAGGGATTCATCAGAATCCACATGTAATAAACCGGCTTTCCTTTTTTCGCCGATTTGCCTATAAATTGTATTTTTCTTCTTATCCTGTGGCTTGCATATTAACATCGTTGGGGAAAATATTGGGGCGAAATAGAAGGGAAAAATCGAGGTTTGGATATAATAAAGAACAGATTATTAGAATGGGTTTTGGAGCATGTTATATAATATTGCCTCGGTATATACAAAAACTCGGATTACTTGATGAAAGTGTTTTTTTGATGGGTGAAGAAGCATTATTGGGAAATCAAGTATATTCGAATGGTGGTGAAATATTATATACTCCACAAGTGAAAGTTATTCACCAAGATCATTCTACCTTTAAAAAAATGCCATCTATACATACTTATAACATAACAAAGGAGTCGTATAAAGTTTATAAAAAGTTATTGTAATGTTTGAAAATAGAGTACTTTTGATAACCGGAGGCACAGGTTCCTTTGGTAATGCTGTCTTACGCCGTTTCTTAGATTCAGATATCAAAGAAATCCGTATTTTTAGTCGTGATGAAAAAAAGCAGGATGACATGCGCCATCACTTGCAGAATCCTAAAGTAAAATTCTACATCGGTGATGTACGTGACAAACGTTCCGTTGATGGTGTCATGAATGGGGTGGATTATATTTTCCACGCTGCGGCATTGAAGCAAGTACCTTCCTGTGAATTCTTTCCAACACAGGCTGTACGCACTAATGTGCTTGGAACAGAGAATGTGCTTGATTCGGCCATTGAACACGGTGTGAAGAATGTCGTAGTACTTTCTACCGATAAGGCAGCCTATCCCATCAATGCTATGGGAATCAGTAAAGCTATGATGGAGAAAGTTGCCATTGCCAAAGGGCGTCAGTTGGGTGAAACCGGTTCTACTACGATTTGTTGTACCCGTTACGGTAATGTCATGGCCAGCCGTGGTTCTGTAATTCCCTTGTGGGTTGAGCAGATGAAAGATAATAAACCGGTGACTATAACAGATCCTAACATGACCCGTTTCATGATGACTTTAGATGACGCCGTTGACCTGGTCATTTACGCTTTCCAACATGGACATAATGGTGACCTGTTTGTCCAAAAAGCTCCCGCTGCTACGCTAGATGTCCTGGCCACTGCGTTGAAAGATTTGTATCATAGTGATGCCGAGGTGAAAGTCATTGGTACTCGTCACGGTGAAAAGTTATATGAAACGCTTGTGACCCGGGAAGAGATGTCCAAAGCCATCGATATGGGGGATTACTACCGTATTCCCTGTGATACTCGCGATCTGAACTATGACAAATTTTTTGTTGAAGGTAGTGAGGAAGTCTCTCGTATAGAAGACTACCACTCTCATAATACTCACCGCTTGGATGTGGAAGGGATGAAACAACTTTTATTGAGACTTTCCTTCATTCGTGAAGATCTTCACCTTTAATCTTTCCTTTTTATTTTAAGAAACATATAATTTTATGATACGAGTTGGCATAACGGGCCAGCCTGGTTTTGTAGGGACTCATCTCTATAATGTACTTGGTCTGTCCCCTGACGAATTCCTTCGTATCCCCTTTGAAGATTTTTATTTTCAGAGTGAGGACAAATTGCGCTCCTTTGTGCGTGAATGTGATGTAATCGTGCATCTGGCAGCCATGAACCGTCATCCGGATCCCCAAGTTCTTTATGATACAAATATCGGTCTGGTTAGCCAGCTGATATCCGCTATGGAAGCCGAAAAGGTTACCCCCCATGTGCTGTTTTCTTCTTCTACCCAGGAGGAGCGTGATAACGAATATGGGCGTTCCAAACGTGAAGGACGTAATCTGCTTGAAGAGTGGGCGGGACGTAATCGTGCCAGTTTTACCGGCATGGTTGTTCCTAATGTGTACGGTCCCTTTGGACGCCCCAATTATAATTCTTTCATTGCCACTTTTTGCTATAAACTGACTCATGGAGAAATACCACAGGTTTTACAGGACAGTGAGGTGTGTTTGATTTATGTGGGTAACCTTTGTAAACATATAATTGGTAAGATACGCGAAGTTTCTTCGAATGCCCTTCCTATGGTTGAACGTGATGTAGTCTCTTATGACTTTGAGAAGAAAGTAACGGAGATTCTGGCTTTGTTGGAAAACTATAAGTCTCTTTACTTCGAACAGGGCATCATTCCTGTCCTGAAGGATAGGGACGAAGTGAATCTCTTCAATACCTTTTGTGGCTATATTGATTTCTCTTCCGTCTATCCCCGTAAACTGGTGAAGCATGAAGATCCCCGTGGTATGTTTGTAGAAACTGTTAAGCTGGGTATCGGTGGTCAGGTTTCTTTCTCTACCACCATTCCCGGTATTACTCGTGGGAATCATTACCATACCCGTAAAATAGAACGCTTCACGGTCATTCGTGGTAAAGCCCGGATCCAGTTGCGTAAAATTGATACAGATGAAGTCCTGAACTTCTATCTGGACGGTAAAGATCCCTGTTATGTGGATATGCCCGTCTGGTATACTCATAATATCACCAACGTTGGAAATGAAGACCTTTATACTCAGTTCTGGATCAATGAATGGTATGATTCTTCTGACGGCGATACCTATTTTGAACCTTGTGATAAAAATGAAAACTATAAATTGAAATGAGCAAGCTTAAGTTAATGACTATCATAGGCACCCGTCCGGAGATTATCCGCCTGTCTGCCACCATTAAGTGTTGTGACCAATACTTTGACCAGATACTTGTACATACCGGTCAGAATTATGATTACTCCCTGAATCAGGTGTTTTTTGAAGACCTCGGTCTTCGTGAACCTGACTACTACCTGAATGCGGTGGGTAAGGACTTGGGTGAAACTATTGGCAATATCATAGCTAAATCTTATCAACTTATGGTGGAAGTGCGACCTGATACGGTTCTGGTTTTGGGAGATACCAATTCCTGCCTTTCCGTTATCGGTGCTAAGCGTCTTCATATCCCCATCTTCCACATGGAAGCCGGTAACCGCTGCTTTGATGAATGCCTCCCTGAAGAAACTAACCGGCGGATTGTTGATGTAACAGCTGACGTAAACCTTTGTTATTCGGAACATGCCCGTCGTTATCTGAATGCTGCGGGTACTCCAAAGGAGCGTACTTATGTTGTTGGCTCTCCTATGGCTGAAGTCCTGCATAATAATCTGGAACAGATCAAAGCTAGTACTATTTTGGAACAGCTCAATCTAGAGAAGTGCAGATATATCCTTCTTTCCGCCCACCGTGAAGAGAACATTGATACGGAGAAGAATTTCTTCAATCTGATGAATGCGGTCAATGAACTGGCTAAGAAATATGATATGCCTATTCTTTATTCATGTCATCCGCGTTCAAAGAAATTCATAGAACAACGCGGTTTTGTATTTGACGCTCGGGTTATTCAGCACCAGCCTTTGGGCTTTCATGATTACAATCATCTTCAGATGAATGCCTTTGCTGTCGTTTCAGATTCGGGTACTTTGCCTGAAGAGAGTAGTTATTTTCTCTCTATCGGTCATCCTTTCCCAGCTGTTTGTATTCGTACGAGTACAGAACGACCGGAGGCTTTGGATAAAGGTAATTTTATACTGGCTGGCATCACAACGGAACAGGTTCTTCAAGCGGTTGATGTAGCTGTGGAGATGAATCGTAATGGTGCTTTGGGTATTCCTGTTCCGGATTATACGGATGAGATTGTATCGGTTAAGGTCGTGAAGTTGATTCAGAGTTATACTGGGGTAGTGGATAAGATGGTCTGGAGAAAATATTGATCTACTATATGTGTTCTAAAAGAATATGGGTTATTTCAGAAATCTATTATCCTATTAAGACTTCGACAGGCTATTATTTAACTGAAATAGCTGAATATCTGGTAACTAAGGGGCTTGATGTTCATGTGATATGTACCGGTTCTACCTATAATGAGGGAGAATCTATGAGTCTTTTGAGAGAAGAGTGCCACAAAGGAGTAAATATTCATCGAGTTTTTCCTCCTAATCTCGACAAAAATAATTTCTTTAAAAGAACCTTAAGATTATTTTTTTCTAGTTTTCAATTGTTTTTAAAGGTGTTGTTTTGGGTACAAAGAGGTGATGAATTATTAGTAGTAACTAATCCGGCATTTTTGATTCTGATGATGCCTTATGTGGCATGGAAGAAAAAGATTAATTATACAATTCTTGTTCATGATATTTTTCCAGAGAATTTAGTAGCAATAAAGAAAATGTCATCTTCTTCGATTGCTTATAAATGTTTAAAACGAGTTTATGATAAGGCTTATTCTAAAGCTCGTATTTGCATTTCAATAGGACGCGATATGACTGAAATCTTAATATCTAAAACTCGTACGAATGCTAAGATTTCCTTTATTCCAATATGGGCAGAGAATAGAGCCATTTATCCATTGGATAAAAGAGATACAAATTTATATGAAAAATTAAAGCTAGAAGGGAAATTTGTTTTTCAGTTTGCTGGTAATCTGGGCCATGCGCAAGGCATTGATAATCTTTTGGCTGCAATAGAAAAGATTGATGTTGAAGACATACATTTTTTGTTTATAGGTGGAGGGGCGAAGTTTGATGAAATTTCTTCGTTTATTAGTCATAGAGGACAAAAGAATGTTTCATTATTGGGTTTTCAAGACCGTTCACAGCAGAATGATTTCCTGAATGCATGTGATATTGGAATTGTTACGTTGAATGACGGCATGTATGGTTTGGGAGTGCCTTCCAAATCATATAATATATGGGCTGCTGGTAAACCTATATTATATATCGGTGATGATAACTCGGAAATAGCTTTATGTATTAAAGAATTTACCTTAGGGTGGATTGTGTCTCCTAATGATCCACATGCATTGAAGAATATGATTGAGTTTATATATGATAATAGAAATAATCTGTCTTCTATAAGAAATAATGCAAGAACTGTATCAGATACAATATTCGCTAAAGATCAGATATTGGAAAGATATTATACCTTATTAAAATAGTTGTTGCTATATTAAAATTGCTTTTAGATGAAACTTTTATTCACAGGAGCCTCCGGATTTTTAGGCAATAACGTACGCCCTATTTTGGAGAAAATGTATGCTGTCACTACCGTTGGCTTGGCTTCACAGGATAATTATACTGTAAATATTGCAAAAGATATTCCTAAGTTGTATGAACATTATGATATCGTATTGCATGCAGCCGGAAAGGCTCATTCTATTCCTCGAACGGAAGCAGAACGGCAAGTCTTTTTCGATGTAAATCTGCAAGGAACAAAAAATCTTTGCACCGCATTAGAGAAAGTTGGAATGCCGAGAGCTTTTGTTTTCATTTCTACTGTAGCAGTATATGGTTGTGATTATGGGGAGAATATTACGGAAGAACATTCATTAAATGGAATCACTCCTTATGCAATAAGTAAGCGTTTGGCAGAAGAATATCTACAGAAATGGTGTTTAGAACATAATGTGGTATTAGGTATTATTCGTCCTTCTTTGATTGTTGGTCCTAATCCTCCGGGGAATTTAGAAACGATGATAACCGGGATTCGTAAAGGAAGGTATTTCAGTATTGCAGGTGGTAGAGCTAGTAAAAGTGTGTTGATGGTACAGGATATTGCTCATTTAATTCCTTTGCTTGTTAGAAAAGGCGGTATTTATAATGTATGTGATAGTTATCAGCCTACATTTAGAGAATTGGAAACGCTCATTTGTAAGCAAGTGGATAAACCACAGCCTTTATCAATCCCTTATTGGTTGGCTAAAGTTGTGGCTTTGATAGGGGATTGTTTAGGCAAGAAGGCACCAATAAATTCACTAAAGCTTGATAAGATAACAAAATCGTTAACTTTCAGTAATGAGAAGGCTATACGTGAATTGGGATGGAAACCGATGAATGTATTGGAAAACTTTCGGATAGAATAATTATGTGCTTGGGGATAATATTATTTGTGATTGGTGTTCCTGTCTCTTTATTTGCCTGTATTCAAATATGGTTTCATTGGATTAATAAGAACGAATAATGTATTATATAATAGTTTTAGTTCTGCTATTTTTAACAGAACTTTTTTATTTTAAGCTAGCTAATAAGTTTAATATCATCGATAAGCCTAATGAGCGTAGTTCACATAGAAAGGTTACTTTGCGTGGTGGTGGGATTATCTTTTATTTCGGTGCATTGGTTTATTTTTTAGCTAATCATTGGGAATATCCCTGGTTTATAGTAGCATTAACTCTGATAACATTTATCAGCTTTGTAGATGATATTCGTTCCACTTCTCAAAGTCTGAGGTTGGTATTCCATTTTGCTGCTATGGTCTTGATGTTCTACCAGTGGGATTTATTTTCTCTTTCCTGGTGGTGGATAATTGTAGCATTAATTATTTGTACAGGTATTATTAATGCTTATAATTTCATGGATGGCATCAATGGAATTACTGGCGGTTACTCCTTGGTTATTTTAGTTACTTTGGCTTATATCAATGCTAAAATAGTACCATTTACTGAACCTGCTTTGATTAATACTGTTTTATGTTCTGTCCTGGTCTTTTGCTTCTTCAATTTTCGTAAGAAGGCGAAGTGTTTTGCGGGTGATGTCGGTTCTGTAAGTATCGCTTTTATTCTCCTTTTTCTGATAGGGAAGCTCATCATTAAAACAGAAGATTTCAGTTGGATAATTCTGTTATCCGTTTATGGTGTCGATACTGTTCTGACCATTATCCATCGCTTGATACTTCATGAGAATATTGGTTTACCCCATCGTAAACATATGTATCAATTGATGGCGAATGAATTGAAAATGTCTCATGTAATGGTTTCATTTATTTATATGGTAGTACAAACAGTTGTAATTGTAGGCTATATAATGTGCTTGAATTATGGTTATTTGTATTTGTTTGGTACGGTTCTGTTGCTAAGCCTACTGTATATCTGTTTTATTAATAAATATTTCGAATTACATCAATTATCATAAAAACACTGATTTGATGCTTAAATAAAGAGGATGAAGATTGATCTATCTATATTGTGGAACAAATAAAAAGGCTGTTGTAGAAAGTGGTTATGGAATCTTGCGGATTGATTTTTTGATTATGTAGATGCTATACAGTATTATTTTGTAATATAAGATGCTTCAGTTGAAGGTATAATAACTACGGAAATTAAAGATTATAAGTATTCAGAAACTATTCGGATGGTGGTTTTTCTTATAGATAGTGAAATGTGTTCCTAAAGTATAATGTTTGAGTTTGTTTTAACTGTGAATCGATTTCCACATAATTGTGGAAAAAATACTCAAAACAGGAAAATTCTTTTTATACTATTTCTTACTCAAATAATTGATATATAGCTAAATATAACTTTAGTAATAGCTTTGGCATACGTCTTGCATTATATTATATGAGAGCTAACAAGAAATGTTTAACTTAAACAACTAGAATTATGAAAAAGTTATTTTTAGCAGTAGCATTGGTAATGGGATTGGGTACTTCAGTGGCATTTGCTAACAACATGGTATCAGACGTTGAAATTGCAACGATGATCAACGAGTTTAAACCGATTGATGTAAAAGAACTCCCACAGGCCGTTCAGGATGCCATCAAAGAAAACTACTCGGAAGCCACCATCAAAGAGGCAGCCGTTGAAGTGGCTGAGGATGGAACCAAGACTTACAAGGTAACGTTGGTGGATGCATCCGGTACGGAGAATCCAGTTCTTTTCAATGAAAAAGGAGAGGTTCAGAAGTAATAGGTCTTTATTAATATCATATTAAAAGGGGAGGGGCAGAAATTTGATTTACTCATATCTGCTTCCTCCCTTTTTGCTTTTATTTACTTTTGTGTTTTTTACATCGGTAAATTGGCGATTACGTCTTTTGAACTTACGGGTAATTTATCCTCTTGCCCCATATTTACGAATACTGTGGCGCAGAGTACTGTCCATTGGTCGCCATAAGTCATGGTACTGCTGTGGTTATAACCTAAACAATGTCCATATTCATGGAACATAGCTTGCCGCGCATAGTTGTGCGGATTAGATCCCAGCGGTGTTGCGTCAAAATAGACTCCGGTGTAACAATAGTCTGCCAATCCGTAGGTGGTACCTCCTCCCAGACCACCAACACCTGATACGCGACCTAATACGAGGCCTCCATGACTGCGGATTCTCTGGCGTAATGCATCCAGGTTGATGGCATTTCCTCCGTTGTCCTTCAGTTTGCCTTCGTATTTATTCATCTCTGTGTTAAACTCTTCTGAAGAGAACATGAAAGCCATATTGGTGGCCAATGCTACCCCGTGACGACATAATAATGGATTCATGTGCCGCCAATAAGCGTGTCCGTTGTCGGCTGAATAAGCTGAGAAACGAATGAACCATCGACTGTCTATCTGCTCTATCTTCTTCATGTATGGATCTTCCGTCCGGATAACAAGCGTAACATCGTCACCGGAAAGTTCCGGTTGTGCAGGTATTACTATCTTTCTGCCGCTTCTGGTGGTGAATGTTCGGTCAGAGCTTACGACGGGCAACGGGAAAGTGGCTTCCATGAAAGGATAAATTAGATCGAAATGTGCCAATTCAAGGAATTCGGTACTGATTTTATTGAATCGACATAAAATCGTCACATCATGAATAGCAACAGGTGAGAAGAATTTAACCAGAAATTGATGTTCATCCGAGATGGACACTTGTAACGGTGCGTTTACATAAAAGGAACGGCGCTTACTGTTATAGAAGATGTCTTGTGGCTCGTTGGCTAAAAACATTGTGTCGGTACGGAAGCGGGAGAAATCTTCTTCACGGATATAAAGCAACCCGTCCAGGCTTTCCGGGTGCCGGTAATCAATGCTGATGTGGGAGATACGACCTGCTTCGATTTTGCAGTTGCTGAAGCGGTATTTGTGTACAAACGATGTACCATCACTGCGGTTTGACTCGATCGTTACGAATCCGGAAAGTGCCTTTTTACTTGGCAATGAGTAAAATGAACGATTTTCCGTGATGTCATAAGATTCAATGCTTTCCGTACCGGAGTATTCACCATTTGCACTGAGACCGGCATATATTCCTTCGGCATCGTCAAATGTGATGTCGATTTTGCGTATAAAGCGCCACATATAATCGGACGAGACGTGCAGGTCTATATCAACTTTGCCTACGCATCTCTCCAATGTCACAATCTGCGACTCCGCAGTTTGCTCTTTGCCAATGTGTACTTCTATTTTTTTATAGAAATAAACGTCATCAAGAGGGGCTTTTGCAACCTGATTCAATAACCAGATATCTGACAATTGCTCGGGTTCGTTGATAGTCGCCTTTGATTCCGGATTCATGGTGGCTAGGAATACAACCGTATAGTCACCGTATCCCAATCCTTCAATGGTCAGTTTGGAGAAGTCGGCGACCATGGAGCGGGGCTTTTTCTGGGGACTGTCCTGCCGGAAAGGAACAAAGTAATAGTGCTTGCGGTTGAGAAGAAGTCCGATGTTCGCGGCATT
>ENA-OPFI01000854-OPFI01000854.1-human-gut-metagenome-genome-assembly--contig:-NODE-854-length-12126-cov-1.927015_pt1 | contig 12126 bp, 3 predicted proteins | sample MGYA00241308_ERZ501550 | MGnify/ENA primary metagenome ERZ501550 (study PRJEB25962, sample SAMEA2042433) | human gut metagenome | biome: human gut; feature: human-associated habitat; material: faeces...
CTTTGTTAACCTTAAATCTAATACTATGAAAAACACAGTGCAAAGATACGTACTTCTGGGATATCTGCAAATAAAACAAATAAAAAAGAGTGTTTTATAACATGTTTTAGTAAAAGTGTTGTTTTTGTTAAGGCTTACTAAGGATTTGAGTCCCCCCAGTACTTGTTTTCTAAAAAAGAATTATCTTTGCATGGCTGCGAAAATAGCTGCACTTTTGCATATTAATAAATTTATAAAGAACAACTACTGTGAGCGAAGAAGATATTGTCCTTACCCCGATGATGAAACAGTTCTTGGACCTGAAAGCCAAGCATCCTGATGCCGTTATGCTGTTTCGTTGCGGCGACTTCTATGAAACTTATTCTACTGATGCTGTTGTTGCAGCCGAAATCCTGGGAATTACCCTGACTAAGCGTGCCAATGGTAAAGGAAAGACTGTTGAAATGGCGGGATTCCCTCATCATGCACTGGATACGTATCTGCCTAAACTGGTACGTGCCGGGAAGCGTGTAGCCATCTGTGACCAGTTGGAAGACCCGAAAATGACCAAGAAACTGGTGAAACGGGGTATTACGGAACTGGTAACTCCCGGTGTTTCCATCAATGATAATATACTGAATTACCGGGAGAATAACTTCCTGGCTGCCGTACATTTTGGTAAGGGAACGTGCGGTGTGGCATTTCTCGATATATCTACGGGTGAGTTTCTTACAGCAGAAGGGCCTTTCGACTATGTAGACAAGCTATTGAATAACTTCGCGCCCAAAGAAGTACTTTTTGAACGTGGTAAGCGGGGGATGTTCGAGGGAAATTTCGGAAGTAAGTTCTTTACTTTCGAACTGGACGACTGGGTATTTACAGAGACCACCGCCCGGGAGAAACTTCTGAAGCATTTTGAAACGAAGAATCTGAAAGGTTTTGGTGTAGAGCATCTCAAGAATGGTATCATCGCTTCGGGAGCCATCCTGCAATATCTCATTATGACGCAGCATACCCAAATCGGGCATATCACTTCTTTGGCACGTATTGAAGAAGATAAATACGTCCGTCTGGATAAATTCACGGTCCGTAGCCTTGAGCTGATAGGCAGCATGAATGATGGAGGCAGCAGCTTGCTGAACGTGATTGATAAGACTATCAGTCCGATGGGTGCCCGTTTGCTGAAGCGCTGGTTGGTGTTTCCGTTGAAAGATGTACTGCCTATCAATGAACGCTTAAATGTAGTGGAATATTTTTTCCGTCAGCCGGATTTCAAAGAACTGATCGAAGAACAGTTGCATTTGATAGGCGATCTGGAACGTATCATTTCTAAAGTGGCTGTAGGACGTGTTTCTCCTCGTGAAGTAGTTGCATTAAAGGTAGCTTTGCAGGCTATTGAGCCTATTAAGGAAGCTTGTCTGGAGGCGGATAATGCTAGTCTGAACCGTATCGGTGAACAACTGAATATCTGTAAGTCCATTCGCGACCGCATTGAAAAAGAGATTAATAATGATCCTCCGTTGCTGATAAACAAAGGTGGTGTTATGAAGTCAGGCGTCAATGCCGAATTGGATGAATTACGCCAGATAGCTTATTCCGGTAAAGATTATCTGCTACAGATACAGCAACGGGAAAGTGAACTGACTGAAATTCCCAGTCTGAAAATTGGTTACAACAATGTATTCGGTTACTATATTGAAGTGCGCAATACACATAAGGATAAGGTACCACAGGAGTGGATACGTAAGCAGACCTTGGCCAATGCCGAACGTTACATTACACAAGAGCTGAAAGAGTACGAAGAGAAAATTCTCGGCGCCGAAGATAAGATATTGATACTGGAAACCCAGCTCTACATGGAATTGGTGCAGGCTCTAAGTGAGTTTATTCCTGCCATTCAGGTGAATGCAAACCAGATCGCGCGTCTGGACTGTTTGCTGTCTTTTGCCAATGTGGCACGTGAGAATAACTATATACGTCCTGTCATCGAAGATAACGATGTTCTGGATATCCGCCAGGGACGACATCCGGTTATCGAGAAGCAACTTCCCATAGGAGAGAAGTACATTGCCAATGATGTGGTGCTGGATAGTAGCTCGCAACAGATCATCATCATTACCGGTCCGAACATGGCGGGTAAGTCTGCATTGCTGAGACAGACGGCGTTGATAACGCTACTGGCGCAGATTGGCAGCTTCGTACCTGCCGAGAGTGCACATATCGGTTTGGTAGATAAGATATTTACCCGTGTAGGTGCCAGTGATAATATCTCTGTCGGAGAGTCTACTTTCATGGTGGAAATGAACGAGGCGGCTGATATTTTGAATAACCTTTCTTCGCGCAGTCTGGTGCTTTTTGACGAGTTGGGACGAGGTACGTCTACGTACGACGGTATTTCTATTGCCTGGGCAATTGTAGAGCATATCCATGAACACCCTAAAGCAAAGGCACGTACGTTGTTTGCTACGCACTATCACGAGTTGAACGAGATGGAGAAAAGCTTCAAGCGTATCAAGAACTACAATGTTTCCGTTAAGGAGGTGGATAATAAGGTCATTTTCCTGCGTAAACTGGAACGTGGCGGTAGTGAACACTCCTTTGGTATCCATGTGGCAAAGATGGCAGGTATGCCGAAAAGTATCGTAAAACGTGCAAATGACATTCTGAAACAGCTTGAGGCGGACAATCGTCAGCAAGGTATTGCAAGTAAGCCGATGGCGGAAGTAGGAGAGACGCGTGGCGGCATGCAACTTAGCTTTTTCCAGTTAGAAGATCCTGTGCTCTGCCAGATACGTGACGAGATTTTGAATCTGGATGTGAATAATCTGACTCCGCTGGAGGCATTGAATAAATTGAATGATATTAAGAGGATTGTAAAAGGGAAGTAAAGCTTCCCTTTTTTATTCTTATCCGGTGACGCTATTCGTTGATAGAATCCATATCTGTCAATTCTTTCTTCACACTATCTTTCTGCTGTTCCCTATATTGGCGTGGTGGCATACCGAAACGCTGGGAGAATAACTTATAGAACGTTCCGCGGTTATTGAAACCTGTCTTGTCCATAATTTCCTCAATGGTATAGTTCTTTGTCAGCAACAGTCGCTCGGCCATTGTGAGGCGATATTCTTTGATGATATCAGCAGGAGATTTGTCTGTTATAGGTTTTAATTTACGGTAGAACTGACGGGTGCTATAGCCCAGGTCACTGCTCAATAGTTCAACGGATAAGTCAGGGTTTGTGATATTCTTTTCTATGGTTTCTATCACCTTATCCAGGAATTCCTGATCTTCTTTGTGGATACAGTTCCCGTTTTCCACTTTGAATGAACTGAATATGGAACTATAATATTCTTTCAGGTCCGATTCTCTTTTAATCAATCGGTAGACTACTTTCTCTAAGTATTTTACATTGAAAGGTTTCGTCACATACACTTCTGCACCAGCTTCAATGCCTTTCACCTGATCGTCTTCGTGATGAAGGGCAGACAGTAGAATGAGTGGAATATGGCTCCATAACTTGTTTTGCTTGATTTTCTGGGCAAAGGAAAGCCCGTCTATTTCAGGCATCATCACATCTGAAATAATCAGATCCGGCTGCTTCAGTTCCAGGCTGGCCAAAGCTTCTGCAGCGTTATTGAAAGATAATACATTGTATTTATCTACAAATATTTCCGAGACGAACCATAACATAGAAGGATCGTCGTCAATGATCATAACCGTGTGCTTGGAAGTGTCAAAATTAACAGTGGTCTGTTCCAGTTCCATGGGCTCCGTATTTGTATTCAGAGGTCCTGTTGCATACACTTTTTGGGGTGTTTCTGCTTCCTGTGCAGTGGGCGATAGTTCCGGTAAAGTGACTGTAAATGTAGTTATCTCATTCTGAATACTGCTGACATTGATTTCACCGTTCAACAGAGTAACCATATTCTTACAAATAGCCAATCCCAGCCCATTCCGTGAATTCTTGCCATTCATTTCAAAAGAATCCAATATCTTATAGCGATCGAATATCTTTGCAAGATTCTCTTTCGCTATCCCCTTTCCTGAGTTGGATATATTAAGGGTTAGAAGCTGGTTTTCTACTTTCAGACCGATGGTGATATTCCCTTCTTCCGGAGTATATTTGAAGGCATTTGAGATCAGGTTATTGACGATCTTACTGAAACAACTGATATCCGTATTCCATTCAATGTCCGGTTCAATATCCAACCGATAGTTCAGATTCTTATTTTCAGCCAATTCACAGAAGGATTCCGCTATGTTCTGGAGTTTGTCCGATACGGATAATCTTTGGATAGAAAGCACCTTATGACCGGTTTCCAGCCTGCGGAATTCCAGCAGTTCCAGAATCAAGCCATTCAGTTTTTCTGTATTCTGCTGTATCATCTTCCCGTATTTGCGGATGTACGAATCAGATTGCGGGTAGGCAAGTATCTTTTCGCACGGACCATAAATCAACGTCAGTGGTGTACAGAATTCATGAGTGATGTTGGTAAAGAAGCGCAGCTTGGATTCATAGACTTCTTCTTTCTTTTCCCGGTTCAATTTCTCAATCATGCGGTGCTGCTTCCGGCGGTATTGATGAACTATCCTGTAAACAGCAAGAATGCAGAACAAAGCGATTAATATGAAATAGAGAATATATGCCCAATTACTTAAATACCAGGGAGGAGTAATCTGAATCAGAAGTTTCTGCGGTTCGCACTCTTTTCCATTCATGTTATTCTTGTATTTCACTAACAAAGTATATTGTCCGGGTGCAAGATTGGAGAAGATGGCGCTGGCCGATGTTCCACTTTCTATCCATTGGCTGCTTACTTCGTCCAATTTGTAAGAATAAGAGTAATTGTTACCATTTATATAATCTATTGCCATAAAGTCGATGCAGAAGAAGTTCCGGCTATAATCCAGCTGAAGTATCTTCTTTCCTTTTTTGTCGTGGAGAAAATCATGAATATTGTATTCTTTTCCGAAGATAGATAATCCCTTCAGGTTTATTTGAGGCATATAGTCTGCCATAATATAAGCATTAGGCTTGACGGTAACAAATCCGTTTGTCCCTCCGAAGAACAAAGTTTCGGTCCGCGAGTCTTTATAGAAAGCTCCATCACTGAATTCAGTGACTTCCAGTCCGTTTTCCCGGTCGTAAGTCTGCCCGGTATTGGTTTTAGGATTGAACCTTACCAGTCCTTGATTCGTGCTGATCCAAAGGTTATTTTGCTGGTCTTCCAAAATGCCATGTACTGTGTTGTTTGAGAAAAGGTCAGCCCTGTCATGATAATGTGAGTAATCTTCATTGAAGTGAAGTAGTCCGGAACTGGTTCCCAGCCAATATCCTTTCTCATTTTTATAAATGGCGAAAATATCATTGGCTGTCTGACTGTTCACTACATTATCAAACCTGTATGGAGTTAGCTGTTCGGTTTCGACATTGAGCCGGTAGGCTCCATAGCCACGATTACCGAACCAAAGGATAGAATCATTCTCCTGGAAGGAGGTAAAGAAATAATTGGAAGCCATACGCCCGTCATCCAGAACAATTCTGGTAGCCGATTTAACGGAAGGAGAGCTACCGGCTTTATCCAAAATAACTTTTACGATACCTTCACCTACAGTGGATACCCATAAAGTGGTATCATTTAATTCGTTGATGGAGTGTACATATTTCACCTTCTTTCCATCGGCTATCACTGTAAACGCTTTCAGCTGTTTATTCTGGTATGAATAGTAGTTAAGCCCGTTTTCCGTTCCAATCCATAGCCTGTTCGCAGAACCGGGGGCAAAGCAATAGACGGTGTTGTCGGTTAAGGTACTGTTGCTGATGGAAATCCGGTCGAAAGAAACTGCTGCATTGGTTTCCGGAGAATAATTCCTGATACGTAATATACCTCCTCCTTTGGTTCCTATCCATAAGGTTTGTTCCTCGTCGTAGTAAACGGTACGTACGGGGTTGTTTATCTGGTATACAGGAGTATCCAGCAGTGTATTGGTAATGGAGAAAGCATCATTGAAATACATGTATACCCCTTGTCCGTCTGTTCCTATCCAAACAATATCCTGATATTTGTCCTTCATCAGACAGAAGATGCCGGAATGGATTTCTGTATCTTGCATCTGGTATTTTATTTTCTGATCGGACATATATTTCAATACGATCAATCCGCTGCTTTTGAAGCCGATGTAATAGTCGTTTTGTTGTTTGATGATGGAAGAAACTTCTCCGCGTGTTTCGACTTCTGCTTTGAGATCTGCAATAAAGTATTGCTGTTGATTTCCGAAGTCATATTCATAGAGTGAGTAGGTCTTATCGATGAAATAGACCAGATCTTCTTCTGCGAATGCCCATAATAACTGTTCGGAATGTTTGAAAAGATTGTTTGGGGTGAGGGCTATCTCTTCTTTATTCTTGATTATCTGATAGCTGCGGGTGTCATTATTCGAAGTGAATACCCATAGAATATTGTTTTTGTCGATGATAGTGGATAATACGTGTCCGAATGCTATTTGAGGTACTTCCAACTTTTGGAAGAGTTGTTTTTCCGGTTGATAGTAATAGATATATCCGTCGTCTTTTACAATGAAAAGGTCATTATCCCTGCTTTTTGCCATATAGTTCTTGTCTTTGAACTCCGTAAAGCTTTTGGATGTCTGGAGTTTAGTATCCAGACGGTCCAGTCCATAGTTGGTCTGTATCCATAATACATCCTTTTCAGTCTCCATGATGTCGTTAATCAGGTTTCCGGATAATGGGGCTTTCGTCGGGTTGACAGGATTATATACATGGATATTGGTGCCGTCGAAAATATTCAGACCATCACATGAACCGATCCAGATGACTCCCTGATGATCCTGGTAAAGGGATAAGATAGCACTGTTGGATAAGCCATTTTTGTTTGAAAATTGCCGTAGACTGTATGCATGAATCAAATGCGGAAAGCAGCATAAGATGCAGATAAGCAGTGAAACTTGAGGGAAGTAGTGTTTGTTTTTCATATCTGTATATCGGACTAATTAGGTATTGCAAAGATAGAGAATTATGGTAGGATATGGTTGGGAAGCATAGAAAAAAGAGTAATACTTTTCTGACTTTTTTGTGCGTTTTACAGCCATAGCCATGTAATTACACTTTTATGGCATAAATATAGGTATGCTTTTAGGCAAGTGCCGCTATTTTTGCGATTGATAAATATCTGTATTATTCACAATAGAATATTTTACTATGAAATTACCAGTTATCCTATTAGCATCTGCGCTGCTTTGTTCAGGTAGTATGCATGCACAGAGTGCAAAACCGGAGAAAAAAGCGAAAGCTTATATGGTGGCAGATGCCCACCTGGATACCCAATGGAATTGGGATGTCCAAACCACCATCAAAGAGTATGTTTGGAATACCTTGTCCCGTAATCTGTTTTTGTTGAAGAAGTATCCCGATTATATCTTCAATTTTGAAGGAGGTGTCAAATATGCTTGGATGAAAGAATACTTTCCCAGTGAATATGAGCAACTCAAAGCATTTGTGCGTTCAGGTCGCTGGCATATCAGTGGCAGTAGTTGGGAAGCATCGGATGTGCTGGTACCCTCTGTTGAGTCTTCCATTCGTAACATCCTGCTTGGACAGGAATATTACAGAAAAGAGTTCGGGACAGAAAGTACGGATATTTTCTTGCCCGACTGTTTTGGCTTTGGCTGGACGCTGCCTACTATTGCCAAACATTGCGGTCTCATCGGCTTTTCTTCACAGAAACTCGACTGGCGTAACCATCCTTTTTATGGAGAGAGTAAACATCCTTTTATGCTTGGATTGTGGAAGGGGATTGACGGTTCTTCTATTATGCTTGCTCATGGCTATGATTATGGTAAGCGCTGGAATAACATTGACCTGTCGGAAGATAAAGAATTGTTGGGACTGACTAAGCGCACTCCATTGAATACGGTTTATCGCTATTATGGTACGGGTGATACGGGTGGTTCTCCCTCAATAGGCTCTGTCAGTTCTGTAGAGAAAGGTATCAAGGGGAACGGTCCGTTAGAAATAATCAGCGCAACGAGCGATCAGTTATTCAAGGATTATCTTCCTTATGAAAAACATTCGGAATTGCCCGTTTTCAACGGTGAATTGCTGATGGATGTACATGGAACCGGATGGTATACTTCGAAAGCTGCCATGAAGCTTTATAACCGTCAGAATGAACTTTTGGGAGATGCTGCCGAAAGAGCGGCCGTAGCAGCGGATTGGTTGGGTATAGCCGGTTATCCGGGTGAAAGTCTGACAGAAGCATGGAAGCGTTTCATTTTCCACCAATTCCATGATGACCTTACCGGTACCAGTATCCCACGTGCTTATGAGTTTTCGTGGAATGATGAATTGCTTTCATTAAAGCAATTTTCAGGTGTTCTGACAGCTTCGGTAGGGGCTGGTTCTGGGAAAATGGATACTCGCGTCAAGGGGATTCCGGTTGTGTTCTACAATGCACTCGGATTTCCGGTTACGGATGTAGCGGAGGTAGCGATTGAAGCTCCCAAATTCCCTAAAGGTGTCAGTGTTTATAATGCGGAAGGCAAGCAAGTTGCTTCCCAATTACTTTCTTACCGGAATGGAACTGTGTATTTATTGATAGAAGCAACTGTACCTGCTACAGGATATGCCGTGTATGATGTCCGACTTTCCGGAAGCCAGAAGCTGGCAGATTCTTTTGTTTCAGAAACAACAGTGGAGAACTCTGTCTATAAAATCTCATTGGATAAGCAGGGAGATATAATCTCGCTTTACGATAAGAAAAACAATAAAGAACTTGTTAAGGACGGCAAATCTATTCGTTTGGCTCTTTTTACTGAGAATGAATCATATAATTGGCCAGCTTGGGAGATTCTGAAAAAGACTATTGACCGTGCACCTGTTTCTATTACTGAAGACGTGAAAATGAATCTGTGTGAGAATGGTGCCCTGCGCAAGACTTTGTGTATAGAAAAGCGCCATGGCAAATCGTTGTTCCGTCAGTATATCCGGCTTTACGAGGGAGAATTGGCTGACCGTATAGACTTTTACAATGAGATAGACTGGCAGTCAACAAATGCACTGCTGAAAGCAGAATTCCCCTTGAATGTTGATAACGAAAAGGCGACCTACGATCTGGGTATAGGCAGCGTTCAGAGAGGTAATAATATATTGACCGCTTATGAAGTATATGCCCAATATTGGGCGGATTTAACCGATAGTGACGGCAGTTATGGTGTTTCTATTATGAATGACAGTAAATATGGCTGGGATAAACCTGATAATCATACACTCCGCCTGACATTGCTTCATACACCCGAGACTAAGAACAACTATCCGTATCAGGACCGTCAGGACCTGGGATATCATACTTTCACTTATAGTTTGGTAGGGCATGCCAGCGGTTTGGACAAGGCGCAGGTCGTTAAGGAGTCTGAAGTATTGAATCAGCGTCTGAAGGCTTTTGCTGCCGAGAAACATTCCGGAACATTGGGCAAAGCCTTCTCTTTCGCATCTTCGGACAATAGTAACGTTGTCATCAAAGCTTTGAAGAAAGCGGAAAGTTCGGACGAATATGTGGTGCGTGTGTACGAAACGGGTGGCAAAGCTCCACAAAATGCAGTGCTGACATTTGCAGGAACTATTACAAGTGCCGTTGAAGCAGATGGTACGGAGAAGAGTATAGGAAGTGCAGACTTCAGTGGTAATCAGCTGGAAGTCTCCATACAGCCCAACAGCATCAGGACCTATAAAGTCCGTTTCAATGATAATAAGAAGGAAGAATTGCGATGCGAACAACTGCCTCTCAATTATGACCGTAAATGTTTCAGCTGGAACGAATTTCGTTGGGAGGCTAATTTCGAAGCCGGTTATTCTTATGCCGCTGAATTAATACCTGCCGATATAACTGTTAATCGTGTTCCTTTCCATCTGGAAACAAAAGAAGAAATGAATGGTATGTTATGTAGCGGAAATACCTTGCAGCTGCCTGCCGGACATTCCTATAACCGTTTGTATATACTGGCTGCTGCGGCAACTGCTGAAGAAGATGTTAGAGGCGTATTCCAGGCAGGGAAGAATTTGCAGGAGATTGTCGTTCCTTCTTATACCGGTTTCATCGGACAATGGGGGCATACAGGCCATACACAAGGCTATTTGAAAGATGCAGAAGTAGCCTATGTCGGTACACACCGCCATTCCGCTGAGGGAGATCATGCTTATGAGTTTACTTATATGTTCAAGTTTGCCATTGACATCCCTGCTAAAGCAACTGAGGTTATTCTGCCCGATAATAAAGATATTGTTATTTTTGCTGCTACATTGGTTGAAGAACCATATGCACCTGTTAAAGCACTATCTACTTTATTCCAGACTGCCAATGAAGATGATACCAGCTTGCAGAAGACAGCAGAACTGAAGATCAATCTGTTGAAACCGGAACATATCGTTGCTTGGTCGGGATATACCAACGACAATGAGAAACCTGCATTTCTCATTGATGGAAACGAGAATACTAAATGGTGCGATACCTCTATGCTTCCTAACTATATTGATTTTGATTTGGGAATGGAAAAGGAAATAAGCGGTTGGAAGATGGTGAATGCTGCTCAGGAAAGCTATTCTTATATCACTGGCAGCTGCTTCTTGCAAGGCCGGAATAACCCGAATGAAGCATGGCGCACATTGGACTTTGTAACCGGAAACAAGCAGAATGTTATCAACCGTTCTTTGGGTAAGACTGAGAAGGTACGCTATCTGCGTCTGTTGGTTACTCAACCGGTACAGGCCGCTAATGGCAAGGACACACGTATTTATGAGTTTGCAGTTTTTTAATAAGTATATAACATTATATCAATAACGAGAATATTATGAAAAGTCTTTTTGTTCTAGCTTCAGCTTTTTTCATAGCGGCAGAAGTAAATGCTCAGCAACTGACAACGGAAACTCCGTTAGTCGATAAAGCCTTTACACTTGCCACTAAGACATTATATAAAAATGCTCCTGACAGTTTGATTAAAGCCGGAGGGCAATATGGCGGTGAGTGGACACGTGATGTTTCCATCAATGCTTGGAATGCTGCCAGTCTACTTATACCGGAGAAAACCGCTTATTCTCTCTGGAGTGTTACAATCGATGACCGGAAGTTGATAGGACATCAATACTGGGATCAGATTATCTGGGTTATGGCTGCCTATGATTTCTATCTGAAAAACAACGATCTTAACTTTCTGAAACAAGCTTATATAGCTTCTGCTAATACAATGAAGAAATTGGAGAAGGAAGCCTATGATGAGAAATACGGTCTATTCACAGGCCCTTCGGTTTTCAACGACGGTATTGCCGGATATGAAGAGCCCATCTACGAACCTACCAATAAATCTTCTTATGTGTTGGACCATCCAGGATCAAAGACTATCAAGTGTTTGAGCACAAATTGTATTTATTTTCGAGCATATGAGTTGTTGGCTGATATGGCACGAGTGTTAGGAGATAAGAAGAATATTAAGGAATATAAGCAAAAGGCCTCTATCCAAAAGGAAAATATACGTAAATATCTCTATGATAAGAAACAGAACCGTTTGAACTATCTGATTGATGGAAATGGCAAAGTGCATGCTTATCAAGAAGGATTGGGTATTTCTTTTGCTATTTTGTTCCAGGTTGTGACTCCTCAGGAAGCAAAAAAAATCATCAACGGAGTTTATATGGGAAAATACGGTTTGCCTTCCATTTATCCGGCATTTAAACGTTTCTCAAAGGAGCATCCCGGTCGCCATAATCAGATTGTGTGGCCATTTGTCAATGGCTTTTGGGCGGATGCCTGTAGCAAGAGTGGACGAGATGACATCTTCATGAAGGAGATGATGAATCTTGCTGATTTAGCCATCAATAAGGGTAATAACTGCTTTTATGAAATATATAATGAGGATACGGGCAAGGTTGATGGAGGCTGGCAGCAGGGTGGCCAATGGAATTCTGTATATGATCAGACTTGGTCGGCTACGGGGTATATAAACATGGTTTTCAGTGGTTTGCTTGGTATGTCATTTTCAACTTCGGGGGTAACTTTTGCACCCAACTTTAAGTTGATGAAAGATTTGGGTTTTAAAGAACTTAAAGACTTGCGTTATCAGATGGGGACATTGGATGTT
>ENA-OPFI01000858-OPFI01000858.1-human-gut-metagenome-genome-assembly--contig:-NODE-858-length-12104-cov-3.630592_pt1 | contig 12104 bp, 8 predicted proteins | sample MGYA00241308_ERZ501550 | MGnify/ENA primary metagenome ERZ501550 (study PRJEB25962, sample SAMEA2042433) | human gut metagenome | biome: human gut; feature: human-associated habitat; material: faeces...
CACTGCCGCTTGTGGCGTTTGCGTCACCGGTTTGGTGCCGACTTCAAAACGCAGCTGTGGGGCATCCGCTCCGCAGAAACTGGTTAGCAGTCCATTGATATTATTAAGGTACTTGTCCCGTACCCAATCGAGGACAAAACGGTTTGGCGCGTACAGGGCCAGCGTGTTATCGCTCAGTTCCGCCTGCAATGGGCGTATCCACATACTGAATTCTGTGGCTGGTAACTCATCCTGCAATCGGGCAAGACACTGCTGCCAAAGCGAAAGTGACACGGCGGACTCCACTCGAACAAAAGTCGATAATGACTAAGGCTGAAACATTCATGATTGTTGACGTACGTCGAAAAGACCCTGCTTGAGGGTGACGCACGAACCGCTGTCTGCGGTTATATGCCCGATCAAGATCCTGCAAAACGATCGGGACCGCGGATCATAGCCTAAACTGCGCAAGAGATCTTCTGTTTCTCACAGATTTTCCCGATTTATCCACAGGACTTTCCAGAACTCGCTAAGTGTAAACGATCCTGCCGCGAGGCGGGCACGATTTACGCCGCATATTGGAAAATTTAATGACCATAGACAAAAATTGGCTTAATCGATCTAATAAAGATCCAGGACGATCCTTGCGCTTTACCCATCAGCCCGTATAATCCTCCACCCGGCGCGCCATGCTGGTTTCCACTGGTGTGAGGTCGTACATTTTCCCTGCGAAAAGGTGCGGAAAAGCGCGGTAAATAAGGAAAGAGAATTGACTCCGGAGTGTACAATTATTACAATCCGGCCTCTTTAATCACCCATGGCTTCGGTGTCCATCGTTTCATTTTTCGGCGGATATCCAATAAAGCCATTGAATTTATTCAAGTTTAGGTAGAAATCGCCATGAAACGCACTTTTCAACCGTCTGTACTGAAGCGCAACCGTTCTCACGGCTTCCGTGCTCGTATGGCTACTAAAAATGGTCGTCAGGTTCTGGCACGTCGTCGTGCTAAAGGCCGCGCTCGTCTGACCGTTTCTAAGTAATAAAGCTAACCCCTGAGTGGTTAAGCTCGCATTTCCCAGGGAGTTACGCTTGTTAACTCCCAGTCAATTCACATTCGTCTTCCAGCAGCCACAACGGGCTGGCACGCCGCAAATTACCATTCTCGGCCGCCTGAATTCGCTGGGGCATCCCCGTATCGGTCTTACAGTCGCCAAGAAAAACGTTCGACGCGCCCATGAACGCAATCGGATTAAACGTCTGACGCGTGAAAGCTTCCGTCTGCGCCAACATGAACTCCCGGCTATGGATTTCGTGGTGGTGGCGAAAAAAGGGGTTGCCGACCTCGATAACCGTGCTCTCTCGGAAGCGTTGGAAAAATTATGGCGCCGCCACTGTCGCCTGGCTCGCGGGTCCTGATAGCCCTCATTCGGGTCTATCAACGCCTGATTAGTCCGCTACTCGGGCCGCATTGTCGTTTCACTCCAACCTGTTCAAGCTACGGAATTGAGGCATTGCGCAGGTTTGGAGTGATAAAAGGCAGTTGGTTGACGGTGAAACGCGTATTAAAATGCCACCCTTTACACCCTGGTGGTGACGATCCCGTCCCGCCCGGACCATTTGATACCAGAGAACACTAACGATGGATTCGCAACGCAATCTTTTAGTCATCGCTTTGCTGTTCGTGTCTTTCATGATCTGGCAAGCCTGGGAGCAGGATAAAAACCCGCAACCTCAGGCCCAACAGACCACGCAGACAACGACCACCGCAGCGGGTAGCGCCGCCGACCAGGGCGTACCGGCCAGTGGCCAGGGGAAACTGATCTCGGTTAAGACCGACGTGCTTGATCTGACCATCAACACCCGTGGTGGTGATGTTGAGCAAGCTCTGCTGCCTGCTTACCCGAAAGAGCTGAACTCTACCCAGCCGTTCCAGCTGTTGGAAACTTCACCGCAGTTTATTTATCAGGCACAGAGCGGTCTGACCGGTCGTGATGGCCCGGATAACCCGGCTAACGGCCCGCGTCCGCTGTATAACGTTGAAAAAGACGCTTATGTGCTGGCTGAAGGTCAAAACGAACTGCAGGTGCCGATGACGTATACCGACGCGGCAGGCAACACGTTTACCAAAACGTTTGTCCTGAAACGTGGTGATTACGCTGTCAACGTCAACTACAACGTGCAGAACGCTGGCGAGAAACCGCTGGAAATCTCCTCGTTTGGTCAGTTGAAGCAATCCATCACTCTGCCACCGCATCTCGATACCGGAAGCAGCAACTTCGCACTGCACACCTTCCGTGGCGCGGCGTACTCCACGCCTGACGAGAAGTATGAGAAATACAAGTTCGATACCATTGCCGATAACGAAAACCTGAACATCTCTTCGAAAGGTGGTTGGGTGGCGATGCTGCAACAGTATTTCGCGACGGCGTGGATCCCGCATAACGACGGTACCAACAACTTCTATACCGCTAATCTGGGTAACGGCATCGCCGCTATCGGCTATAAATCTCAGCCGGTACTGGTTCAGCCTGGTCAGACTGGCGCGATGAACAGCACCCTGTGGGTTGGCCCGGAAATCCAGGACAAAATGGCAGCTGTTGCTCCGCACCTGGATCTGACCGTTGATTACGGTTGGTTGTGGTTCATCTCTCAGCCGCTGTTCAAACTGCTGAAATGGATCCATAGCTTTGTGGGTAACTGGGGCTTCTCCATTATCATCATCACCTTTATCGTTCGTGGCATCATGTACCCGCTGACCAAAGCGCAGTACACCTCCATGGCGAAGATGCGTATGTTGCAGCCGAAGATTCAGGCAATGCGTGAGCGTCTGGGCGATGACAAACAGCGTATCAGCCAGGAAATGATGGCGCTGTACAAAGCTGAGAAGGTTAACCCGCTGGGCGGCTGCTTCCCGCTGCTGATCCAGATGCCAATCTTCCTGGCGTTGTACTACATGCTGATGGGTTCCGTTGAACTGCGTCAGGCACCGTTTGCACTGTGGATCCACGACCTGTCGGCACAGGACCCGTACTACATCCTGCCGATCCTGATGGGCGTAACGATGTTCTTCATTCAGAAGATGTCGCCGACCACAGTGACCGACCCGATGCAGCAGAAGATCATGACCTTTATGCCGGTCATCTTCACCGTGTTCTTCCTGTGGTTCCCGTCAGGTCTGGTGCTGTACTATATCGTCAGCAACCTGGTAACCATTATTCAGCAGCAGCTGATTTACCGTGGTCTGGAAAAACGTGGCCTGCATAGCCGCGAGAAGAAAAAATCCTGATTCGGTGAGTTTTCGCTAAAATAAGGGCGGTCAGTTGACCGCCTTTTTTCTTTTCGTAGGGCGGATAAGCACCGCGCATCCGCCACACAAAGCAACAGGAACATCATGAGCGATAATGACACTATCGTAGCCCAGGCCACGCCTCCGGGACGTGGCGGCGTTGGCATCCTGCGCATCTCCGGCTTCAAAGCCCGTGAAGTTGCCGAAACCGTGCTGGGTAAACTGCCTAAGCCGCGCTACGCCGATTATCTTCCGTTTAAAGACGCCGACGGCAGCGTGCTCGATCAGGGGATTGCGCTATGGTTCCCTGGCCCGAACTCGTTCACCGGCGAAGATGTGCTGGAACTGCAAGGTCATGGCGGTCCGGTGATCCTCGACCTGCTGTTAAAACGCATTCTGACCATTCCCGGCCTGCGGATTGCTCGCCCTGGTGAGTTTTCCGAACGCGCGTTTCTTAACGATAAACTTGACTTAGCCCAGGCCGAGGCGATTGCCGATCTTATCGACGCCAGTTCGGAACAGGCGGCCCGTTCGGCACTTAACTCGCTGCAAGGCGCATTCTCCGCACGGGTTAATCATCTGGTAGAAGCCCTCACCCACTTGCGCATTTACGTCGAAGCGGCAATTGATTTCCCCGATGAAGAGATCGATTTCCTCTCCGACGGAAAAATTGAAGCCCAGCTCAATGACGTTATTGCCGATCTTGATGCAGTGCGTGCTGAAGCACGTCAGGGTAGTTTGTTGCGCGAAGGGATGAAAGTGGTGATTGCCGGACGTCCTAACGCCGGTAAATCGAGCCTGTTAAACGCGCTGGCGGGGCGTGAAGCGGCAATCGTAACCGATATCGCCGGAACTACGCGTGACGTGCTGCGTGAGCATATCCACATTGACGGAATGCCGCTGCATATCATCGATACCGCCGGGCTACGTGAAGCCAGTGACGAAGTAGAACGTATTGGTATCGAGCGCGCGTGGCAGGAAATTGAACAGGCCGACCGCGTGCTGTTTATGGTCGATGGCACCACAACAGACGCCGTGGATCCGGCAGAGATCTGGCCGGAATTTATTGCCCGTCTGCCAGCGAAACTGCCGATCACCGTGGTGCGCAATAAAGCCGATATCACCGGCGAAACGCTGGGAATGAGTGAAGTGAACGGTCACGCGTTAATTCGTCTCTCGGCAAGGACTGGTGAAGGCGTGGACGTGCTGCGTAACCATCTCAAACAGAGCATGGGCTTTGACACCAACATGGAAGGCGGCTTCCTGGCGCGTCGTCGCCACCTACAGGCGCTGGAACAGGCAGCGGAACATCTACAACAGGGCAAAGCGCAACTGTTGGGAGCCTGGGCAGGTGAACTGCTGGCGGAAGAGTTGCGTCTGGCACAGCAGAACTTAAGCGAAATCACCGGGGAATTTACTTCAGACGACCTGCTGGGGCGGATTTTCTCCAGCTTCTGTATTGGTAAGTAACCGCGCTTACGAAGCCGCATTCTGACTGTCAGATGCGGCTTCGCTTCATTGTTACCACTCCTGTTATTCCTCAACCCTTTTTTTAAACATTAAAATTCTTACGTAATTTATAATCTTTAAAAAAAGCATTTAATATTGCTCCCCGAACGATTGTGATTCGATTCACATTTAAACAATTTCAGAATAGACAAAAACTCTGAGTGTAATAATGTAGCCTCGTGTCTTGCGAGGATAAGTGCATTATGAATATCTTACATATATGTGTGACCTCAAAATGGTTCAATATTGACAACAAAATTGTCGATCACCGCCCTTGATTTGCCCTTCTGTAGCCATCACCAGAGCCAAACCGATTAGATTCAATGTGATCTATTTGTTTGCTATATCTTAATTTTGCCTTTTGCAAAGGTCATCTCTCGTTTATTTACTTGTTTTAGTAAATGATGGTGCTTGCATATATATCTGGCGAATTAATCGGTATAGCAGATGTAATATTCACAGGGATCACTGTAATTAAAATAAATGAAGGATTATGTAATGGAAAACTTTAAACATCTCCCTGAACCGTTCCGCATTCGTGTTATTGAGCCAGTAAAACGTACCACTCGCGCTTATCGTGAAGAGGCAATTATTAAATCCGGTATGAACCCGTTCCTGCTGGATAGCGAAGATGTGTTTATCGATTTACTGACCGACAGCGGCACCGGGGCGGTGACGCAGAGCATGCAGGCTGCGATGATGCGCGGCGACGAAGCCTACAGCGGCAGTCGTAGCTACTATGCGTTAGCCGAGTCAGTGAAAAATATCTTTGGTTATCAATACACCATTCCGACTCACCAGGGCCGTGGCGCAGAGCAAATCTATATTCCGGTACTGATTAAAAAACGCGAGCAGGAAAAAGGCCTGGATCGCAGCAAAATGGTGGCGTTCTCTAACTATTTCTTTGATACCACGCAGGGCCATAGCCAGATCAACGGCTGTACCGTGCGTAACGTCTATATCAAAGAAGCCTTCGATACGGGCGTGCGTTACGACTTTAAAGGCAACTTTGACCTTGAGGGATTAGAACGCGGTATTGAAGAAGTTGGTCCGAATAACGTGCCGTATATCGTTGCAACCATCACCAGTAACTCTGCAGGTGGTCAGCCGGTTTCACTGGCAAACTTAAAAGCGATGTACAGCATCGCGAAGAAATACGATATTCCGGTGGTAATGGACTCCGCGCGCTTTGCTGAAAACGCCTATTTCATCAAGCAGCGTGAAGCAGAATACAAAGACTGGACCATCGAGCAGATCACCCGCGAAACCTACAAATATGCCGATATGCTGGCGATGTCCGCCAAGAAAGATGCGATGGTGCCGATGGGCGGCCTGCTGTGCATGAAAGACGACAGCTTCTTTGATGTGTACACCGAGTGCAGAACCCTTTGCGTGGTGCAGGAAGGCTTCCCGACATATGGCGGCCTGGAAGGCGGCGCGATGGAGCGTCTGGCGGTAGGTCTGTATGACGGCATGAATCTCGACTGGCTGGCTTATCGTATCGCGCAGGTACAGTATCTGGTCGATGGTCTGGAAGAGATTGGCGTTGTCTGCCAGCAGGCGGGCGGTCACGCGGCATTCGTTGATGCCGGTAAACTGTTGCCGCATATCCCGGCAGACCAGTTCCCGGCACAGGCGCTGGCCTGCGAGCTGTATAAAGTCGCCGGTATCCGTGCGGTAGAAATTGGCTCTTTCCTGTTAGGCCGCGATCCGAAAACCGGTAAACAACTGCCATGCCCGGCTGAACTGCTGCGTTTAACCATTCCGCGCGCAACATATACTCAAACACATATGGACTTCATTATTGAAGCCTTTAAACATGTGAAAGAGAACGCGGCGAATATTAAAGGATTAACCTTTACGTACGAACCGAAAGTATTGCGTCACTTCACCGCAAAACTTAAAGAAGTTTAATTAATACTACAGAGTGGCTATAAGGATGTTAGCCACTCTCTTACCCTACATCCTCAATAACAAAAATAGCCTTCCTCTAAAGGTGGCATCATGACTGATCAAGCTGAAAAAAAGCACTCTGCATTTTGGGGTGTTATGGTTATAGCAGGTACAGTAATTGGTGGAGGTATGTTTGCTTTACCTGTTGATCTTGCCGGTGCCTGGTTTTTCTGGGGTGCCTTTATCCTTATCATTGCCTGGTTTTCAATGCTTCATTCCGGGTTATTGTTATTAGAAGCAAATTTAAATTATCCCGTCGGCTCCAGTTTTAACACCATCACCAAAGATTTAATCGGTAACACCTGGAACATTATCAGCGGTATTACCGTTGCCTTCGTTCTCTATATCCTCACTTATGCCTATATCTCTGCTAATGGTGCGATCATTAGTGAAACGATATCAATGAATTTGGGTTATCACGCTAATCCACGTATTGTCGGGATCTGCACAGCCATTTTCGTTGCCAGCGTATTGTGGTTAAGTTCGTTAGCCGCCAGTCGTATTACCTCATTGTTCCTCGGGCTGAAGATTATCTCCTTTGTGATCGTGTTTGGTTCTTTTTTCTTCCAGGTCGATTACTCCATTCTGCGCGACGCCACCAGCTCCACTGCGGGAACGTCTTACTTCCCGTATATCTTTATGGCTTTGCCGGTGTGTCTGGCGTCATTTGGTTTCCACGGCAATATTCCCAGCCTGATTATTTGCTATGGAAAACGCAAAGATAAGTTAATCAAAAGCGTGGTATTTGGTTCGCTGCTGGCGCTGGTGATTTATCTCTTCTGGCTCTATTGCACCATGGGGAATATTCCGCGAGAAAGCTTTAAGGCGATTATCTCCTCAGGCGGCAACGTTGATTCGCTGGTGAAATCGTTCCTCGGCACCAAACAGCACGGCATTATCGAGTTTTGCCTGCTGGTGTTCTCTAACTTAGCTGTTGCCAGTTCGTTCTTTGGTGTCACGCTGGGGTTGTTCGATTATCTGGCGGACCTGTTTAAGATTGATAACTCCCACGGCGGGCGTTTCAAAACCGTGCTGTTAACCTTCCTGCCACCTGCGTTGTTGTATCTGATCTTCCCGAACGGCTTTATTTACGGGATCGGCGGTGCCGGGCTGTGCGCCACCATCTGGGCGGTCATTATTCCCGCAGTGCTTGCAATCAAAGCTCGCAAGAAGTTTCCCAATCAGATGTTCACGGTCTGGGGCGGCAATCTTATTCCGGCGATTGTCATTCTCTTTGGTATAACCGTGATTTTGTGCTGGTTCGGCAACGTCTTTAACGTGTTACCTAAATTTGGCTAAATCCTTCAAGAAGCCAGCCATTCGCTGGCTTCTTGCCTCTCAGGAAATCACTTATGTCCAAATGGCAACTCGCCTGATCCTCCTTCACCACGTATGCTTTGCGTCACCTTACTATCAGGACGCTTTAGCCCATGTCCCGCTTTTTGATTTGTAGTTTTGCCCTGGTTTTACTTTATCCCGCCGGGATTGATATGTACCTCGTTGGTTTACCGCGCATCGCCGCCGATCTCAATGCCAGCGAAGCGCAGTTGCATATTGCGTTCTCCGTATATCTGGCGGGGATGGCAGCTGCGATGTTATTTGCCGGTAAAGTGGCCGATCGTTCAGGGAGAAAGCCGGTCGCCATACCCGGCGCGGCGCTATTTATTATTGCCTCGGTGTTCTGTTCACTGGCTGAAACCAGCACGTTATTTCTTGCAGGCCGATTTCTACAGGGGTTGGGCGCAGGCTGTTGTTACGTAGTGGCGTTCGCTATTTTGCGCGACACGCTGGATGATCGACGTCGGGCTAAAGTGCTGTCATTACTCAACGGTATTACCTGCATCATTCCGGTGTTAGCGCCAGTGCTCGGACATCTGATTATGCTTAAATTCCCGTGGCAGAGTCTGTTCTGGGCGATGGCAATGATGGGCATCGCGGTACTGATGTTGTCTTTGTTTATTTTAAAAGAAACGCGCCCAGCGGCCCCCGCAGCTTCGGATAAACCACGAGAAAATAGCGAGTCGCTGCTTAACCGTTTTTTCCTCAGCCGTGTTGTTATCACCACCCTCAGCGTTTCGGTGATCCTCACTTTCGTCAACACGTCACCGGTATTGCTGATGGAAATCATGGGGTTTGAGCGCAGTGAATACGCCACCATTATGGCGCTGACCGCTGGCGTCAGCATGACCGTTTCATTCTCCACGCCATTTGCGCTGGGAATTTTTAAGCCACGTACGTTGATGATCACCTCGCAGGTGTTATTCCTGGCGGCGGGGATCACTCTTGCCGTTTCACCTTCCCATGCGGTTTCTCTGTTTGGTATCACGCTGATTTGCGCCGGTTTCTCGGTAGGTTTTGGTGTGGCGATGAGTCAGGCGTTAGGGCCGTTTTCATTACGCGCGGGCGTAGCCAGCTCGACCTTAGGTATTGCGCAGGTTTGCGGTTCGTCACTGTGGATTTGGCTGGCAGCGGTGGTTGGTATCGGCGCATGGAATATGCTGATCGGGATTCTGATTGCCTGTAGCATAGTGAGCCTGTTGCTGATTATGTTCGTCGTGCCTGGACGCCCCGTTGCCGCTCATGAAGAAATCCATCACCACGCTTGATCTCAATCTGCTGCTTTGTCTGCAACTGCTGATGCAGGAGCGCAGCGTAACCAAAGCGGCGAAGCGGATAAACGTGACACCTTCGGCGGTGAGTAAGTCGCTGGCAAAGTTAAGAGCGTGGTTTGACGACCCGCTCTTTGTGAACTCACCGCTGGGTCTGTCGCCCACACCGCTGATGGTCAGCATGGAGCAAAATCTGGCGGAGTGGATGCAAATGAGCAACCTGCTGCTGGATAAACCGCACCACCAGACACCGCGCGGCCTGAAGTTTGAGCTGGCGGCGGAATCACCGCTGATGATGATCATGCTTAATGCGCTGTCGAAACAGATCTACCAACGTTACCCGCAGGCGACCATCAAATTACGTAACTGGGATTACGATTCCTTAGATGCCATTACTCGTGGTGAAGTGGATATCGGTTTTTCCGGTCGCGAAAGCCATCCTCGCTCGCGGGAGCTGTTAAGCTCGCTACCGTTAGCCATTGATTATGAAGTGCTGTTTAGTGATGTGCCCTGCGTCTGGTTACGCAAAGATCATCCGGCACTGCATCAAACGTGGAATCTGGACACCTTCTTACGTTATCCGCATATCAGCATTTGCTGGGAACAGAGCGATACCTGGGCGCTGGACAATGTGTTACAGGAGCTGGGACGCGAACGCACGATTGCTATGAGCCTGCCGGAATTCGAGCAGTCACTGTTTATGGCAGCGCAACCCGACAATCTGCTACTGGCGACCGCGCCGCGCTACTGTCAGTACTACAATCAACTCCATCAACTGCCGTTGGTTGCTCTTCCTCTCCCGTTTGACGAAAGCCAGCAAAAAAAGCTGGAAGTTCCTTTTACCCTGCTGTGGCATAAACGGAACAGCCATAATCCGAAGATCGTCTGGTTACGGGAAACCATTAAAAACCTTTACGCGTCGATGGCATAACCGAATCGTATGAAACGCGACCCAATTTCACAATAAAATGTAAAAAAGTTGTAATAAGCTTGTCTGAATCGAACTTTTAGCCGCTTTAGTCTGTCCATCATTCCAGTAAATGATTACTCTTGTATTCATAATGGACCATTAAGCATGGAGCGAAAAATGGCGACTCACTTTGCCCGAGGGATTTTAACGGAAGGACATCTGATTTCTGTTCGTCTCCCCTCCCAGTGTCATCAAGAAGCCCGAAACATTTCCCCTCATCGTCAAAGCCGTTTTCTGGCGTCCAGAGGTTTACTCGCAGAACTGATGTTCATGCTGTATGGCATTGGCGAATTGCCGGAAATCGTCACCCTGCCGAAAGGTAAACCGGTTTTCAGTGATAAAAATTTGCCTTCGTTTTCCATTTCCTATGCCGGGAATATGGTTGGCGTGGCGTTAACAACCGAAGGTGAATGTGGCCTCGATATGGAACTACAGCGTGCGACGCGCGGGTTTCATAGCCCACACGCGCCCGATAACCACACCTTTTCCAGCAATGAATCGCTATGGATCAGTAAACAAAACGATCCTAACGAAGCGCGGGCGCAGCTCATCACGCTGCGCCGAAGCGTGCTAAAACTAACCGGTGATGTTTTGAATGACGATCCGCGCGATCTGCAGCTGCTGCCCATTGCCGGACGCCTGAAATGTGCTCATGTAAATCATGTAGAAGCGTTATGCGACGCGGAAGACGTGCTGGTGTGGTCCGTGGCGGTCACGCCCACGATTGAAAAGCTCAGTGTCTGGGAGTTAGATGGCAAACACGGCTGGAAAAGCCTGCCGGATATTCACAGCCGCGCCAACAATCCTACCAGCCGGATGATGCGTTTTGCCCAACTCTCTACCGTGAAGGCTTTTTCGCCAAATTGATAGACAACCACAGGAGTCATCATGTCTGAAAAATTGCAGGTGGTTACGTTACTGGGGAGCCTGCGCAAAGGCTCATTTAATGGCATGGTTGCACGTACCCTGCCGAAAATTGCTCCGGCGAGCATGGAAGTCAATGCGTTACCATCCATTGCCGACATTCCCTTGTATGACGCTGACGTACAGCAGGAAGAAGGTTTTCCAGCAACGGTTGAAGCTCTGGCGGAACAGATCCGTCAGGCTGACGGTGTGGTGATCGTCACGCCGGAATATAACTACTCGGTACCGGGTGGGCTGAAAAATGCCATCGACTGGCTTTCCCGCCTGCCGGATCAACCGCTGGCCGGTAAACCGGTATTGATTCAGACCAGCTCAATGGGCGTGATTGGCGGCGCGCGCTGTCAGTATCACCTGCGCCAGATTCTGGTTTTCCTCGATGCAATGGTGATGAACAAGCCGGAATTTATGGGCGGCGTGATTCAGAACAAAGTTGATCCGCAAACCGGAGAAGTGATTGATCAGGGTACGCTGGACCACCTGACCGGGCAATTGACCGCATTTGGTGAGTTTATTCAGCGAGTTAAGATCTAAATAAAAAACCCGCCAGCAATCATGCATGGCGGGTTTTTAACGCGCTATCGATTTTAGTGAGCGTCGATAAAGACAATCTTCAGGATAAACAGCAGCGCAACGATGATTACGCACGGGCTTAGATCACGCAGACGTCCGGTACCGATTTTCATCACGCAGTAGGAGATAAAGCCCAGCGCGATACCTTCGGTAATCGAGAAGCTGAACGGCATCATCACGGCGGTAATAAACGCCGGAACAGATTCAGTAAGATCCTGCCAGTTCACGCGTGCCAGACTGGAAGTCATCAGCACGCCAACGTAAATCAGCGCACCAGCTGCAGCGTAGCCTGGCACCATCCCC
>ENA-OPFI01000874-OPFI01000874.1-human-gut-metagenome-genome-assembly--contig:-NODE-874-length-11931-cov-18.421691_pt1 | contig 11931 bp, 5 predicted proteins | sample MGYA00241308_ERZ501550 | MGnify/ENA primary metagenome ERZ501550 (study PRJEB25962, sample SAMEA2042433) | human gut metagenome | biome: human gut; feature: human-associated habitat; material: faeces...
TACTTTTTAATGGTGGATATTACATTTTCATTCCTCTGGACTTCTTGGGCTTGTCCGCTTTCAGGGCTTTGTCCTGCTTCTCCTTCTGCTTGGCGGTGGGCTTGTCCTGCCCCTGTTTCAGCGGCTCTTTGGTCTGCTTGGTGGCTTCGTTGGTCTTGCCCTCCGTATTGACCGCCACCTGTGTCCGGCTCTCGGCGGCTGGGATAACGTCTTTCGGTTGTACCTTGTCGGGGGACTTCCCTTGTGCGCCGGGCTGCATATGACCGTTGAACTTCACGCCCTTTTCATCCTTTACTCCGGCTACCTGTTGTGTCGGCTGTTGTCCTTGCTGCAAGGCTTGCACGGCTGACCTCGGCAGGAACTCCAAGCCACGCTCCACCGCACTGACTTGCAGGTAGGCACTGCGCCTTGTCCCGTCCTTGAATTGCAGGTTTTCCATCCTGACCGCTTTCCCGGCTTCAAAGGCGGCTTTCTGCTCCGGGCTTACCTTCACGCCGCAAACGCTGTCGGGGCATTTCCATTTGTCCGCCCGCATGTATTCCAGTTCGTGCGTGTGCCTGTCCCGGCTGATGAACACGGGGATTTGCCCTCCGCTTTTCGGGTCGGTGATTTGGGCGACACTGCCCAGATTGCCGATATGCTGCAAGTTGCCCTGTTCCTGCTTGGAAAACTCATGCCCGTTATATGGGCGTTGCAGCAACTTTTCATCCTGCTGTACGCCGTGCAGCTTGGGGACTATCGTGCCGTCCTTCGCCTGATAGAAGGACAATTTGACATCGGTCGGTCTGAGGTAGAAACTGCCTATCGTCCCCGAAACGGTATAGGTGTTGCGGGATTTGTAGCCACGCATCACCCGGTCGAAGTCCTTTGTGTTTTTCAGGGTCTCGGCGGTGATGCCTACTTTTTTCAGGCTTTCCCAATCAATCTTCGCCGGGTCGAAGCGGTAGCCCTGCTTGGATTCCGGATTGTCCGGTTTCGGTACACGGAGTGCTTCCACCTGTTTGTCGCCCTCCGGCGTGGGGTGGCGGTGGTTGTCCTCGATAGCCTTTGCGTTTTGTTCCATCTCCGATGCCTTGCAGCGGAACAACGCCAGCCCTTCGGTGTCCTGAAACTTGCGGTAGAAATTGGCGACAAGGTTGCTGATGATGTCGCCGTTCCTGTCCACCTGCATGAACTCACCGCCTTGTATCGGCGGCACGGTCTGCAAGTTGCCTTCCTTGTCGAATCCTTTAACGGCACTCACTTTCCCCTGCTGTTTGTCCAAGACCAGCAGCACGTCCTTTTCCTGCCCCTCTGCGGGCGGGGTCATTCTGTTTTCGCTCATAAATCATTGAAATTAAACGGTTGCGGGAATAGTCCCGTCCAAAGGTAGCGACTAAATATGCTATATTTTGACGGGTGGCAAAGGGTGTCCGGCTTTGTCTTGTGGTGGGGCTATTTGTCCGGATGAAGAAAGACTGCAACCAATGATTGCAGCATTAAAAACAGGCATAAAAAAAGAGAGCGAAGTTAATCACTCTCTTTAGGTGAGCCATTTGTGAGCCATTTGACTGTTATGATAACAGCTTATAATCAATCATCTATAACAAACTGCATTATACTTGTGATACGTTAGTGAGCCATTTGGGTACATAATAAGTCCCTTTGCCTACTTTCCCTTGCATTTCCAGCCAGCCATTCATCTGTTGGAGTATGCGGGATGCTGTCGGTTTGCTTACTCCTAAAATATGTTGTACGTCCGAGTTTGTAATACGCCCATTCTTGGCGGCGTATTCGATAACCGAAATATACTTTTCATCTACCCGTTGCGCCAATAACTGCGAACGCACGTCTGTATAATAGGTAATCATCAGCCCGCTTATCATTTCCAGTTTGGGCGGCAGCAGCCTGTATGCGCTGACCGCTTCCAATATGCGCTTGTAGCCACGTCCCCAGCTTTCAATGTCCCCGCTTCTGAAAAAGGCGTTGGCGATTATCGGGTTATAGGGTGCAGACGGATGGCTTTCAAACAACCTGTCGGTAGTCCAGTCCTCCGGCAACTGCCCGGAGTTCCAGAAAGTGATATGGTCGGGAAACACACTGATTTGGATGGGCACACCGCTGGCGTAATCCTTGTGGGCGATGGCGTTCATCAGCGATTCCCTGACAGCTTCGACCGGGAACTGCGGCGTTTCACGCCGGGAAATGCCCTCGTATGAAATCCGGTAGATTAAATACTTGGTCTTTATCAAGTCCATAGCCTTGTCCACCTGTTCCATCAAAGCACCGTGAACTTCGTCCTGAAACTCCAGATTACCTTTATTGTCCCGGAAAAAGCCTATCTTGATATATGCACCGAACACATATTTTTCGGGGTCGGGATGGAACAACAGCACGGCGGCACGTGTCAAATGCCCGGCATCGTCAATCAGGCGCAAGTCCTGCAACAGATGCCCTGTCGTGTCGTTCAACACTCCTTCGTCCACACGTCCGCTTCTTGCCGCTTCCTTGCGGAAACGGTTCAGCGCACTTTCTGACAAGTCCTCCGCTTTGGCTCGTTCTATGGGGAACTCGTCCCAATGCCTGCCTGTTTTCTGCATGATGAAACGGTTCAAAGCCGCACCTTTCAACTCCTGTTTCGTGCTGCCGCTGCGGTAATGGTACTGACCTTTGTAGTTGATGGGGTTTGAATAGGGCGGCACGTCAATCTCGATGTATTGCAGCCCGTTTTCTTCCAGCAGGTTCACATCGACCATGATACCCAGCACATCACGCACCTTGTTCGGTATGTCCTCCAGCAGCTTCTTGGCATCGGCAACGCCGACCACCTTGCCGTTGTCATCCGTGCCGATATATATCTTGCCGCCTACGGCATTGGCGAAACCGCATATCCATTTCAGGTATTCGTCCCGCCAGTTTTCTTTCCATTCAATATTTTGGTTCTCACTCATATAATCCTTAGTTTATGCAAATGTACGAAAAATAACGGCGCACTTTTTATCAAGCCGATAATCTTTTGCCCTATACATTATATATATAGGGCTATTCTTCCTCGTCCTTAATTAAGTGGCATAGTGCCGGGTCATTCTTAATCCGGGTTATCTCGTCCTCGACAATCTGCCGGACTTCCTGACGGATGCGGTCATAGTTGGCTTGTATCTCCTCCTGCATTCGGTCGTTGCCGTCCTTGTCGGTGAAGTCGATAATCTGCGGCAACTTCACGTAACGGGCGGTTTCCCGCTTCACCTTCTCGTTGTCCACCACGATTTCACAGTGGAAAATCTTCTGCTCTATCCGCTCGTCGAAGTTGTCCGCCACAGCCCCCACGAACATGCCTTGCGTGAGGTTGGATATTTTGCTGGTGGGTATCAGGCTGTCCATCTGGGTGCTTATCGAGGTGGACTTCTCCCGCTGGTTAATGGTCATGCTCTGCCGCTTCTGCAACACCTTTCCGAAGCGTTCCGACAATATCTTTGCCGTCTCGCTGTTAAAGCAGATGGCATGGAAACCGTGCGCCGCCAGCGAAAGCACGTCTTTCTCGCCGCCCGGCGGCACGGTCTGCAAATTGTCCTCCTTGTCGAATCCTTTAACGGCATTCACTTTCCCCTGCTGTTTGTCCAAGACCAGCAGCACGTCCTTTTCCTGCCCCTCTGTGGGCGGGGTCATTCTGTTTTCACTCATAAATCATTGAAATTAAACGGTTGCGGGAATAGTCCCGTCCAAAGGTAACGACTAAATATGCTATATTTTGACAGGTGGCAATGAGTGTCCCGATTTGTCCTATGTTGTACAAATTTGTCCTTTAATATTATGTAGTACTGAAATTATAGTATAATGAAAACGATTTTTACAGGTTATACTATATTTCTATTCTTAACATTCCATTGATAGTAAACGACTATCGATATCTATAACATTTTAATTGAAAGCTCAATTAATTTATATAATTTTTTTTGCTATCTTTGTTTCTGATAATGTATTAAAACTCAAATTCTTAATCAAACAATATGGATTCCGAAGTTCTAAACTCATCGATTCTTAATATGTGTAGCCTAAATAGTACATTTCCAGAAATTCCTCATAAAGTCATTTCTAGAGATTCATATTTAGATTTATTTGAAGAACAATTCCAAAATACACGTGTTTTATGTGTTGATGGAAATGAAGGTGTTGGTGTTACTACAACTCTAGCATTATTTGCTTTGCGCCATCCTTATAATTGTATTTCATATTTTAATAATGGCTTTTTACGTTCATTATTAATGGTAGAAACAATTGAGTTTAATATAGGAAGTCAACTCAAATTTTATGTAACAGGTAATATAGACAAAAATACAGAAGATAATATTTTGCAACCTAATATATATAGAGCTGCTCGAAAATCTAAGAGAGAGAGAAAGTTTCTATATTTCGTTTTTGATGGCTTTGATGAATTACCTATTGAAAATCGTGATATCATTAAACAACTTATATCACCATTATTCCAAATTGAAAATGCAAGATTTATTTTTTCTGGACAAATGAATAATGTTATGTATCTTATTCCCGAAGGAATAAATGCAAAACAAACAAATGATATATTGCGTTTTCAGCCTATTGAAACAAGCGAACTACTTACTCAATATATTCCAAGCATAACAAATGAACAAACAGAACTATTTTATGCATTATCAAACGGTAATGCTGAAAAAATAAATATACTACTTGAGAAATATCAAATCAAAAATGATATAAATATAATATCGTACCTCTATACAAATAATATTGTAGACTACTATGAAGATGATTGGAACACCATTATAAAAGATAACGAAACTAATAGATTACTATTTTGGGCATTACTTGTTTATTCAGAAATTCAATTAGATAAATCAACTATAGGTAGACTTTTAGGGCTATCAGAAGATGTTATTTCCCTATTTTTAAATGATTATTCTAATTATTTGATCATATCTGATAAGTGTGTTAAAATTAAATCTATCAGTTTTCATAAATATCTGCGAAAAAGGCTGCAATATTTGAAAAACAATATAGATTTACTATTAATTGACATTTTTGAGAAAGATGAAAATATCTCGTCTTCATTTCAACATCTTCCATATCTTTATAAAAGTATCAATAATAAATCCGCACTAGTAAAGTTTCTCACCTCAGAAAATGTACAACATTTTCTGATTGAAAAGAAATCACAAGCTGCTTTGAATGAACAATGTGAATATGGCTTTAACGCTTGTACAGACTATAATTCTCAAATTAATGAATATTTTCGTTTCGCCTTAACACATAGTTCTTCTAAGGAAATTGAAAAAAACGAATTATCAGATTCTGAAATAGAAGCTCTTATAGCGATAGGTGATGAGGAAAAAGCATTTACGTTAACACAGGAAATATTCCTGCTGGAAGAACGTTTAAAGGGATTATTAATAGTAGCTAGAAAAGGAAATAAATTGCCTGACAATATGCAGGAAGAAGTTAAATCCCAAATTAAATATTTAGTTAATGTCATAGATTTTGAACATATTCCAGATAAAGCAATTGAGCTCGCTAAATTGATGCTCCCAGTAGATTTTGTTGAAGCCTTATCTATAATAGACAAAGTAGCAAAGGTGTCCAAAGACAAATCTCAAATTGATAAACTGTACACAGCTATTTCGCTATCTTACAATTCAGAAGAGGGGATACCAAATGATAATCCAACTAAAAGTGATATTATTAATACTCGTATTGCTGATGACGGACTACGAAAAATGGCAGTTGCGATGAAATCAATAATGGCAGATTCTACAGTTGAGCAATTATTAATTGAATTAGAAAAACTTCCTACAGCTAGTAGTAAATTATTCTTTTTACAATTTTGGATTCCAAATCACAACGAAGCTGATCATATTCAAGATATAGTAAAATATGCGGTAAAATTAGCTATAGAAGTCTCAAACATTAATATTCCTCGTGTTTCATTATTGTATCACTTCTGTACTCCTTTATATCGAATGGAAAAAGATGATATCCTTCAAGTGGTAAAATTGCTTGATGCAGGTGTATCACTTATAAAATATCCTACAATTGATTATGTTAATTTGCAACTTAATATAATCAAGGCATTAAACAAATTTGACAAAGATACGGCTAAAGATCGGTTGCAAAACTTGTATTTAGAATTAGATGAAGTAGAGGATAAAAATATAGAAATCCATTGCAAATCAATAATATTAAATCAATTTGAAAATATAGGAGACAAGAAAGATATTGAAAATTGGCTTATGCCAGCTTTTGAGCTTCAAAAAGAATTAACTGATGAAATAATAAAGCAATTTTCAATTGCGGCTTATCATATGAAAGTCGTTGAAGGACCTATAAAAGAACTTGTTTGCAAATATCCCAGTACAATATTTGATATTATCAGTAAGATGAATACTGAAGCAAGAAAAAGTCGTGCTTATTTATTAGCTGCTACAGAATATGTTCGACAAACTAATATCGAAAAAATAGATTGGAAATATTTTAACAAGCTATTTTATAAAATTAGTTTGGATAAATTTGATTTAGATAAACCTCTTATCATATTAGTTAGAAACGCTATACGTTTCGAAAAAGATACACAGCTAATATTTAATATCTTCAAAAAAAATTATGATAAAATAAAAAATATAGAAGTTTCAAGTAGTAAATGTTATCTCCTATCTTTAATTTATGTATGGATAAAAAATAATTTTCCATCCGATAATTTTGCTGATCAAGTTAAATCAGATTTGGAGAATACATGGGAAAATATAGACATCCCTTGGATTAAGGTAGAAGTCGGGTATGAAATATCAAAACAACTTTCTAAGATATCAATGAAAGAGGAAGCCAGATCCTTTATTAACAAGACTGGTGAATTTCGCAAAAATCAATTACTATCATCTTACTCCTGTGTTGCAGCATATCATGAAAGTCTTTCGCTCTATATACATTCGTTAGGGATATTAATTCGTTCTAAACTTTGCGAAGAAGAAGATTTAGAGCAATTTAAAAACTTACTTTCGTATGACGATTCCGAAGGCGAGGCAATGATCGCTTGGTCAAGATTAGCCTTAGAATATTATTTAGCTGATGATAGTGCAAAATTCCATGATGTTGTATCAAGATATGTATCCAAACCCATTAATAAATTTTCAATATATCATCAGAAAAGAATTTTATTTAATATAGCCCCTGCCTTATTCTTGGCTGGATCAACACTGTTTTATGAACGTCTTAAATCATTTGATAATGCATTTATTGACCATTGTATAGAAAATGTCGCTAGTTTTATTCGGGTTAAATATCCATATCCAGAATATACGGATTCTCATGATATACAATCTCAAAATATTTTATCATTTATTGACTATGAAAATTTATTAAATCTATTAGATCATTCAAATGACGATTGCTTCATTTTTAATTATGTTGACATTATAATTCAATCTTTAAAGGAGGGTTCGGGAAATAGAGTATCAAAAGAACAGAAGAATGTAATAATTGGTAAAATCGAAGAATTAGTAAATCGTAAATTACCTATAAATAATGGAATTCAGCATGATGGCTATAAAATAGCATGCCAAGCTGCTATATCAGGATATAAGAATATATCATCTTCTGATTGGGATAATTATAAAAATAAAATTGAAAATATTCCAAACGTTTCTGATCAAGCATTTCTATATACTTATGTTGCCCACAATATAAAGAAGGCTAGTCAAAGAATTGATTTTCTCAATCAATCTGTACAAAAAGCAGAGCAAATTAATAGTGGTTTTGATCGACTTAATCGTTTTGATATATGTTTATCTGAAGCATTTGATACAACAAATAGTCAAGCCAAGCCTATTGCAGAAAAGGCTATGCAGTCTCTTATGGCTAACAGGAATGGATCTTTTGATGATTTTCAGAAATTCATAAATATAGTTCGAGAGCATGATGAACAATTAGCATATGAAATGTTAGATGTTGTGGATAAAGATCCTGCTAGATCCCAATATAAGAAAAGACTAAAAAAGGATATTGCATCTAATAAAAAATTAGATAGTGCAAGGCAAGACATAAAACAGGTAACAGCGTTAACAAATGAAGAGCAAATACAATTCTTTGAAAGGCAATTGGAGATTTTAGTAAAAAAGAAAAATGTTATTAGGGATATAAATTCCACCTACTCTATTATTGGGAAAATATACGATAACCCTATAACGGATGCTAAAAATGCTATTATTTTCTTCCTAGAAAATCTATATGCAAAACATAGTCAAAGTAAGAAATATGCAAGTTTAATTAGAGGTATACATCAATCAATACTTTTTAATTTTAAAATTGTGTTAGCAATTGCTTCAGGAACACAAGAAAGGTTAAATAGAATAAATAGAATAATTAATTGTTCTTCTGATTTAGAGGATAAATCATTTATAAGGGTAGGAGAAACAGAAAAAGGTATAAAAAAAATCATACAATGGTATAAAGATAATCCTTTTGACATCTTACGCATAATAGATCCATACTTTAATCCAGAAGATCTACATATAATTAAAACTTTCTTTGATATTAATAATAATCTTAGAGTTAGTATTTTGACTCATAAATCAAAAGATCAAAGTTTAGATTGTTTTCAAACAGGCTGGAATAAAATATCTGCGGATATGACTGGGGCATTAGAAGTTATAACGGTTTCTTTCAAAGAGAACCCTGACAAATGTCCTATTCATGATAGGTGGTGGGTTCTTTTTAATAATGAGACTTCAGAAAGTATTGGACTTCGTCTAGAGTCACTAAGTGGGTTCGGTAAACGTGATAGTGAAATTTCAGAAATGTCGCAAGACGCAGTTGAGCATGTTCATAAAATATGGTATGAATATGTTTTTAACAGAAAGCCTAAAGCCGGAACTGACCGTTTAGTTTATGATGATATAAAAATTAAATAAGTAAAATGAATATACAGCTAATACACATATAAATTTGGACAATTCTATTAAAAACAAGAGGCTATTTAAAGTAATAAATAGCCTCTTGTTTTTAACTATTATCTAATTAAATGGCTTAATTTGGGGTCATTCTTAATCCGGGTTATCTCGTCCTCGACAATCTGCCGGACTTCCTGCCGGATGCGGTCGTAATTGGCTTGTATCTCTTCCTGCATACGGTCGTTACCATCCTTGTCCGTGAAGTCGATAATCTGCGGCAGCTTCACATACCGGGCGGTTTCCCGCTTCACCTTCTCGTTGTCCACCACGATTTCACAGTGGAAAATCTTCTGCTCTATCCGTTCGTCAAAATTGTCCGCCACAGCCCCCACGAACATCCCTTGCGTGAGGTTGGATATTTTGCTGGCAGGTATCAGGCTGTCCATTTGGGTGCTTATCGAGGTGGACTTCTCCCGCTGGTTGATGGTCATACTCTGCCGCTTCTGCAACACCTTCCCGAAACGCTCCGACAATATCTTTGCCGTCTCGCCGACCACTTGCCCGCTGAACACGTTGCCCACCGTGTTTTGGATAACCTTGCTTTCCTTGTCCCCGTAATCACGGGTAAGCTGGCTGTAGTCCTGAAAGCCCAACAGGACGGCGACCTTGTTGCTCCGGGCGGTGGCAATCAGGTTGTCCAGACCCCGAAAATAGATAGTGGGCAACTCGTCTATTATCACCGAACTTTTAAGCTGACCTTTCTTGTTTATCAGCTTCACTATTCTACTGTTATATAATCCCAGTGCCGCCGAATAGATGTTCTGACGGTCAGGGTTGTTTCCGACAACCAAGATTTTAGGCTCTTTCGGGTTGTTTATATCCAGCGAGAAATCATCGCCCGTCATTACCCAGTAAAGTGCCGGGCTTATCATACGGGAAAGCGGGATTTTCGCACTGGCAATCTGACCCTGCAACTGCTCCTGCGCATCGGATTCCCAAGCATCTACGAACGGAGAAAGATAGTTCTCCAGTTCGGGATAACTGCGTAAAATCGTGAACACATCGGCGTATTTCTTGTTCAACAGTTCTATGGCATGGGGGAACGTGCAATACTTACCGCCTTGATAGATACGGAGATACCAAATTATAGCCGCCAAAAGGATAATCGGGCTTTCCACAAAGAAGTCACCCTGCTTGCTTATCCAAGAGCGGTTAAGGTTGAGCATTATCGTGTAACTGGCTTCGTAAGCGTCCGCAATGTCCGACATGAAGCTGGCGTTTATCGGGTTGCACCGATGGCTCTTGCGTGGGTCGTCAAAGTTGATAACGTAAAACTTCGGCTTTACCTTGTAGCCGTCCAGATGGTTAAGCAGGTGGTTATAAGCGATTTCAGAAAGGTCAGGGAACTTATAATCATAACAATACATCGAAAATCCCTTCTCGATTTGCTGTTTTATGTAACTGTTCACCACGGCGTATGACTTTCCGCTGCCCGGCGTACCCAGCACAAGGCTGGCACGGAACGGGTTCACCACGTTTATCCAGCCGTTGTTCCACTTCTTTTTGTAGTAAAACCGTGTGGGCAGGTTCACGGAGTATTCATTTTCTATCAGGCGGGTTTCCTGCTGGAAACTCTCATTTTCCGTGTTAAAGACATCATCCATCAGGTTGTTCTTCAACAACCGGGACATCCATGTACCCGCCATGAGCAGGCAGATATAGCCCACAGACAGCGTGGCGATGTAAAACGCCGTGTCCGCCGTATGCGGAAGCGGCAGTTCCAGCAACCACCAGTTGAAGAAAAACAGCACGACACCCGTCGCAAGGCAGCAGTAAATCTTCACCCAAGTTATCTTCTCATCCTTCACGCCCTTGGTGCCGATGCACGACAGGGCGAGGAACACCACCGCAAAAAGTTTCGTCCAAAGAACAGACGAGAACAGCCCGGTGGTACGCTGGAAGTTCCATAAAATCTTGTCTATCACCTCAAAGGTTACTCCCCATCCTTTCAGGCTGGAGTAACAGAACCAGTACACGTTGATTCCCACGAATAGAATACTGACAGCCCGCATAAAGTCCATGACCCTTGCAAGCCCCCTCAAATCATCTTCCTGTTGCATAATCGTATGTTTTTATGTTAATCAGTTAGTCGATGCGCCTTGTACGCTTCTTTTTCTTCTTCTTTCTCTTTTGGCTGGCAGTGTCCTGTGGCTCATCACCGCCTGATGCACCGCCGAACAATCCTCCGAAAGCACCTACTACGGAAGCCACACCCGAAACGATGTCAGCTTTCGGCGTGAAGTCCGGCTGTTCCTGACGCGTGGATTGTTCCTGCCGCACATCCGTTTTCCTTTCATCGGAATACAAATCGTTGAACACGTTCGCCGAATACTCCCTGCCCAAGCGTGAACCGTTCAGCACCACCCGGCTGTCGTGGTCGATGAACGTAACGCCATAGATACGCCCGCTGTCGTTCCGGCGGAACACCACGTCAATGCCCTGCCGATTCAGTTCCCGTTCAAACTCCAACCGGGTGCAGGCTGTCCGCATGGCGGCGGCGACAATTTTCCGGGTACGCTCTTTCAGTTTTCCGTCCTTAATCACTTTGTCAGATTTCTCTATCCTGCGCTGTACCGCTTCATACCCCACCGACCTGCCGATGCGGGATGCCTTTACCGGATTGCCCACCTTTTCGCCCTTGCCGTTCATGGCGGAATAGACGATGCCCTGATAGGGTCTGCCGTTTATCTCCCCCTTGACTTCCTCGGCGCACACGTTATAGGCGGCAAGCAACGCCCTGTACTCCCCGAACGACTGGAAGCGGTAGCCATAGCAAGCCGCTTTCACGGTGTTGCCGACTTGGTGCTTCACGTCCCCGGCGGCATAGTCCACCTTTTTCAGTTCGGGGCGTTCGGCACGTTCCTTCCGCTCTGCCGGGTGCAGCCCGTATTTCTTTTCCAGTTCACGGGTGATTTGCTTGCTGCGCCGATGCTCGAACCTGTCATTCAGCGGTCTGCCGTTTTCGTCCACCCGCAAGCCT